>Ga0335069_10008242_pt1 | contig 14934 bp, 19 predicted proteins | sample Lox_Sample_11_FD_206714 | JGI IMG/M metagenome (GOLD analysis project Ga0335069, IMG submission 206714) | Soil microbial communities from Loxahatchee National Wildlife Refuge, Florida, United States - Lox_Sample_1.1 | ecosystem: Environmental > Terrestrial > Soil > Wetlands | place: USA... | reverse complement strand
GCCGCCAACAGCAATCATCATGCGGCCGTCATGTTGATCTACAAGTACGACGTGGCCGGCGTTTCCTACGAATGCTCGCAAGATGTCACGTACCTGCGGCATTGGATCAATCTCCACTCCTGCCGCCTCGGCATGCACACTTCCGTCAAGTATGATCCGCAAAACCCGGGCAACTCGCTGGTGGTTTCGGAAAACTGGATGGGACTGCGTCAGTAGCTCTACTGCTGCCATTCCAGGTGCATGGCGGTGTTGTGCTTGTCGAAAGAAATTTCCAGAGTGCGGTCGTTCCCCCCGATGAACTCGGTGGTTAAAGTCTTCGACAGATTGACGGTGTGATCCGCGGTTTCGGCTTTCAGCCGGAGCACGTGTTTACCAGCGGGAACCTTCAGTGTTTCAGACTCGAATCCGCGTACGCCATTGAAGACGACCAGGCGCTTCTGCGTACCTCCGTGCAGAGGACGGGATAACGCCAGAGTGTCGTCGATCCATACGGACAGGGTCGCGTCCTTGAACTGATGCCGGACCGCCAATTCCACGGAGCAGGAGGGCACGACGACCTCGGTGCCGGCCGGCTTCCTGGCCTTTGCCGAAACCTTTCGGGGGGCTGCTTTTGCGGCTACCGGTGGCGCGACCGGAACTTCTGTGGCCGGCTTCGCATCAGTAGAGAGACTGGCCTGGCTCGTGCTGGCATGTATCTGTGCAGCCCGGATCAGGTCCGGATCATCCGCCTGCTGCCGATTAAAAACCAGGACCTTGGTTTGCACTCCGACAATGACCAGCAAGACAACGGTCGCGGCTCCCAGGACAAGGTCGCGCACGGGAGCGGTCCGAAGCACGTTCTGAACGAAAGCCATGGCCGAGATCGGCTCGGGGCTGGGCTTCGGAGTGATTCTTTGAGTTGTCTTCCGCGTACCGGGCGCCACCATCGAGGTCGTGCTGGAGGCAGGCTTCAGTTGCGCCTGGAGCAGCTTCAAATCGTTGGCAAACTCAGACCCAGTCTGGTAGCGCTCGTCTGGATCTTTGGCCATAGCATGCGCAATGATCGCGTCCAACTCTTGCGGGAGATTCAAATCGAGGGCGCTCGCCGGCACCGGCTCACGGTTCGCGACTTTGAAGCAGACGGTCGTGGCGCTGTTGCCCTGGAACGGCGAGTGGCCGACCACCATGGCATAAAGAATTACGCCCAGCGAGAACAAGTCAGAGCGCCCATCGGCGCCTTCGCCGCTCAGTTGCTCGGGAGCCATGTATGCAGGCGTTCCCAGGACCTTGCCGGGTAATGTAAAGTGCGCCAGGTTCAGCTTGGCAATGCCAAAGTCCGCAATCTTGGCGTGTCCGTCCTGAGTGAGCAGGATGTTCCCCGGCTTTACATCGCGGTGCGTCACGCCCTGGGCGTGGGCGTATTCCAGGGCCTCCGCGATTTCCTGCGCAATCTGCAGGGCGCGTGTCAGGTCCAGCTTCTTCTCACGCGCCAGAACTTTGTTCAGGGCCTCGCCCGAGACGTATTCCAGGACAATGTAGGGCTCGCTGGTGTCCTCTTCTTCTCCCACGTCAAACACCGAGACGATACCGGGATGGTGCAAGCGACCCGCGGCCTGAGCCTCGTTCATGAACCGCTTGCGGAACTCGGCGGCATCTTCCGGTTCCTGCCCCCGGAGGGAGACGGTTTTCACCGCAACAAAGCGATCGATCTGGGGATCGCGCGCCTTGTAGACCACTCCCATGGCGCCGCGCCCTAGTTCTCCGATGACCTCGTACCGCCCAAACCGTTTGCGCTCGGATGCTTCCATCTTCTGGACCTGTGTAGACGTGTAAACGGACCTGTGCGAAATGGCCGGGGAGGGGTCTTAGTTATGGTATCGCCGCGAACGCCGCGATCGGAGAACAACAGCAACGCTATCCATTACCGGGGTAATGTCTCGTTGAGAAGCGCGTAGGATTAGGCCTGCAGATGTGATTAGAAGAGAAAAGGGGAAACTGGCTTAGCTGCCGGTCATGAAGCCGCCGCTTCGGGCGACTGTCATGCGGAGGTACTTGTAGGGATTGACGGGTGTGTCATTAATACGAACTTCGTAGTGAAGATGGGGGCCAGTCGAGCGTCCGCTATCGCCGACGAACCCGATCACATCGCCGCGATGCACAGCCTGACCAGCCATCACGGCAAAGCCGGAAAGATGGCCGTAGCGGGTGCTGATGCCGTTTCCGTGGTCCAGGATGATCATTCGTCCGTATCCACCCATGCTGTCGCTGAAGACCACGTTTCCGTCGGCTGGCGCCACGATGGGCGTGCCTACAGGGCTACTGATATCGACTCCACTGTGAAACGCACCCTCACCGTTGAATGGATCAATCCGCTCGCCGAAGCTGCCCGTCACCTGACCTTGCACAGGCCATAGGTTTGGAGCTGAATTGGCCTTGAACCAGTCAGCGGTGGTGGCATTGCGGGTCAAGCCCATCGTCAAGCCAACCATGGTGGCACCGGTCAGCGCTGAGGTGCGCAGGGCATGCAACTGATCGAGCGAGGAACTGACTTCCGCGTCCTGGATCCGCTCTGCCGTCGCGGTAACCAGCGTGGGCTGCGATTTCAAGCCGTACAGGGCGGAAACTTCACCAGCGATCGAGCCCAGGGAGGCAACTTGTACGTCACGCTCGCGGGCCACCTGTTCCAGGCGGGAGTAATTGTTCTTGAGCTGGTCTTTCTCGGTGCGCAGCTCGTTGTAACGGGAGACCTTCAGAAGCATGCGCGTGTAGGAGCTGGCGATACCGGTGAGGCTGAGGAACCCGATTGCGGCGCCGACCACGAAAACATACAGATAGTGCACGGGGATAGAAATTTTGCGCAGCTGGCCGTCGTCCCCGCGGGCCACAAAAAGGATGTAAAAGCGCTTCTGCAAGTCGCTCCTCGAATTTTCTAACCAGCTTTTAATCAGGTCCGGAATTTCAGGCTGAATCTGAGGTTCCAGAGTGCCCGTTCGGACCACCTGATTTCTCGGGGCTACGTCCCATCTTGGGAATGGAAACTAGTTCGTCGCCCGCCTACCAGACCTGCTTTATCGCGAGTTCTGCAACGCCAACAAGTTGCAGCACTTAAGCTCAGCCAAAGGTTTTTTGTGAATGACTGGTTAACGGTAACAAACTGGGTTCCCCCTGTCAACGATCAATAAGGCCATCTCGGGTTACCGAAGCCGCGTAACCGGGCGTACTGCGGGACAGGTTACCAACGTTCCGTGCGCCACGAGCCTGCCAGCCATTTCCCATCGATGCCGCGGGGGAATGGCTGCTATTAGGGTCATCTCGGAAGCGCCGGGTTGCCTTCTGCACCTGCGCCTTTATCATGGGACACTGTGCCTCTTCGAGAGAAAGCCTTCATCGCGCGCGTTCGCCGCATGGCCATGACCGCGCGCGCTAGTGGCGTGGTCACCGGAATCGGCGACGATTGCGCGGTGTTGCGAGTTCCGCGCGGGCACGAGATGCTCGTCACGACTGATTTCAGCCTGGAAGGAATCCACTTCCGCCGTGACTGGCACTCGGCGGAGTCGGCCGGTCTCCGATGTCTGGCGCGGGGACTCAGCGACATCGCCGCCATGGGGGGCGAGCCGATTGCCGCCTTTCTCTCTTTAGGTCTCCCCGCTGATCTGCCCCAAGCCTGGGTTGATGGATTCATGAGGGGCCTGACGAAGTTGTCTAAGCGCCACGGGGTCGTACTGGCGGGAGGGGACACTGCGGAATCGCCCCGTGGAGTTCTGGCCGACATTGTGGTAGTCGGGAGCGTGCTCCGAGGCAAGGCAATCCTGAGATCGGGCGCGCGCCCCGGGGATCGCATCTACGTGAGCGGCGAACTTGGGGGCTCCGCCGCGGCGGTTGCGGCGATGCAGAGAGACTCGCCGAAAAAGCCAGACCCCGCCGGTTTCTCCAGGCATTTCAAACCCGAGCCCCGGCTCCGGCTGGGCAGTTACTTGCGCGAGAAGAAGTTGGCCCACGCCATGATCGACACCAGCGACGGCCTTTCCACGGACTTGGCCCATATCTGCGAAGAGAGCGGAGTGGGCGCCGTCCTGGGTGCTGACAGGATTCCCCGGGGCAGGGTCGGCAAACCCTCGCGGGAAGTGAAACTGGATCTCGCGCTTCATGGCGGCGAAGATTACGAACTCTTGTTCACGGCGTCTTCCGGGAAACACATACCCGAAGAGATTGGCGGGGTGCGCGTGACCCAGATTGGCGAGATTACGAGATCCAAGAAGATTCTCATTCGCGACAGCGATGGTTCGGCTCGCGAACTCGAGCCCCGCGGCTGGGAGCACTTTCGCAAGCGGTAGCATCTCGGATTCCGGTATTACTTCCGTTACCAGACCGTCTCTATCCCGCAGGAGAAAACCGGCATAGAGTAGGATTTATGCCGTCCCCAAAAACTTTCTTGTTTTCATTGGTTGCCGCGCTGGCGACGCTTGCAGTAGCGCAAAACAAGCCGCAGCCGGTGTCGTTCCCCACGCATGCGCATTCGCCGTCTCCTGCTGTAACCGACCAGTTCCTGCAAAAGCAGTTTGGCGAGAATTGCGCCCTGCTGGCGGGGCCGCCGCAGTTCGTGGCAGATCTCGATGGTGATGGGATCGAAGACCTGGTTGTCGCAGCGCGCTGCAAGAATCCCATGGCTGACAAAGACGAATACAGTTTCGCCGTAGCCGACCCCTACGATAGTTTCCTCGGCTACTCAGACGTGAAGGTCACTTCCACCTTCGCCTCCGATGAGCCGGAACGTCGCGGAGTCAGCCTGCTGATCATTCACGGAGCGGAGAAGGATGGCTGGCACGCGGAGACCCCCAAAGCAAAGTTCCTTCTAATCAATCTTCCGTTCAAGACCTTAACCGTGAAGCGCCTCACCATGAAGAAGAAGAACCTGCTCGGGATCTACATGGAAGAGACTGGTGAAGGCGAAGATACTTCCTCGGTGCTCTACTGGGATGGCAAGAAATACAAGTACCAGCAACTGGGGTCGACGCTGGAATAGCACGAATTCCTGATCATCGGCCGTCTGAGTAGGGAAACTCCTTCGTCCCCACCTTCGAAACATTGTCTTCGCTGAATGCGCAGACTCGATCTAGCGTAGCCTGCAGTTCCTCCATGCCGCGGGAAATCTGTTCCCCACTCGCATCGACCGGTACCTGAATAAGTTTGCCCACACGCACCAGCACACGCGAAAACGGCATTGGAATAATCATCTTGTCCCAGCTGTTGAGTACCCAGCCCTTTTCTACGGCGGCGTGAAACGTGGTCAGCCGCAAGCCGGTGGAACTTCCGAGCAATACCGGACCGGCCTTCACCTTGCGCCGGGGACCTCGCGGGCCGTCCAGCGTGAACGCCACTGTCCAACCTTCATCCAGCGCGCGTCGCATTCCCAATAGCGCTCCCGCTGCGTTGCGGCTACTTGAACCGCGTACGGCTACATATCCGAACTTCTGGATGATGCGAGCAATGTACTCGCCGTCGAAGCTGGCGCTGGTCATCACCCGGATACCAAGCTGACGAAAAATGTACGCGGAGGGAATGATGCACGAATGCCAGAACGAGGCGATAACCGGGCGTTCGGTGATTGTTTTCTGCGCGCCCTCTTCGAATGAAACCGACAAGCGCAGCGTCGGTCCTATGACGCGAATGAAGGAGTACCCGATCCATGTGATCAGGCTGAGGGTGAGGCGCTGTCTGAAATTAAAACGTGCCGGGATCGTTTCAGGTGGGTCGGTTGGCAGGGTCGGGCGAACACCGTCTTCGGGCACGAACCTATTTTAGCGGCAGAAGTCGAGCGGATTAACCTGCCCAGGATGGTGCGCGGAGATCAGTTTTCCAGGTAAGAGTCGATCCAAACCTTGATCCGCTGGCGGCGCTCGTCCGTGGGATCGAAGCGCACACCCACGGATTTTGGCCTGCGCCAGCTGATCGACCCGCGCAGAGTCACTCGCGGCAGAGTCATCAGTGCGAACGAGATCTCTACCGGCACGCCCTTGGAGAAGTCCTCGTGGCACTTGAGCGACATTCCTCCCGTGCTCATTTCGATGCTGGTTGCGCTCACGCGGCGGCCGTCGCCAACAATGCCCACCTCCGTCATGATCGGGATGCGGACGTAGCGGCGAAACTCATGCTGTACCAGCATGCGTGTGGAACGCACCAGCTTCAGCGCCGCCGGCCGCTCCAGAGGCTCCTGGAACATAGCGTTGATGCCGAACTTGGAGAATCGCATGGCCTGTTGCGCACTTCCGCCTACGGCATAAATGACGCAGCGGCTGTTGGAGGGAGAGCTGCGTGCGGCTTCCATCACGGCATCGGCTCCATCGGACAGGCTGAGCACACAGGCCTCGAACTTCTCTCGCGCCAGCCGTTCGGGAGCGTCGGAGTTGATGATGACCGGCTCGATGTTGAACTGTTTGAAGCACTCGGTGAGGAGGGCTCGAGCGGGTTCATTCAGACCCACAAACGCGGTTCGGGCAGCGGCCTTGCGTGTGGGGAGGATGGGGGCGACGCTTGTGGCGAAAGCTTTATCCATTCGGGGAAGACTCCACTTTCGAATCTCATTGTGTCCAGCCGGGTCCAGATTGCATAGTCACAAAGGACCAAGGGGACAATGTGCAAAGGGGCATGAATTCGCTCTAAGCAATGCGAGAAAGTACATTACGTCGGATGTGGCTGTGGGCAAGGGATTTGGCGCTTTTCTCACGCCTTCCGTTTCGATTAATCAGGTCGTCATCGGTTTAGGCGATGGCTCCCGCTTGCTCTTCCTCCCGCTTACCGCGCCACGATCTGTCGACGCAGCAGCCGATAAAAGCCTTCCCCCAGCGTGACCTGTAGTGCGCCTCCCCGCTCGCAATACGGGGTGTTCTGTATGTAATCCGCACAGGAACCCGTTTAGGGTCGCTAGAGGGTTTAATTCATCCTCGAAGGAGTTCCCTGTGAAACATATCCTCATCGTCCTTGGATTTCTTATGTGCCTGAGCTTTGCAGGTTGGGCACAACAGGATCAGTCTGCTACCCCGGCGCCGGATAATACCAAGACCAACCAGCGTGATCGGGATCCGAACCAACCTACGGCAGACAATCAGAAAGAGAATGCCGCCGACCGGACCTTGGCGCAACAAGTGCGCCGCGCCCTGGTGAAAGACAAGTCGTTATCCACCGATGCGCACAACATCAAAGTTATTGCTCAAAACGGGCTAGTGACCCTGAAAGGGCCCGTGCATTCCGACCAGGAAAAGCAAGCAATCGAATCGAAGGCCGCGGAAGTAGCGGGCGGAGCGGACAAGGTCAAGAGCGAGATTGAGGTTTCCAACAAGTAGAAGTAGGAACGAAAACGAAAACCATTTCAAAGGAGATCCTATGGCAGGCAAGAATACAGCAGTATTCGGAATCTATCGAGATCGGATCAGCGTAGAGAGTGCAGTGGACGCCCTGCGCGAAGCCGGTTTCCGCAACACGGACATCTCCGTGCTCTTCCCGGAAAATGAGGGAACGAAGGATTTTGCGGTCGAAAAACAAACGAAAGCACCGGAAGGCACCGCCACGGGAGCGACCTCGGGAGCGGTGATTGGAGGCGGCCTGGGCTGGCTGGCAGGCATTGGAGCATTGGCCATCCCCGGACTGGGGCCTCTCATTGCTGCCGGCCCGATCGTCGCCGCGCTGGCAGGCGCTGGCGCCGGGGGTGTTGTGGGCGGACTCACCGGAGCATTAATCGGAATGGGCATCCCGGAATTCGAGGCCAAGCGCTACGAAGGCCGTGTTCGCGAGGGCGGCATCTTGCTTTCGGTTCACAGTGACAATTCAGACTGGACGAAGAAAGCCAAACAGATCCTGGAAGCTACGGGAGCGGACGACGTCTCTTCGGCGGGAGAGAGCAGCGCCGACTTCAGCGCGACCGACAGGCCTATGCGGCGGGCAAGCTAACACCGTCAGAACTGATGAGGCCCTGAGCATGCTCAGGGCTTTTTTCTTTGGGGAAAACTGAAACGGGTTTTACTCGCTCCAACGGCGGAAAAGCAGGGCGCCATTCGTCCCGCCAAAGCCGAACGAATTCGACATGGCATACTCCAGGCTGGCCTTGCGCGCGTGGTTGGGAACCAGGTCCATGCCCGCTGTGTCGGGGTCAGGGTTCTCCAGGTTGACGGTGGGCGGAAGAATTTGATCGCGTAATGCCAGCACGGTGATGCCAGCTTCAAGTCCGCCGGCGCCTCCGAGGAGATGACCCGTCATGGACTTCGTGGAGCTGACAGCCACCTTGTGCTCTCCGAAGAAATTGCGAATGGCGTGCGCTTCCAGCGTGTCGCCGATGGGAGTGGATGTGCCGTGGGCGTTGACGTATCCGACTACGGTGGGCGAGACTCCGGCGTCTCGCACAGCATTACGCATCACGCGGAATCCGCCTTCGTGCTCGGGAGCCGGCTGGGTGATGTGGTAGGCATCGCCTGACATTCCGTATCCAGCAACTTCCGCGAGAATGGGGGCGCCACGCTTGCGGGCGTGCTCAAGTTCTTCGAGGACCATGATGCCCGCACCTTCGCCCATGACAAAGCCGTCCCGGTCCCTGTCCCAGGGGCGGCTGGCTTTCTCGGGAGCGTCGTTGCGGGTGGAGAGCGCGCGCATGGCGGCGAATCCGCCGACGCCCATGGGCGTGATGGCGGCCTCGGAGCCGCCGGCAATCATCACGTCGGCGTCATTGTGCTGAATGATGCGGAACGAGTCGCCGATGGAATGCGCGCTGGTGGTGCAGGCGGTCGCCGTGGCCTCGTTCGGTCCCTTCGCGCCCCAGCGCATGGAGACTTGCCCCGCGGCGAGGTTCACGATGGCCGACGGAATGAAGAAGGGAGAAATCTTGCGCGGGCCGCCTTCGATCAAGGCGTTATGCTCGCGCTCGATGATATCGAATCCGCCGATACCGGATCCGATATGGACTCCCACCCGCTCGTCGTTTTCAGGGGTAATTTTCAGGCCCGAAGCCTTGACGGCTTCGTCGGAGGCTGCAATGGCGAGGTGGATAAACCGCGCCATCTTCTTAACTTCTTTCTTTTCGATATAGTTCAGCGGGTCGAAGTTCCTGACTTCAGCAGCGATCTGGCAGGCAAAATTACTGGCATCGAAGCCGGTAATCTTGCCCACACCGCTCTGTCCAGCCAGGAGGGCTTTCCATACTTCTGCGGTGGAATTGCCCACACCACAAATCAGGCCGAGCCCCGTGACTACGACCCTGCGTCCCAATTATTTCCCCGCCTTGGCGTGCTTGCCGATGTAGTCGACGGCATCCTGCACGGTGCGGATCTTTTCCGCATCCTCATCGGGAATCTCGATGTCGAAGGCCTCTTCAAATGCCATGACCAGTTCCACTGTGTCCAGCGAGTCGGCGCCCAGGTCGTCGACGAACGACGCGCTCGAAGTGACTTCGCCTTCATCCACGCCCAACTGCTCCACGATAATCTGCTTTACCTTCTCGTCAACGGCTGCCATGTTTCTCCTCGCTTGCCTCAATTAGATTTGAATTCGGTGTCGTTCGATGCAATCACAAACCCTTCGGCTCAGGACTTCGGCCCTGCATAGTCATACAGGCTGCAACACAGTTAAGAGGCGACATGTAGTGTAATTGTCTCGCTGAATCAGTGTAAAGGAAGGGCGTAGCCGTTTCCGGCAATGCCTCGCTTGAAACCCTGTTGGGATTGCACTGTTAAATCCTAACGGGAGCGCATTGCCGGGGTCAAACGACGAAGGAGTATGATCAGCGTTTGTCAGGCAGGGATTCAAACATGAAACATTTGCTTTGGTTCTTACTGCTCGCTGCTCCGGGCTACGCCGCAAACTGCGGGGCAAGCCAGCCAAAGAATGACGCTGCGCTGGAGCAGATCGAGCAACAGTGGGCCCGTTCGCTGGAGCAGGGAGATATTGCCGCACTCGACTGCATCCTGGCGGAGGAGTTCGAAGACGTTGGGCCAGACGGGGCACTGACCGATCGCGCTACGACTCTGGCGAAAGCCGCCAAGCATCGCCCCGTTCGTCATGAACTCTCTGACTTACACGCGCACGTGCAAGGAGATTTCGGGTACATCCGCGGCCAGGCGGCCGCCATCAACCCGGAAGGAAAAGTGGTGGCGCGAGTTCGCTTCACCGATGTCTATGCCTATCGCGACGGCCGCTGGCAGTGCGTGGCCGGGCAAGAGTCGTTGATCTCCGATTCAACTCATTGAGCCCCTATGCGAGCCGTCGTGCAGCGTGTAAGCCGCGCCAAAGTGACCGTAGGCGACTGGGTCAGCGGAGAAATCGGCATGGGGTTGCTCGTATTGCTGGGAGTCGGTCAGGAAGACACTGAGGCCGACGTTCACTACCTGGGGGAAAAGATTGCCGGGCTGCGCATCTTCGAAGACGAAGACGGGAAGATGAACCGCAGTGTGGTTGACGTCGGCGGCAGCGTGCTGGCGGTGTCACAATTTACCTTGTATGGCGACGTGCGAAAAGGGAAAAGGCCTTCGTTTGACGCGGCGGCTCCGCCCGATTCCGCTCGCCGGCTGTATGAGCTTTTTGTCCAGCGGATGCAATCGTTGGGCCTACGCTGCGAAACGGGACGCTTCCAGGAGATGATGCGAGTAGAGTTGGTCAACGAAGGGCCGGTCACGATCTTGCTGGATTCGACCAAACTCTTTTGAAGCACGACCGCGGGATACATGAACTACGCTGTTATTCTTCCGACGCTCCGGGTCGGGCCGAATCCGGTAGATGAGCAGGACTTTGAGGAACTGAAAGAACTCGGCATCACGGCGATTCTCAGCCTGCAATCAGCGGAAGACGTCGCACCGGGACGTGATCGAGCCAGGGCTGCCTCGTTGGGCCTAGTACATCGCAATATTGCGATCCTCGATTTCGACTGCGAAGACTTGCAGAAAAAGCTCCCGCGATGCGTCGAGATTCTCGATGAACTGCTGAAAGCTGGGCACAGTGTTTACATGCATTGCACCGCAGGTGTTTCGCGATCGCCTACGGTTGCAGCGGCTTACCTTCACTGGAGCCTCGACATGCCGCTGGAGCGCGCGCTCGAGCATGTGTGCGCGAGTCGTAATTGCTCTCCCAACCGGGATGCGATTCTGAAGTCGGAACGCGCGGCGAATATCACTGGCAGGCAACGGTAACAGCCGGTATGGAAACTTCCGCTATCGGCACGATTGTTGGAATCGCCACGCTCGCCATTATTGGGACGCTGCTGTGGCTGTCACACAAGCTGACGCAGCGTGGATGGTTCAAGAATTACTCTCGCGGACTGGGTCGCGGACTATTCGAGGTGGAAACCATGCTGCGACCATCGCGGCAACATGTGCGCGAAGCCAAAGAAGGGAAAAAGAACATGGAGGAGGGGCAAGGCGGCCCTGGTCCCGACCCGCCCTAACGGGTTCCCGAGAACAACTCCCCTGAAAGATTCTGCTCAATGTATTTCTTGCTGTCGAATTTCTTGCCTGTGCTCGCGCCTGACATGTAGCGGATCTGTCCAAAGATCGGGCGCTCGAACCAGGGCCGATCGAACTTACCCACGATTGACCAGGCAATTCCTGCGTAGCCGTTAGGGTCGCGGCCATCAAGAAGGTACTTATCGTTAAGATAAACCGCCACCTGGTGCGCTTGCGCCGGTGTCTTGCTCCATTCGAGAATCTTCTTTGCCCAATACATCCGAAGATAGTTGTGCATCCAGCCCGTATTCACCATCTGCATCTGACCGGCGTTCCAGAGTGAGTCGTGGGTCTCAGCCTGTTCCAGCTGCTTCGGGGTGTACAACACCGGGCGGTGATCGCTCAGGTGTTTGGAGAGGGTCCGATGCGCCCATTGCTCCCCAATTTCGAAGCTGTCGTAGTTCTCGTGGAACCTGACCATATTGATGGAAAGTTCCCGCCACGTGATGACCTGGTTGAGGAACGCTTCTTTGTCAGCTCGAGGAGCGTCCGATCTTTCTACTGCCAGCGAGACGGTGATGGGGCTGATGTGTCCGAAGTGTAAGTAGGGCGACAGGCGGCTGGTGTGATCGATTTCCGGATGATTGCGCTGAGTCCCGTATCCGCGCAGCTTGTGATCGACGAAATCCTTGAGCAGGCGCAGCCCCTCTGTGCTCCCACCGCGCCACTGCGACACAGGCGAAACCGAGCGATCAAGTTTCCAGCCTTTCGTGATGTCCGTGTCGATGGGGAGCGAGTGCAGTTCGCGCGGCTTCTTCCATGCGATGCTGGCTGAAGGATTGTTGAGGGACTGAAGAAAAGTTTTCAGATGAGCTTGCAGGCGCGGCCGGATGATGTGCGCGGCGTACTGCGCTTTCTCGAGGAGCTTCGAAGGGACGATTACGTCAGAATCCACCGTCCAAAGCGGAATTCTCAATTTCTTCGCAGCCACAACGCGCCAGTGGTCCGGCTCGCGCATAGGATTCTCGTCTCCAACCACGACGGCCGGAGTCACTTCGTCGCAGAATTGCATAAGGCTATGGTCTGGATAGCGGCGAAGGATGAACCCGATGTTTCGTTTCTCGAGCGCGGCGGCAATGTCGGGGATGCCCTGGTTCAGAAAATGATAGTGCCGTAGATTCGCATGTGGATAAAACGGAACGGGAGCGAGATAAGCGACCACGGGCAACCGGAGAAGATTGGCAGTCTCGACAGCCAGGTCGAGGGCGGGATTGTCGATGCCACGATGGGAGCGCTGCATCCAGTAAACGACGCACTTGCCATCGGGGTCCGGTGGCCCTTGGCGCCGGATCGTAACGCGGGGATCGTTCGTCAATCGCGCGAGGGCGTCCATTTCACTCCAATGTCATTTTAGAGTTGCGTAGCGCGGGATGCGGTTGCAGTCGTGATTCAGTGCGGCGCGCTTTTCTCCCCAAGAAAAATTCCGCAGCTCCTTTGTCGTGGCAATGGCGCTGCCTTCCCCTCGTTATCTCGCGTTCAAGATTGCGTCCGCGATGCGGGCAGCTTCGAGAGCCGGCTTCACGTCGTGTGTTCGAATGATGTGCGCCCCTTTCAAGATCAGGGCGACTTGCGTGGCAAGCGTTCCGTAGAGGCGTTCGACGACTGGCGCATCTTTACCCTCTTTGGCGAGAGTTCTTCCAATAAAAGACTTTCGCGATGTTCCCACCAGCAGCGGGAAACCCACCTGCAGATCGTTGAATCGCGCAAGCAAGGGGTAGTTCTCGTCGAAACTCTTGCCGAAACCGAAGCCGGGGTCGAGTGCAATGCGTTCGCGGCGCACTCCCCCCAGGATGGCTTTTTCTGACCACTCTTTCAATTCCCGCTTGACCAGCAGGACCACGTCGCCGGGCGGCGGAAGCGTGTGCCAGTCCTCCGGACGGCCGCGCATATGCATCAATACCGCCGCGCACTTCAGCTCAGCGACGGTCTTCGCCATCTGCGCATCCCAGCGAAAAGCGCTCACGTCGTTGACAATCTCGGCGCCTGCGCCTACCGCCGCTCGCGCTACAGCCGCTTTGTACGTGTCCACAGAGATTGCAACTTTGGCTTGCTTCTTCCTGAGCTCGGAAATCACGGGCAGAATGCGTTTTAATTCCTCCTCGGCGCTCACGACGGGTTTCGCGACGGCATTCTTCGGTGCATCAGTTCGCGGGACATCAACCCGCGCACCGGGGCGAGTCGATTCGCCTCCAATGTCGAGGATATCGGCTCCTTCTTCGAGCAGTTGCTCGGCGTGGGCGACCGCGCGATCGTGGTCGAGAAACTGCCCTCCGTCTGAGAATGAATCGGGCGTCACGTTCACGATCCCCATGATGAGCGTGCGCTTGCCGAGCTCGAGGGAGCGCGAACCGAGGTTCCAGTGAAAGACCGATCGCATGTGGTCAGGATTGTAACGAATCAGGGCTTCTCGATGATCCACCTGGTCATGAGATAGCGCTGATGATCTTCGTAACCAAGTCGCCGATAGAGGTCGATGGCAGGGTTTCCGTGGTTGACCTCCAGGTGCACGACTGTCACTCCCAATTGCCGCGCCTGATGGGCAAAGAACTCGAGGGCCTGAGTTCCGATTCCCAGGCCCCGATGACTCTTGCGCACGAAGAATTCGTCGACCCACGCTCCGCGGCCACGATACTCCAGGCTGTAGTCGAATGCCATGACGATATAGCCGATGTTGTCCCCGCTGTCAGCGATGAACCATACGCGGCCCAGAGTGGGGTCGCGAAGCAACCTGTCAGTCACGGCCGCCGTGACCGATTCATCGAAGGGAACAGACCAGGGATCGTCGGCCTGCATCTCCTTCATCATCCCGACGAGTTCGGCCAGGTCCACGGGCAGAACGATGCGAAATGTGATCTCCATAGGTCTATTGTGGAATTTTGCGATAGCAGTATCGCATTACCTGCGGCGTACTGCGGCCTTGCGGCCAGAACCATGAGCGGCAGCGGGACCAGTACCGGTGGGAGGCTTTCGCGCTCCTTCGAGCAGCTCCTTCAATACAGTCGCATTGTTCCGGACCTCGTTTTTGGAGGCGAACAGCAGGGTAATGCGCTTCTTCCCATAGGCTAATTGGTAGAGACGGGATAGCGCTTCGGCCGCTGCCGGTTGCGTGAGCTCGATCAGATATTTCTTACGGAAGGCGTCCCAAAGCAACGGTCGAGCGTGATACCAGCGTCGCAGTTCATCGGAGGGCGCAAGATCGCGCAGCCATTCGTCTACGGCGGCACGCTCTTTGGAAACACCACGCGGCCACAAGCGATCCACCAGGACTCTTGATCCATCGGCACGCGCGGCTGGTTCGTACACTCGTTTTGTGGCAATCAACATATGCCTGATCGCACGCCCCATGCTCTATTATTGTAAAGCCAAGTGTTCCACGGATTTTCGCGGGGGAGAGATGCGTCAGCTTGATTTCAGCAACAGTGTTTTGCCGGAAGACCGCAAGCATTTTCGCAGATTTCTGCTGACCATCTGGGTTGTA
>Ga0335069_10008239_pt1 | contig 14937 bp, 10 predicted proteins | sample Lox_Sample_11_FD_206714 | JGI IMG/M metagenome (GOLD analysis project Ga0335069, IMG submission 206714) | Soil microbial communities from Loxahatchee National Wildlife Refuge, Florida, United States - Lox_Sample_1.1 | ecosystem: Environmental > Terrestrial > Soil > Wetlands | place: USA... | reverse complement strand
TTCCTGGTCGGCGGCGGCGACGGCATCTTCCGGCAGTGCGGCGGCGTGCCGGCCGCGGTCGCGCGCCGCGGCGACGCCGCGCCGGGCGGCGGGACCTACGCCGCGTTCCTGCCGGCCGTGGCGGTGAACGGCGCCGTCGTCGCCTTCGGCGCGCGGCTCGACGACGGCACCAGCGGGCTCTTCGTCGCGAACGCCGGCATGGTGTCGCCGGTGGTGCGCACGGGCGCGCCGTCACCCGCCGGCGGCACGTTCGCGACGCTCCGGCTGGTCGGCGTGTCGGCGGCCGGCAAGGTCGGGTTCGCCGGCTCGGTCACGGGCGGCAGCGACGGGCTGTTCTCGTTCGACGGCAACGCGATCACCGCGATCATGGTGCTCGGGCAGGCGAGCCCCGCCGGCGGCTCGTTCAACGCGATCGGCAACGGCTCGCTCAACGACGCCGGCACGTGGGCCTTCCGGGCGAGCGTCTCGGTCTCGCCCGGGAGCGGCATCTTCCGCGCCACCGTCGGCGCCGGCCTGCCGCAGATCACGGTCGTCGCGCGCGAGGGCGACGCCGTACCGGCGCCGCTCGGCGGGCGCTTCCGCGCCTTCCCGACCTCGCTCACGCCGACCATCAACGCCGCGGGCGCGATCGCGTTCCGCGGCACGGTGACCGGCGGCGCGTCGGGGTCGGGGATCTTCGTCGCGCAGCCGGGCGCCGCGCCGGGCCTGGTGCTGGTGGCGGGCGACGCGAAGACCGGACGGCTCGCGCGCTTCCGCGACGCGGCCGTCGCCGAAGACGGGAGCCTGCTGCTCGCGGCATCGCCGGTCGGCGGCGCACCCGGACTGTTCGTCGTGCGGGACGGCGCCGTCACGGCGCTCGGGGGTCTGGAGGACGCGACCGACGTCGGGACGGGGTTCCGGTTCTCTGCGCCGAGCGTGCGCGCGACGGCCGAAGGCGCGGTCTTCCTCGGGCAGCGGGAGGGCGTGTTCGTGGCCCGCAGTCCGGGGGTCGTCGACGCGGTCGCGGTCGCGGGCGCGGCCGCCCCGGGCGGCGGGATCTACGCGGGCTTCGACCCGCCGTCGGCGGGCGCGGGCGGCCGGGTCGCGTTCCACGCGGACATCGCGCACAACCGCCGGCACGCCTCGGAGGCGATCTTCGTCGCGAGCGACGGCCAGGTGCGGCGGGTGGCCCGGATCGGCGGCGCGGCGCCGGGCGGGGGCGACTTCGCCGCCTTCTTGAGCGGCGCGATCGACGGCGTGGTGCGCGCCGACGTGGGCGTCGCCGGGGTGAGCTTCGAAGCGACGCTCGAGCGTTCGCGCGCCGCCTCCGGGCTGTTCCTCTGGAACCGTTCGCTGCGTCCGGTCGCGCGCGAGCGGCAGCGGGTTCCGGGCGGCGGGCGCTACGCGGCGTTCGGGACGCCGTCGGTGGGTGCGGCCCGGCAGGTCGCGTTCGTGGCGACTCTGGTGGGCACGATCGGCGACGAGGCGGTCACGGTCCGCACCGGCGCGCGCACCCAGGTGCTCACCCGCGCCGGCGACACCACCGAGACGCGCGCCGGCGGGCGCTTCCAGTCCTTCGACGGCTGCGACGTGGGTGCGGCGGGCGTGGTGTTCCGGGCTGGCGTCTCGAGCGCGGCCCGCCAGGGCATCTTCCTCGCGCGCGATGCCCAGCGCGGCGCCCTGGTGCTGGCGGGCGATGCGGCCCCCGGCGGGGGCAGCTTCGGCACGCTCGGGCTCCCCGGGCTGGCTGCGCAGTCGGTGGTCTTCCCGGCGCAGCTGGTCGACCAGCCGGCCGGCACCGGGGTCTACCGGGTGCCGGCGGCGACGGTGCCGGCGGCCACGGACCCGCCGCTCCCGGTCGAGGCGCTGCTGGCGCCCGGCGACGCGCTCGCCGCCGGCGGGACGATCCTCGACGTCGGGCATCCGAGCACGGCCGACGATGGCACCGTCGCGGCCACGCTCCAGGTTCTGGGCGGCGTCACGGCGACCGCCATCGTCGCGATCGCCCCCGCGCCGTAGCCGGCCGTCGGGCGCCGAAGTTTCCTTGACCCTCCCGGGCGAAGTCAGTACACACGGACGACTTTTCGGATCGCCCCAGAATGCCCGAGGACCACGAGCAGATCGCGGTCAGACGGCGGAAGCTGAGCGCGTTGCGGGAGGGGGGCGAGACCCCGTACCCCAACGACTTCCGCCCCGACCACGCCACCGCCGAGGTGCAGGCGCGATTCGGTGGCCTCGACGAGGCCGGACTCGCCGCCGCCCCGCCGGTCGTGATCGCCGGGCGAATCGTCGCACTGCGCGACTTCGGGAAGGCGGCCTTCCTCCACCTCCAGGACCGCGCCGGCCGGCTCCAGGTCTACGTCCGCCGCGACCGCGTCGGCGACGAGGCGTTCGCGCGCTTCCGGGAGCTCGACCTGGGCGACCTGATCGGCGTCACCGGCAAGCCGTTCCGCACCCGGACCGGCGAGCTGACGATCGAGGCCGCGACCGTCCGCCTGCTGGCGAAGGCGCTCCGGCCGCTGCCCGAGAAGTGGCACGGGCTCCAGGACGTCGAGGCGCGCTACCGCCAGCGCTACGTGGACCTGATCGTGAACGGCGACGCGCGTCGCATCTTCGAGACGCGGAGCCGCATCGTGCGCCACCTCCGCGAGTACCTGACGGCGCGGGGGTACCTCGAGGTCGAGACGCCGATGATGCAGCCGATCCCGGGCGGGGCGGCGGCGCGGCCGTTCGTCACGCATCACAACGCGCTCGACGTCGACCTGTACCTCCGGATCGCGCCCGAACTGTACCTGAAGCGGCTGGTCGTGGGCGGGTTGGAGCGCGTCTTCGAGCTGTCGCGCGTGTTCCGGAACGAGGGTGTGTCGACGCGGCACAACCCCGAGTTCACGATGCTCGAGTTCTACGAGGCGTACGCCACCTACGAGGACCTGATGACCCTCACCGAGGACATGCTGGTCGGGCTGGCGCGTACCGTGACCGGCGGCACCGCGCTCGCCTACGGCGACCTCGCGATCGACCTGGCGCCGCCCTGGCCGCGGCGCTCGATGGCCGAGATGGTGGCCGAGAAGCTCACCGTCGCCGTCGACGAGCTGCTCACACCCGGCCGCATCCGGGCCGCGGCGGGCATGTTCAAGGACATCGAGCGCATCGAGCGTCCCGAGGGCGAGCTGCTGGGCGCGCTCTTCGAGCGACTGGTGGAGCCGGACCTGGTCCAGCCGACGTTCGTCACGCAGTTCCCGGTCGAGCTGTCGCCGCTCGCGCGTCGCAACGACCGCGATCCCCGCTTCGTCGACCGCTTCGAGCTGTACATCGCCCGCCACGAGATCGCGAACGCGTTCTCCGAGCTGAACGACCCGGAGGACCAGCGCGCGCGCTTCGAAGGCCAGCTCGAGGCGCGCGCCGCCGGCGACGAAGAGGCCCATCAGATGGACGAGGACTACGTGCGCGCCCTCGAGCACGGGCTGCCGCCGACCGCGGGCGAGGGGATCGGGATCGACCGGCTGGTGATGCTGCTCACGGGCGCCACCTCGATCCGCGAGGTCATCCTCTTCCCCCACCTCCGGCCGGAGGCCGGCGCGTGACCTGGGAGCTCTTCGTCGGGCTTCGCTACCTCCGCGCGCGCCGTCGCGTCGCCTTCCTGTCGCTGATCTCGGTGATCTCGCTGCTCGGCGTGACGATCGGCGTCGCCACGCTGAACATCGTGCTCGCGGTCATGACCGGCTTCGAGCAGGACATGCGCGACAAGATCCTGGGCTTCAACCCGCACATCACGGTCGGGAGCTACGGCGGTCCGCTCGCGGACTGGCAGCAGGCGCTCGAGACGGTGCGGAAGACGCCGGGCGTCGTGGCGGCGGCCCCGTTCATCTACGGGCAGGCGATGCTGTCGGTGGGACGCGCGGTGTCGGGCGTGGTCGTGCGCGGGATCGACCCGGCTGCGGCGGGCGGCGTCGTCGACGTCGAGAAGCACCTCTCGAGCGGCAGCCTCTCGGCGCTCGCCGGCACGCACCGGGTGACGCTCGCGCCGGAGGAGGGCGGCGGCGCCGTCGAGCTGGGCGGGCTGCTGGTCGGGAAGGAGCTGGCGCGGCAGATGGGGATCGCGCCCGGCGACGTCGTGAACCTGATCTCGCCGCTCGGGACGCCGGGGCCCGCGGGCATGGTCCCGCGCGTCAAGCGCTTCGTGGTCTCGGGCGTGTTCGACTCGGGGATGTTCGACTACGACACCACGCTCGCGTACATGGCGCTGCCCGACGCGCAGCGGTTCTTCGAGATGAAGGACGGCATCACCGGCATCGAGGTGCGCGTCGCCGACGTCTACGGCGCCCGTATCGTGGCGCGGAGGCTCGAAGGCAATCTCGGCGGCTTCCCGTATCGCGCGCGGGATTGGATGGAGGTGAACCGCAACCTGTTCTCGGCCCTCAAGCTCGAGAAGGTCGTCTACGGCGTCGTGCTCTGCCTGATCGTCGTGGTGGCGGCGTTCAACATCCTGGCGACGCTCACCATGGTCGTGAAGGAGAAGCGGCGGGACATCGCGATCCTGAAGACAATGGGCGCGGCGAGCAGCGGCATCTCGCGCATCTTCGTGCTGAACGGCGCGGTGATCGGCGCGTCGGGGATGCTGCTCGGGACGCTGCTCGGCCTGGGCGGCTGCTGGCTGCTTTCGCACTACCAGTTCGTCGAGCTGCCGAGCGACGTCTTCCTCGTGACGACGCTGCCGGTCCGGGTGGATCCGGTGAACTTCCTCGTGGTGGCGACGGTCTCGGTCGCCATCTGCCTGGTCGCCGCGCTCTCGCCGGCCAAGCGCGCGGCCAGTCTGGTTCCCGTCGAGGTCATCCGGTATGAGTAGCCCCCGATGTCGGGCGGGGGGAGTCCACTCGTGGAGGCGGTCGGGATCGCGAAGAGCTACGCCGACGGCCCCGCCGAGGTGCGCGTATTCCAGCAGCTCGACTTCGCGATCGCCCGCGGCGAGCGCGTGGCGATCGTCGGCGAGTCGGGCGCCGGGAAGAGCACGTTGCTCCACCTGCTGGGCGCGCTCGACCGGCCGACGGTCGGCCACGTGCGCTTCGACGGCGAGGACCTCTTCGACCGCTCCGACGCCGAGCTGGCCGCGTTCCGCAACCGCGAGATCGGCTTCGTCTTCCAGTTCCACCACCTGCTCGGCGACTTCACCGCGCTCGAGAACGTCATGCTGCCGGTGCTGATCGCGCGTGAGTCCTTCGCAGTGGCGCGGGCGCGGGCGACGGAGCTACTCGAGCGCGTCGGCCTGAAGGACCGGCTGCACCACCGGCCCGGCGCGCTGTCGGGCGGCGAGCAGCAGCGCGTCGCGGTGGCGCGCGCGGTGGTCCGGCGGCCGCGGCTCCTGCTCGCCGACGAGCCCACCGGCAACCTCGACCGCGCCACCGGCCTCGGCGTCCAGCAGTTGATGCTCGACCTGAACCGGGAGCACCAGGCGGCGCTGGTCGTGGTCACCCACAACGACCGGCTGGCGGCTGCCATGGGGCGCACGCTCCGGCTCGACGGGGGGCGTCTGCAGGAGGAGCCGGCGCCACCGACGCGTCTCGGCGGTGTCGGAGGGATCGTCGGGTGAGGTCGCGGGGAGGGTGGGCCGTCGCAGGAGTGCTGCTCGCGCTCCTGACGGGCGGGCGTGTGAGCGGCGAGAGCGGGCCGATCGTCGGCCCGGTGAAGATCGAAGGTAACCTGCGCGTGGAGGAGGACGCGATCCGGGTCCACCTGCGCTCCCAGCCCGGGCAGCCCTTCGACCGCGAGACCGTCGACAAGGACGTGCGCGCGATTTACGGCATGGGCTTCTTCGACCAGGTGACGGTCGAGACCAGCCCGCAGCAGGGCAAGGTGGCGGTCACGTTCCACGTGAAGGAGCGCCCGCTCGTCCGGACGGTGAAGGTCGAGGGCACCGACGCCATCAAGAAGGAGGAGGTGGAGGGCGCGCTGCACATACGCGCGCACGCCATCCTCGACCCCGAGAAGGCGCGCCAGGGCATCGAGGCCGCGAAGAAGCTGTACTCCGAGAAGGGCTACCTCGACGCCGACATCACGTACGCCACCGAGCCGGTGGGCGAGAACGAGGTCGACGTCACCTACACCATCAAGGAGCAGGCGCCGGTCCGCATCAAGGACATCGAGTTCGAGGGCAACGAGGCCTTCAGCAGCCGGAAGCTTCGCAGCCTGATGCAGACCAAGGAGCGCTGGATCTTCTCGTTCATCACCGGCGCCGGCAACCTGAACCGCGACGTCCTCCGCACCGACGTCGAGCGGCTCACGGCCTGGTACTACGACCACGGCTACGTGACCGTCCGCGTCGACGAGCCGCGCGTCGAGCGGAAGGAGGACGGCATCGAGGTCACCTTCAAGATCGACGAGGGCCAGCAGTTCAAGGTCGGCGAGGTGAAGTTCGAGGGGAAGGACGTGCCGGAGGACAAGAAGAAGCTCGCCTACGGGCTCGGGATCGTCCCGGGCGAGGTGTTTCGCGCCAGCGCGCTCCGCGAGGACGTCCAGAAACTCACCGAGCGGCTCTCCGACGACGGCTACGCCTTCGCCACCGTCGAGCCCAACACCGACGTGCACCCCGACGAAAAGACCGTCGACGTGCGGTTCCAGGTCGACCGCGGGCAGCCGGTGCTCGTGGACCGGATCGAGATCACGGGCAACACCAAGACCCGCGACCAGGTCGTGCGCCGCGAGATGCGCCTCCAGGAGCAGGAGCTGTTCTCGGGCGAGAAGCTGCGCAAGAGCCGCGAGGCGCTCCAGCGTCTCGGCTTCTTCTCCGAGGTCAACATCACCACGCGGAAGACCGGCGACGAGGAGCGCCTCAACGTCGTGGTCGACGTGAAGGAGGCGCAGACCGGCGCCTTCAGCGCGGGCGCAGGCTTCAGCTCTGCCGACAAGCTGCTGTTCAACGTCCGCATCCAGGAGAACAACCTCTTCGGCCGCGGCCAGCGCCTGGTCCTGAACGGCGACATCGGCTCCATCCGGCGCAACATCATCCTGTCGTTCACCGAGCCGTACTTCCTCGAGACCCCGCTCACCGTCGGCGTCAACGCGTTCAGCTGGAGCCTGCAGTACGACCAGTTCGACCGCGAGGGGACGGGCGCCGGCTTCCAGCTCACGTACCCGGTGACGGCCCTCGGGTACACGTCGCTCTGGGGGGTCCCGCTGGACGAGGTCCGCGTCGGCGCGGACTACCGGCTCGAGGACGCGAAGATCACGAACGTCGACCAGAACGCGGCCCGCGCGATCCGTGCGGAGGAGGGATCGAGCCTGATCAGCAGCGTGACGCCGCGCCTCTCGCGCAACACGTTGAACCACGCCTTCGACCCGACCGCCGGTTCGTACCAGGAGCTGTCGACGGAGATCGCCGGGCTGGGCGGCGAGCGCTTCTTCAAGCTCGAGGCGCGCGATCGCTGGTACTATACCTTCCTGCACTCGAAGTCGCTCGGCGACTTCACGTACTCGATCGGCGCCACCTTCGCGTACGGCATCGGGAGCGAGGGCCTGAACGGCGACGACCTGCCCCTCTTCGAACGTTACTTCCCCGGCGGCATCAGCACCATCCGGGGCTTCAAGGCGCGCACCCTCGGCCCGTACGAGGCCCGCAAGGACCGCTACGGCCACATCATCGAGTACGTCCCGATCGGCGGCAGCGAAGAAGCCATCGTGAACAACGAGATCATCTTCCCGATCGTGCAGCAGATCGGGCTGAAGGGTGTGGTGTTCGTCGACGTCGGCAACGCGTACAGCGCCACCGACGGCATCACGTGGGACGAGACGCGACTCTCGGCGGGCGGCGGCGTGCGCTGGCTCTCGCCGATCGGTCCGCTTCGCATCGAGCTCGGGGAGCCATTCCGGACGAAGCCCGGCGACAAGAAGAGCCTGCTGCTCTTCTCGTTCGGCGGGCCGTTCCAATTCTGAGGGGAACCATGAGGAAGAAAGGCAGCATCGGGTTCACGGCCGTGGTCGCCGCGGTTCTGGCGCTCGCCAGCGTCGCGCGCGCGGAGTTCCGCGTGGCGGTGGTCGACATGCAGCGCGCCCTCAACGAGTGCGACGCGGGCAAGAAGGCGCGCGAGCAGGTGAAGGGCAAGTTCGAGAAGGCGCAGGACTCCTTGAAGAAGGAGCGCGAGGACCTCGACCGCCGCAAGGAAGACTACGACAAGAAGGCGATCGTCATGAAGGAGGACGAGCGCCGCAACCTGGAGAAGGACCTCGAGAGCCGCGCGCTCGAGTTCAAGCGCAAGTACGAGGACTTCCAGCGCGACCTCCAGCGCACGGACAAGGAGCTGACGTCGAGCATCGTCGAGTCGCTCTACAAGACCGTGCAGGACTACGGCGCCGAGAAGGGCTATACCCTGGTGCTCGAGTCCTCCAGCGGGGCGCTGCTCTACGCCGACAAGAGCAACGACATCACGGACGAGATCGTGAAGCTCTTCAACGCGAAGCCGAGCAAGTCCGGAGGCAAGAGCAAGTCGGAAGACGAATAGGGAGCACAGCGCCATCGCCATCGTCGATACGCGCGGGCGTCGGATGCCCGACGGGTTCCCCTGGCCGCTCCTCGACCGGGCGCTGACGGTGGAGCCCGGCGTGCGCGCCAGCGGCGAGAAGCTCGTCAGCGCCAACGAGGTCTACTTCCGGGGCCACTTCCCGGGCGCACCCGTGCTCCCGGGCGTGCTGATCTGCGAGGCGCTGGCGCAGCTCGCGGGTCGGGTGGCGGACGACGACGCCCTCCGGCTGCTGGCGGTGGAGAAGGCGCGCTTCCGCCGTCCGGTGGTCCCCGGGGACGTGCTCCGCCTGGCGGTCGAGTCGGTCGCGCCGGGGCCGCCGTGGCGCTTCCGCGGCGTGGCGCACGCCGGCGACGCGCTGGTGGCGGAGGTGGAGTTCGCCGCCGCTGCGCCGGCCACGCGCGTCCACCCGACCGCGGTGGTCGCGCGCGGCGCCGAGCTGGACGTCGGGGTCACGGTCGGCGCCTACGCGGTGATCGGGCCGCACGTGCGGGTCGGACGCGAGACCTGGATCGGCCCCCACGCGGTCGTCGAGGGGCGGACGACCATCGGGCCGCGCAACCGGATCTTCCAGTTCGCGAGCGTCGGCCCCCCGCCCCAGGACTTGAAGTACCGCGGCGAGCCCAGCACGCTCACGCTCGGCGAGGGGAACATCGTCCGGGAGTACGTGTCCCTCCAGCCCGGCACGGCCGGCGGGGGGATGGAGACCCGGGTCGGGGACGGGTGTCTGTTCATGGTAGGGTCGCACGTGGGGCACGACTGTCAGGTGGGAAGCCAGGTGATCCTCGCGAACGGCGTCGCGCTCGCCGGCCACGTCGTCGTCGACGACTTCGCGATCGTCGGCGGGCTGGTGGGCGTGCACCAGTTCAGCCGGATCGGGGAGTCGGCGCTGTGCGCGGCCGGCGCGATGGTGTCGATGGACGTCCCGCCGTACTGCACCGTCGCCGGCGACCGCGCCCGCTTCCACGGCGTGAACGTGGTCGGCCTCCAGCGGCGTGGCTTCCCGGCGCAGGTGATCCGCGCGATCCGGCAGGCGACGCGCCTGCTGTTCGGCGGCGAGCTGCCGCGGAAGGCCGCGAAGGAGCGCGTGCAGCGCGAGCTCGGGCACGTGCCGGAGGTCGGGCGGCTCCTCGCCTTCATGGCGGCGTCGACCCGCGGGGTGTGCCGGTGAGCGCGGAGCGCGTCGGACTCATCGCGGGCAGCGGGCGGTTCCCGGTGCTGTTCGCCGAGACCGCCGGGCGCCGTGGCGTCGAGGTGGTTGCGGTGGCGCACCGGGGCGAGACCGCGCCCGAGCTGGGCCGCGTCGTCCACGCCATCACCTGGATCTCGACCGGTGAGGTCGACGCCATGATCCAGGCGCTCAAGGCCGCGGGCGTCAGCCGGACGGTAATGGTGGGCGGGATCGCCAAGGCCCGCCTGTTCCACGAGCTGCGCCCCGACGCCCGGGCCCTCAAGGTCATTGCACGGGTCGGCAAGCTGCGCGACGATCTGCTGCTGCGGGCCCTCGCCGAGGAGCTCGAGTCCGAAGGGATCACCGTGGTCGAATCGACGCTCTACCTCCAGGAGATCGTGCCGGGCGCCGGCGTGCTGGGCGCCCGCCCGCCGACGGCCGAGGAATGGAGCGACATCCGCTTCGGCTTCCGGGCAGCGAAGGTCATCGGCCAGTTCGACATCGGGCAGAGCGTGGTGGTGCGCGGCGGCGCGGTGATGGCGGTCGAGGGCATCGAGGGCACCGACGCCACGATCCGTCGCGCAGGTCAGCTGGTGAACGGCGACGTCGTGGTCGTGAAGGCCTGCAAGCCCACCCAGGACCTGCGCTTCGACCTGCCGGCGGTCGGCCCGGACACATTGCGCACGCTCGCCGAGGTACGCGGCCGGGCGCTCGCGGTCGAGGCCGGACGCACGATCACGCTCGACCGCGCGGAGATGATCGCGATCGCCGACGCGGCCGGCATCGCCGTGGTCGCGGTCGACGCGGCGGAGATGCTGGGATGAGCGAGCGGCTGCGCGCGGCGGTGGTCGGCGTCGGGTACCTCGGGAAGTTCCACGCCGAGAAGTACCGCGCGAACCCCGACGTCGAGCTGGTGGCGGTCGTCGACACCGACCGGGCCCGGGCGACCGAGGTCGGCGGCGCGCTCGGCGTCGAGCCGGTCACCGACTTCCGGCAGCTCTTCGGCCGCATCGACTGCGCCAGCGTCGTCGTGCCGACGCAGCTCCATCACGTGGTGGCGCGCGACCTGCTCGCCGCCGGCGTCGACGTGCTGGTCGAGAAGCCGCTCACCACCACCGTCGACGAGGGCAAGGAGCTGGTCGAGATCGCCGCGCGCGGCGCCCGCGTGCTCCAGGTCGGGCACCTCGAGCGCTTCAACCCGGCGGTGCTGGCGCTCGACGGCCTCGTCAGCGAGCCCCGTTTCATGGAGGCGACGCGGCTCGCGCCCTTCACCGACCGCGGCACCGACGTCGACGTCGTGCTCGACCTCATGATCCACGACCTGGACGTTATCATGAGCATGGTGCCGTCGGCGGTGCGGGCGGTGGAGGCGGTGGGCGTGCCGGTGCTCACGCCGTCGGTCGACATCGCCAACGCGCGGCTCCGGTTCGCGAACGGCTGCATCGCGAACCTCACCGCCAGCCGCGTGTCGCTGAAGCGCGAGCGGAAGCTCCGCATCTTCCAGCCCGACGCGTACTTCTCGGTCGACTTCGTCGAGCATCGGGTGCGCATCTGCCGGCGCGAGGCCGGCGAGGACGGTCAGCCGGCGCTCACGCTCGAGGAGCGCGACGTGAAGGAGGGCGACGCGCTCGACGCCGAGATCCACGCCTTCCTGCGCGCCGTGCGGGCGCGCGAGACGCCGCCGGTCACGGGCTGGGACGGGCTCCGGGCACTCGAGTTGGCGCACATCATCCGGGAGAGCGTCGAGACCGAGGTGCGCGCGGCCCAGGCGAAGGCGTGATGAGCCTGCCGCGCGAGGTGCCGCCCGCGCCGAGCCGTCCGCCGGCCCGCCCGCGGCGCGTGATGATGGTGGCGGGCGAGGCGTCGGGCGACATGCACGGCGCCGACCTGGTGACGGCGCTGCGGGCGCACCTCCCGGACGTCGAGGTCTTCGGCATCGGCGGCGACCAGCTCCGCGCCGCCGGCATGGCGACGGTGGTGGACGCGGGTGAGGTGGCGACCGTCGGCCTGACGGAGGGCGTCGGGCGGCTGCGGACGCTCTGGCGCGCCTACCGCGCGCTCGCCCGCCGGCTCCGCGACGACCCGCCCGACCTCTGCATCTTCATCGACTTCCCGGAGTTCAACCTGCGGCTGGCGCGGCTGGCGAAGCGCGTCGGCGTACCGGTGCTGTACTACATCGGGCCGCAGGTGTGGGCGTGGCGGCGGGGGCGGGTGCGGAAGATCGCCCGGCGGGTCGACCGGCTGGCGGTGGTGTTCCCGTTCGAGCCGGACCTCTACGCGGACCGGCTGCCAGGCGTCGAATTCGTCGGCCATCCGCTCCTCGACCGGGTGGCGGCGACGCGCGGGCGCGAGGAGACGCTGGCGCGGCACGGGCTCGACCCGGCCAGGCGGACGGTGCTCCTCTTGCCCGGCAGTCGCGCGAAGGAGATCGACTACCTGCTGCCCGATCTGCTGGCCGCCGCGCGCCTGCTGGCGGAACGGGGCGCGGTCCAGTTCGCGCTCGCGCTGGCCCCGACCGTCGAGCGCGCGACGGTGGCGGCGGCGGTGGCGCAGGCGGGCGTGCCGGTCACGCTCATCGTCGGCGACACCTACAACGCGATCGCGGCGGCGGACGTGGCGCTGGTCAAGTCGGGCACGGCGACGCTCGAGTGCGCGCTGCTCGAGACCCCGATGGTGATCGTCTACCGGGTGTCGCCGCTCACCTGGACACTGGCGCGGCTACTGGTGCGCGGCGTGCGGCACGCGGGTATGCCCAACATCGTCGCCGGGCACGAGGTCGTGCCGGAGCTGCTCCAGGGGGCGGTCACGCCCGAACGGATCGCGGCGGCCGCGCGCAGCATCCTCGACGACCCGCGGCGCGCCGCCGAGACCGTCGACGACCTGCGGGACGTCCGCCGGCGGCTCGGCCGCGGCGGGGCCGCCGGCCGCGCGGCCGCGATGGCGGTCGAGCTGCTCGAGGGGGCGCCGGCGTGACGCAGTACGTCCGCCTGCTGCGCTACCTGCGCCCGTACGTCTGGCCGTACGGCGTGCTGGCGGTCGTGAGCATGCTGATCTTCAGCAGCCTCGAGAGCGCGATCCCGTTCATCGCCCGCTACACCTTCGACCAGGTCTTCACGCAGCAGCACAAGGAGGCGCTGCCACTCGCCGTGATCGCGGTGTGCGCCACCGGGCTGCTGCGGGGCGCGTTCAGCTTCGCGTCGGGTTACTTCTCCGACTGGATCGGGCAGCGGATCGTCACCGACCTCCGCAACCAGCTCACCGCCCACCTCCAGGCGCTCGACGTGGCGTTCTTCAACCGGCACCGCGCGGGGCAGATCGTCTCCCGCATCACCGCCGACGTGGCGCTGGTCCGGACCACCGTGACCGACGCGCTCACGTCGTTCTTCCAGGACGCGACCAGGTTGATCGGCCTGGTCGGAGTCGCGGTCTACATGGACTGGGTGTTGGCGTTGCTGTCGTTCCTGCTGTTCCCGATCGCGGCGCTGCCCCTGCGCTACTTCTCGATGGCGCTCCGGCAGAACAGTCGCCGGAGCCAGGAGGCGATCGCGCGGTTGAACGGGCTCCTGCACGAGAACGTCCAGGGCAACCGGGTGGTGAAGGCGTTCGCCCAGGAGGACTACGAGCGCCGGCGCTTCGCCGAGCACGACGACCGCATCTTCACGCTCTACATGCGCGGCAGCGTGATCCGCTCGCTGCCGATCACCGAGGTGCTGGCCGGCATCGCGGTCGCGGGCATCATCTGGTACGGAGGCAAGAGCGTGATCGCCGGGGCGCGGACGCAGGGCAGCTTCATCGCGTTCGTGATCACGCTGTTCTTGCTCTACGACCCGTTCAAGAAGCTGGTCCGCACGAATTACACCATCCAGCAGGGGCTGGCCGGCGCCGACCGCGTGTTCGCGCTGCTCGACACGGCGCCGCAGGTGGCGGACCGGCCGGGTGCGCGCGAGCTCCAGGGGGTGGGCCGCGGCATCGAGTTCCACGACGTCAGCTTCGCCTACGAGCCGGGCGTGCCCGTCCTGCGCCACGTCGACCTGCTGATCCCGGCCGGGAAGGTGGTGGCGCTGGTCGGGATGAGCGGCGGCGGGAAGAGCACGCTCGCCGACCTGATCCCGCGCTTCTACGACGTGACCGAGGGACGCATCACCGTCGACGGCATCGACCTGCGCGACCTGACGCTCGCGAGCCTCCGCCGCCACATCGCGGTGGTCACGCAGTTCACGTTCCTCTTCAACGACACCGTGCGCGCCAACATCGCCTACGGCTCGCCCGGCGCGAGCCCCGAGGCGATCGAGGCCGCGGCGCGCGCCGCCAACGCCCACGAGTTCATCGTGGGCCTGCCGCGGGGCTACGAGACCGGGATCGGCGACCTCGGCGTGCGGCTCTCGGGCGGGCAGCGCCAGCGGCTCGCGATCGCCCGCGCGATCCTCCGTAACGCCCCGATCCTCATCCTCGACGAGGCTACGTCGGCGCTCGACACGGAGTCCGAGGGCCTGGTGCAGGAGGCGCTCGAGCGCCTGATGGCGCACCGCACGACGCTCGTGGTCGCGCACCGGCTCTCGACCGTGCGGCGCGCGGACCGGATCGTGGTCGTGGTGCACGGGGAGGTCGTCGAGAGCGGCACGCACGACGAGCTGCTCGCCACCGGCCGGGAGTACCGCAAGCTCTACGAGCTCCAGTTCCGGGACGGCGATGGCGCCGACGGCGGCGGCGAGCCGGTCCCCGATCGCCGCCTCGCGCGCTCCGCCGCCGAGTGACGGGACGCGGGCGCGATGTTGGAGGGCTGGGCACTCGGAGCCTATCGGGTGGCGATGACGATCGCGGCGGCGGTGGTCGGCGTGCGCACGCGCCTTCCCGACGCGGCGCCCGGGCGTGGGCTCGTCGCGCGGCTCGGCCGGCTCACGGTCAACGAACGCGCGACGGCGTCGGCCGCGCCCGCGATCTGGATCCACGCCGCGTCGGTGGGCGAGCTGCTGGCGGTGCGGCCGCTGATCGCCCAGCTCCGGGAGCGCTTTCCCGAGCGGCTCTACGTCGTCTCGACGCTCACCGAGACCGGGCTCGCGCTCGCCCGGACGTTCCCCGAGGTGCACCTGGCCTTCCTGCTCCCGCTCGACGCCCCGCGCGTCGTGCGACCGCTGGTGGCGCAGTTCCGGCTCGAGGCCTTCCTCTTCACCGAGACCGAGATCTGGCCGACGCTGCTCCTCGAGCTGGAGGCGGCGGGGGTGCCGGCGATCATGGTGAGCGGGCGCGTGAGCGCTCGCACGGCGGCGCGCGCCGGGT
>Ga0335069_10008237_pt1 | contig 14942 bp, 11 predicted proteins | sample Lox_Sample_11_FD_206714 | JGI IMG/M metagenome (GOLD analysis project Ga0335069, IMG submission 206714) | Soil microbial communities from Loxahatchee National Wildlife Refuge, Florida, United States - Lox_Sample_1.1 | ecosystem: Environmental > Terrestrial > Soil > Wetlands | place: USA... | reverse complement strand
GGAATCCCGCCGCCCTGGCAAGGCTCCCCAGGTCGAACGAGATCATCCCCCCGAAGTCACGCATCTGCCGCCCTGCCAGCGCGTGCCCGGGGTGGGACTCGAGCCCGGGATAGTGCACGCGTACGACCCCCCGGCGGGAGGCGAGCCAGCGGGCGACCTCGAGGGCGTTCAGGCAGTGCTGGCGCATGCGGACGGCGAGCGTCTTGGTTCCCCGCAGGCACAGCCACGCGTCAAACGGGGCGAGTATGGCACCCACGGCCTTCTGCATGTACCGGAGGCGCTCCACGACTTCCGGGCGGCTCGTGACCACGAGTCCGCCCAGCATGTCGCTGTGGCCGTTCAGGTATTTCGTGAGGCTGTGGACGGAGACGTCGATGCCGAAGCCGAGGGGCTGCTGGAGGTAGGGGGTCGCGAACGTGTTGTCGGCCACGCTCAGGAGCCCGTGGGCGCGGGCGAACGCCGCGCACGCGGCCAGGTCCGAGATCTCGATCGTCGGGTTGGTCGGCGTCTCGATGAAAAGCATGCGTGTCGAGGGACGGAGCGCCTCTTCCACGCAGCGCATGTCCGTGGAATCCACGAACGAGAAGCTCAGGCCGTACCCTTCCCAGACAGTCTTCGCGATCCTGTACGTTCCGCCGTACACGTTGCGCGAGACGATGACGTGGTCGCCGGGTGCCAGGACGTGGAAGAGGGCATCCACGGCGGCCGTGCCCGACCCGAACGCGATCCCTTCCGTTCCTCCTTCCAGCGCCGCGATGTTCTGCTCGAGCGCGGTGCGCGTCGGGTTGGAGACGCGGGAGTATTCATATCCCTTGTTGCGCCCCAGCTCTTCCTGCACGTATGTCGACGTGAGGTACACCGGTGTCATGATCGCTCCCGTCGAGGGATCCGGCTCCTGCCCGGCGTGGATGGCCCGGGTTGAGAAGCCCGATTGACTATAGTCCATGGACTATCCTCTATTGTCCATTGATCTTCTAACGCCCAAGGTATTCTATGACATCGTACCTGTTGACCAGCCCTTCGATCGTTCCGTTGTGCTCCACCAGCACCGCATAGTTCTCGGGGCGCCTCATGAGCCGGAGGACATCCTCCAGCGCGGTGGCAAACGGGACCACCGGGAAGCCCGGGCCCATGACGTCCTTCACCTGCGCGTCGACGACCGACGGCCGGTCCATGATCGTCATCATCAGCTCGTGGTCGTGCACCGAGCCGACCGGCACTCCTCCGTCCATGACGGGGACCTGCGAGATGTCGTGCTGCCGGAGCGTGTCGAGCGCCGTCCTGACGGGTGTGGAGGGCTCCACGGCGATCAGCGCAGCGGCGTGCTTTCCCTTCGAGGAGAGCACGTAGCCGACGGTGATCCGCTCGGGCGCCAGGAACCCGTTTTCGCGCATCCAGTCGTCGTCGTAGATCTTGCTGATGTACCGCTCGCCGGTGTCGGGGAGAAGCACCACCACCACGTCATCGTCCGTGAACCGGGATGCCACCTTGAGCATGCCGGCGACCGCGGTTCCCGCGGAGCCCCCGGAAAGGATCCCTTCTTCCTTCGTCAGCCGCCGGGCCATCAGAAACGATTCCCTGTCGTCCGCCTCGACCACCTCGTCGATGAACGAGAAATCGAGGACGCCGGGGACATAGTCCTGGCCGATCCCTTCCACCTTGTAGGTCTTGGGAAGCGGCGTCATCGACTTCGTGTAGAAGTACTCTTTCAGCACCGATCCACGGGGATCGACGCCGATGATCCTGACAGAGGGGTTCTTCTCCTTCAGGAATTTCCCCGCGCCGCTGATCGTGCCGCCGGTGCCGATGCCGCACACAAAGTGTGTGATCCTCCCGCCCGTCTGGTCCCACAGCTCGGGACCGGTCGTCAGGTAGTGTGACTCCGGATTGCGGGGGTTGTCGTACTGTCCGGCCAGTATTGCGTTCGGCGTGTCGCGGGCGATGCGCCGTGCCACTTCGGTGTAGCTTTCGGGGGAATCGTGGGGGACCGCGGTGGGCGTGACAATGACTTCCGCGCCGAATGCGCGGAGCAGGCGGATCTTCTCCATGCTCATCTTGTCGGGGAGTGTGAAGACGGTCTTGTAGCCCTTCACGGCCGCCACGAGCGCGAGTCCCATGCCGGTGTTCCCCGATGTGGACTCCACGATCGTCCCCCCGGGCCTCAGCCGCCCCGACCGCTCCGCCTCCTCGACGATCCTGAGGCCGATCCTGTCCTTGACCGATCCCCCCGGGTTCAGATACTCGGCCTTGGCGAGTATCAGCCCCCTGAACCCTTCGGTCACCTTCCTCAGGCGGACGAGCGGCGTCTTTCCGATCGCGTCGAGGATCGTCTCACAGTAGCGGATTTCCCCCCTCTCCATCCGGTCCCTTTCTGCTTACCGCCTTCTGTTGATGACGCTGGCTGCATACCCCGCGCCGAACCCGTTGTCGATGTTCACCACCGTGACGCCCGCCGCGCAGGAATTGAGCATGCCCAGGAGCGCGGCGATGCCGCCGAAGCTCGCACCGTACCCGACGGAGGTCGGCACCGCGATGACCGGGGCGCGGGCGAGGCCTCCCACGACGCTTGCCAGCGCTCCTTCCATTCCGGCGACCACGATGATCACGGAAGCGCTCTGCAGGAGGTCGCTCCTGCCCAGTATCCGGTGAATCCCTGCGACGCCGACATCGAAGAGACGTTCCGTGTCGTTGCCCATCACGCGCGCCGTCTCGAGCGCTTCCTCCGCCACGGGGATATCGCTCGTCCCCGCGGTGACCACCAGTATCGTGCCTCTGCCGCTCGGCCTGATGTTCTTTTCGTTGGCCGTGATCGTCCGGGAGACCGCGTTGTACTTCGCCCCCTTCACCGCCCGGCGGACGGCGGCATAATGCCCGCGCGTTCCCCGCGTTGCAAGGAGCACGCTGCCGTGCGCGACGATTCTCCGCGCGATGCGGGCTACCTGCAGCGGGGTCTTCCCCTGGCAGTAGATCACCTCGGGAAATCCCTGGCGGGATTCCCTCTGGTGGTCGATCGTGGCGAAGCCGAGAGATTCGGCGTGTGTTTCCTTTTTGGCCATTCCGTTTGTGGAAAATGGAACTCGGAGGTTCCCGGGAGCGGCAAACCGTTCAGAATCATATCATTATAGGTGAAACGGGGGGGAGAATCAAGAATCCGTTGCTTGACACTCCATCGCTTTTTGCGTAATTTTGCATAATTCCCCCGATACAGAGACCATCGCCCGGTGCTTTCTTTCGTGCTCGCGGGACTCCCCGGATACCTCCTGGGGTCATTCCCGACCGCGTTTCTCTTCGTTCGTTGGAAATTAGATCTCGACATACGCTCTGCCGGGAGCGGGAACGTCGGGATGTTGAACAGCTACATTGTGACGGGCTCATACCGGGTCGCGGCCGCCGTCCTGGCGCTCGACTTCGCCAAGGGGATCGGGGCGGTGTTGCTCGCGCGGGCGATCGGGGGAGAAGATTTTGCGCACGGGGCGGTGGGGGGAGTCTGTGCGATACTCGGTCACAATTTCCCCCTGTGGCTTTCGTTCAGGGGAGGAAGAGGGCTGGCCGCTGCGGCGGGTGTGTTCTCAATCCTCGCCTGGCCCGCAGTCGCTCTCTGGGGGGCGCTCTGGGGCGTGGGGCGGCTTCTCCTCCGTGACGTGAATGTCGCCAACGCCGCTGCTTCGGTCGTGACGCTCGTGCTGGCGGAAACACTCCCTCCGGGGGCGGTTGCCATGGCCGCCGGTGCGGCCCCGACGGGCGAATTCCGGCTTTTTGCGCTTGCGGCTTTTTCAGTGGTGATCGTGAAACATGTCGCCCCCGTGCGGGCGTACATAGTGGAGAGGCGGGCGGCCCGCGGCCGTCCCGCCGGACAGGCGTAACGAGAGGTCTTCATGAACAGAAACATCGCCGTTATCGCAATCGTGCTGATGGTCCCGCTGCTTGCCGGCGGCGTGATCGGCTACAGCATCGGCCGCACCTCGCACGCGTCTCAGGGAGGGACCACCGCGTCGTTTGAGGGGGCGCCGTTCACCGAGGCGACGCCGGCCGTCCAGGACGCCCGGTGGCGCGATTCCACGGGTGAAGCCATCGACGGCTCACGGCACAACGCGATCACACGCACCGTGTCGACGGTGAGTCCCGCCGTCGTCGGCATCAACGTCACGGAGGTCCGGCAGTACCGCTACCGGAGCCCGTGGGGCGACGATCCGTTCTTCCGCCAGTTTTTCCCGGACAGGACATACACGGAGCGTGTGCAGGGACTCGGCTCGGGTTTCCTGATTTCCTCCGACGGGTACATCGTCACGAACGACCACGTCGCCGGGAACGCCAAGGAGATCACCGTCACGCTCACCAGCGGCGAGAAGTTCAAGGCGGAGCTGATCGGCACGGACCCGGTCGCGGACATCGCCCTGCTGAAGATCGACGGGAAGAGCCTTCCCTTCATCCGTCTCGGGAACTCCGACGACGTGATCATCGGCGAATGGGTGATCGCCTTCGGCAATCCCTTCGGGTTGTTTGACATCGGCGACAAGCCCACGGTGACGGTGGGCGTGGTGAGCGCCACGAAGATGAACCTCCGCGCCGAGGAGGGCCGCGTGTACCGCGGGATGATCCAGACCGACGCGGCGATCAACTCGGGGAACAGCGGCGGACCCCTGGTGAACGCGCTCGGTGACTGTATCGGCGTCAATGCGGTGATCTACACGCCGAACCAGGGGAGCATCGGGCTCGGGTTCGCCATCCCCGTCAACCGGGTGAAGACGGTCGTCGCCGAGCTGAAGAAAAACGGGAAGGTGGAGCGGCAGTTCTGGACGGGGCTGGAGGTCCAGACGGTGGACGACCGCGTTGCCCGCTACTTCGGGATGGATCAGGCGGAGGGGGTCATTGTCAGCGACGTCAAGAAAGGAAGCCCCGCCGACCGGGCCGGCTTCCGCGTGGGAGACATCATCGTCGCCGCCAACGGCGAGAAGGTCATCGACGGGGCGTCGCTCATGGCCACGATGGACGACGCCAAAGTGGGGGATACGGTGAAGATGACGGTCATCCGCGACCGGAAGACCACGGAACTCAGGATCACACTCGAGAAACGCTGACCATGATCGCCCGGTACACGCGGCCCGCCATGGGGCGGATCTGGGAAGAGCACAACAAGTTCCAGATCTGGCTCGACATCGAGATCCTCGCCTGCGAGGCGCAGGCCGAAAACGGCGTGATTCCCCGCGACGCGGTGGACGTGATCCGTTCGAAGGCGTCGTTCGATGTGGCCCGCATCGAGGAGATCGAGCGGGAGGTCCGTCACGACGTGATCGCGTTCCTGACGAACGTCGGCGAGCACGTGGGACCCGAGGCCCGCTACATTCACCTGGGGATGACGTCCTCGGATGTCCTGGACACGTGCCTGGCCGTGCAGATGAAGCAGGCGGGGGAGCTGCTCCTCGGGGGACTCGGCAGGCTGGCCGACGTGCTGGCACGGCGCGCAAAGGAATTCCGGACCACCGTGATGGTGGGGCGGACGCACGGCATACACGCGGAGCCCACGACGTTCGGGCTCAAGCTGGCGCTCTGGTTCGACGAAACGCGCCGGAACATCGACCGGCTGCGGAGCGCGGTGGACAGGATCTCCGTCGGGCAGATCTCGGGGGCGGTCGGGACGTACGAGCACCTGAGTCCCGCCGTGGAGGAGTTCGTCTGCGCGCGGCTCGGGCTCACGCCCGCGCCGGTGTCGACGCAGATCCTCCAGCGTGACCGCCACGCGGAATACATGACCGTGCTTGCCCTCGTCGGGAGCTCGCTCGAGAAATTTGCGACGGAGATCCGGCACCTGCAGAAAACGGAAGTGCTGGAGGCGGAGGAGTACTTCGCGAAGGGGCAGAAGGGCTCCTCGGCCATGCCGCACAAGCGCAACCCGATCACCTGCGAGCGCATCGCGGGGCTCTCCCGGGTGCTGCGCGGGAACGCGCTGGCGGCGATGGAGGACATCACGCTGTGGCACGAGCGCGACATCACGCATTCGTCGGTCGAACGGATCATCATTCCGGACAGCTGCATACTGCTCGACTACATGATCGCGCTCACGACCGACGTGATCGAACGCCTCATCGTGTATCCCGAGGCGATGCTGAAAAATCTGGACAGGACGCACGGGCTGATCTTCTCGCAGTCGGTGCTCCTGGCGCTGACGAAGAAGGGAATGAAGCGGGAGGACGCGTACCGCATCGTGCAGGGGGCGGCAATGGACGTCTGGCAGTCGGGGCGGAGCTTCCGGGAGGTGCTGTCCGGGATTCCCGAGGTGGCCGCCGTGCTGACGCAGGAGGAGATGGGAGCGCTGTTCGACCTGGAGAAGAGCATCAGAAACGTTGACTACATCTTCAGCCGCGCCGGACTGGTCTGAGCACACGCCGGGCGCACACGGAGACAACCATGGCGAAAAAGTTTCAGAATTTCATCAACGGCCGGTGGACGGATGCGGCGTCGGGGAAGACGTTCGAGAACCGGAACCCCGCGCGGTGGGATGAGGTCGTGGGCGTGTTCCCGAAGTCCGGGAAGGAGGACGTCGAGCAGGCGGTGAAAGCCGCGCGGACCGCGTTCGAACGCTGGAGGCTTGTCCCGGCCCCGAAGCGGGGCGACATCATGCGGAAGGTCGGGGACCTCATGGTGGCGCGGAAGGAAGAGCTCGCGCGGCAGATGACCCGCGAGATGGGGAAAGTGCTCGCCGAGACGCGCGGCGACGTGCAGGAAGGGATCGACACCGCCTACTATGCCGCCGGCGAGGGGCGCCGCCTCTTCGGAAACACGGTTCCCTCCGAGCTGCCGGACAAGTTCAACATGGCCCTCCGCGTGCCGATCGGTGTCGCGGGGATTGTCACGCCGTGGAACTTTCCCATGGCGATCCCGACATGGAAGATCTTTCCCGCGATCCTGTGCGGGAACACGGTGGTCTTCAAGCCGGCGTCCGACACGCCTGCCACGGCGACCGCGCTGGTGGAGATCCTGGCGGAGGCCGGCATCCCCGACGGCGTGGTGAATATCGTCCACGGGGGCGGGGGAGAGGTGGGGATGGCGATCGTCGGTCATCCCGACGTCGACCTGGTCAGCTTCACCGGCTCGACGCTCGTCGGCAAGACGATTTCGGAGGTCGCCGGCAGAACCCTGAAGAGAGTATCGCTCGAGCTGGGGGGGAAGAACGCCCAGATCGTGATGGATGACGCGGACCTTTCCCTCGCGCTGGAGGGCGTTCTCTGGGGGGCGTTCGGCACGACCGGGCAGCGGTGCACGGCCACCAGCCGCCTGATCCTGCACGAGAAAATCCACGACAGGTTCCTGGAGATGCTGGTGGACCGCGTGCGGAAGCTCCGGCTGGGCGACGGACTGCTCCCCGACACCGATGTGGGCCCCTGCATCAACAAGGGACAGCAGGACACCGTGGCCGACTACGTCCGCATCGGGGCGGAGGAAGGCGCGCAGCTGGTGATCGGCGGATCCATCCCGAAGGGGAACGGCCTTGACGGGGGGTGGTTCTACAATCCCACGGTCTTTGCCGGTGTCAGGCCCGCGCACAGGATCGCCCGCGAGGAGATATTCGGCCCGGTGCTTTCCGTGCTGAAAGCGGGGTCGCTCGCCGAGGCGGTCACCGTGCTCAACGACACGATCTACGGGCTCTCGTCCTCGATCTACACGGCGAATGTCGACGCGGCGTTCTGCGCCATCCGCGACATCAGGGCGGGCATCACGTACATCAACGCGCCCACCATCGGCGCCGAGGCGCACATGCCGTTCGGCGGCGTGAAGCAGACCGGGAACGGCCACCGCGAGGGGGGCTGGACCGTCTATGACTTCTTCACCGAGTGGAAGACCGTCTACATCGACTACAGCGGCGGTCTCCAGCGGGCGCAGATCGACAACTACGACAGGTAGCAGCCGGCACGTTCACTAGACGAGCGGGGACGCGGTGGTCCGGATCAGGCGATATATCGTTTCGATGTTCGAGCACCAGGAATTCTTCTGAAGGATGTCCGTTGTGCGGCGTCTCACCACAACCACATTCCCGAAAGGATTTCTGTCATGCGCGTTCATGCGAAGCTCACCGGATCGGCCGCCCGCGCGAAGGGGAAGACGAAGCGCGCCCGGCCTGCGAGCGGAACCCGCCGCCCCGGGCGTGAGAAGCGTCCCGCCCGGGCGATGCACCCCGCCCGCACTGTTGTTATTCCGCCCTCACAGATCATCCCGACGCTGTCCCGGCACATGCTTGTGGACGGCTTCGACATCGTCGTCGACCTGAAGAAGAGCAGGGGGACGTACCTCGTCGATGCGCGCAGCGGGAAGCGCTATCTCGACTTCTTCACGTTTGTCGCCTCCTCGCCCCTCGGGCTGAATCACCCCGCCCTCACCGCGCCCGAATTCCAGAGGAAACTCGCCTACGTGGCCGTCAACAAGCCCTCCCTCTCGGACATCTACACCGTGGAGCAGGCCCAGTTTGTCGACACGTTCGCGCGCGTCGCCATGCCGGCCACGCTCCCCCACGCGTTTTTCATCGAAGGGGGGGCGCTGGGGGTGGAAAATGCGCTCAAGGCCGCGTTCGACTGGAAGATCCGGAAGAACATGGCGAAAGGACACCGCGAGGAACGGGGGCGTCAGATTATCCATTTCCGCCAGGCATTCCACGGGCGCTCCGGGTACACGCTGTCGCTGACGAACACGGACCCGGTGAAGACGGATCTCTTCCCGAAGTTCTCCTGGCCCCGCGTGCTCAACCCGGCGGCGCGCTACCCGCTCACGGGGGACAACCTTGCACGCACGATCGCCGACGAGGAGACGAGCCTCGCCGAAATCCGGCAGGCGTTCCACGACAACAGGGACGACATCGCCGCCATTATCATCGAGGCGATCCAGGGGGAGGGGGGAGACAACCACTTCCGTCCCGAGTTCTTCCGTGCGCTGCGGGAGACGGCGGACGAAAACGACGCGATGCTGATCATCGACGAGGTGCAGACGGGGGTGGGGATGACCGGCAAGATGTGGGCTCACCAGCACTTCGTGGAGCCCGACATGATCGCGTTCGGCAAGAAGATGCAGGTCTGCGGGTTCCTCTGCGGCAGGCGGATCGAGGAAGTCCCCGACAACGTGTTCAAGGTCTCCAGCCGGCTGAACTCCACCTGGGGGGGAAACCTGGTCGACATGGTGCGCGCGCAGAAGTACCTGGAGGTGATCGAGCAGGAGCACCTCGTGGAGAACGCCCGCAACCAGGGGACCCGCCTCCTGAATGCGCTGGTGCATCTGGCGGAGGAGTTCCCGGCCGTGACCAACGCCCGCGGGCTCGGTCTCTTTGCCGCGTTCGACCTTCCCGACGGGGATCTCAGGACGAAGGTGAAGACCATGTGCATGGAGCGCGGGCTCATCCTGCTCCCGAGCGGCGAGCGCTCGATCAGGTTCCGCCCGCCGTTGAACGTGACCGCCGCCGAGATCGACGAGGGGATCACGCTCGTCAGGGGCGTGCTGAAGAACCTCTGAGGGGTAGGATCAGTGTGAACGACACGGGGGGCGCCATTCGGGCGCCCCCCGTCATTGCGAGTGCTTTGTGCGAAGTGCGTTCTTTGCATCCCGCCGAAGGCGGGGCAATCTCCCCGGCCCTACCTCACCAGCGCCATCTTGATCATCTGCGTGCTCGCCGTGCCCGACGCCCCCCGCGCACTCATCCGGCAGATGTACACCCCCGTGGCGACTGCCCGTCCCTGGTCATCCCTGCCGTCCCACGCTTTTGTATAGGCTGATGTGCCCGACGCGGCAAACGAGTTCCTGAGGAGCGTCCGGACGCGCCGCCCCATGATGTCGAAGATCTCGATTGTCACGTCGGCCTGTTCGGGAAGGACAAAGCCGATTGTCGTCCCGGGGTTGAACGGGTTCGGGAAGTTCTGCAGGAGCCGGTACGTGGTGGCCGTCGTCACGGGGATCACGGGGCCGAGGGCTTTGATGGCGGCGACCGCGTCGATGATCCCCCAGCCGTAGTAATTGTCGGGTCGGGTGGTCTGCGCCTGCGCCTGGTGCGCCGTCGACCGTATGGCCGCAACGATTGCCTGCGGGCTCGCCTCGGGATGGGCTTTGAGCACGAGTGCCGCCACGCCGGCGGTGAGGGGGCAGGCGAACGACGTTCCCTGTGTGCTTCCTTCAGTGTACGCACTCGTATCGTACGCACTTGCGGCCTGGATGCTCGTCCCCACCGCCATCACGTCGGGTTTGATCCTGCCGTCCGATGTCGGCCCGTACGAGCTGAACCCGGCTCTCACGCCGAACGGCGTGACGGCGCCGGCGGTGAGTATGCTGTCCGCGTCCGCCGGCGCAATAAGCGTGTTCGGGCTCCCGGCGCGCAGGTCTGCGTCGTTCCCGGCGGCGTTGACGACAATGACTCCCTTCCGGGCCGCCATGAGTGCCGCAATCGATATCACCGCTGTGCGGCCGTTCATGTCCTGCGCGGTCAGGCTGGTCCACCCCGGGTCAAAGTCGAAGTACCCCAGCGACGTGCTCGTGACCTGCACGCCAAGGCTTTCCGCCCACTCGACAGCCGCCGCCCAGTTGTCTTCCTCGATCGGCGTCTCGCTGCTATCGTTTTCCGTCCTGGCCAGTATGAATGACGCCCCGTAGGCGGGACCGATCAGTCTGCCGGGTGCGTACCCGGCAAGCGTGGAGAGCGTGTTGACGCCGTGCGCTCCGAATCCGGCGGCAGGATCGTTGGGGACGACGCTGCTCTTGTGGTCGACGAAGTCGTGCTGGGCGATGATCCTCGACCGGAGGGAGGCAAATGCCTCGTGGCCGAGGAGCCTGAACCCGTTGTCGAATATGCCGATGATGATCCCCTGTGCAGAGTTCCCCGTTGCATGGACCGCGGGAATATTCTCCAGGCTGACCTGCGGGAGAGATTCACCGTAGTCAAGCGCCTCCGCCCCCGCAGGATGACCGGCCCCTGTCCGGGCCGCTCCGGGCGGGCTCACCTCGGTGTCCGTCCGGCGGTACCTCTGCAGGAGATCCACCGTGCGGATGCAGGGGAGAGTCCTGAGCATTGCGATCTGTTCGGCGGTGGCCTCCGCGCTGATCCCGTTCAGCCACCTGGAAACCTGCCTGACCCTTGCAACGAGGGGGGTTACCCGGTCGATGTACGCAGCGCACACAGGAAGGTCGGTCTCATCGACGAGGCGGTCCGCGGGGAGCACCGCCGCCCTGCGCCGGAGGGCGCGTGCGGAAACGAGCGACAGGGGGGGTGGCAGGGGCGCGTCGGGGGGGACCCCCTTGTCGTTGAAGAAGATCCAGACGGGGACCAGCCCGCCGGGTTCCGTCCGGCGGAGGGCCTCCTCGAGCCTGCCGGTGATTGCCGGGGCGCCGGACGCCCCCGCCGAACCGAGCAGGAGGAGACAGACGGCCGTCCTGGATGTCATCGCGCGTTGTCCGAAGAAGAACCTGGATGCGTGGCGCCGGGGATCACCGGCTATTGAGTATACGAAAGACCCCTCCACGAATCAACAAACAACGGCGTAGATTGCTTCGCACAAAGCGCTCGCAATGACGCGCTCGCAATGACGGAGCCCTGCTGTTGAATCACACGGTCTAATTTGCTAGCTTCCCCCCATGGAAACCTCCGGCCCCCACGCCGACCTCTCCCTCAACACCGCTGTCGTCAGATCTTTCCTTGTCAGATTCCTTGCCGATGAGGTGCGCAACGCGGGATTCACGCGCGGCGTCTTCGGCCTCTCCGGCGGGGTGGACTCTGCCGTGACGGCATTCCTGGCGTGCGAGGCCCTGGGGCGGGAAAACGTGACGGCGGTGATGATGCCCTACCGGATGAGCAGCAGGGAAAGCCTGCTCGACGCGCAGCTCGTGGTCGATGCGCTGGGGATTGCCGCGGCGACGGTCGATATCACGCCGATGGTCGAACCTTACCTGGAGTCCGCCCGGGTGCAGGACCGCGTCCGTGCCGGCAATGTCATGGCCCGGCAGCGGATGATCGTGCTGTACGACTTCTCGGCGCGCGACCGGGCGCTGGTGCTGGGCACGAGCAACAAGACGGAGCTGCTCCTCGGGTACGGCACCCTCTTCGGCGACATGGCGAGCGCCGTCAACCCGCTCGGCGATCTCTACAAGACACAGGTGTGGCAGCTGGCCGCCGACATCGGCGTCCCGACCAGGATCGTGGAGAAGAAGCCGAGCGCCGACCTCTGGTCGGGTCAGACGGACGAGGGGGAGCTCGGGTTCTCGTATGCGGAGGCAGACCGCCTGCTCTTCGCCATGATCGATGAGCGCCGCACCGACGCGGAGCTTGCCGCGATGGGGTTCGATCTTACGTTCATACGGACAGTCCGCACAATGGTGCAGAAGAGCCAGTTCAAGCGCAGACCCCCCGTGGTTGCGAAGATCTCACACAGGACGGTCAACGTCGACTTCAGGTACGCCCGCGACTGGGGCATATGAGCGAGGAGATACGCCGGGGCGCGCTCTTCGTCGTCAGCACGCCGATCGGCAACCTCGACGACATCACGCTGCGCGCGGTCCGCATTCTGGGAGCCGTCGACCTGATCGCCGCGGAGGACACGCGCACCACGCGGGTGCTTCTGGACCACCTGGGGGTGAAGAAACCTCTCGTCAGCTATCACAGCTACAATGAGCGGCGGCGGTCGCATGAACTGGTCGACGCTCTGCGAAAAGGGGATGCGGTGGCGCTGGTGACGGACGCCGGGACGCCGGGCATTTCCGACCCGGCCTGGGCTGTGGTGCGGGAGGCGATTGACGCGGGCATCCCCGTCATCCCGGCCCCGGGTGCGAGCGCGCTCCTTGCGGCGCTGGTCATCAGCGGGCTCCCGACCGAGAGGTTCGTGTTCGAGGGGTTTCTTCCCGTCAAAAAGGGGCGGAAAACGCGCCTGGCCGAGCTTGCAGGCGAGCCCCGGACAATCGTGCTGTATGAATCCCCCCACCGGATCGGGCGGACGCTTGAGGACGTGCGGGGAGCGATGGGGGAGCGGCAGGTGGCACTGGTCAGAGAAGTAACGAAGAAGTTCGAGGAAGTGCGCAGGGGTGCCGTGTCGGAAGTGATCGCGGCGCTCCGTGAGCGGCCCCCGCGCGGAGAATTCGTTCTCGTGATCGCCGGAACGTCGTACCGCGGCGTCGCACCCGGCCCTGACAGCACAGGATCCTGACGGTTCACACATGGCAAAGCAGAAAAACCCCGCCGTGTCCCTCCGTGCGAAGGGGCATCCCATCCTGTATGAAGTCAACGCACGGGTTCTCCTCCGGGAGCTTTCCGCCCGGGAAGGGAAACCCGTCACGCTCGGCACGATTCCGCCTGCGCTCATCGCCGGCTGGGCGGGCCTCGGCATCGACGCTGTCTGGCTCATGGGCGTCTGGGCCTCGGGTCCCGCGGGGATAGCAATCGCTGCGCGGGAAGAATCGCTCCGCGCCGCGTACCGCTCCGTTCTCCCGGATTTCACGGACAGGGACGTCGGGGGCTCGCCGTACGCAGTGCATGCGTATGACGTCCCTGCCCCGCTCGGGGGAGCGGATGGTCTTGCGGAGCTGCGGGCGGCGCTCGCAGCGCGGGGAATCGGCCTGGTGCTCGATTTCGTTCCGAATCACACGGCCAACGATCACGGATGGGTGAGCGCGCACCCGGAATACTATGTGCAGGGGAGCGATCTGGACGCCGCGGAGCAGCCCGAGATCTTCTTCCGCGCAAACACGCGCGGGGGTCCCGTCACGCTCGCCATGGGGCGCGATCCGTCGTTTGCCGGATGGACCGACACCGCCCAGTTGAACGTGATGCACCCGGCGGCGCGCCGCGCGATGATCGGGGAGCTCGAGAGGATTGCGGGGATGTGCGACGGCGTCCGCTGCGACATGGCCATGCTTGTCATGAACGAGATATTCTCCAGGACGTGGGGGACGCACGCGGCACCGGACGGGGGGGAAGCGGCGCCGGGGGAGTTCTGGACGGAGGCGATCGCCGCCGTCCGCGCGCGGTACCCGGAATTCCTGTTCATCGCGGAAGCGTACTGGAATCTTGAATGGGACCTCCAGCAGCTCGGGTTCGACTACACGTATGACAAGACGCTGTACGACCGCCTCCTCAGGGAAGGAGCCGGGTCCGTGCGTGACCACCTGCGCGCGGAAGAGGAATACCAGAAGCGCTCCCTCCGGTTCATCGAGAATCACGACGAGCAGCGCGCCGCCGTGTCGCTCTCTTCGGAGCCCTGGCATTTTGCCGCCGCGGCCGTGATCAGCACGATCCCCGGGATGGTGATGTTCCACGAGGGAGAGTTCGAAGGCCGGCGGGTGAAGCTCCCCGTGCAGCTCACGCGCAGGCCCGCCGAAACGCCGGCACCCCGGACGAGCGCCTTTTACGCCAGGCTCCTTCCCGTGATCGCCTCGCCGGTGTTCAGGGGAGGGACCTGGCGCCTCCTCATGCCCCGCCCCGCGTGGCACGACAACTACACATGGCAGAACTTTCTCACGTTCTGGTGGCACAGCCCCGAAGCGGGGACCAGGCTCGTGGTGATCAACTACGCACCCCTGAGCGGACAATGCTACGTCGATGTCCCGCTGGAGATGATCGCCGGTTCGCAGTTCGAGTTTCGTGACCTCATGAGCGAGGCGTTTTACGTCCGCGACAGGAACGGTCTCCTCGCCAAGGGGATGTACTTCGATCTCGCCCCCTACGGGCTGCATGTGTTTGATGTGAGCCCGCTCAGGTAGCCCCATCCGGTACAGGAGTCTGCAAGCCCCTGACACGAAAAATGTGTCAGGGGCTTGACATTTTCCCGCATTGTGCTATATTACTAGCACTCTTCCGCAACGAGTGCTAACACCGGGGTAAGACTCCGCTAATCTATTTAACTTCAATAACTTACAAGCTCAGGAGGGCTCACTATGAAGATAAAGCCGTTGGCTGATCGTGTCGTGATTAAGCCGTCTCCGGCCGAAGA
>Ga0335069_10008235_pt1 | contig 14945 bp, 14 predicted proteins | sample Lox_Sample_11_FD_206714 | JGI IMG/M metagenome (GOLD analysis project Ga0335069, IMG submission 206714) | Soil microbial communities from Loxahatchee National Wildlife Refuge, Florida, United States - Lox_Sample_1.1 | ecosystem: Environmental > Terrestrial > Soil > Wetlands | place: USA... | reverse complement strand
AGCAAGCGCTTCGCGATGCGCTCGTCGCGGTCATAAAGCAGAACTGCGGCGCCCATGCGCGGCGTGCCGGAGGAATCCGCCACACGGCCGATGATGCTCCCGGAAATCTCTGCCTTGGGCGCCGAGTAACCGAGGCGCGGAGCCCCGATGGCCGCCATCCCAAGCACCAGGGAAATTGCCGTCTTGTGCGTCCTCAAAAACATCCGCGAAACCGGAAAGCCGGGCGCGAGCCCGCTTCCCTTTTTACGTAATCGTAAACTGCGCGGTCGGCGTAGTCACCTGATTCCGAACCTTGTCGGTAATCTTCAATTTAATTGTATACTTGCCGGGCTCCAGGGTCTTCAGCGGCAGGAGCTTCTCAATGGTCACCTGGGAGGTGGACGCGTTGGGAATCTGCGCGACATCCTCAGTGTAATCGAAAATCGTCTCGCTGGTGCCGTTCTTGGAGACCACGTACTCCACCGAGCCTTCCGGCTTGCGGGTGTTCTCGTCCGGAGCGAAGTTATAGGCCTTCACGTAGATGCCCATCTTCTCCCCGCGCGTAAAGGTGTTATCCATCCGCGGACGGACCTTGGAGTCGCCGATAACGAACTCTCCAGTGCCGATGTTCCTTCTGGGCACCGCTTCGATCAAGTCCGCCAGCACCAGGCTGCTGGTGGTCATCTTGTCCGGATCCAGCCGAGGAACGATCAGCGGCTGTTCGTAGGTGGTCTGCGTTCCCGCCGTCAGATCCTTCGCCACCACATCCAAGCGGTAGGTGCCGGGCGTCAGGGGAACTGCTTTCTGATACAACTGCCTCTGCTTCACGTAATCCTGAAGCATCTCTGGGGGAATGTCAGCCTGAACGGTGTCCTCGAACACGCTCACCCGGCGGCGCGACATCGTGGTGATGCGGCCGTAGATATCCACCGTGGCGCGCTGCATGCCGTCCTGCGACTTGAATTGCAGGTCTTTATTGTTGAATTGCAGCGTGATGTACGCCATGCAGGAGGCATCCGTGACCGGGAAGAAGTCCGCCGTGGCCTTCATGGGGAGCATCGAGTAGCTCACCTTGGAATCGACTTCCGCTTCCAGGTCCTTAAACTGAATCTGCGGAGGCTTCTGCAAGTTGGTGAACTGCTCCAGGCGCGTGAACTCGTTCTGGCTGTCCATCATTTCATCCACGGGGACGCCCAGGTGCGTGCCGTCCGTCCGCGTGAAGCGGTCCGATTTCTGCGTGATGCCCAGTTCCTCGTACATCGTCAAGCCCGCGTCCGGGGTATATTGCAGGGCGTCCTTTTCGGTCGGATCCATCGTCATGTGGAACTCGCCCGACATGGTCGTATCCACGAACTCGATCTGCACGCCCGTTCCGACGCCGGCAATGTAGCGGTAGCGCCAGATCTGGAACGGGAATGTGGTGGTTTCGCCGCCGCCCTCTTCGCGCGGCCGCTCATAGGTGCCGCCCGAGGAATGGTCGTCAATATCGTCCGGCGGCCCGTACATGATATAGATCCTGCCGCGGTCCGTCTTCCAGCCCGGAATGCCCGACGCGAAATGCTCGTTGGCGTAGGCGATGCGCCGGTAGTGCTCTTCCTTGAACTCGTTTTCCAGCGTGTCCGGCGTGGGGTCCCGCCTCAGCCAGAACTGCTCGATGAACTGCTCGCGCTCGTCGTCGGTCTGGAGCTTCTTGAAGGCGTCCTTCTCTTCCTGCGTGATGATGTAGGCGACGTCCTCATTGAGCCACTTCTTGTAAGGGCTCTGCAGTTCCTTCATGAGCTTTTCTTCGTTCTTCTTCTTTTCACGCTCGGAAAGGGGCCTGGCGATCGTTTCCCTCTGGGGTGATTGCGCCGGGGGCTTGGAGGAATTGCTTTGCGGCGCGGCTAACAACAGCAGCGCCGCGGATGATGTTGCAACAATGGCGGAAAGGCGTAAAGCGTTCATACGGCTTGACCCTCCCCAGGCACGGCTGGTTTGGCTGTTACATATTTTAAGTCTCCTTCGCTATCGCGGTCAATCCGTGAAAGGAGGCCACAGGTGTGCGCGCGCCCGCCATCCCGCCGGCGCCGCAGGCGCGCGCGGCGCGCGGTCCGGCACGGCAAACCGCGCTTCTGCGTGCATTTGCAGGCCGAATGGCCGATAATAGACGCTTCGGGGGATTTCTCATGAGCTGCAAAGCCACCGTTCATCAAGCCGGCAACGTCGCCGTCATCGACCTTTCCGGGCGCGTCACCCTGGGCGAGGGTTGCGCCCTGGTCCGGTCCACCGTGCAGGAGCAGTTGCAGCAGGGTCACGTAAAGATCCTGCTCAATCTGGGCGAAGTCACTTACATGGATAGCGCCGGCCTCGGCGAACTGGTCGGTTCGTACGCCAGCGTGACCAACAAGGGCGGGAAGATCAAACTGCTGAATGCTCAGGGCAAGGTGGCCGAAGTGCTGAACGTCACCAAGCTCTACACGGTTTTCGAGACCTTTACCGACGAAGCCACCGCGCTGCGCAGTTTCTAAGCAGGCGAACACGAGCGGCGCCCGAAGGGCGCCGCAGACCTGGCGAAGCCCGTTCTCAGGCGGGAGCTTGCGCGTTCGGGGCCGTTCGCTTCGGTCTCCGCGGTCCCGGCGGGACGCGGGCAGCGCCAGCCTAGCCGCGATCGGCCGACGCGATCTTGTCTTCCACCCGCTCGGAGCTGTGGCGGATATCCACGCCCTTGATCAGGAAGACCACATCCTCGGCGATGTTGGTAACGTGGTCGCCGATGCGCTCCAGATTGCGCGTCACGAAGATCAGGTCGATGGCCGCCTGGGCCTGCGCCGGGTTCTCCTGCATCACCCGCAGCATCCGGTCGTAAGCCGCGTCGCGCGCCGCATCCACTTCATCGTCCATCGCCAGCACGGAACGCGCCAGGTCCGCGTTGCCTTCCACGAAAGCGCTCAGGCACTTGAGCAGCATGGACTGGACCAGCGAAGCCATCTGCGGAATATCCACCAGCCGCTGCGGAAACGGATGATGGATCAGCGAAATGGCGCGCTCGGCCACATGCATGGCCAGATCGCCCATGCGCTCCAGGTCGGTGTTGATCTTCAGCGCCGCCGTGAGGAAGCGCAGATCGCGGGCCACGGGCTGGCGCAACGCGAGCAGGCGGGTCACCAGCTCGTCGATCTCCATTTCGCGCTGGTTGATGCGCGGCTCTTCGCGAATCACCTGCTCGGCTAGTTCGCGGTTATGATCCGACAACGCTTGTGAGCTGCGTTGGATGGCGGTGGCTACGAAACCGCCCATTTCGAGCAGCTTCTCATTCAGTTCTGCGAGTTCAACGGTAAGTTGCCGCACTATCGACCCCTCTTGCCGCGGGCGCGATCTCGAAGCGCGCCCGTCTCTTGCCCAGCGAATTCCCGGCAGCCGCCCGCATCGCGGCTTTGCCCCACAACCGGCGGACCAAGCCCTGCCTGTTGCCAACCCGATCAGCCGCCCTCCGCGAGGCCGGCGCTTGCCGCTACCCGAACCGCCCCGTGATGTAGTCTTCTGTCTCTTTCCGCGCGGGATTCTTGAAGATCGTGTCCGTGCTGTCGAACTCAATCAGCCGGCCCAGCAGAAAGAAGCCAGTGTAGTCCGCCACGCGCGCGGCTTGCTGCATGTTGTGCGTCACAATGACCATGGTGCACTGGTCCTTGAGCCCGAACATCAACTCCTCGATCTTCGCCGTGGCGATGGGATCGAGCGCGGAGCAGGGCTCGTCCAGCAGCAGAACCTCCGGATTTACCGCCAGCGCCCGCGCAATGCACAGCCGCTGTTGCTGTCCTCCGGAAAGCGCGTAGGCCGATTCGTGCAGCTTGTCCTTTACCTCGTCCCACAGGGCCGCACGGCGCAGGCTCTGCTCGACGCGGTCCGGCATCTCCTTGCGCGAGGCCATGCCATTAATGCGCAGTCCGTAGGCGATGTTGTCGGCGATGGATTTCGGAAAGGGATTCGGCCGCTGGAACACCATGCCTACCCGCCGCCGCAAGCTGGTGACGTCCACGCCCAGCACATCTTCCCCGTCGAGCAGGATCTGGCCTTCCAGGCGGTGATTGGAGATGGTCTCGTTGATACGGTTCAGCAGGCGCAGGAACGTCGACTTCCCGCAGCCGGACGGGCCAATCAACGCCGTGATTCTGTTGGTGCGGACCTCCAGAGAAATCCCATGCAGCGCGTGGAAGGACCCGTAATGGAAATTAATATTACTGGCCTTGAGTTTCAAGTCGCTCTTAACCGCCTGTTTCGGAGGCATGGAAACCTCTTCGGGCAGCGTAGCCTTGCGTGCCGGATTGGATTCGCGTGCAGGACTCATAAAGTGTCTAACCTATCCGCGCGGTACCGAGATTCCCCGCGCCAAGACCAAACGGGCCGAAATGTTAGCGAGAAGCACAAATCCGATCAGCACCAGACCGGCGGCCCAGGCCTGGCGGTGCCAATCGTCATACGGCGAAAGGGCATGCGTGTAGATCATGACCGGCAGGGACGCCGTGGGCTGCGCAATGCCTGTGCTCCAAAACTGGTTGTTCAGGGCCGTGAACAGGAGCGGCGCGGCCTCGCCGGAGATCCGCGCCACGCCCAGGATCATACCGGTGAGGATGCCCTTGCTGCCCGCCGGCACGGCTACCGTCACGATCATTCTCCACTTGCTGGCGCCCAGCGCCAGCGCGCCTTCGCGCAACGCGCGCGGCACCTCGCGCAGGAATTGCTCCGTCTGCCGCGTCACGATGGGGATTAGCATGACGGCGAGGGCCACTGACCCGGCCAGCGCCGAAAAACCCTTCATGGGCACGACTATCAGCGACCAAGCCAGCAAGCCAACCACGATGGACGGCATGCCGTTCAGCAAATCGGCGACGAACCGCACCGCCGGAGCGAATCGCTTGTCCTCGTATTCGGACAAGTAGATGCCGGCCACAAAGCCAACCGGAATGCCCATGGCCGCCGCCAGTCCGACAATCTCAAAACTGCCGAGGATCGCGTTTGCCATGCCGCCGCCCGTCTCGCCCGAAGCTAGCGGCAGTTGGGTGAAGAAACTCCAGTCAAGCGACGAAGCCCCGTTGTAGATCAGCCGGCCCAAGATCAGGAACAGGATGGAAATCGTCAGCACCGTGAACACGCCGGTCAGCGTGAGCATCAGCATATTCACGGACTTGCGCCAGATCAGCCGCGCGTTCATGCTCTTTTCGACCCCTTGCTGGTGGTCGCCAGGATCATGAGCCGCGCCAGCGCGTTGATCACGATCGTCAAGCAGAACAACACCAGCCCCAATTCCACCAATGCCGCCGGATAAATCTTGCCCGTGGCCTCGCTAAACTCGTTCGCGATCACAGCGGCGATCGAGTAGCCCGGAGCGAGCAGGGAAGTGTGAATGCTCGGATCGTTTCCCACCACCATGGTCACCGCCATAGTTTCGCCTAACGCGCGCGCCAAGCCGAGGAACACCGAGCCTAGGATGCCCAATTTGGCATAGGGAACCACCACTTGCCACGTGCTCTCCCACCGCGTTGCGCCCAACGCCAGAGCCGCTTCGCGCTGTTCCCGCGGAACGGCCAGCAGCGATTCGCGGGAAACCGAGATCACGAAGGGAATCGTCATGACCGAGAGAACCATGGACGCGCTCAGGTAATCGAGCCCGAACGGCGTCCCCTTGAATAGCGGCAGGAATCCGAAGTTATCGTTTAGGAACGGCTCAACCGTGGTCCGCATTAAGGGAACCAGCGTGAAGACCGCAATCAGGCCGTAGATGACGCTGGGGATAGCGGCGAGCAACTCAATAAGGAATGTAAGTGCGTTCGAAATCTTGGGCGGCGCCAGCTCGGCCAGGAAGATGGCCGATCCCAACCCTAGCGGCACCGAAATCAACATGGCAACGAAGGACGTAACCAGCGTTCCGTATATGAACGGCAGCGCCCCGAATTCTTCCGTGACCGGATTCCACTTCGTGGAGGTAAGAAAAGCCCAGCCGAACTTGTGGCGCGGCTCGGCGGACCGCACCCAAAGCTCATGCACCAACAACAAAGCCAGCAGCAAGACGCTGGCCGCGAATGCGAAAGCGACCCAACGGGCGACTATGTCGCCCGTTGGAGTACGCTTCGTTACTGGAACTTGTACCGCGGCTACTGTAGCCATTACGTTGGGACCCGGTTACTGCACTTTCGCCAACTGTTTCAACTCCAGAGCTACAACTTCCTTCGGGAGGGGGGCGTAGAAATTGGCGGCGCACTCCTTCTGGCCGTCGCCCAGCATCCACTGAATGAAGCCCTTGATCGCTGTTCCCTTGGCCTTGTCCGCGAACTTGGTCGGAATCAGAAGCCAGGTGAAGCTGGAGATCGGATACGCGCCCTTGCCCGGAGCGTTCGTGATAGAAACGCGGAAATCCGCGGGCATGGCCTTGGCCGCGCCGGCAGCCGCCATGCTGACGGAGTCCGCGCTGGCCAGGACGAATGCCCCAGCGGCATTCTTCACCAGCCCAAAGCCCATCTTGTTGTTGGCCGCATAAATGAGTTCCACGTAGCCGATGGTGTTGGGGGTCTGCTTCACCAGAGCCGCCACACCATCGTTCTTGGCCCCGCCCACGCCGGTAGGCCACTGGACGGATGTATCGGCGCCGACCTTGCTCTTCCATGCCGGGCTAACCTTGGAAAGATAATCGGTCCACACGAAGGTCGTGCCGCTGCCGTCGGAACGGTGAACCACAATGATGTTCGCATTGGGTAGATTCACGCCAGGATTATCGGCCTTGATCTTGGCATCATTCCACTTGGTGATCGTGCCGAGGTAGATTCCAGCCAGCACGTCGCCGCTGAACTTCAGTTGCTCCGTGACGCCGGCAAGGTTGTAGGTGGGCACTACCGCGCCCAAAACCGTCGGGAAGTGGAACGCCGGGGCGGGCAGTTTGGCGATTTGCGCATCGGTCATTGGCATGTCCGACGCGCCGAAATCCACGGTGCCCGCGGTAAGCTGGGCAATTCCCGCTCCCGAACCCACCGCCTGGTAGTTGATGGTGATATTGGAGTGCGCCCGGTGGTATTCCTCAAACCACTTCTGGTAGATGGGCGCGGGGAACGTCGCACCGGCTCCATTGATCGCTTGGGCGGAGGCAATGGAGGCGCTCGCGAACGCCACGGCCGCGAGTGCGGTCAACAAACTTCTCATTTTTATTCTCCTCGATTCTCTCATTCGATTGTTACAGTCCCGTTACTGAAACCGGCTGCCTCCTGGAGATTGCGTCTCTATACGAATGCGGAGGCGATGTGGCCGCCCGGGGCACGTTTCCAGGCGCCGCGCGGCCACGTTCCGGACCCGTGCGCCGGGCTATTTCGGCGCCGAACCCGGCAGCGTGTACCGCAAGTCGAAATAGACCGTGTGATCGCTAGCGTGGTCCAGAGCGCCCGACGCTACGTACCACGGCGTGCGCGTGGCGTATTCGTACTGCCCCATGATGTTGATGGCGCCGTAGGCGGCGCTCTTCCACAGAGTCTGGTTGATGCCGAAGGTGTACTCGTTCACGGAGCGGTTCTGGCTATTCGAGGAGCCCGTGTAGCCCCAACCCACCAAGCTGCCGTTGGTGTCTACGGCTACGTCCTTGCCGATGTAGATGCCGCCGAAGTAGAAGTACAGCAGCGTGTTGTGCACGGTTTCCTCGAAGCCGTCCGTGGTCGTGAAGGTGTGGATGGGGCTCAGCGTGCCGTCGGCGCGAACCACCACGTCCGGAGCGTTTCCGAAGAAGTAGCGGCCGATGCCTTGGCCGTATTGGTTGTTGCTGATGAGGTGGAAGCCCTTGGCAACTTCAAAGTTGCCGTTGACTTCGCCGCCAGCGCCTTCAGCGGTGGACGTCTGTCCGGAGTTCGGCTGCCCGGTGGAAGTGTTGAAGATCTTGAACTCGCGGCTGATTCCGCCGATTTCAAAGTGAACTCTGGAAACGGGATCGAACGCCAGCTTCGCGATAATGTCCGGCCGCGGGTTGGGCGTGCTGAGGAAGCTCGCCGTTCCGTTGTCCAACTGCGTGCCGCCCACAGCCGAGAGCGCCGCCGGCAGTACGATCTGCCCGCCGCCGCCGTACCCGCCCATGTACTGGTTGGGGTTCTCGGCCGACAGGCCAAAGGTCACTTTGTCGCCCGCTCCGTGGTACAGCACCCGGAAACCGGGCTGGCGGGTCCAGGGCATGCCGATCAGGTAGTTCACGTCAAATACTTGACTGTAGAAGATGTCTCCCGGCACTGCCGAAATCCCCTTGCGGTTCGCGGAGAACATGCTCCAGCTCTGGCCGCCCAGAACCTCCCAGGAGCCCTTGCGCAGGCTCACCCAAAACAGGCGCAGCCGCGGCACAAATGCGCCATTGGTGACGCCGATGTTGTTCGCCGCGCCGGTTCCCAGGAAGTCCGTTTCCAGGTAGTTCGTGAACTTGGTGCCCTTCCAGTTGCCGTCGATGCGGAAGCCGACGCGCGAGTTCTGAGGGCTGAAGCGAAACTCGTTCAGCTTCCCGCCGGGAACCGCGTTATCGAAAGGAATGCTTCCGAAATTGCTGCCAATGCCGGACCCGGCGGCCTTGCTGCGCCACACCGCCGTGGCATCGAGAAAGCCCACCGGCGTGATGGTAATGCTGCCGAGTTGCAGTTGGAGCGGGGCGGGCGGAGGGGTGCTCTGCGCGGCTTGAGGATCGGGGCTCGGCGTGGGAGCCGGCGCCGGGTCGGGGGACGGTGCGGGGGCCGGCGCTGGCGCCGGGTCGGGTGTCGGCGCCGGGCTCGGCCCATTCGCCCAAGCTGCGCCGCTCAATGCCAGTACCAACGTGCTGACTGCAAGGGTTGCTCGTCGTAGATGCATCATGTTTTGCGCTTTTCCTTCTTTCAAAAAAGGTACTGAGTTGGTAGGTAGAACTCGGGCTTTGAGGCCCGAATTGCAAGGTTAGAAAAATCGTGTGACTATGCGATGACTAGCGTGTTAAATCTGGTCGCGCAAACTACAACCCACAGGTACTTGGGTCTTTCTTTCGGCTAGCCAAGGAAGTAACCAGTAATCTCGATAGATTTACTTGACAAATTCCGGCGCGCCATATACCCTAATCCCTATAGGGATTGTCAAATGCCTGCTGATGCTCACAAATTGCCCTCGCACCGCGGCAACCCGACCGGCCCCGAAGAGGCCATTCTCGACGCCGTGCGCAGTCTCCGCTACGGCTCGGTTGAAATCACCATCCACGATTCCCGCGTTGTCCAAGTAGAGTGTAGAAACAAAATCCGATTCCGGGATGGCGAGACCCCGGAGTCCTAAACCCCGCGGCAGCCCACCGGACCACTGGAGGCCATGACCAATCAATTGAGACGATTCCCGGCCGTGCGAACAGGAGGGTTTCGTTCGCACCCCGAGGATTCCGATCTCAACATGACCACGCAGAGTCTCTTCATCGGCATTGCCTTAACCTTCAGCCTGCCGTTCCGCTACGCGGCGGCTCAAACCACCGATACAGATCAAAAAGTCCAGCAGTTGGAGCAACGCGTGGACGATCTGGATCGGCAACTCAAGATCGCCGAACGCCAGACGGAACTGGTGGATGCCGACGCTGCTTCCAAAGCCGCGAACGCCGCTACCGTCACCGCCGATACCGGTGGTTTCAATATCAAATCCAACGATGGCAACTTCGCTCTGAAGATCGGCGCCGATCTCCAGGTGGATAACCGCGACTACATCGACGGCGGCGCCGGCACGGACGGCATCCTCCTCCGCCGTGTCAGGCCGACCTTCTCCGGAACGGTTTACAAGTACGTGGACTACTTCTTCCGCCCGGACTTCGGGCAGGGGCAGACGATTATCTACGACGCCTACCTGGAGCTGAAATACTTCTCGAAGTTCAAGGTGCGCGTGGGGAAGTTCAAGCCGCCGGTCGGCCTGGAGCGGCTGCAATCGGATGACGACACCAGCTTCGTGGAGCGCGGCTTGCCGACCCTTCTGGTTCCCAGCCGCGACATTGGCTACCAGATCTCGGGCGACATTCTTCCGCAGTTGAACTACGCCGTGGGGGTCTTTAACGGCGTGCCGGACAACAGCTTGAGCGACGCCGCCGTGAGCGGCCACCGCGACTTCGCCGCGCGCCTCTTCCTCACGCCGTTCAAGACCTCCACCAATTCCGCGGGGAAGGCGTTCCGCGGTCTCGGCCTCGGGTCCGGCCTCGACGGCGGCGGCGTGGATGGCGAACCGCTGCCTTCCTACAAGACCTTCGGCCAAAACACCTTCTTCAGCTTCGCCTCCGGGGTCGCCGAGGCGGGCCACCGCACGCGCCTCACGCCGCAAGGCTACTACTACCTTGGGCCATTCGGCCTGGAGACTGAGTACACGCTGACCGAGGAGGGACTCAGGAAAGGCGCGTTACAGAGAGACATTGCGTTTCGCTCTTGGCAAGTGCAGACCAGTTACATTCTCACTGGGGAGAAAAAGGGATTCACCAGCCCCACGCCGAGCCACCCCTTCGACCCGGCTCACGGCGGCTGGGGCGCCTGGGAACTCGCCCTGCGGGTGGGTGACTTCAGCGCGGAGAAGGGCGTTTTCCAGTACGGTTTTGCCAGCGCGTCCGCCTCTCCCCGCCGAGCGCATGAGTGGACCGGAGGCGTAAATTGGTATTTGAACCGTTTGGTGCGTTTCTCTGTGGATTACGGCAATACGAACTTCGGAGGCGGCGCTCCGGGCGGGAACCGGCCCTCGGAGAATACCCTCATTACGCGCTTCCAAATCAACTTCATTTAATGAGACCGACGATGAGAATTCTCACTCTCTTGCTGCTCACCGCCGCTGTCTCCTTCGCAGGCGCGGTCAAGCTCCTCAACGTGTCGTACGACCCCACGCGTGAGCTGTATCAGAACATCAACGCCGCGTTCGCCAAACAGTGGAAGGCCAAGACCGGCCAGGATGTAGTCATCAACCAATCGCACGGCGGCTCCGGCGCGCAGGCGCGAAGCGTCATGGAAGGCCTTCAGGCCGACGTGGTCACTCTGGCGCTTGCCTACGATATCGACGCCATCTCCCAGATTGGCGGGCTTCTGCCGAAGAATTGGCAAAGCCGCCTTCCGGACAATAGCTCGCCATATACGTCCACCATTGTCTTCCTGGTCCGCAAGGGAAACCCCAAGCACATCAACGACTGGAATGACCTGGTCCGCCCCGGCGTCTCGGTCATCACGCCGAACCCCAAGACCTCCGGCGGCGCGCGCTGGAATTACCTGGCGGCATGGGGCTACGCCCTCCGCCAAAATCATAACGACGCGGCCAAAGCCAAAGACTTCGTCGCGAAGCTCTATAAGAACGTTCCCGTGCTCGATTCCGGCGCGCGCGGCGCCACCACCACCTTCGTGCAGCGCGGCATCGGCGACGTCCTCATCGCCTGGGAGAACGAGGCCTACCTAGCCCTTAACGAGCTAGGCAAGGACAAAGTCCAAATCGTCACGCCCTCGGTGAGCATCCTGGCCGAGCCGCCCGTGGCCGTGGTAGACAAGAATGCCGCCCGCCACGGCACGGCCGCAGTCGCCAAGGCGTATCTCGACTTCTTGTATTCGCCCGAGGGTCAGGAAATCGCGGCCCGCAACTACTACCGCCCGCGGCTAAAAGAGGTCGCCGCCAAATATGACAAGGAGTTCCCGCATCTGACGCTGTTCACCGTGGACGACGCCTTCGGGGGATGGCAGAAGGCGCAGAAGACGCACTTCGCCGACGGCGGGACGTTCGACCAGATCTACCAGCAGGGACGTTAAATGTGAAGGGGAACTGGTTCCATCAACGGAGCATTCTGCCGGGCTTCTGGCCCTCGCTCGGCGTGTCCATGCTTTATCTGAGTCTGGTGGTGCTGGTTCCCCTCAGCGCCATCTTCCTGAAGTCCGCCACGGTGAGTTGGGCGGATTTCTGGGCGGCCATCTCCTCGCCTGCCGCGTTGGCTTCCTACAAGCTGAGTTTCGGCGCCTCCTTTGGCGCCGCGCTTGTGAACGCCTTGTTCGGCTTTCTGGTCGCCTGGGTTCTGGCGCGCTACCATTTTCCCGGGAAGAGATTCGTGGATGCGTTGATCGATCTTCCCTTCGCCCTCCCCACGGCGGTAGCGGGCATCGCGCTCACCTCTTTGTATTCGGAAAACGGCTGGATCGGCCGGCGGCTGGTTCCGCTGGGCATCCACGTTGCCTTCACGCCCCTGGGCGTGCTGGTGGCTTTGGTGTTCATCGGCTTGCCGTTCGTGGTCCGCAGCGTACAACCGGTGCTGGAGGACGCCGACCTCGAGCTCGAAGACGCCGCCGCCAGCCTCGGCGCCAACCGCTGGCAAACCTTCATCAAAGTAATCTTCCCGGCGGTCCGCCCGGCGCTGCTCACCGGCTTCGCCATGGCCTTCGCGCGCGCGCTGGGCGAATACGGCTCCGTGGTATTCATCTCCGGCAATATGCCGCTCCGCACCCAAATCACGCCGGTGCTCATCGTCTCGCGCCTCATGCAGTTTGATTACGCGGGCGCGGCCGCTCTGGCGGTGGTCATGCTGGTGGCGTCCTTCGCGCTGCTGCTGCTGATCAACATTGCGGGTTCCTACAGCCGCCGCTACATGGAGGCGCGATGAACGGAAGGGCCGCCTCCAAGGACCCCGCCGTCCTCCAGTGGGCGCTCACGCTGGCGGCGCTCGCCTTTCTGGCGGTGTTCGTGGTCCTACCGCTCATCAATATTTTCGGCCAGGCCTTCGAGAAGGGATGGCAAACCTACGTCGCGGCTCTCACCGACCCCGATGCGCTCTCCGCCATCCGCCTGACGCTGCTTGCCACCGGAACCGCCGTGGCGTGCAATCTGGCTTTCGGCATTGCCGCCGCGTGGGCCATCGCCAAGTTCCAGTTCCGCGGCAAGAATATCCTCATCACGCTGATCGACCTGCCCTTCGCCGTTTCGCCGGTCATTGCCGGCCTCATCTACGTGCTGATCTTCGGCGCCCAAGGCTGGATGGGAGAGTGGCTCGACGCTCACGACATCCACATCATCTTCGCCGTGCCCGGCATCGTGCTGGCCACCACCTTCGTAACGTTTCCTTTCGTGGCGCGCGAACTCATCCCTCTCATGCAGAGCCAGGGCACGGAGGAGGAGGAGGCCGCGCTTTCCCTCGGCGCTGGAGGCTGGCAGGTGCTCTGGCGCGTAACGATTCCCAACATCAAATGGAGCCTGCTCTATGGCGTGGTGCTCTGCACGGCGCGCGCCATGGGCGAATTCGGCGCGGTTTCCGTGGTCTCCGGGCACATTCGCGGGCTCACCAACACCATGCCTTTGCAAGTCGAAGTGCTGTATAACGAATACAACTTCACGGCCGCGTTCGCCGTGGCCAGCCTGCTGGCTCTTCTGGCGCTGGCGTCGCTCACGGCCAAGACGCTGCTGGAATTCCAGATGAGGCGCGCCGCCGCCGAACAAGCGGTGGAGGGGAACCCGGAGGCATGAAACTGGGAATGAGCGACCGAAGCGAGCAACCAATCTCGGAACCGGCGCGCCAGCCGGGCGCGGCCCCCGTGCTCTGGTCCTCCACGCGGCCCGCAAGCGGAACCAGCGGCGCCGCTCCGGGACCTGTTTCCATCGAGGCTCGCCACATCCACAAGACCTTCGGCCGGTATACCGCGCTGCAGGACGTCAGCCTCACCGTCAATGACGGCGAATTGTTAGCCCTACTCGGCCCTTCCGGCTCCGGCAAGACCACGCTCCTGCGCGTAATCGCCGGCCTGGAATCGCCCGACCCCCATTCCGAGAGCCGGCTCATCTTCGCCGGCCGCGACGTCACCGGCGAAGATGTGGGCCAGCGCCGCGTGGGATTCGTCTTTCAGCACTACGCCCTGTTCCGCAACATGACGGTGTTTGAGAACATCGCCTTCGGTCTGCGCGTTCGTCCGCGCAAGCAGCGCCCCTCTCCGGCCTCCATCCGGGACAAAGTGCGCGAACTGCTGGCCCTCATCCAGCTCGAAAGCCTGGCCGACCGCTACCCCACGCAGCTCTCCGGCGGCCAGCGGCAGCGCGTTGCGTTGGCGCGCGCCCTGGCCATCGAACCGAAGGTCCTGCTGCTTGACGAGCCGTTCGGCGCGCTGGACGCGAAGGTGCGCCAGGGCTTGCGCCGCTGGCTGCGCCGCCTGCACGATACCGTCCATGTCACCAGCCTGCTCGTCACCCACGACCAGGAGGAGGCGCTCGAAGTCGCCGACCGCATCGTGGTCATGAACCACGCGCGCATCGAGCAGGCGGGTACCCCCGAAGATGTCTTCCATCGTCCCGCCTCCGAATTCGTCATGGATTTCATGGGCAGCGTGAACCTCTTCCATGGCCGCATCGAGGGCGGCAAGGCCGTGTTCGGACCCCTGGCGCTCGATCACGCCGGCGCCGGCGCCGTGGACGGTCAGACCGCGCGCCTCTTCGTGCGCCCCTACGATCTTCATATCGACCGGCGCAACACCGGAAAGCCCAGCCTGCGCGCCCGCGTGCAGCGCATCCAGGCGGCCGGCCCGCAGGTTCGCGTGGAACTACAGGCTGAGACCGGCGAGGCCGTGGTGGTGGAGATTCCCCACCCCCAATTCCGCGAGACCGCCATCGCTCCAGGCGATGAGGTCTTCGTGGCCCTCCGCGACGCTAAAGTTTTCACTGAGGACTACTCGATCTAGTCGCCGCGCCCCGTTGGCTTTCGGTACGCCCGCCGGCGCTGACGGGCCATCTCCGGAGCAAGCTCCGCGAAATCCCATCGGCGAACCCTAAAGTTCTCTCCCCGGTCTCCCGATAGACGTTCGGGAGACGATATGCACGCATTTGAAACCAAGCTCCTCGGCGAAATCAGCTACGAGGAAGATGACGTTATCGAGTTTCCGCACGGGCTTCCCGGCTTCGACGCCTTTCGCCGTTTTGTGGCGGTCACCATGGAGCGCACCAATCCGCTGGTGTTCCTGCAAAGCGTGGAGGACTCCAGCCTGTGCTTTACGACC
>Ga0335069_10008234_pt1 | contig 14946 bp, 14 predicted proteins | sample Lox_Sample_11_FD_206714 | JGI IMG/M metagenome (GOLD analysis project Ga0335069, IMG submission 206714) | Soil microbial communities from Loxahatchee National Wildlife Refuge, Florida, United States - Lox_Sample_1.1 | ecosystem: Environmental > Terrestrial > Soil > Wetlands | place: USA... | reverse complement strand
CCGGCATCGGTGAGGATACGCTCGCATGCCGCCACTTCGCGGGAAACCGAGACCCCAATTCCCAGCGGGATAACGCACAAATCGGCAATGACTTTCATCGGCTCGCTCGAATACAGCCTAGCGAATGCCGGGCCGGTAAGTCACCTTTAGTTTTTTGGATTCAATTGAGGAAGGCTCTTTCTGCGGGGTTGAGGCAGCGGTCTCGCCCAGTAGATCCGCTGCCCCGCCATGTACACGACTAACGCCGCGCCATTTCAACCTTGGGAGTTGCCAGATAACCAACCAAGTGGTCCTTGGTGATTTCGTTCACTACGATTTCGTAAGGCTGCCGGGCTTTGGCTACATAGAACTGCACGGGCTCATTCAGCGTACGGTCGCGCTTCTCAACCGTCCGGTCATCCGCTTCAATTTCGATCGTGAACCGGCTGCGCTTGGGATCCGTTTTCTTCACCAGCAACTGCACACCGCCGACCTTTTGCGGCATCTTCGATTTCGTGAGATTGAACTCGATGTAGTTGCGCTCCCCGAGCGTCCGCAACGCAGCGAGTTCGGTTCCATTGGTGGCGATACGGTCGCTCAGCACGCCCATGTCACCGCGCACGCGTTTCAGGTCCGCGACGGTATTGTCCAGTTGGGACTTCGTCGAGGCCACATCGGTCTTGGTGGCGGCAACATCGTTCGTGACATCGGCCAGCTTCGAATTTGCCGTGGTCGCATTTTGCTTAACCTCGCTCAGCTCCGACGCCACCTGCTTCTGCTGCTGTTGCTGCGCATCCGCGAGCCGCCGCGCCAGTTGATCGGCGTGTTTCAACGCTTCCACTTTGGCATGTCCGGCCGTTTCCGCCGCTTCCTGGCGCGCCTCGGTGAGCTCGGCTTGGAGAGCCGCTAAATTCTTAGCATGGGTGGCATCCGTAAGGGAGGCGTTCTCGCGCATCTCTGCGATTTGCTGCGAGGTCGCGGCCTGCCATTGCGATGTCTTGAGATCCACCTGATGCAGACGCCAGAACAGATACCCGTTCGTTGCGGCCAAAATCACCAGCATTCCCGCCAAAGCGAATTTGGTGGATCGATCGCTTCGCCGGACCTCCTCATGTGTAGCAGAGAGACCATCGTTATCCATTTTCATTTACCCCTTTCGCTTGCTTCCCGCCGCGCCTAACCGAATGCGGCACGTCATGCGGAAGGCAATCCGAATACCAGAGCACATGCCAAATGAAATCAATAGTTTTCGTTAGGTGACTTAGGCCGACCGTATAACTTCAGGCCGCCCGCAGTGAAAAATCTACGATCTACTAAAGATGATTCCATAGCGACCGCTCGCGCGTATCCTCGCTTTGCTGCTCCTTTTGTACTTGCAGCAAGCGCCGCCCCACGCCACTCAGGCCAATCGCCAGGCTTGCGGTCAAAACGCCGCCGCCCACCAAAATGATAAAGGCGGCCAGAAAAACGCTCCGGGCAAAGTCGAGTTGATCCGCAGCCACCACTACCGCCACGAACATCACGACGATGCGCACGACTACCGACAAGCGCCGGGCGCCCGGAATATTTTCATTCACTGCCCATACCAGCATGCTGCGTCCTAGATAGTGACCCAGCCACGCCCCGCCCAATAGAATCAGGCCGGCAATGACCAGTTTCGGCATCAGAAACACGAGGCTCTGAATGATTTGAGTCGTGAGATCGGTGTCGAAGACACTTAAGCCCAGCAGAAAGCCGGATAGGAGGAAGCCCCAGTAAACTGTCTCGGCCACAATTCGCGTGGCGCGCAGCCGGCCCGAGGGATCGATCATAAAAGCCAGCCCGCTTTGGCGGAGAAACTTGTCAATCGCGGGTCCCTTGAAGATCCGGTAGAGCACCCACCGCGCTACCACTGCCACCAGATAAGCGCCGAGAAACAGAATCAATGCCGCAAGCAGCGACGGCAGATAGATCGTGACAATCTTATGTAGCCGATCCAGCATGCTTTCGAGAACGGTCTGCAGTGTTCGGACCATGGCTCACACCTCCAATTTCGCTTGTTCCACCCGCTCCGGCACCGGCGGTATACGCGATGTCTCCACGGCCGGAGGAGGTTCGTTGACCCATTGATTGAGTAGATAAGATTTGAGTGACTCAAATGTGAGACACAGTTTTTCGATCTCATCTTCGACTTGCACAGAGCCGAGTTTCTGAGTTTGTTGAACAAACGACGCCACGCGCCCCAGATAAAGCGGAGTCAACGACTGCACCAACTGCCGCGATAGAAGCGGATGCTTCTTGAAAGCACAGGCAAAATCCAGGATCACCCTTGCCCATAAGTCGTCCTCCAGGCGGAAATCCCTGGCGCCGGCGCAAGCTGTTCCCGCGAGCTCTTGCAGCCGGCCATACGTTGCCGGTTGGAGCGCGTTGGACCAGACTTCTCCCAGATCATGGCAGCCCCTGCAAAAGGCACTCACCATGCGCTCGACATTGACGTCGATGGGGTCCAGGCCGACGTCATAGCGAAACCCGTATAACGCCACGGGCTGGCTTCCATCGCGTTCCCGCCAGACTGCTTCGTATTCCTTCATCAGCAGGAATACGCTGCCGACCACCTGCTGCAGCATCGCACTTAAGTCGGAGCTTGGATCCTTGGCGTCATGCAGCTTCGCGCCCAGGAAACTCTGGCAAACGCGATAACCCTCGGCCATGGCGATGGTGGTCATCCAGATGTCGATGCCGTAGCGCGCTACATCCGTCTCCCAGTCTTCTCGCTCGAGATACCGCGCGATGAGTCTGGCCGACATGCCGAATTCTCCGCCGATCGGCTGCCGTACGCGCATTCCGTAAAGTGACCGGGTGAGCGGGTACACAATGCTGTTGGTGATGGTGCCATCGTACTTGTGGCGATGGTAATAGGGCGCGACGAAGTCGAAGTCCGCCGACAGAATCGGCCGCAACAGCAGGTCGATCCACTCCGGGGTGATTGAACGGAGGTCCGAATCCACCACGGCGCAGGCTTTTGCCTGGAGCCGTGCGGCCATCTGAAAAACGAGCCGGAACGCACTGCCCTTACCGGGAATACCGTGGTAGGGAACGGAGAGACGTTGCGCCGGAGCAAGCGGCGTCGAAACCAGCATCAGATGCCCATCGTCCAGGCTCGCTGAAAGAACCGCTTCCCGCGTGTTGTCTGTCGACCCGCCGTCTGAGTTGATCACCACGCCAGTGAGTTGAGGGAAATACTTGCTCAATCCGGCATTCGCGGCGCGCACCACGTGGCCGATGGTCCGGCCGTTGTTATAGCTCGGAATGCCGATCACAATGTCGGCTTTGCCGATCGACTCGGCAGCCTGTAGAGCATCATCGGGCAGCGGCTCTGCCATGTATGCCTCTACGCCGCTCTGCCGGCGATTTGCCGGGCGTCTTTGTCCACTGCGTCTTGCAGCAGTTCAAAAAATTCCGGTATGGCCGCCAGCACGCGGTTCCAGTTGGGGATGAGCGGCAGGCCGAGCGGATCCTCGATGAACTCGGTCGCGGCACGCCGCAAGCTTCGCGCAAAGGCCGCGACGGCGATCTCCTCGGCGTGGCGGTCGAACTTCAGCCCGTTCAGCATGGCGTCGGCGTAGTAACGATCGCTGGTATCCTGCGCCATGCGAACGTAGCGAACTTCCAGGCTGCGGAAATCATCGGCGCTGAAAACCAATCCTTCGGCCGCCAGCGTCCGGAAGAGTGATTTCGCAATGTCGCCGGCCATGCGATTGAGTCCCTTGCTCGGATCCTCCTCCGAGATCGGCTGGTGCTTATGCTCGTAGTTGTCTATCAGGTCCACCTGGCACGTCCGGGTGAGCGCGCAGTTGCGGTAAACCTCCGCCAGAACTCCGACCTCCAGCCCCCAGTCGGCCGGTATCCGGTTCACGCGCGCCAGGTTGATATCCATCGCGAATTCGCCTGCCAGCGGATAACGGAAACTGTCGAGATACTTCAAAAACGGCGCGCCCGGCGCCATGCCGTCGAGCACGCGGATCAACGGCGTGGCGAACAGGCGCGTCACCCGTCCATGCAGATGATCGGTAACGCGCGCATAGTAGCCTTTACAGAATTCGAATCCGAGATGTGGATGCGCTACCGGATAGCACAGGCGTGCCAGTAGTTGCCGCTCGTAGTTGACGATGTCGCAATCGTGCAGCGCGATCACATCGCAGTCGCCGGTCGCCAGGAGATAGCCGTAAGCCAGCCAGCAGGCGCGGCCTTTCCCGTCGCCTCCCGCCGAGAGCCCGCGTTCTTCCAGCATGCGGAGCAGGTCCTGGATGCGATCGCTTTCGATCCAGACCGTTGTGACCGGCGTATAGAAATCCTTGAAGAACGTCCGGGCTCGCACGTACTGCTCCTGCGTTGCCCGTCCCAAGACCAGGACGATCCGTTGCAGATACCGTACGCGTTTGAGCTCCGCAACAATCCTTTGCATCGCGACTGTCTCGAACTCCGAGTAAAGTGCCGGCAAAACCAGTCCAATGGGACGATTGCGGGAAAATTTCTCGAGGTCGGCTTCCAGCCGTTCTACGTTGTTGGGCCGGAGCCGATGCAGAGTCGTGACCACTCCGGTTTGGTGAAAGTCAGCCATAAGCAACTCCTTCCGCGCGGAAGTCGACAGATTGTGAGTGCGCTGAAAGGATCTGGCAATTGAACTGCCACTATTTGTTGGCCTGTGTTTATGCCTGTGCAGAAGCTCGGCTTGTTCGGGCGGCAGCGCACATTTTGCGCGTTAGGAACATTCGTCCCGTCCGCGCACGATCTCCAGCACCGCGTCGCTCCACCCTTGCGGACCTTTATGATCGGCCACGAGCGCCGCCGGGACCCGCCGCACGATCTCATCTACGTCTGGCGAATGCACCACGATTGGAACGTCCACAGCCTTGAGTAGCGGGATATCATTCAGGCCATCGCCCAGCCCAATGGTCGTCACTGGGCCGTCGGCGCAGCGACGAAACAGGCCGGTGAGCAACTCGACGGCACATCCTTTGTCGTGTTGGCCGCTCATGTGTCGAAATCGTCCGCCGCGCACGGTCTTCATCCCTAGTGCGGTGATCGCGGCCTCTAACTCGCCGGCACGGTCGGGGTCGATGATCTCAAAGGGCTCGTCGTATTCGCGTTGTTTGGCGAGGATGGCCTGTTCGACGGGAAGGTGGCAGGCGGCGGCCACTTCCGCCGCGGTCATGTCGTGGAAGCCGCGAACCTGGCACTGGCTCGCGAGCGAGGCAAGCTCCAATACCGCAATCAGCTGGTCGTACGGTTCACCACACCGAATGACTTCGTTGCCATTTTGCGGCACAATGCTTCGTACTTCATCGAAATAGCCGGTCGGGATGAGAATGGCGCCTCCATTCTCCACCACGAACGGATGCTCGTTTTCCATGACGAGACGCAGCCGTTCCACTTCTGACCGGGTTTTGCTGGTGACCATAACCCATGCGATCCCGCGATCCCGTAGTATCCGTATGGCGGGTTCGGCGGCGTCCCACGCGTAGGTGTCGCGGTCGAGCAGGGTTCCGTCCAGGTCGGTGAAGATGACGATCATAGAAAGCGCTCTAAATCGGATTTCTGCCCTGGATTACGCGAATGAGCACAGCGACCAGAGCGAGCACCAGGAGCAGATGCAGAAAACCACCCAGCGTGTAAGACGTGATCATGCCAAGCAGCCACATGATCACGAGAATAATCGCGATTGTCCAAAGCATGTTGCGCCTCCTTCTCGAGTGTTCCGGCATCCCCTTCCGGGAGTGGTTCGGTATTCTTTCGCACGCCGCCGGCCCTTGCCACTGCGTTCGCCGATGCACAGTTAGCAGCTAGCCTGCCAACTCCGCTAACATTCTGAAGGGGCGCAGCGTTCTCGCGCCGGCGTCAACGAATACTGTCGTGGGATCGCAGACTTTTTACACGGTGGATCCCGGTGAGTCCCCGTGACGCAACGGTACGACACGGCATGTGGACACTTTGCAAAAATCAAAACGGGAGATTACTGATGCGACTTCTTGCCATTGCGCTGCTTGCGACAACTACCCTGTCGGCGACCAAAGTGAGGAACCCAACCACAAGACGCCTTCGCGAGGCAGGGACTGTGTTTTCCGAGATCATGTCCGCACCCGACAAAGGCATTCCGCATGATCTGCTGGAGAAAGCTCATTGTGTGGTGGTGGTGCCAGGCCTGAAGAAAGCAGCGTTCGTGGTAGGCGCACAGTTCGGCAAGGGTTTTATTACATGCCGTAAGGGCCACGCAGGCTGGTCAGCGCCTGCCGCGGTGCGGATCGAAGGAGGCAGTTTCGGATTCCAGATTGGTGGCACGGAAATCGATCTGGTTCTCCTGGTGATGAATGAACGCGGCGCCGATCGTTTGCTCTCCAGCAAGTTCACACTGGGCGGTGAGGGAGAGGTCGCGGCCGGACCGGTGGGACGATCGCTGACAGCGCAAACCGACGCCAAAATGACCGCGGAGATTCTTTCCTGGTCGCGCTCGCGAGGCATTTTCGCCGGCATCTCTCTGCAAGGCGCGACGCTGCGCCAGGACCTCGACGACAACGCGGCGCTTTACGGCAAGAAGCTTGAGAATGAGGAAATCGTCAAGGGAAACGTGCCGCCGCCGAAAGCCGCATCAAGGCTGCTCAAACTGCTGAATCGATACCCGGCGACTTCGTAATACCGATCACACTTCTACGCTAACTGGGGTACACTGGGCATTCTTGCCGTTTTGAAAACACCCTGATATGTCTGGACCCTTGAAGCTCGCCATCGCCGGGGTTGGCCGAATGGGAGCCATCCACGCGCTGCACGCTCACGAACTCTCTGAAGAGACCGGAAGCTGTACGCTGGCCGCGCTCGCCGACGCGAATGTCCAGCGCGCTCACAGTTTCGCCGCCCAATTCGGCGGCAGAATTCCGGTGTTTGCATCTGTCGAAGATCTGGCCGCAGCCGGTGTTGCGGACGCCACCGTGGTCGTGACCCCCACGTCGGACCACGCGCGTCACTCAACCATCCTTATCGAAGCAGGACATCGCGTGCTGCTCGAAAAACCTCTCACCGGAGCATTGGAAACGGATCGCGAGTTCGCCTCCTGGCTCGACGGCAACCATCCGAACGCCCTCATGCTCGCATTCCAGCGCCGTTTCGATGCGCCGCTGATGTATGCCAGGCAGCTCATGCAAACCGGCGTCATCGGGCGCGTTTTTAAGATTTATTCGGCTCTCGAGGATTCTTTCCCTGCTCCCGACGGATACAAAAGCGGCGGCATTCTCCCCGACATGTCTGTCCATAACATGGACGAAATCCTTTGGCTTACCGGCCGCATGCCCACCGCGGCGCTGACCATCGGATCCAACATTTACAGTCATCGCCTCACCACCTGCGAAGAGGATTTTGATGACGCCCTCCTCTACCTTTGGTTCGGTGACGAAGCCGTGGCGCAGGTTCAGGTCGCGCGTAACCACGTTTCGGGCTACCGCGTCGAAACAGCGATTTTTGGGGAACAGGGGCATATTCATGTCGGTCACTTCGATCAGAAGTTCTTCGAGATCACCGTCGAGGCTTACGGCCGCAGAGATCGCAAGGAACCACTGGCGCACCTGACGTTTGCTATGCGTGAGTATGGCCGCGCGCTTCCCGAGTTCATCGACCGCTTTGGCCCCGCTTATAAAGCCGAACTGGCTGCGTTTGTCGAATGTTGCCGCACCGGAGCGCCCTTCCCGTCTACCCACCGCGACGGTCTGCGCGCGCAGCAGGTGATTTCCGCGGGAATGCAGCGCGTCATCTCGTCGGAGCAGGCGGCGCCGGTGCTCTGATGATCACGCGGCGAGCGCTCGGTGCAGGTCTCGCCACCTGGCTCGCCGCTTGCCACCGCTCGAACCAGAAGATCATCGGTGTTGTTCCCAAGGCGGTTTCGCACTTGTTCTTTGTGTCCGTGCACGCCGGCGTCGACCAAGCCGCGCGCGATTTCCATGTGAACACGCTGTGGAACGGACCCGACAATGAAACCGATTACACGCGGCAAATCGAAATCGTCGATGCCATGGTCGCCAGGCGTGTAGACGCACTGGCGATTTCCGCTACTGAGGAACGGGCCCTGGTCGCACCGATCGAACGCGCCATCCGCGCCGGCATACCGGTCACTGTTTTCGACTCCGCCGTAGCCATCGACAATTACGTCAGCTTCATCGCGACTGATAACTACGGCGCTGGCTGCACCGCGGCGCGCACCCTGGCCCGTCTCATTGGCGGGAAAGGCAGCGTGGGCATGGTAATGCAAAAGCCGGGTGGCACCTCAACCATGTTGCGCGAGCGCGCCTTCGAAGACACCGTTGCCAAGGAGTTTCCCGGTATCCGCATAGTCGCCCGACAGTACGGCATGGCCGACCCCGCCCGGTCGAGAGCCGCCGCCGAGAATATTCTGACCGCTTATCCCGATCTCGCCGGATTATTTGCATCGAGCGAAGCCGCTTCTATCGGTTCGATCCAAGCGGCGCGGAGTCGCAATCGAGCAGGAACCCTCAAGCTCGTCACCTTCGACTTCAGTCAGACGCATGTCGAAGCACTTTCCGACGGCACAATTGACGTCATGCTCGTTCAAGATCCGTTTCGCATTGGCTATGAAGCGGTGAAATCGCTCGCCGCCAAGCTGAGTGGCCAAGCCCCGCCGCGCCGCCTGGATCTGCCCGTTCGCTCCATCGTTAAATCCGACCTGGAAAAGCCGGAGATACGCGCATTCCTTTCCCCCGAATGGGCGAAATCTCGATAAACGCCGCATAGGCCTATCGTCACAGAGGGATACGTTTGCCCACTTCACCCTGGTGGCACGCTCGTTCCGCTCGAAGTTGAGTTATTTTACGCATGGAAAAACGAGCAGCCCATGTAGGAAAGGCATCGCGATTTGTGTAAAATCCACTCGAATTCATGGGGTGAGGCCCGATTTTTCAATAGTTATGCGGGTTGGAATAAAATCTGCTCGGGTCGAGTCCAAATGATTGTGCAAGACGGCCCCCCAGTTGAGGGCATCCTGCTACTGCGCCGCGATAGCCAGTTGCGGGAATTCTGCCGGGACTGTTTCAAACAGTGCGGATTCCGGGCGATCGAGGCGGAAGACGGGTTCGAAGCCCTATTGATCGCCGCCAGCCGTAATCACCCAATCGACGTCCTCTTCACCGATTTGGAGAACGCCAGCGTCAGCGGCATCGACCTCGCGGCTATGCTCCGTTCCATCTCGCCCCACATTAAAGTGGTTCATCTAACTGGTTCTGGCGAAAGGAAGCGGGAGGTTGCCTTGGCGCAGATCCGCCAGTTGAGAACAGCTTTTTGCGCTGCCGCGTCCCAGTCTATGAAAGTTGTGGTTTCCCGGAGCTAGCGAGTGTCCGTACCGGCGTCCATTGGCCGACGGAACCCCGCTGTGCGGAGTTCGCGATAGTCAGCCTGGACAGCCGTTACCTTGGAATTGTCGGCCGAACGCACAATGCGGCCGCGCATCACGAGCTTCAGCCCGCAGGTTCCCTCCAGCAGAAACGGCCATTGCATGGCCACTTCGACCCGGCCGCGCTGCGGGAGTTGGTCCTGAGTTTCAAATAACACGCCGCCACTACTGATGTTCAGAGTTTTTCCGCTACCGGTCTGTTCTATCCGCCCGCCGCGTAATACCTTGTACTGAAGCTCGAGTGCGATCGGATAACGGCCGCGGGCGCGCTGATCGGTTGATTGTTCCGGTGCTTCGGATTCGAATACCGTCTCTGGCGTTGCAACGTATGCGCTGGTAAGTAAGGTCCCCATTTCTTTTTCCGGTTACGGTAATGCACTGTGCGTACCAAAGGCGCTGGTTTCGCTAAAACGTTGCATCAATTGAACATATCCCCGGCCGCGAACCTTCGGATGCGCGAAAACGCTATCGAAATGGATAGTACGGTGAACCGAACGGATAGTCGCGTTGCCCGCTGCTTCGTCGCTGCATTAGACTTGCAGATGGAAAGCGGGTGTTCACATGTCCAGCCGGAACGGAGACAAGTCGCAATTCGGGCGACTGCGAAAGCAAAAGATTGCGCGACGAGTTCGCATGCGCGGGCTCAGGAAAGCGATCACGGAGAAGACCGGAGCTGACCCGCTGCGCCCCAAGTCTTAACGAAACTTCATTTTCAAATCGCCAGAATGACAGCGCGCGGCTTACTTCCATTCCTGTTCGCGGCGAGTGCTTTTGCGCAGGGCGATTGGCCGGTGTACGGTCACGATGCTGGCGGTACGAAATACTCCCCACTCACCGGCATCAACAAGAGCAACGTGAAGCAGCTCGATGTGGTCTGGACCTTTCATTCCGGCGATATCTACGATCCGAAAGGCCACGGTAAGCAGTCGGCATTTGAGTCCACGCCGTTATTTATCGATGGAACGCTCTACTTTACGACTCCCTTTGGCCGCGTGATTGCGCTCGATCCAGATACGGGCCGGGAAAAGTGGGCGTTCGACCCGAAGGCCGATTATCGGGCGGGCTTTGGCGACTTCGCCAATCGCGGTGCTGCGGTTTGGAAGGATGCGAAGACCGGCCAGCGGCGGATCTTCGTCTCGACCATCGACGCGCGCCTGTTTGCCGTGGATGCCGCTACGGGGAAAGCCGTCGACTCCTTCGGCCAGGGCGGAACCGTCGATCTCCGCGTGGGGCTACGCAATCCGCCGCATGAAAAGTGGGAGTACGAGGAGACGTCACCGCCGGCGATCATCGGCGATTTGGTGATTGTCGGCTCAGGAGTGGCGGACAACCAATGGACCGACGCAGCCAGCGGCGAAGTCCGCGCCTTCGATGCACGTACAGGCAAGCTGGTCTGGACCTGGGATCCCATGCCGGGGCAGAAAACCGGCGCAGCAAATACCTGGTCGATCATTTCGGTGGATCCCGAGCGCAAGTTGGTGTTTTTACCGACCGGCAGCGCCAGCCCGGACTATTATGGCGGCGAGCGCGTTGGTGACGACCTCTATGCCAATTCGCTGGTTGCGCTCGATGCGGAAACCGGCAAAATGCGCTGGCATTTTCAAACGGTGCATCACGATTTGTGGGATTACGATATCGCTTCGCAACCAACACTTTTCACCATGCGGCGCGATGGCAAGGAGATTCCAGGCATTGCGGTGGGATCGAAAACCGGCAATCTTTTCCTGTTGAATCGGGAAACCGGTGAACCGCTATTCGGCGTGGAGGAGCGGCCCGTACCCGCGAGCGACGTTGCCGGAGAAAAGGCCTCCCCCACGCAGCCTTTTCCCATACTGCCCAGGCCGCTTGTGCCGCAGAAGCTCACAGCCGGGAACGTTTGGGGACCGACCGAAGAAGATCGCAAATGGTGCGAGGATTTCTTCAAAGGCAAACGAGCCGAAGGAATCTTTACGCCGCCCAGTGTTCAGGGCTCTATTATCTTTCCCGGCAACATCGGCGGCATGGCGTGGGGCGGTGCGGCCTTCGATTCACGCAAAGGGCTGCTGATCATTCCGACGAATCGTCTAGCCGCCTACATCCGTTTGATCCCGCGCGACCAGTTCGACGAGCAGGTGGGCAAAGAGCCGGGAGTGGAGTACGCGCGGCAGCGAGGCACGCCTTACGGCATGGCGCGAATTTTTCTGCTGAGCCCCAAGAAGCTGCCATGCAGCGCTCCGCCGTTCGGCGCGCTGACCGCGATCGATGTCTCGACCGGCGAACAGAAATGGGAGGTGCCGCTGGGAATCTTCCCCTGGCATCCCGATCGCGCCGACGCGGACAAACTCGGGTCGCCGTCTCTGGGTGGGCCTATTGTCACTGCCGGAGGAATCATTTTCATGGGCGGAACGATAGACGGCTATTTTCGTGCCTTCGATGTCGACACCGGCGCGGAGATTTGGAAGACGAAGCTCCCCGCCGCAGCCCGCGCCACGCCCATGACCTATCGCACCGCGAAGGGCAAACAGTACGTAGTGGTGGCCGCCGGCGGATTCGACGGGCAGACGCCCAACGATGCGCTGGTGGCGTTTTCGCTGCCAAGCAAATAGAGAAATCCGAACCCCGCCCGTTGTTGTTCCATTTCTGAATGTGTAACGCGTAAGGCTATCCGCCGTGCTCCGCTTTTTGTCCGCGCCGAAACTCCGCTGCACGCACTGCGAGTTCCGACCATAACTGTTTATCCACATGCTGTGGCCCGGGGTGAAGCTCTCCCCCCGGCTTGCCGTATCGCGGAAAGACCAGTCTTTCGTAGACCACTTTGCCGAGATATCGTTCCGGCTCCGCAACCAAGACGTGCGAATGCGGACGGGCGATCACCCGCAGGCCGGCGCTGCGCATCATCGCCGGCACGGCTGAATGGTTTGGAAGCCACCAGTTGGTCGGATCGTTCTTGTATCGCTCTTCGACGAAAGCTAATTTTGGGAACCGGGAATCCAGTAACAAATCATCGTCGGTAAGGCGCTCGTAGTCCGCCGGACGCTCGTCGTCTGGTCCAATCACGGCTGTCGCGACGAACATCCGTTCCTTCGTCTTTTCAGCCGCTCGGTCTAACACGAGTCCTGGGTACTTCAGATGATAAAGTAACCCCAGCAGGAGAACGTAATCAAAGCGTTCTTCCGTGGTGAGGCAGTAAGTGTGTGCGTCTTCGCAAACCAAGTCGATCTCCACGTGGAACTGGCACGCCGCAAATTCGGCCTGACGTAGAAATTCGCGGAAGGGATCCACCAGAACGCACATTGCGGCGCCACGAAGTTTCATTTGGATAGAGAAATATCCTGCATTCCCACCGAGATCGAGCACGGTTTTTCCAGTAAGATCCGCTGGAATGAACGGTTCAATCATTTCCCAGCGCCGCTGTGGAAGATACGAAGGTGCGCCGCCGTCGCCCGTCCACAGCCCGTTGGGGAGTTGGAAGTGCTGATACCACCAACCAAGAGAATCGAGCTCGTTCAGGGCAGACTGGATGTGCACGTCCATTCCGGGGCCAATCATGACCTCTCACTTGTAAGACCCCTGAGCGCCTGTTCCAACTACAGCGGCGTGCTCGGAATCGTGAACGCGGTCGACTATACTTGAGCCAAATCCAAATATGGCTCATCCCTTGCGGACCTTCTGGCGGCGCGTCAGTGACGGCATCGAAATCCAGCAGCTTTGGGCGCAGTTTAACGCGGAAGCCCGCGCCAGCTATGAAATGTATTCGAGGGAAGTCGACTTAGCGCGGCGTAAGGGAGAATCGGGTCGCAAGCGGGTCTTCCGAGTCGCCCGTGGATTGTTTTGGGCGCTGGTGATGAAACTGTCGCCCGCGCGCCGCGTGCTGTTCCTGATTGCGCTGGTACTGCTGGTTTTGCCCAGCTTCACGGTTCGTTTCGACGAAGCCGGGATCGATGTCCAGACGCAGTCCCTGACCTTTTGGGGCGGTGTCGGGTTACTAATACTCCTCGCTCTTGAACTGGCGGACCGCGTCATGATGAAGCGCGATCTCGAGATTGCGCGCGAGATTCAAAGTTGGATGATGCCGGCAACGGCCCCCGCGGTTCCGGGCGTGGATATCGCGTTCGCAACCCGCCCGGCTAATACTGTTGCGGGTGACTACTACGACGCTTTCTTCCGCCCAACGACGGGAGATTCCGAACCGCAGTCGCCCGCGCAAGCGAGCTCTGAGCGCCTTCTGCTAGTTGTGGCGGATGTCGCGGGCAAGAGCATACCCGCGGCTCTTTTGATGGCCACCCTGCAAGCCAGCCTGAAGACCCTGGCCGGGCTGCCGAGTTCGCTGCTGGAGCTGGTGGGACGTCTCAATCAATATGCCTGTGCGCAAAACGTCGGCGGACGCCGCTTCACCACGGCCTTTCTGGCGGAGTTGGAGCCCACGACTGGAAGTCTCTCTTATGTGAACGCCGGGCACAACTGGCCCGTGCTGCGGCGAGTCTCGGGTGAGATGGAGCGTCTGGAAGCCGGAGGGTTGCCGCTCGGCATTATGACCGACGCCCGGTACGGATGCGGAAGTACGAGCCTGGCCGCCGGCGACCTGCTGCTGATCTTCACCGATGGGCTCGTGGAAGCCGAGGACGCAAAGGAGCAGGAGTTCGGTGAACCGCGAATGCTGGGAATCCTCGGCGGCGTTTCGGGCAAGAGTGCCACTGAAGCGCTCAAGCAAATTATGGCGTCAGTGGATGCGTTTGTTGGCTTGGAACGGCAGCACGACGACATCACATGCATGGTTGTGCGGAGGTTCGATAACGCAGGGGTGTAGTGGGCGGGACCTTGGCCATTGACTTCTACAGCGATCGTAAACAGTCCTGTCGCCTCGGCATCTGGATCGGTCGTGCAAACTCGGTATTCATGCGCGTCTCCGCGGTGCGGCGTTAAGACGCCATCGGGAACCATCGCGCGAATCCCCGGGCCTTTGGGCAGTTTCCGAAAAGCGCACTTCACGACCGGAACCCCCAAGAGCAACAGGTAGGGGAACTTTCAGGCATGGAGTGAGTTCTAATAGGTGTGACCAAAGGCGCGGGAACAAGCTCCCGCGACGCGGCAGTCTACACTAAACGGTCGGTTACATGAAGATCAACTACAGGTTGACCAGTGGCGCGGCGCTTGGTACGGTCGCGTTGGCAATCGTGTCGTCATTCCTACCGCGGGCGACTGGCACTGTGGGTTCGGTCCTCTGCAGCACCATGGATGACCAGTTCGACACGATGCCTAAGCTGGTCTCGCTAGTGATGCTTGGAGCATACTTTGTATTCATCGTACAGGGACTGCGCAACCGTTCGGGTCCCAGGTGGCTGGCAATAGCTGGCGTGCTTGCTTTGTTCTTGCCAATCGCAACCGATTGGCGGATCTCGGCTGGGTGCTACAGCACCGCCGGCGTCGCCGTGCGGTTCCTAGTGGCAGGAGTCGTAGGTCTCATGTTCCTACACCACGCTTTCCAACCCCGGACCAAATTTCTTGTGGGGCACCGTTCAGGGTCCTTCGGCGGTTCGCATCCGGCAATTTCGCTAAGACTT
>Ga0335069_10008232_pt1 | contig 14951 bp, 17 predicted proteins | sample Lox_Sample_11_FD_206714 | JGI IMG/M metagenome (GOLD analysis project Ga0335069, IMG submission 206714) | Soil microbial communities from Loxahatchee National Wildlife Refuge, Florida, United States - Lox_Sample_1.1 | ecosystem: Environmental > Terrestrial > Soil > Wetlands | place: USA... | reverse complement strand
TGTTTCCGTGGTGAACCGATTATTAACCCGGTAGGAGGTTCGTCTCACAAGGGTATGTGACGTGTGGCACGGGGGCTTGCGGCAGGGCTTCGATAGCATCGAACTTCGGAACCGCCGCACGTACCGCGGGTTTCGCCTAGCGACGCGGACGTGATGCCGGTGATGTACCGGCGCGATGGCCGTAGAGCGGGCGCCGCATTTAGCACTTAGCACTTGGCATTTGGTCAAACCTGGTGGGATACAGCTGGAGGTTCGCTCTTCGAAGTGGCGAGGGCGCTCCGGAATTGACGTTTCGGCTAAATGCTAATTGCTAACTGCTAATTGCTGCTTTGATTCAGGCCGTCCAACACGTGCGTAGGATGCGAGGCGGCGCGCAGAGTCATCTGATGCGCTGCGCCGATGGGCATTATTACGTCGTCAAGTTCCAGAACAATCCGCAACACACGCGGGTGCTGGTGAACGACTGGCTGGGCACGCGACTGGCAGAGCTGATCGGTCTGCCGGTGCCGGTGCCGGCCATCGTCGACGTGCATCCGTGGCTGCTGGAACGCACGCCCGAGCTGCGGATCGAGCTGTGCGGACGCCGGATGATGTTCACGCCAGGGCTGTCGTTCGGATCGCGCTACGTGGTGTCGCCGTTCGATGGCCAGACATACGATTACTTGCCTGAGAACATGATGTCGCGAGTACGTAATCTGCACGATTTTGCCGGCATACTTGCGCTCGATAAGTGGACGTGCAACGCGAACGGACGGCAGGTGGCATTCTGGAAGAAGTCGCGGGAGCGCAAATTGACCGCGAGCTTCATCGACCAGGGCTATTGCTTCAACGCCGGTGAGTGGAATTTTCCGGACGCGCCGCTTCGAGGAGTGTTTGGGCGCAACGATGTGTATGAAGGTATCACATCGTGGGACAGCTTCGAGCCCTGGCTCAGCCGGATAGAGAATTTTCCCGAGAGCTCGCTATGGCCTCTGGCGGATCAGATCCCGCCGGAGTGGTACGGCGACGCTACTGAGGAGCTGGAGCGGCTGATGACGCGGCTAATGACGCGGCGCGCCATCGTGCGTGGGCTGATTTTGGACTTCAAGAACTCGTCGCGGAACCCCTTCCCGAACTGGAAGGAAGAAGTGAATTAACCGCGGAGACACCCCGCGGCTGAGTGCTAATGGCCGAATTTAAACACTGCGATTTCTTCCTCCTGCGCTACGTGCCGGACGTAGTGAAGGGCGAGTTCGTCAACCTCGGCGTGGTGCTGCTGGAGGAGGGTGAAACCGGATTCACGGACGTGCGCTTCTTGCGCGACTGGCGCAGAGTGCGCGGGTTGGATCCCGAGGCGGACATCGAGTTGCTCGAGTCCTACGAGGCCGAGGTTCGCCGGGTGTTGCAGGCGCGCACCCCGGAGGTGATCAACTATCGCGGGGCGCTCTCGCGCCGGGATTGGTTGCTGGGCCAGATGCAGGAGTCGTTCTCGGGCGCGCTGGAGATTACGCCGATGGCGGCGGTGTTGACGCAATCTCCGCAGGATGAGATCGGCAAACTCGCGCAGACGTATTTAGAATCCACGCGGCGGGCTCAGCGCGAGGCTACAGGACGAGCGGTAATCTACAACGCGATGCGCGACGCGTTCGAGTGGGCCGGTGTTTGGAGCGCGCCGCAAATGCGTAAGGAGATCGCGGTGGCACAGTACACGCGCAAGGGCGATCCCCTCAAGATCGATTGTGGTTATAAGCCCAATGGCGTAATCCACTTGTTTCACGCCCTCTCGCTGGCGACGGATGTGAACTCGGCGAAGGTGCTGGCGTTCAGTTATTCAGAGATGCGCCAAGGCCTGCACACAGCCGAGCATGCGATGAGTGAATTGACTGCAGTCACCGAAAATAAGTTCGACCTGCATGATGAAGGCGTCGCGTTCGCGCTGGCAACGTTGCAAGAGAATGACATCGCGGTAGCCAGTGTCACACAGATGCCGCAGATCGCGGAGCGGGCGAGGATCGAGCTAAAACTCTAGCGCTGCTAAGAGCGTTAAAGCGTTAATCCATTCGATTTCATCTTCACGATGCGCTTCTTCAGGAGCGCTTTTTGTTTTCACGGACAAAACTACTATGAACATGCGAACTGCACTTGGCGGCGCGCTGCGCCGCATTGCCGGTCCTTCTTTTCTCAAGCTGCAATGGCCGCTCAGGCGGCCTCTCACCGCGCCGGAACTTATAGCCGCCGGCGCTGAACCCGCACGTAGAACGGTGCCGCTGCCCACCATTCTCGCTCCGGGGGCACCCACGCTGGCGCGTGCCGGAGTCATGCCCAAGCCCACCCCAGTGAACTTGCGGCGTTTTGCGGAGATGCCGATCGCGCGCAAGGCGATCAACACGATCAAAGATCGAATCGCCGGCATGCAGTGGCGAATTCAGCCGCGGCGCGGGCGCTCACTGCCGGAGTCTTCGGCTCGCGGCGATTTCGCGCCGGATGGAATCACGATGCTACCGAGCGCCGCGGAGCGCATCGCGGCGCTGACGCGGAATTTCGAGCAGCCAAATCCGCAGGACTCGTTTCGTTCTTTCATTGAGCAAGTGCTGGAAGACGTGTTGGTCGGCGGCTACGGAGCGATCGAACTTGACTTGACCGGAGATTCTGCCTGTCCGCTGGTGATGTGGCCGGTCGACGGAGCAAGTCTCCGCATCCGCTCCGATTGGGATGGTAGTCCCACGTCGTCGCACTATGTGCAGACTACCGTGGCATTTACGCCTGGCCAGGAGATCAGTCTGACAGACGAGGAGATCTCGTACATCCGATTGAACCCCCGGACGCACACGCCGTTCGGTTTGGGCAAGCTCGAAGTGGCCTTCGAAACCATTCACGAATTCCTGTGTGCACACCGTTTTGCCTCGCGCCTGGCCAGCAACAGCGTGGTGCAGTACGCGCTTTGGTTGCAAACCTGAGTCCACAGCACCATGAGCGGCTTATTCGCTGGTGGCAGGACGAAATCGAAGGCACCGGCAGGGTCCCAATCCTGACGGTGGAGAGCAAGCCCGAGGTGCTGCGCTTTGCCGGCGGCACCGACGCCGACCTGCGGCTGCAGTGGCAGGAATTTCTCATCCGCATCATCGCGGACGCGTTCGATCTCCCACCCATGCTCCTCGGTCTGGAGCGCGACGTCAACCGCAACACTGCTACCACACAGTATGACGACGCATTCCGTACGGCGGTCGTGCCGGTGGCGCGGCTCGTCGCAGAGCACCTCACCCGAGACGCCATTGCCAAGCGGCTCGGCTGGGACGATCTTGAGTTCGTGTTCACCGATGTGGACGCGCCGAACGAGCTGGAGCAGGCACAAATTCAGCAAATTCTGCTCGGCTGCGGCGTGCTGACTGTCAATGAGGTGAGGCGCATGCGAGGCCTGCCCCCGCTGCCCGAGGCCAAAGCCGGTGTCGCCGATGCGCCGGCCATGCAATGAGGCAGTCGCCAGTGGTCGGTTGCCAGTGGCCAGTTTCAAGCGCGACTCTCCCGACCGATGTTTGAGAGGTTAGATATGAATCTTCAACTCGACGCCATGTCTGTAGTTATGCCCGACATTGTCGGACATCCCAATCGCTTGCCGTTCAACGGCGTGCTCACGCTCGTCGGCGTAGCCTCCCCGCGCCCACCGAGTGGCGCGCGCGGCCACCGCGTAATGCTCACGCGAGGCGCAACCGAGGCCGCGCTGCCGTCCCTGCTCGGGATGGCACTCGACTATGCTCCCGCGCTCGATGCCCATGATGCTCGTCGCAAAATCGGCATCATCACCGAGGCGAACATTGTTGCTATGCCACAGAGTAAGAGCTCCGACGTAACCGGGCAGATAGCTGTCAGCGGTTACCTGTTCGCCCGGGACTTTCCCGACGTGGTGAATGACATCCGGTCCCAGGCAGCGGGCACGCTGGGAATGTCGTATGAGATCGCCAACGCCACCGTGCCTAATCAGGAGGCGCGGATCTGGACGGTGACAGGCTTCACATTTACCGGCGCGGCAGTCTTGCGCCGCGACAAGGCCGCATATCCGCAGACCTGGATTGCGCTGGCAACCAGCGACTCGCAGTAGCGCCCACCAACTTCACACATTCGAGGAGAAACATGGACGAACAAAATACAACCACCGCATCCGATACGCCGACGCTGGCCGACCGCCTGGCGCAGGCCACCCAAGCATTAGCTGACGCGCTGTCCAGTCTCAACGGGCAGTTCGCGTCGATTCACGCCAAGATCGACCGCATTGTGGCGGCCGTGGACGACGGCGACCTGCAGGCAAGCTTGGACAGCAGCACGGCGCTGCAGTCCAAGCTGGCCGAACTGGAAAAAACCAATCAGGATCTCAGGGCACAGAGCGCTACTGCGCGGCGCAAGACGCTCTCGCCGATGGTGTCGGCACTGTTGGCGAAGGAGGGCGTCGAGGGGGAGGCGCTGATCGAGACCCCTGTCGTCGAGAAGGCGCTGGCCGGATTAAGCATCGAGCAGCGCATTGCGGTCAAAGCCGAACTGGCCAGGGCGGGAATCCTGGTCTAGATCGCTCCCTCGGGCTGAAGCCCTCGTCGCGAGACGAGCACGACACGCCCACAGCGTAAGAGTTCAACTCCAATAGCGGCCATCATGGCCGCTATTTTCCTTTCGAAAGGACAATATGAAAGCACAATTCGTTAACCTGCAAGCAGCGGCTGATTACATGGGCCCGGGAGCGATCGAAGTCGATCGTTATCAGACCGAGATCACCGACATCGTTCGCCGGCGCGGCCCGTTCGGACAGCGCATCAAACAAGTCCCCGCAACCGGTCATCCTTCGCGCTTCTTCGAGGAGACTGCCATTCCGTCGCCTGACGCGGCGCACGGCTTCGTCGATCCCCGCAACATTACTCCGACGCTGGTGACGCCGACGCGTTTGGAGCGCAGTGTTCCGCTGAAATGCCTGGTCTCGCAGATCAATTACAACGTGTTCGATCTGGAAGTCGGGGCACAGCAGAGCCAGTTCGCCTATCTCCAGGCGAAGGACCTGGCTGACTCAGTCGAAGGTCTGCTGCGCACGCATGATGTGGCGCTGTGGAACGGCACGGACACCTCCTTATCGAATCCCACAACGCCGCAGTACTACGGTGTGTGTGGCCAGATCACCGACGGAGGCAACGTCACCACAATCGCGACCACGGCAAGCATTGTGGACGGTCTGAAGTCGACGATCGCGCAGATGGTTTCCAACACCAACTATGAAGTGCGTCCGACTGCGATCTACTCGAACCCCGTGTTGCTCGACCTGATCGACCGCGAGATGAAGCAGGAGTTCAACGTCGTGTTGTCGACGACCGAAGTGGCGGGCGGGCTACGAGTGAAAACGCTCTCCACCCAGGCCGGCGAGCTGCCGCTCATTCCCGAATGGTCGCTGCCTTACACCGGCACGCCGGGAAGCGGTTCGGCGCAGCTGCCGTGCTACATCGTGACGGAAGACATGATCGAGTACCACTGGCTGACCAGCGCTGGCCCGCGTGTTTTCCAGCTCGGCACTCCCAGCTCGCTGGCTTCGCAGATGGTGGTGGTGAAGTTCGGCGGCGTGGTGGTGAAGGGCGCCAGCTACGCGCATTACAAGGTGATCGTCGACCGCTAAATGCTTCTGATGTTGGATTACCGCAGCGGGCCGTCGCGAGAGCATAGAGCGCGCAATAGGCGCATATCTCTGGCGACACGCCCGCTGCCTTTTTCCTGCTGTCACAACGGCTGATCGGAATATCTATGAACTACTTGCTTACGTCGGAATACGAGAGCTACGGTCTGGAGCCGGAGACGCCGGAGTCTTGGGTCTCTGCGGCTTCATCCATTATCGATGCACATTGCAAGCGTCCCACATTGTGGGTCACAGGATTCACGGAGCGGAGACGGCTGACGCCGGGACGCAATGTTGTGCAGCTCACATATCTACCTCTGGCGCTTGCGCAAGATGGCGGCTCGCCCATTACGTCCGCCAAAGCGCGATACGGCATACCGCGGCGAGGCGATGATCCCGCATTGTGGGAGTTAGCTTCAGAATACGCCATGATCTACGGCTTACCCGGAACCTGGATTGCCCTCGACACAACTTCGCTGGACTATTTCGCAGACACCGGCGAGGTCTCGTGGCTGGCAAACCCGCTCGGGTTGTACTTCGACGAGATAGAGGTGGCGTACACGGCCGGGTTTACTCAGGTTCCCGACCCGGTGAAATTTGCCTGCGTGCAACTGGTACGGAATGCCCAGGCGATGCCCGCAGTAAACGTGAAAGAGGGCACGCTGACTGCGATGCACTTCGCTTATTTCGCCGATACGCTGCTGGATTCCACGGTGCGCGAGATCCTGGCTCCTTACGTCGCACAGAAGGCGGCCTGACATGGCGCAAAACCAGCTTGGAATGATCCCCGGCCGTGGATGTGCGGCGCGACGACTGGCTGACGCTCTGCTGCGTTCCCTTGGCAACTCTCAAGTCACGCTGCGATTGGCAGATCCCTCTAGCGGCGATACCAACAGCCAGCTTGGGTTGGAGGCACCGCCGTCGGAGGATCTGCAGATTTCGCCGGTGTCGGTGAAGGCGCTGGCACCGGCTGAGGATGGAAAGCGGCGCATCGAGGTCGTGGTCAGTATCAGTTCGCTCCAACCGCTGGCCAAGCTTTACGGCGTGGAAGACATTGTCGCCTGGCTGCGGACGTTTGAGGGCGTGGTCAGGGGCGATCAACTGATGCGCATCACGACCATCATTGTGGATAGGTTCCTTGGCGAGGATTGCCTGTTCCACATTACTGCCACAGAGTAGGACGGAATACAGCGGTCAGTGGTCAGTGTCCAGTGGCCAGTGGCCAACTACGTAAGTAACGTCCGCACGATCTACGAGTAAATGCCCGGATCTATCACTTAGTGGGACGATTCATATGCAACCAACTAAAGACAGTTTTTACGTAACCTTGCGCGACCGCCTGGTCGCTTGCGATCCCGACCGAACGGTCACGCTCGATGGCGCGACCCGCCCGGCCATCGCGGTGGCGGAAAATGAGCCGCCGACTGGCACGCCACCGCTGTGCGACACGTTCTATCTCCATTGGGGGAATGCCCGTCCGGCGGCGCTTGCAGCCGGCAGCCTGATGGCGCTCAACTGCACGATCTCCTATTGCACAAAGGGATCGGTACAGAACGGCAGCATCGATCGTGGACGCGATTTGGCGAGTCTGGATAACGATCTGCTGACCATCTGCGCCCCGCCGCAAACGGCGAAGTGCGACTACAGCTCGGGTACCCCGATCGGGTTGGACTCAACGATCTTCTGGACGCAACCGGTGCTGAACGCGGCCAAGAGCACGCCGCCTTACGTGGGGCGCGAGGTCACGGTGACGGTCTTCTTCTACGCGGAGGTAAACCAGTCATGAGCACCAACACTTACGCGAAGCGCACGCAGATGGCGCCGGCGGCGCGTGCGGTGCGGGCCTATGCCGCGCCGGTCGATCGCGTCACGCAGAGGATTATTCCCTTCGATCCGGCGACAGGAGCGAACTTCAATCTCGATTCGCCGCCGGCGCCGTGGATTGATCTCGGCTGGGTCGAGCGCTTTCAGCGTTCGGCAGCGACGAAGTACGAGGCACTGCGGACCGGGCTGAATTCCAGCATCACGGCGCAGTATCGCTCCCAGCCGGAGGCGCGGGTGGAATTCGATCTGCTGACCTGGGGCAAGGTGCAGCTTGCCCTGTGCGGCGGCACGCAACAGCTGAACGTGCTGGCCGAGCGCAGCAATTGTCTGCCGCAGCCTTCTGGCGGGCCACCGCTGCCGGCCTCGCCGGTGCAGAGCGGCTCGACGTGGACGGAGATCGTGCTAACTCCCGATCAGCTTGCGGAATACAACGTCGGCGACATCGTGGCGGTGGACGTCGATTACAACGGGGAAACCGGATACCTCGGCGCCTGGGCTCCGGGCACGTATTTGGCTGCACCCTTCAGTGGACCGGCCTACGTGGATCTGGTGCGCCGCGTGACCTTTAACGTCGCTCGGGTATGCGGCAAAACCGATACGTCGTTGCAGCTGGCAGAGCCGCTGCTCACGTTGCCGACGACCAGCATGAGCGTGCAGCGTGTGGTCGCGTTCGTCGATCGCGAAGGCAGCAGCTTCTTTCAGGAGTGGTCGTGCCTATTTATCGTTGCGCCGGACAGCGGCGGGCGTAGCTGCTTCTTCTATCCCAGACTGCAACCGGCGGCCGGCGCGGCGGAGACACGGCAGGAATTCGCGGCACCGCTTTTTAGCCACCAGCTGCATGTAAGCCTCCGTGCTCTGCCCACGGTTGACGCCAACGACAACGAGACGGTGTTGTGCTACCGCAGCTATTTTCCGGCAGCGAATGCGGGAGTGTGAATCACGTCAACTGTTGATACACCCCATTGTGGGATAAAGCGGTATCGCTGATGGAGATCGCTAATGCAAGTGCTAATTGACAACAACGACGGCCTCGGGCCGCAGGATTACACGGCGTATATCGATTGCAATAATCTACCGCTGATCGCGCGAAAGCTAAACGCTGCATCGACGATGATTCTGGCACTCGTGGCGATCGACGACGGCTTTCGGCCGCCAGTGTGCGGCGCACGCGTCGTCCTCCAGCGGCAAGATGGGTCGCGACCGTTCACGGGTTACCTGGCTACAGCGCCGGAGCAGCACTATCTCGGATACGGGCAATCGCCGGTCTGGCGCTACACGATCCGCGCCGTGGACGATTCCTGGCTGCTCGATGTCAATCCGCTGCCGGCGCGCACATCGTTTGTCTCGCGTACGGCGGGGGATGCGCTCGAGACGCTGGCAGCTAACGTTCTTCCCCTTGGACTGGATGAATCGGGCGTGCAGGATTTAGGCCTGGTGAACGCCTTTGCGATTGTTCCGCAGCAGAGCTGGAGCTCTCACGCCCAGAAGCTGGCGACCCTGAGCCGTGCCACCTGCGGCGTGCAGGACAGCAAGCTCTGGTTGCGGGCAGTTGGCCAGCAGAGCTTCACCATTAGCGAAGGCGATACGAATTTCGATCCGGCTGCGCTGATTCTCAATCAGCCCGCAAAGTTGCTGAATGACGTCACCGTAGTCGGCGAACTGGAGCCACAGAGCTATGTGCGCGACTATTTTCTGGGGGACGGCGCGACGCTGACGTTCTACCTCTCGCAGACTGCGTTTGCCAATACCGGCTTGACGGCCACAACGCACGCGTACGCAGAGCCGCCGTCGGCGCCGGTGCTGAGGAGCGTTGACGACGCAAACGGCAAGGTCTTCACACTCTTCTCCGACGACTACTCGGAACCACACCTGCTGTCCACATTGTGGGATGTGATCGACCCGAACGGCAAAGTAACGCTTTCCGGAGGGCGGTTGCAGCTCAATGGAGGTCCCGCGACCGTCAGTTATGTGGAACAGATCGAGCTTGCCGGCGGCTGGCTGATGCAGCATGGCAAGTTCGTGTTCAATGCCGCGTCAACAGGCACAATCGGCGGCATCTACAATGGTGCGCCTTCCGACGCGAATTGTATCGCTGGTTTCAAAATTACGCCGAACGGCAGCAACAGCAGCATTCAGGCGCTAATCAATGGCACCCCGATGGGGCCGGTCATCACCACGACTGCCGGTCACCAATATGCTCTGGCGACGGAGTTGATTTGCGACGAAGCGCAGCGGCGTCGCCAGACGTACTTGTCTTCCATCCATCCCGCGGGTAACGGGCGGGGAGGCGACGAAGTCCCGGCGGCATTGCGTATTGTGCTGACGGTGCACGATGTGGATCCCAATAATCCGGGCACGCTCGCTGCGCCTGCTACAGTGTTGTACGACGATGTGGTACAAACGCCAGCGGCGTTTGCAACCTACGCAGTAATCAATGAATCCAGCCTATTTGCTGCTGTCTCTTACACCTGTGTGCAACGCATGGTCATCGGGGAGATCCGCAGCATGGTTCCGAACGGACAGTTTCGGACGCGGGTGGCAGGAGCTCTGGCGGACGGCGGTGAGTGCTACATCAGCACTTCAGGTGAGCTTTGTTTCTATGCGCCCTATCCGCCTCAGCAGAATGAGCAGATCGTTGTCTCGTACCGAACGAGCGGGCGCGCGGAGTCGAGGGTCCAGGATGCCGTCAGCATAGCCGCGCATGCTCAGGGTAGCGACAAGGGGCAGCGCATTGGGGTGCATCACATCAAGCTCCCGCTGGCGTTTAGCGCAATCGACTGTGAACGCGCGGCAAGCGCATTGCTCGATGACGGGGTACAAGCCGCCTGGGTTGGCGAATATAGGATCATGAGCGACTTCCTGCCGGTGGAAGATGTTGCTCCCGGCGATGCTGTGCAGGTATCTGCGCCGGCCAGAGGAGCGGAGTTCAGCGCGATCGTGCGTGAGGTTGAGGTGCAGGTGATCTCACTGGTGGACGACCGCGCACACTATGACATCAAATTCGCGAACGACGCGGCCCAGCCGCTGGCGATGCAATTCGAAAACATCACCTTGCCGTCACCGTTGACGACGATCTATACAGCGGGTACGCCCTCGTCGTCGCTATACCTCGACTCGCTTACGGCAGCACAGGTGACGGACGTAATCGCATCCGAGATCACAGTGGACGTGAGCGTTGCGCCGCCTCCGGGCGGAGGGATTGAGGTGCGGCGCTCTGATGGAGGCTGGGGTACGGGCGACAGCGGCAATCTGGCCGGGCGATTCACCACACGAAGTTTCACGCTTCCGCGGCTGTCGCGCATTCAGGGCTACTATTTGCGGCAGTACGATGGATCGTCGCCGGCAAAGTACTCGCGATATTCGACGGTGTTGCACGTCAACTATCCACGGTGACTGTCGCGTCCCCCTCATTCCAAACCCAGGAATGAGGGGGGCACCCGAACCAGCGTGGTGAGTTGTCTCTCCCATTCATTCCAACCCAGGAACGAATGGGGCATCCGCTGCAACTTCCGGAGGGGTCGGCGCGTCTGAGTTTCCGATATGCTTGTGGGGATGAAAGCTGCAGCCGTTTGTCTCGCGGTCCTGTCGCTTGCCGCGTGCGGGAGGTACTCGTCGATGATTCCGGCGATTGCGCCGCTGCGGGTGCTACCGGTGGACGTGCCGTACGCTCCACAGCAAGACAATGCGAGCAGCGCTACCAAGGACAACAGCGCAACCAGCGGTGACCAGATCACGCCGCCGGCGGGGGCGAAGGGATCGACACTCATCGGCTGCCTCTCAGGCCCGGACAAAGACGGCAAGTACATTTTGCGCAGCATGAATCATCGCACCGGCGTGGAAGTGCTGGGGCCTGAGGACTTGAAGCAAGACTCCGGCGCCAAGGTGAAGCTCACGGGCAAGTGGGAGGCGCCGCTGCCACCTGAACAGAACGCGAGCGAGATGCGGCGTTTTCAGGTGACTGATGTCGAGGTGATGTCGAAGATGTGCAGTGCGCCCAGCGAGACCACGCCGGTCAGCAAGAATAAGCACGGGAAAACGACGACCTACGACGCACCGAGCGACAGCGGGAAGTAAAGCGTTCAGGTGTCCCCGCCCAAAACAAAGCCTCTTCACCACGGAAGCACGGAATGCACGGAATTTGTTCGATCAGGGCTTCTCGGTGATATCTGTGCGTCCAGCAGTAATTTTCATCGGCTCCGCGAGCAGAAAGGCCATTGCCTCCTTGGCAGGCACTGAACGCGGCTCAGAACGCGCGTTTGGAATCGAGCAAGATCGTGACCGGGCCGCTGTTAATCAGCTCAACTTCCATCATGGCCTGAAACCGACCAGTTTCGCAGCGTAGGCCGAGACCGCGGATGCGCTGCACGAAGTATTCGTACAGCTCACGAGCGCGTTCGGGCCGCGCCGCTGCATCGAATGACGGCCGTTTGCCACGGCGCACGTCACCAAACAAGGTAAACTGCGAGACTGCCAGTACGGCCCCACCTACCTCCATCACGCTGAGGTTCATTTTTCCCGCGTCGTCTTCAAATATTCGCAAGCCTGCGATCTTTTCCGCCAGATAATCTGCATCAGGCTCCGCGTCCTCCTGGCCAACTCCAAGGAGAACTAGCAGGCCGAGCCCGATCTCGCCCATGAGTTCGCCGCTCACTTCTACGGATGCACGTGACACACGCTGCACGACGGCTCGCATGCAAGGTGTTGTATCACAATCTTTTCTGACCTTGTGCCGTCGGCTGAAGCCAGCACAGACCATTGGAAAGAGCCGCCTTTCGGCACGACCAACGTCGTGCCCTTCCTCATGCCCCTCCGGGCAATGAGCTTTTGGGCAGCTGTAAAGTGGACCGCGCCCACGGGTGGTTGTGCCGTTTGGTTTCCGCAGGGTAGAAACGCCGTCGCGAAACGGCACCACTACTGAACCCACGTTGACCGCTGCAAACCTCCCCGTTTAGGATGAATCGTGGTTCATATCGGCTGAGCGCACTCCGGCCCTGTCTGTCGGCATCATCTCTGGAGGTGCTCTGGTTCCTTTACAGGCCTTCCTGCCTGCAATTAGACTTACGGGTTTCCTCCCACCGCTCGCGGAGAGCGTGCGCTGGGGAATTCCGGTGCGTTGCGCTGGCGCGCCACAGGAGAAAGAATCAATGGCTTCAGTTGAAGAACGGGTGAAACAGATCATCGTCGAGCAGCTGGGTGTGGACGAAGCGGAAGTGACGCCCAATGCTTCCTTTGTGGACGACCTCGGCGCCGACTCGCTCGATACGGTCGAGCTGGTCATGGCGTTCGAAGAGGCCTTCGAAATCGAGATTCCCGACGAGGACGCGGAAAAGATCCGCACCGTGCAGGACGCGATTACCTACATCGACCAGCACGCGAAGGCGAAGAAATCCTAACTGCCGGCTTCGGGCCGCGAGCCGCTAGCTTCGAGTCTCGTGCTACGAAGCGCAGTCTACAACTCAAGCGCGGCGGACGAAGCTCGAAACACGCACAGCGAAAGGCGAATAGCGAAACATGGCATCCGTTGAGGAACGCGTAAAGCAGATTATTGTGGAGCAACTCGGGGTAGAAGAGAGCGAGGTCACGCCGAATGCCTCGTTCGTGGACGACCTGGGCGCCGATTCGCTCGACACAGTCGAGCTGGTAATGGCTTTCGAGGAGGCGTTCGAGATCGAAATCCCCGATGAGGATGCGGAGAAGATCCGCACCGTGAAAGACGCGGTCGATTACATCAACGCGCACGCGAAAGGATCAAAGTAGTTTGGACCGCCGCGTCGTCGTAACCGGCATCGGGGTGATTTCCGCCGTCGGCAACAACGCCGAGGATACCTGGCAGGCGTTGCTGGCCGGCAAGAGCGGCATCGAGCGCATTACCAGCTTCGACGTGTCGGCGTTCGCCTGCCAGATCGCGGCCGAGGTCAAGGGCTTTGATCCGCTGCAATTCATCGAAAAAAAAGAAGCGCGCAAGATGGCGCGCTTTATTCATCTGGCTATCGCCGCCAGCGATGAAGCCCTGCGCATGGCCAACTACAAAGTCGAGAACGAAGAACTGGCCGAGCGCACCGGCGTCAACATCGGCTCGGGCATCGGCGGATTCGATATCATCGAACGCGAACACTCAAACCTGCTGAACGGCGGCCCGCGCAAGATCTCACCCTTTTTTATTCCTTCAGCCATCGTGAACCTGGCCGCCGGGCAGGTAAGCATCCGCCACGACGCCAAAGGTCCAAACGAGGCCACCTGCACCGCCTGCACCACCAGCGCGCATTCGATTGGCGATGCGGCGCGCGTGATCAAGTACGGTGATGCCGAGGTGATGATTGCCGGCGGAAGCGAGGCGGCCATCACGCCGATGGGCGTTGGCGGGTTCGGCGCCATGCGCGCGCTCTCCACGCGCAACGACGATCCGCATCGCTCCAGTCGTCCTTGGGACAAGGACCGCGACGGCTTCGTCATCGGCGAAGGCGCTGGGATTCTGATTCTGGAAGAGCTGGAATTCGCCAAGAAGCGAGGTGCGAACATCATCGCGGAGGTCGTCGGCTACGGCATGAGCGCCGACGCCAACCACATCACGCAGCCTGCGCCGCAGGGCGAAGGCGGGTACCGCGTGATGCGCAACGCACTGCGCGATGCCAAGCTCACGCCGGAACAGATCGGCTACGTGAATGCTCACGGAACTTCGACCCCGCTAGGCGACGAGCTGGAAGCCAGCGCGATCAAGCGCGCCTTCGGCGAGCACGCCTACAAGATGCTGGTCAGCTCGACCAAGTCTATGACCGGGCATTTGCTGGGCGGCGCGGGCGGATTGGAAGCCGCCATCACGGTGCTCGCGCTGCGCGAGCAGATCGTGCCTCCCACCATCAACCTCGACAATCCGGACGAGGGTTGCGACCTCGATTTTGTCGCGCATACCGCGCGCAAGGTCACGATGGACTACGCCATATCGAATTCGTTTGGGTTTGGCGGAACGAACGGCTGCCTGGTATTCAAGCGCTGGAGCGAGTAGTCGCTCCCATTCTCTCAGAGATTCATCTCGAAGCTATCCCGCGACTCGGGTTGTGTCAGGGCACGTCTTTAGACGTGCCGCAGGGTCGTAGTCTGAGCTTGGGCTTCAGCCCCTGCCCAGGGCCGAAGCCCTCATCATTAAAAGAAATCGCTGTTCGGCACGACTGAAGTCGTGCCCTGACACAAAGCCTGCCAAGCAGTTTCTTATGGGCCTGTGAAATCGTGCCCTGATACGCGCCACACCCGATTGTGAATTGAGCCTACGCGCGCGCAGCCTGTTCATCGGAGCCCAGCGGCAGGAAGTACTGCGTGCCGCGGATAGGCTCGCTCACCCGCCGCAACAGCGCCTGCAGGTCCTCACTGCGCTCGACGAAGTCGATCTCCGAGGTATTCACGATCAGCAAATCCGAAGACGTGTAGTGGAAGAAGAAGTGTTCGTAGGCCTTGATCACCTCTTCCAGATAATCGTCGCTGATCGCTTTTTCGCCCGGCGCATTTTTCTTCT
>Ga0335069_10008231_pt1 | contig 14951 bp, 13 predicted proteins | sample Lox_Sample_11_FD_206714 | JGI IMG/M metagenome (GOLD analysis project Ga0335069, IMG submission 206714) | Soil microbial communities from Loxahatchee National Wildlife Refuge, Florida, United States - Lox_Sample_1.1 | ecosystem: Environmental > Terrestrial > Soil > Wetlands | place: USA... | reverse complement strand
TTGGCCTGCTCTTGAATCCATGCTGTCACGTGAATGTCGGCTGGCCCGCCATGCGGCGGGTCATATTTGAAGCCGCCGAATCGTGGCGGATTATGGGAAGGCGTGATGACAATGCCATCCGCAAGTCCACGCTTGCGGCCCCGGTTGTAGCTGAGAATTGCATGCGAGATCACCGGCGTGGGCGTGTAGCCGTTTTCTGCATCAACCATCACATCGATCGCGTTGCCCGCCAGCACCTCCAATGCGCTTTCGAAAGCGGGTTGCGAGAGCGCGTGCGTATCGAAACCGATGTATAACGGTCCGTCGATGCCCTGCTGCTTTCGGTAGAGGCAGATCGCCTGGGTAATCGCGAGGATGTGTGCCTCGTTAAAAGAGTTGTCGAGCGAGCAGCCGCGATGCCCTGAGGTGCCGAATCCCACGCACTGGGCCGCCACGGACGAATCTGGTCGCCCTGTATAATAGGCGGTCAGCAGCTTGGAAACATCGATGAGAATCGACGGATCGGCAGGTTTGCCTGCTTTGGGACTCACGTTCATGATTGGTTTCTCTTCGGATGCGGTCCCCTCAAATCAGCTATGTGAGGGGACAAGGCTCGACGTTCCAGATGTCCTTTGCGTATTCTGCAATGGTTCTGTCGCTTGAGAATTTGCCGGAGCTCGCCACGTTCAGGATCGCTTTGCGTGACCATTCTTCTGGATCTGCATACACCTCGATGAGCCTGCGGTCGGCCTCGAGATATGACTTGAGGTCTGCCAAATGCATGTAATAGTCGCCGTGCTTCAGAAGGGCGTCCCGCAACGGCTCAAACACACCATGCTCGTTAGGGCTGAAATGATCGGAAAAGATCAGGTCTAGGGCGGCGCGCGTCTCGGATTCGTTGTCATAGTGCCAGTGCGGGTCGTACCAGCTTCGGCTATCGGCCACTTGCTGGGCTGTAAGACCGAACAGGAACAGGTTTTCCCCGCCCGCTTCCTGCGCCATCTCGATAGTCGCTCCGTCGCGCGTGCCGATAGTCAGAGCTCCGTTCATCATGAACTTCATGTTACTGGTGCCGCTGGCTTCGTAACCGGCGGTTGAAATCTGATTGGAAACGTCGCTGGCCGGAATCAGCCGTTCTGCCAGTGAAACATCGTACTCAGGGACAAACAGGACTTTGATTCGACCTCGAATCATGGGATCATTGTTGATTGTATCGGCCACATTGTTAATGAACTTTATGATGAGCTTCGCCAGGTGGTAGCCGGGCGCCGCCTTGCCTGCGAACAAAAAAGTCCGCGGTTGAATCTGCGCCTTGGCATCTTCCCGCAGTCGGTGGTACAGCACCACGATGCGAAGTGCGTTCAAGAGTTGCCGCTTGTATTCGTGAATACGTTTAACCTGGCTATCGAAGACTGAATCCGGATCTACCGTTATCCCGAACTTCGACTTGAGCCAGCGGGCAAACTGAATTTTCGTCTGACGAGTGGCCTGCCGGAAGTTGTCGCGAAAGGCGCTGTCTTCGGCAAGCGGCCTCAGTTTGCTCAACTGGCTGAGTTCGGTAATCCAGCTCTCCCCGATCGCATCCGTAATCGTGCGGGCCAAGGCCGGATTCGCCAGCAGCAACCAGCGCCGGGGCGTGACCCCGTTCGTCTTGTTGTTGAAGCGTTCGGGAAATAACTCGGCCAGATCCTGAACCGTCGTCGTGCGTAGTAGTTGAGAGTGAATCTCGGCTACGCCGTTGGTGCTGTGCGACCCGACGATAGCAAGATTGGCCATCCGGACGTGCTTGGTCGGGCCTTCCTCGATCAGGCTGATTCTAGCGACACGGCCGTCGTCAGCTGGAAAGCGAGCTCGAACCTCATCCAGCAAGCGGCGATTGATCTCGAATATGATTTCCAGATTGCGCGGTATAAGAATCTCAAACCACTCAACGGGCCATTTTTCTAGAGCTTCGGGTAAGAGCGTGTGATTGGTATACGCGAGCGTTCTTCGCGTCAGGTCCCAGGCTTCGTCCCAGCCCAGCTTCGCTTGATCGAGCAGAATGTGCATCAATTCCGGCACCGCCATCGCCGGATGTGTGTCGTTGAGCTGGATCGCTACTTTCTCCGGAAGAGCGCTCCAGTCGGGATTGTCGCGCCGGAACCGTCGCACAATATCGGCAAGTGCGCAGGCGACCAGAAAGTACTCCTGTACGAAGCGCAACCCCTGCCCCAAACTGGTGGAGTCGTCGGGATAGAGGACTCGGGTGAGGGATTCAGCCCCCAACCTCTCTGCGACGGCGGCCACGAAATCGCCGTGGCTGAACTCTTGAAAGTTGAACTCGTCTGGAGCGGCGGCGGCCCACAGTCTTAGCATGTTTAGGTTCTTGCCGCCGTAACCAACCACCGGACGATCAAAGGGAATCCCGATCAGCGTCGAAGGCCGATCGCTGACCGGATGTAGCGCTCCCCCGCGGACCTCAATGGAGCAGTTGAGCTGCAGTTCGACTCTTTCATGCGGACGAGCCACTTCCCAAGGGTCCGGGCGACGCAGCCAATTGTCAGGGCGTTCTTGCTGCCAGCCATTGCTGATTGACTGCTTGAACATGCCGTATTCGTAGCGCAGCCCATAGCCCATTGCTGGGATTTGCATCGTCGCCATCGAGTCCAGAAAGCATGCCGCGAGACGGCCGAGTCCGCCATTGCCGAGACCAGCGTCTGGCTCCTGCTCCAGCAGAGCCAGCCAATCGAGATTTTTCTCCTTGATCAGTTGCTTGGCGACCGGATCGAGCAGAAGGTTCTGAACGTTCGTCGCGAGCGAGCGGCCGAGAAGAAATTCTATCGATAGATAGTAGACACGCTTGGGATTTTTGTGCTGGTAGGTCTGCTCCGTCCGTATCCACCGCTGCGAAAGTACGTCTCGCACCGATCGAGCGATCGCTTCAAATCGATCGCGGGCGTCCGCTACGTTTATGTCCCTAACACTGTCGAAGAGAAGATGCCGCTCATACAGAGCCTCGTCAGCTCCGCTGAACTTCACGGGACCGCAGCCGTACTGCTTCAGCAGTTTGGCCATAGACTCGGTTAGCGCCGCCGCGCGAATATCGGTTTTCACAGTCGTCTTGCCCATCATCGCACCTATAAGTTAGTTAGGAAGGTCGCGGAATCTCGTCCGAACCATTGATTGAATTACGGAGACGACTATTGCGGTTGAAACTCCGAACATAAGCATACCATCAGCGCCCTCTAGCGGTCCCAATAGCTTCCAAGAGGGTGTCATTACCACATCACCGTACCCGAGAGTGGTGTAATTCGTGGCGGAGTGGTAAAAGGCGCCAGCGAATCGAGCAAATTCACCGCAAAAGACGAACACTAGCGCCCAGATGCTTATTTCAAAAAGATGAGCCGCAGCCACCACGAGGGTGGCAACATATACGATTGCCACGTCTTGCCGGAATCGAACGCCAACGTGTCCCAGTCGATGCTGGCGGCGGATGAGATGCACGACGACTATCACGGCAAGTGCGTGAATCAGAATCGTCCCGAGAATCATCATCAGGAAGACCATCAGCGGCAGACCAATCGCGACGTCTTGGGCGGAAGGAGCGGCCATAACCATTATGCTTAGACCTGAATAAGCATCTCCCTAAATAGCATTAGAGGTACACCGAAGAAGTGGATCCGAAGATGTAGACGGTGGGAAGCGACTCTCATGAGTTAGCGTCCTTCAGATTGTCGCTTGAGAACGGCCACTGCCAGTCTGTAATATCCTTAGGATCAATGCCGAACTCGTGCGCGTGATTTTTGCTCCTTATCTGCTGGTTCAGCAGAAGCTCTCGAATCTCGGCTCCGGTGACGCGGAAGCGTGGGATCCGGTCGATAGCATCGATGGCGAGGCTGAAGCGATCGGTCTGGTTTTGGATGGCCAGCTCCAGAGGTGTGTTGATGTTCCCTTTTTCCTTGTAACCGCGTACGTGGATGTTGTGCTGGCCAGGGCGCCGGTAGGTGAGTCGATGAATTAGCCACGGATAGGAATGGAAGTTGAACACTATGGGCTTGTCCGGCGTGAATAGAGCTTCGAACTCGCGATCGGTCAGTCCATGCGCATGTTCGGTGCTGGGGACGAGCTTGAAAAGGTCCACCACGTTGACAAACCGTACTTTGATGTCCGGCAAGTGCTGTCGTAGCAAAGCCGCGGCGGCTAGCGACTCCATGGTTGGAACGTCGCCGCAGCTCGCCATCACCACATCAGGTTCGGCACCCTGGTCGTTACTGGCCCAGTTCCAGATGCCAACTCCCTTGGTGCAGTGCTCAATTGCCGCTTCCATGTCCAGGTACTGGAGATGCACCTGTTTGTCGGCAACGATGACGTTCACGTAGTTGACGCTTCGTAGGCAATGGTCCGCGACGGAAAGCAGGCAGTTTGCGTCGGGTGGAAGGTAGATTCGGACCACGCTGGGACTCTTGTTGGCGACTACATCAAGGAAGCCGGGGTCTTGGTGCGTAAACCCGTTATGATCTTGCCGCCAGACCAGCGCCGTAATCAGCAGGTTCAGTGAAGCAATGTCCGCTCGCCACGGTAGCTCGTTACACTTCTCCAGCCATTTCGCGTGCTGGTTGAACATCGAATCGATGACGTGAACGAACGGCTCGTAGCTGTTGAGCAAGCCGTGCCGACCGCTCAGGATGTAACCTTCGAGCCAACCTTCGACGGTGTGCTCGCTCAACATCTCCATTACGCGACCGGTAGGAGTGAGCTCGCCGCCGTCGGCGTCTTCCGGAAAGTACTCTCCCAGCCAAACTTTTTTGCCCACTTCGTAGATCGCTTCGAGACGGTTGGACTGTGTTTCGTCGGGACCAAAGACGCGGAAGCGGTCCGTATTCAGTCGCATCACTTCGCGCAGAAAATTACCCAATGTCGGAACGTTCCCTGCCAGAGTGGCGCCGAACTTCTTCACTTCCACCCCTGAACTGCGGAAGTCGGGCATGTCCAGAGGTTTGCGTAGCAGACCGCCGTTAGCGACCGGGTTCGCGCTCATTCGGCGCGCTCCTGTTGGGGCCAGCGCTTGCAATTCGGGAATCAGCCGGCCAGCCTGGTCGAACAGCCCCTCGGCTTTATAACTGCGCATCCACGTCTCGAGAACATTCAAGTGTTTGGAGTTCGTCGAAACGTCGGCAATTGGAATTTGGTGCGCCCGCCAAAAGCCTTCCAGATAGTGGCCGTCCACCTGACGGGGAGCAGTCCAACCTTTGGGGCTGCGCAAAATGACCATCGGCCAGCGCGGCCGGAATGCCTTTCCAGTCGTGCGCGCTTCGTCCTGGTACTTGCGAATGTCAAGCACGCAGTGCTCCAGCGTGGCAGCCATCGCCTGGTGCATGCTCTGCGGCTCGCTGCCTTCAACGAAGTAGGGTGTATAGCCGTAACCGACGAAGAGGGCTTCGAGCTCTTCGTGACTGATCCGGGCGAGCAAGGTGGGGTTGTTGATCTTGTAGCCGTTGAGATGCAGGACTGGCAGGACGGCGCCGTCGGTGATCGGATTGACGAACTTGTTGCTGTGCCAGCTGGTCGCAAGCGGGCCTGTCTCCGACTCGCCGTCGCCCACCATCACGAGGGCAATCAAGTCCGGTCGGTCGTAAACGGTGCCATATGCATGCGAGACGCTGTATCCGAGCTCTCCGCCCTCGTGGATGCTCCCCGGGGTTTCCGGAGTAGCATGGCTGCCGATACCGCCAGGAAAACTGAACTGCTTGAAGAATCGCTGCATCCCGGCGATGTCCTGAGTCTTGTCGGGATATATTTCCGAATACGTTCCTTCCAGGTACGCATTGGATAAAACCGCCGGCGCCCCATGTCCCGGACCCGAGACAAAGATCGCGTTCAGATCGTACTTGTTGATCAGGCGGTTGAAATGAACGTAGGTGAAGCTCTGGCCTGCGTCAGAGCCCCAATGGCCGAGCAGCCGGGGTTTGATGTGTTCGACTCCAAGCGGCTCGCGCAGCAGCGGGTTCTCCTTGAGGTACAGCATTCCCAGACACAGATAGAGGCTCGCACGCCAATAGGCGTCTATCTTGCGCAACTCGTCTGAGCTGAGCGGCGTACTTTTTATCGTCGAACGGGCCGGACCATAGGCTGATATCGCCGATTCGGCTGGAACCTCGCTGATCGTCCTCGACTCTTTTATTATGGTCGCCATTACTCACACCTCTCCGTGCGCACGCATGCTGAGATGGGCGCTCGTCGAGCAGACCAGTACGTCAGGGACTTGGCCCGATCACTTCGCGCGCCTATGGCTACAGGCCGCACCTATTTGGATCGTTCAACGTAGACAGTCACCCGAAACATGCCCGGTTCGGTGAACTGTTCTTCGAGCTGTCTCTCGGTTGTCCGGAGAAAATATTCGATGTCGACGACTTTGTAAGCGGTCCAACCGTCCGGCCGGTCTACCGGAAGAAATATGCGTTCACCTGCACGGGGCATGTGTTTGACCTGGTCCAGAGGAACGGTTCCTACTACCGACTTCTCGGAAACATCAAACAACTCCAGATGGTTCTTCTTTTGCTCTCGTTCCGGCATTGGTTTATCCTCCGTTCGTAAAACGATTCTCAGCATGAACGCTACTCGGTAGCGTCGGATGCGGCGGCGGGAGCGATTTGCCGGGCTTTTTTCGCAAGGGCCGGCTCAGCCACACGCTCGCCCCGGACACGATGCGATAGCTGCTCAACCATGACAAAGAGCGGTGGCACGAGAAAAATTGCGATCCCGCTCGAAAACGCCATGCCCACGATAGTGACGGTGCCGATCAGGCGCCGGGCCATGCCGCCCGCGCCCAGCGCATACCAGAGCGGTGCAAGACCGAAGATGAACGCGAACGAGGTCATGAGGATCGGCCGTAGCCGCAGGCGCGCTCCCTTCAGCGCTGCGTCGATCACGGATTCGCCTTTTTCGAGTTCGGCCTTGGCGAATTCGACGATTAGGATCGCATTCTTTGCCGACAGTCCAATCAGCATGATCAGGCCGACTTGCGCGTATATGTCGTTGTCCAAGCGGCGCGACCACAGCCCGAAAAATGCCCCACACACGGCGACCGGCACGCTCAGCAGGACGCTGAACGGCAACGACCAGCTCTGATATAGTGCGGCGAGAATGAGGAAAACCAATAGGATCGACAGCGCAAATACGCCCGCGCCGCCCCCAGCGATGGACTGCTGGTAGCTGATGCCGTTCCAGGCATAACCCATATCCCGCGGCAGCACGCTGTCCGAAACTTCCGCGATCGCCCTCATCGCGTCGTCGGTGCTGTAGCCGGGAGCGGGGTTGGCGAAGATCTCGATACTGCGGTATTCGTTGAAACGGGTAGTGTACTCGGGGCCGGTTGCTCGTTTCATTGTGATAAGAGTGGAAAGCGGAACCATGTTGCCGGTGCTGTTGCGCACGTAGAACTGGCCCACGTCGGTCTCTTTGTTTCGATAGCGAGGCTCCGCTTCGACGAACACCTTCCACACCCGGCCGAAGCGGTTGAACTGATTTACATAGTAGCCGCCGAGCAAGGTTTGCAGCTCTTCATAAACGTCGTTGATCGGCACGCCGAGCTTGAACGCCTTGTCCTTGTCCACGACGGCGAAAAACTGCGGGACAGCGGGGGTGAAGAGGAGATTCAATTGTGCCAGTTCGGGACGTTTATGTGCGGCCGCGAGGAACTTCCCGGTGTTGCTCCAGAGATAATCCACATCATGCCCGGCGCGGTCTTGTATAAAGAAATCGACCCCGCTGGCTTGGCCGATGCCGGGGATAGCGGGCGGCGCGAAGGCGAAGGCGATGGCGCCGGGAAGCCCGAACAGCTTCCGATTTACCGACTCGATAATCGGCCCCGCCTGCAGTGTGGGCGTCATTCGCTCGTCATAGGGTTTCAAGCTGCAGAAGAAGAAACCGTTACGCGGACTGCTCGTCTGTGAGAGCATACTGTAGCCCGCGATGCCGCTGACGTAGCGAATGGCCGGCTCGGTCCTCAAAACGGTGTCGATCTTCTTCATCACCGCTATCGTTCGCTGCAGCGAGGCCGCTTCCGGCAGTTGGACGTTGACCATGAAATAACCCTGGTCCTCGTCCGGCAAGAACGAGCGCGACAGCGTCTTGCTCAGTCCGCCGACAAGCGCAACAAAGCCCGCCAGGACGATCAGCGCAATGGCGACTTTCCGGACAAGCAGCCCGCAGATTCGAACATAGCCGTTCTGCGCCCGCTCGAAGCCGGCATTGAAGAGGCCAAAGAGAAACTCGAGTGGGCCGCGGCGGCGCCTCGCCAGTCGAGGCCGTAGGATCATGGCGCCAAGCGCCGGACTCAACGTTAACGCGTTAAACGCCGAGAGCAGCACCGAAAACGCGATCGTAAGCGCGAATTGTCGGTACAACGAACCCGTAAGGCCGGTCATGAAGCCAGCCGGAATGAACACGGCCGACAGCACAAGGGCGATTCCCACCAAGGCACCGCTGACCTCGTCCATCGCCTCGATCGCCGCGTCGCGCGGCGAACGCCCCCGTTCGATCTTCGACTCAATCGCTTCGACCACGACGATCGCGTCATCAACCACCAACCCGACGGCAAGAACCAACCCCAGCAGCGAAAGTGTGTTGATCGAGAAACCGACCGCCGGAAAGAACATGAAGGCGCCCACCAGCGACACCGGGATGGTCAGAATAGGGATAAGGGTCGCCCGCCAGTTCTGCAGAAAAATGAAGACCACCAGCACCACCAGCGCGATCGCCTCGAGCAGGGTCTTGACGATTTCACGCGCGCCTTCGGTAACCGGCACGGTCGTGTCGAGGACCAGCTTCTCCTGCATGTCCTGTGGAAACCGCCGAGCAAGTTCGGCCATGCGCGCCTTCGCCTGATTCGCGGCCTCGAGCGCGTTGGAGCCAGGGTTTTGATAAAGAAGCACGGCCGCGGCCGGGTTCCCGTTGACAAACGATTGTTGGGTGTAGGTCTCGGCACCGAGGTCGATCCGCGCGAGGTCCCTGAGCCGGACGAACGAACCGTCAGGATTGGCGCGCACGATGACGTCGCCAAACTGCTCCGCGGTCATCAGACGTCCTTGCGCGCTCACGCTGTAGGTGTATTGCTGGCCCGGTGGCGCAGGCTCGCCGCCGATGGTTCCTGCAGGATTCACCACGTTCTGAACGGACAACGCGTTAACCAGGTCCGCGATCGTGAGTTGCAGCTTGGCCAGCTTGTCGGGCGCCACCCATACCCGCATCGCATAATTGCTGGTGCCCATGAGTTTCACCTGGCCGATTCCAGGTATGCGGGCGAGTTCATCCTCGATGTTGATCGCAACGTAGTTGGCGAGAAAGCTCTGGCTCCAGGTTCCGTGCGGCGACGTGATCGCGAAGACCAGCAGAGGAATTCCCACAGTTTGCTGCGTGACAAGGCCGTAATTGTTGACCGCAGCGGGGAGGCCGGACGTCGCCTGCGACAGCCGGTTCTGCACCTGCACCTGATCGAGGTCGACATTTGTCCCCACCGCGAAACTGACCTGCAGCGTCGTCGTACCGTCATTGCCGTTGATCGACTGCATGTAGATCATGTTCTTCGCGCCGTTGACCTGCTCCTCGATCGGCGTCGCGACCGATTGCTCCATCGTGAGCGCGTCCGCACCGGGGTAGGTGGCAGTGGTCTGGATTTGGGGCGGTACGATATCCGGGAACTGCGCGATCGGAAGCCGCAGGACCATCACCGCGCCCGCGATGACGAAGAAGATTGCGGCCACGATCGCCACGATCGGCCGGTCTATGAAGAACCTAGACATGAAACTACTCCTGCCTGACCGGGTTTGCGCCGGCCGTGGGAATTCCTGACAGGGGAGGCGCCTGCTCGGCTGCGACGACCGGCTTCACTTCCATTCCTTCCTGGACCTTCTGCGCTCCATCGGCGATGACGCGTTCCCCCGGCTTCAGCCCGTCGTCGATCACCCACAAGGAGCCCGTCTTCATACCCGAAGTCACCGGGCGGAGCGTCACCTTGTTATCAGCGCCGACCACGGCGACTTCGTATTGCCCTTGAATTGAAGACACGGCGGTCTGAGGGACGACCACCGCGTTGTGCTGGACCTCGGTCTGCGCGCGCACCTTGGCGTACATACCAGGACGGAGGATGTTCTCGGGATTGGGAAAGAGGGCCTGCATCATTATCGTGCCGGTCTGCAGATCGACCTGCCGGTTGACGGCGTATAGGCGCCCCAGGTGGCTGTAAACGGAACCGTTGTCGAGAATCAGTTCAATTGGCGGCGGAGGCTTCACGTTCGTGTCTCCGCTCGCGTTGAGCTGAGCGGCGAAGTGCAGGTACAACTTCTCGCTAACGGGAAACGAAACTTTAATCGGATCGACTTGCGAGACCGTCGTCAGCAGGGTGCTTGTGCCCACCAGATCGCCGACTTGGGCCTGGGCGATTCCTGCCACGCCATCGATCGGCGAATTCACCTTGGTCCACTGCAGGTTGAGCTTTGCGCTTTCAACCGCGGCGTCGTCCGCCTGGACCTGCGCCGCGCTCGCCCGGGTGGTCTGGGTAACGTTATCGAACTTCTGCTTGGGGATCACCGCCGCATTGAACAGCTCCGTATAGCGCACCAGATCCTGCTGGTTTTGCTTGAGTTGAGCCTGGGCCTGGGCCAGATTGCCGAGCGCTTGGTCGAGCGCCGCCTGATATTGGCGAGGATCGATTTCGAACAAAAGCTGGCCGGCACGGACACGGGAGCCGTCCTGGTAGTCCTGCTTGAGCAGATAGCCTGACACTTTCGGCAGGATGTTGGCGTTGACAAATCCGACGGTGGTGCCCACCGATTCCTCATAGATCGGCACTTCCTTCTGCACGACCGTGGCGACCGTGACTGTCGGGACCGGCGGGAGAGCGCCAGGCGCCGCAGCTCTTTTGCAGCTCAGGCCCGCTAGAGAGACCACGGCCACCACCCCAGCGATGGCCATCCCGAACGCCGGCGGCGTAGCGAACCCGGGGATATTGCCTCGGTGCGACATCTTACTCTACCCCTTCCGATGGCTTGGTTAACGCCGTAAGTCCAGAGGCGTGAAAATCGCATCACGCCGGCGCCGCCTCTTGACTTGCCTGACAAGCATGTCTAAAAACTATATATATGTCAAGTTTGACAAAAGCGTCATTTCGAAGGCAGACGAAACCAACCCCGACTCACGGAAACGATCAAACACCTGGGAGCATTCCAAGCCGGCGCGATCGGCGCAAGCTAGCGACACGCCAGGCCCTTTTGGACGCGGCACGTTCACTGCTCGAGTCGCGCAGCATGGATGCGTTGAGTGTCGATGAAATCGTAGAGCGCGCGGACGTGGCCCGGGGAACGTTTTACAACTACTTCACCGACAAGGACGCCCTCGAACGCGAACTCGCATCGCAGTCACGCGCGCGGATCGAAGATGAGATCGCGCGCGTGAACGAGGGAGTCATCGATTCGGCGGAGCGAATCGCACGTGCATTCCTGAGCGTGCTACACCTCGGCATCAGCGCGCCGCAGCAGGCTACCGCGATGATGAGGCTCTTCCCGCGCGCGACCGATCCTGCGGCGCCCATCAACTCCGGGGTACGTCGCGATGCCGCGGAAGGCATGACTCAAGGCCGGATCGTCGCGACCTCCGAGGATGCCGTGGTCGCGTGCGTAATGGGTGTTTTCACGGCCGGATTGAACCGCGCGCTCGACCTTCCGGCGGGCCGTGTACGCGGATTCGCACAGGGACTTGGCACAATTCTGCTTCATGGGCTTGGCCTCAAATGCGCGGAGGCGGAGCGCATCATGCGTGACGCGATCGAAGCAATCCTCCCACGGGAGTAAGGAGTACCTCATGGGAATCAAGATTCAAGATATCGCATACGTAAGATTCAGCGCACCGGACCTCGACCAGATGGAAACGTTTTTGACCGAGTTCGGGATGGTCCGTGCAGACCGCACTGGCGACACGCTTTACATGCGCGGCCTCGACGGAGATGCATTTCTTCATGTGACGCACAGGAGCGAGCCGCGATTTGTCGCAGCTGGATTCGAAGCGGTATCAATGCAAGACCTCGAAGCGCTCGCTCAAGAAGAAAAGCGCCGCTCGATCGTCTGGATGGTCCCGGCGGCGGCGCTCTACTAAAGCTAACGGATCCCAACAGCTTCCAAATAGAAGTAGTCGCGGCACGTACACCGGCTGCGCGAATCGGGCTACCTGCGCGAGCTCCCCTCAACGACGCCTATGCAACGCCGCGGCTCAACACGCTCAAGCGCCTCGCAAAAGGGCTCGCGCATGTGAAGCCGCTTGGCCACTGTGTGCTGAACGTGAAGGACTTCCGCGAGTCGGAAGCCTGGTACAAGTCGCGCTTAGGGCTTATTACTTTCGACCAAATCAATCTCGGATCTCCCGAGCGGGCGCTCGGCGCATTCCTACGCTGCGATCGCGGCCCGATCCCGAGCGACCATCACACAATGTTTCTATTGGGAACCGGCAAGCGCGGATTCAATCACGCCGCTTTTCAAGTAGCGGATTTCGACGATCTGATGTGCGGTCATGACTGGCTTAAACAGAAGCGACGCCGTCACGAGTGGGGCGTCGGCCGCCATCTGCTTGGGAGCCAGATCTTCGACTATTGGCGTGACCCTCGGAGACACACGCTGGAGCATTGGACCGAGCGCGATCTCTTTTGGAGCCGAGTGGGATTCGCGCATCTCGTCAATTGAGGAAGTGATCGGCGCACGCGTACCTGTCTCCGGATCCGCTCGCAAAGGCGGTGGGCGGATATCTGTTGGGTACGTCGCAGCCTGAATTTGTCCTTTAACGCGACGCTCTATTGGAGCCTTGCAATCGTCCGACTCTTCCTGAGAAGCTGGGCCAACAATCGACCACCGAGGAAGGCGGCCGATAGGCGGCCGGAGTATGGAGCATAAAACGTTGCTCACGGGAGATAATTCTATGACACCGATCAAGCTGATCGTGGCAAGCGCTCTGTTCACGATGCTCACGGTGCTGGCGCCGCGTGCCGACGCGCAAAACGGCTTCGGCTCCAGCTTAGACGGGAGTGCGACGGCCGCATCGTCTTCTAAAAAGCCGGCAGAAAAGGGCGACTCGACCTTGGACTCGCCGACGTTCCAGTCGGACATGGAACTCGACGAACACTACGATAGGTCGGGACTCAACCAGAACTATAACAAGTCGGGACTCGACGAAAATTACGACAAGTCGGGGTTCGACGAGCACTATGACAAGTCGGGACTTGACAAGAACTACTACAAGTCCGAATCGATCAAATGAATGCAGGCGAGCAGCTCCCGTTCTACCCAGTTGCATCTTGGACACCTCAAGGAGACCGAGAAAAACGGTCGCGGTCGTCGGGGACGGCGCCGTCGGTCTGATGGCGGTCCTCGCGGCCTCTCGTCCGGGTGCTATCATTGTCACGGCGTGATGCAGAGCGCGATTTGCGGCACCCGCGATGTGTTCGAGTTGCGTAGGATCCGCTTCAATACGCCTCGGGCGGTCAACGCAACTGACACTCTTGAATGGCGCAAATTGGAGGTAAGGTATGGATGACCAAAAGGACCGGTTACGAGATATCCTCGACAGATCGGAGCAGGCTCGCGAAAATCAGTGGGCGCGTCAGCGTGACGCGGAGATAATTGAGAAGCTGCGGCAGAGGTACGCAAGACCTATTCACTGCCCGCAGTGCGGTAAGAATCTTGACGCCAGGGTGGCTATCGGTATCGGTGGAATGGCCTGCCCGGACAACCACGGCGCATGGTGCGACGAGGAGGCGCTGAATCAAATCACCGGACGTCTCAAAAATGCAGCGGCGATTCACCACGCTTCTCCCGGCGAAAAGACTTCCAGCGCACTCGCCGAACTCGTCGAAAAAGCGCGCCATCCGAAAGAAATCGACTGTCCGGACTGTGGTACCAGGCTTAAAGCCGAAGCGGGCCTCACCCCCGGCGCGGAAGGATTAGCCGGGATGGCATGCCCGAATCGCCACGGAGCATGGCTCGACCAAGACATGGTGGCGGAGATCCGCGAGCGTCTCGACGTAGCGGCGGACCTCCCTAAGAAATCGAATTTCTAGCGCCGCGTAACAATCCCTGACCAGCGGCGACCGCGTAGAGCGGTCGCGGTGCACTAGAACTCCGGTTACCTGGAGGCGCTGCTGCAGGCGGAACTCGAGGAGCGCGAAAAGCGGCTGATCGAGCGGCGCATCCGCGAGGCGCATCTGCCGCGGATGAAGACCCTCGAGGAGTTCGACTTCGCCAAGTGCGCCAAGGTCTCCGCGCAACAGATCTACGAACTGGCCAAGGGCGACTATATCGCCAAGGCCGAGCCCATCATCCTTATAGGCGAGAGCGCCGAGAACAAATTGAAGCCAATCAAAGACCCCGATTTCTGGGAGGACCAAGTCCAAAAGCGCGCTTACGAATTATACCTCGCTCGAAACGGCGGAATGGCAATGCGCTCGAGGACTGGCTAAGAGCTGAAACAGAACTGGAGTGGAAATTGAACCCTTTGATGACCGCTGCGCATGGGCTGCCCGAGCCACGGAGAAGATCCCCAAATCAAGGAAATCTGGCTGTGTTTAGTCAAAATCTAAACCCTGACGTATTGGTGATGCAGCCCGCCCAGAATAGAGATGGCCTTTATGCGGCCGAGCTTCTTCGGGTGCCGAAAATCCGGTGCATTCTTGTCCAATGAGAGATGCGTCCGCACCCGGTTGTAATAGGAAGCGTAATTCTTCAGAACGCGACGCAAATTCGCTTCGTCGAACACCACCAGGTGATCGAGAGATTCGCGCCGGATAGAGCCGATGAGGCGCTCGACGTGGCCGTTCTGCCATCCCATCACGGTGAGCGCGGCGCCGTAGGGCGATCTCGGATCCCCATTGCCCGAATGCGGCGGGCGAACGCCGGACCGAATGCCCGGTCGCGGTCGCGAATCAGATGACTTGGCGCTTCATCCCAGGGGAAAGC
>Ga0335069_10008230_pt1 | contig 14951 bp, 10 predicted proteins | sample Lox_Sample_11_FD_206714 | JGI IMG/M metagenome (GOLD analysis project Ga0335069, IMG submission 206714) | Soil microbial communities from Loxahatchee National Wildlife Refuge, Florida, United States - Lox_Sample_1.1 | ecosystem: Environmental > Terrestrial > Soil > Wetlands | place: USA... | reverse complement strand
CCCTAGCCGAGCGAGCCCAACAGGGCCGCCACCTTGGCGATCGGGTCCTTCACCCGACAGAGGTACATGATCGCGCTGATCACGAAGGGCTTGTAACTCGCCTCCCGGTAGGTCGGGATCCGGTACTCCTCGAAGACCTCGGCGCTCACCTCGCCCCGCTCGCAGGAGACCCCGCTGATGTCGGCGGGCAGGCAGTGCATGTAGAGCGCCTTCTTGGCCGCGGTGAGGTCCATCTTCGCCCGGTCACACTGCCAGTCGATGAAGCGCGCGTTGTTCTTGAGGCATTCCTTCTCCAGGGCGGCGAGGCCCGCCTTGTCGCCCTTCTTGAGAAGCTCCGTGCGCTGCACCATCACCCCGAAGGGCGCCCAGGACTTGGGGTAGACGACCTCCGCCCCCCGGAAGGCCTCCTCCATCGAGCCCACCACCCGGAAGGAGCCGCCCGACTCGGCGGCGTTCTTCCTCGCCACCTCCAGCACCTCCGGGATGAGGCCGTAGCCCTCGGGGTGGGCGAGGGTCACCTCCATGCCGAAGCGGGTCATGAGCCCGATCACCCCCTGGGGCACGGAGAGCGGTTTGCCGTAGCTCGGGCTGTACGCCCAGCTCATCGCGAGCCGCTTCCCCTTGAGCCGGTCGAGCCCTCCGAAGTGATCCTTGAGCCAGGCCAGGTCGGCGAGGCTCTGGGTGGGGTGGTCGATGTCGCACTGGAGGTTCACGATGCTCGGGCGCCGGTGGAGAACCCCCGCCCGTGCCCCCTCGGAGAGGGCGGCGCCCACCTCCCGCATGTACCGATTGCCCTCGCCCAGGAAGATGTCGTCCCGGATGCCGATCATCTCGGCGAGGAAGCTGATCATGTTGGCGGTCTCGCGGACCGTCTCCCCGTGGGCGATCTGGCTCTTCTCCTCGTCGAGCTCGGCGAGCCCGAGCCCGAGGGCGCTCGCAGCGGAGGCGAAGGAGAACCGGGTCCGGGTGGAGTGGTCCCGGAAGATGGAGATGGCGAGTCCGCCCTCCAGGGCGCGGTAGGAGACGCCCTGCCGGTGGAGCTCCTTCAGGGCCACCGCCAGGGAGAGGATCGCCTCGATCTCCGGACGCGAATGCTCCCAGGTGAGCAAGAAGTCCTTGTGAAACAGGTCGGTCTTCACGCTCCGCACCGCGTCGAGCTGCTTCAGAATCGGATGAGCCACGTCTCTTCGTCCTTTCTTGCCCGCTTTGCCTGTGGTGACCCGGCTACTCCTTCACCGCCTCGAGAACCGGCTCCACCGGGGAGGGCAGGGCCATCCCCGAGAGAGCGGCGTCCACGTCCTTCAGGCCGTGCCCGGTCGCGAGCACGACCACTTCTTTCTCCCGCCCGATCCGGCCCTCGCCCCCCTGGAGCTTCCTGAGACCGGCCACCGCCGCGGCCGCCGCCGGCTCGGCGAAGATCCCGGTGGTCCTGGCGAGGAGCCGCTGCCCCTCCCTTATCTCGGCGTCGGAGACGAGGAGCGAGAGGCCCCCGCTCTCCAGCACCGCTCGCCGCGCCCAGCGGGCGTTGCTCGGGCAGGACACGGAGATGGAGTCGGCACAGGTGGAGGGAGCGATCGCGTCGGAGTACCGCCCGGTCAAGACGTACCGGTGGATGGCGTCGGAGGACTCGGCCTGCACGCATACGAGCCGCGGCAACCGCTCGGCGAGGCCGGAGCGCACGAGGTCCAGGAAGGCCTTGTGCACCCCCGCCAGGATCACGCCGTCTCCCACGGGCACGAGCACCGCCTCGGGCACCCGGAAGCCGAGCTGCTGCCAGATCTCCAGCCCCACGGTCTTCTTCCCCTCGATGGTGAGGGGGTGGTAGGCCGTGTTCCGGCACAGGCCTCCGCGCCTCTCCGTGTACTCGAGCGACAGGCGAAAGGCGTCGTCGTACGACCCGCGCACCGGCACGACCCGCGCGCCGTGGACGAGCATCTGGGCGAGCTTCGCCCGGGGAGCCCTCTCGGGGACGAAGATGAGCGCCTCCCGGTCGGTCGTGGAACACACCGCGGCGAGCGCCGAAGCCGCATTCCCGGTGGAGGCGGTCACGACCCGCTTCTCCGAGAGCCGGCGGGCCTCGGCCACCATGAGGAAGGAGGCCCGGTCCTTCAGGCTCCCGCTCGGGTTCTGGCCGTCATTCTTCACCCACAGGGAACCGAGACCGAGCTCTTCCCCGAGCCTTTCCGCCCGGAAGAGAGGCGTGTTCCCCACCGGAAAGGGCGGATGGAACTCCGGCTCCACCGCACAGAAGAGGCCGAAGTCGGGGCGCGACCGGTCGAAGGCCCGGCCGATGACGGCGCCGTCGAACACCGCCTCGAGAACGCCCACGAGAGGCACACCGGGCCGGTAGCCTCTCCCGCACTCGGGACAGAGGTACCGGACCTCCTCTCGTTCGAAGAAGCGGTGGCAGTCGGTGCAGCGATACTTGAACGGGGTCAAAGGGGGTGCTCCGGTCTTTCCACCGCCCGGACCGCCTTTCGAGCATCGCCGCCCCCGGGGAGCACGGGCTCGGCCGCGAGGAGCGCGATGAGCGTGGCACAGGTCCCGAGGTCGAGGCGATCGCCTTCCCGAAGGGGACCTAACGGCTCGCACTCGACGACCGCCCAGGGGAGGGCGGAGAGGGACGCCCTCACCTTGTCCGAGCGGTACTCGGCCCGTCCGCCGCGGACGAGGAGGCGGTGGCTCTGCCCAGCCACCCGCGCCGAAAGAGCGACAAGGTCGCCGTCGCGCTCCAGGCGAAAGGCGTCCCCCTTGGCGTTGGAGAAGCCCTCGTCGGTGAGCCAGAAGGTGGGCTTCTCCCGATAGGGAGCTCCCGCGGTAGGGCAGAAGGTGTCGCAGTTCCCGCATTCGTTGCAGAAATCGCCGATGGTGAGGACCTGGACCGCCTGGGACAGTGCGAAGGGGGCCGCCGCCGTGGCCTCGAGCCGGCCCCCCCGGACGAGAAAGGCGGGGAACTCGAGCGAGATGGGCGCGGTGAGGTAAGCCTGATTGGCCCGGTTCGGGCAGACGGTGACGCACAGGCTGCAGAGGTCGTCGCAATCGAGGCAGCGGGCCGCCTCCGCCTCCGCCGCCTCGGCGCCGTAGCCGCCGATGACCTCCGCGAACCCTTTCCGATCCGCGACCGGAAGGACCGGGACCGTCTTGGGAAACACCTTGGAGGCCTTGCGCGCGAGGAGCTCGGAAGCTCGGGTGCCCTTCTCGAGCCTTGGCTCCTCGGGGAGGGCCACGCCCAATCGCGCGCCCATCTCCTCGGCCACCGCTCGACCGTCCGCGATCGCCTGGATCACCGAGGAGGGACCGCGGACCGCGTCGCCCCCCGCGAAGAGGCCGGAAACGGAGGTCTCGCCCGTCCTCGGGTCGACGAGGATGGTCCCATCGCGGCTCCGCGCGACGGCGAGACCGGAGAGCACACCCTCCTCGAGCTCCTGCCCGACGGCGACGATCACCGCGTCGGCGGGGAGGATCACCTCGGGGGCACCCGAGGCCACGGGCCGCGGCCGACCCGAGCCATCCCGTTCCCCCGGCTTCATGGGCGTGCAGGAGAGCCCCACCGCCTTCCCCGCCTCGCAGACGACGCGTGCGGGAGCGAGCAGGGTTCGGACACCCACGCCCTCGAGCTCGCACTCGTGCACCTCGGCGGGGTCGGCCGGCATGTCCCCACGCGAACGCCGGTAGACGATGGTGACGGTCCCACCCTCGCCCACCACCCGGCGGGCGGTGCGGGCCGCGTCCATGGCGGTGTTTCCCCCGCCGATGACGAGGACGCGGCCGCCGATCCCGGGATCCGTCCCGCCCTGTACCCCTCGCAGGAAGGCGAGGGCATCGACCACTCCCAGGCACTCCTCGCCCGGCACCCCGAGCTTCTTGCCACGCTGCGCGCCGGCGGCGAGAAAGACGAATCGGTGTTCCCGGCGGAGCTGTCCGAGGGAGAGGTCACGCCCGACCTCCCTCCCCAGCTCCATGCGGACGCCGAGATCCCCCAGCCTCGCGAGGTCGAAGGCGACGGACGAGCGGCCGAGCCGGTATCCGGGGATGGCTCCGGTCACCATCCCTCCCGGCTCTCGCCGGCTCTCGTAGAGCACGGGCGTTACCCCCATGCGCGCCAAGAAGTAGGCTGCCGAGAGCCCCGCCGGACCCGCGCCCACCACGGCCACCGTGACGCCCAGCGGTGCGGCCGGCCGTTCGGAGAAGACCTCGCCCCGCTCGGACGCGAAGCGCTTCACCTCCCTGATGGAGAGCGGCGCATCGTAGTAGTTCCGGACGCAGCGCTCGGTGCACGGGTGCTCGCAGACGCTGCCCGTCACCCCCGGCTGGGGGTTCGTGCGGAGAATGACGTCCAGGGCCTCCGAGGCGCGCCCGTGGGCGACGAGCCACAGGTAGTCGGGGATGTTCTGGTGGGCGGGGCAGGCCTCCTGGCAGGGGGCGGCGATGCAGTCGAACAGGCGAAGCGGCCTTTCGCCCTTCAAGGAGAGCGGGCGCTCGCGCCTCTGGAAACGGGCCGAGCCCCTCTCTTCCCGCGCGTGCCGGAAGAGGTTCGCCGGGGCGCCTCTGCCCAGGGAGGTTGCCTTGATGTAGCCCGCGAGGTCCTGAGCGCCGGCCGCGGCCATGGCCGTCTCGAGGTTCTCGAGGTATTGCCCGAGGCGCGCGTACCCTCCCGGCCGAAGGAGATCGGTGCAGACCGTCACCGGCGAGAGCCCGTCCGCCACGAGCTTCGGGAAGCTCAAGGCGTCGGCGCCGCCCGCAAAGGAGAGCGGAACGAGGCCGTCCAGGGCCTCGGTGACCTTGGCCGAAAGGGCGAGGGTCAGCGGGTAGAGGGCCCGACCGGACAGGTACATGGTCCGCTCGGTCCGGGGGAAGACGGATCGGTGGTTCACCACCTCGAGCGTGTTTCCGAGCTTCAGGCCAAACGACTGCGGACGCCCCTTGGCGGCGCGGGCGAGGCGCTTCGCCATCGCCATGGCCTCGGGGAAGGTGGGGTCGTGCTCGAAGGCGGCGTCGGGCACCTCGATGCCGAACCCGCCCTCCTCGTTCAAGAGGCGCCGCAAGAACTCGGGCCCGAGGAGCGTGGGGTTGAGCTTCACCCAGGTGTGCACCCCGAGGTCGCCCATGAGGTACCGCGCGATCCGCTCGATCTCCGACGGCGGGCAGCCGTGCATGGTCGAGAGGGTCACGTGATCGGAAACGCCGGCCGGGATCTCGAGATCGCGCACCGGCGGGTAGGCCTTCGCCACCGCTTCGACCGCCGCCGGGAGCGCCCCGCTCGCGTCCCGCATCGAGGCGATGAACCTCTGGACCCCGGGGCTCAGGATCCCGGAGAGGTCGTACCCCACGCTCATGGCGAAGAGCGCCCCGGGGCCCTTCTGGCCGAGGGCGTGCGCGAGGGCGTGGAGGAGCACCCAGGCGCCCAGGTACTCGGTGAACGACTCCCCGAGCCGCAGCTCCTGCGACCACTCGCAGTTGTAGGTCTCGTCAGCGGCGTCGATGCAGGGGCGGGGGACCTCGAGCTCGTCCTTCACCTGGACGGTCTTGAGCTCGATGAAGCGGGCGCCGCAGAGCCAGCTCGCCACGATGTTCTGCGCGAGCTGCGTGTGCGGGCCGGCGGCCACGCCCAAGGGCGCGCCCAGGGCCCGGCCGAGGAGCGTCGTCGCAAGCCGCGGCCCCGGAATGGCGAAGTTCCGCCGGGGGACCCCGAGGACGGTCTCCCCGACCTTTAGGTCCCGGAAGATCCAGCGCGACAGCGACTCGAGTGGAAGAGGGCGAAACGGCCGCTCCATGTTAAGCCTCGGGCCTCCTCACACCTCGCTCCCCGCAAACACGCTGGGGAAGCGGGCCAGGAACGCCGCGCAGTGCTCTAGCTCGCGCTCGTCCAGGCACTCTCCGATCTTGTGGGTGTTCTGCTCGATCCCCGGGCCGAACCCGAACATGGCCGGGTGCTTGTAGACCTTGCCCACCACCCAACCCTTTCCCGCGCTCCCCGGAATGGACGCATCCTTGGGTACCGGGAACCCCACGCCGTCGGTCGAGAAGACCCAGCGCTCCACCCGCGGCTCCTTGGTGAGCACCCCCCCGGTCCCGATCTTGCCGGCGACATGCGGGCTCACGACCCCGCGGTAGGTGCTCACCGCAGCCAGGATGGCCGGATGCTCGGCGGGCGTCACCCACCCGAGGTAGATCTGCGGGTTGTCGAGCTTGAACCCCTTCCAGCTCGGGTCGGCGTAGATGGGCACCGTCACCTCCACCTTCAGCCCCGCCGCCCGCGCCGCCTGCACCGCGGCGAGCCCCTCGACGTCCGCCAAGGCTTCCTCGGGGGTCTCGCCGATGGTGAGCCGGCGGTCGAACCGGAAGACGAACCGTTCGGGAACCGCGCAGTCGCTCGGGGTGTCGAGCCTCGACCAGGAGGCCGTCCGGGTCCCGTGACCGAGGAACGGATCGTCCTTGAAACCCTCGCGCCGTTCGTACTTCTCCGCTGCCTCCTTGATGATCGCCCCTCCGTGCTCGAGCGGATTCAGGCCCTCCCACGGCATCGAGCCGTGGCAGGACTTGCCGGTGACCGTGACCTCGATCTGCATCCGCCCGCGCTGGCCGCGGTAGATGCCGAGGGCCCCCCGGCTGGAGGACCCGGTCCCGTCGGTGAGGATGACGACGTCCGGGATAATCTCGGGCGCCGCGGTGGGGAAGACCTTGCGGACGAGGTACATCGGGCCGGCCCCGTCGTTGTCCTCCTCGCAGACCGTGCCGTAGGAGCGGACGATGACACCCCGGAGCGCACCCTCGCTCGCGAGCTCGAGGAGGATCTTCGTGGCGATGATGGCCGAGACGACCCCACCCAGCTGGTCGGCCGAGCCCCGGCCGAAGATGAGGTGCTTCCACTCCGGCTCGGGAGGCACCCAGCCCAGCTCCTTCTTCAAAAACCCCCTGTCGATCCTCGAAGCGTCGACCACGCCGTCGTAGCAGTCCACCCCCCCGACCCTCTCGCGCCATTGGGCGCGGAGCGCCCGGACCGTATCGGTGTGGCCATCGATGTACACCACCTTCTTCTTCTCGGGCGGGATGCCATCCTTCGGATCGCCCACCCACCAGACCAGGTTTCCGAAATCGTCGAACGACGCGTCCTCGGGCTGACGCACCGCCTTGAGCTCGACGATCTTCCTCCTCAGGTACTCGAGTCGCGGGCGCTCGTGGTTCGACAGGCCGCAGAGTGGGTCCCCGCCCTCGCTTGGGGCCTTGTCGACGTAGTCGGCCGGGATCCGGACGGCTTCCCGCAAGATCCCCGTCGCCACGGGGAGGTACCTCGCGGCTAGCTCCGCCACGCGCGCGTCGAGGTGGGACATTGGTCGCCTTCTCCTTGCCCAGAGAGCCGCAGGTTCTTGCCCCCGAGGGAGGAGGGCAAGGTAGCTCTAAAAGAATCTTCCACACAACGGTTCTCGGCCATGGAAGGCCTTTGCGAGATCCGAGGGGAGCGCCCTCGCGAGCGCGGGCGCCCCCGCCCCCGCCCCATGAACAGAGGCGGCGCACCGGTCTTGGCGATCCTCGATTCCTCGTCTCCCCTCTTCGTCCCTTCGAGCACGTTAGTCCCTGCCCGTGAACGCCCTCGGGGCGAGCACGACCGCGGCCGGCCGGACCGACATCTCGCGTGGTCCTGTGCTACAGAAGGCCGAGCGTGCCTCTCCCGGGTATCGATGACCGTTACCTGCGCCGCTCGTTCGAGGTGGCGCGCCGGGCGCAAGCACACGGGAACCATCCGTTCGGAGCCCTTCTCGTCGGTCCCGACGGCGAGGTGCTACTCGAGCGCGAGAACGGCTACCTGCCCGATCGCGACATGACCGGGCATGCCGAGCGCCTGCTCGCCGGCGACGCCTGCCGGTCCCACCCGCCCGAGGTCCTTTTGCGCTCTACCCTCTACTCCTCGGCGGAGCCGTGCGCGATGTGCGCCGGGGCCATCTACTGGGCGGGCATCGGCCGCGTGGTCTACGGCCTCTCCGAGAGGCGCCTACGGTCGATCACCAAGGATCACCCCGAGAATCCGACCCTCGACCTGCCCTGCCGGACGGTGTTCGCGTCCGGACAGCGCAAGACCGAGGTCGTAGGTCCCCTCCTCGAGGACGAGGCGGCGGCTTTGCACGAGTCGTTCTGGGCGAGGAGGTGAGGGCCGCGAGGAGCGCTCTCTAGACCGCCTCCTCCACCGCCGCCGGGGAGTGGAGCGGCCGGCGGACGCCCTCGATCCGGAGGAGCTCTGCCGCCACCGCGATGGCGATGACGGCGGGCTCCTTGCCCACGATCCCCTCGATCCCGATGGGACAGACGAGCCCGGCGAGCTGTTCCTTGGTCCGGCCCCGCGCCTCGAGCCGCTTTTCGAACTGGGCCCGCTTCGTCCGCGAGCCGATGAGGCCGAGGTAGCGGTGGGTGCCCCGCTTCATCGCCGCGTCGACGATCTCGAGGTCGAGGGCGTGGCTATGGGTCAAAACCACGAGGTCCGCCCCCGCCTTGAGCTCGGCCACCTCGTCGGCGGGCGCCTCGGAGACGACGCAGCGCACCCGCTCTGGCGGAGCGGTGGGGAGCTCCTCGGGGCGGGGGTCGATCCAGGTCACGGCGCAGGGCATCTCGGCGAGGAGCTTCACGAGGGCCTTCCCCACGTGCCCCGCCCCGAACACCGCCACCTGCCAAGGGACCGGGACGATGGTCTCGAGGAGGATGGTGGTGCGCCCGCCGCAGCACTGGCCCAGGCTCGGCCCCAGCAAGAGCTCCCGGACCACCGGCGCCGACACGTCCTCGCCGGCCGCGGCCCGGGCGAGGAGCGCCCGCGCCTGCGTCAAGACCTCGAGCTCGAGGTGGCCGCCCCCGATGGAGCCGAACAGTCCCAGGGCGGTGACCACCATCTTCGCTCCCACCCCGCGGGGGGTCGATCCCGCGACGGAGACGACCGTGGCCAGCACCGCGGGCTGCCCCGCCGCCTCGAGCTCGGCTAGCGCCGCGATCCAGCCGGCCGTCATGCAGTGGCCTCGGGTGCCGGCTCGGCCGCGAGCCGGGCCTTCAGGTCCTCCACCGCGAGGAGGACGCGCTCCGGCGTGGCCGGCGCGTCGAGCCGCGGCGCGAGCCGGTGATCGGCCACCGCCGCCACCGCGTCCCGCAAGGCGTGGAAGACCGAGATGGCGAGCATGAGGGGCGGCTCCCCCACCGCCTTCGAGCGGTGGATGGTGGCCTCGCGGTTCTTCCTCTCTCGGAGCACCACCCGGAAGTCCTCCGGGACGTCCGAGGCGGTGGGGATCTTGTAGGTGGAGGGCGCGTGGGTCAGAAGCCGTCCCTCCCTGTCCCACCACAGCTCCTCGGTCGTGAGCCAGCCCATCCCCTGCACGAACCCGCCCTCCACCTGGCCCCGGTCGACCGCCGGGTTCAAGGAGGCACCGATGTCGTGGAGGATGTCGACCCGCCGGACCCGGTGCTCCCCGGTGAGCAGATCGATCTCCACTTCCGAGACCGCCGCTCCGAAGGAGAAGTAGAGGAACGGCCGACCCTGGAAGCGAGCCTGGTCCCAGTGGATGCGGGGCGTGCGGTAGAAGCCGGCGGCGGAGAGCGGGATGCGCTCGCGGTGGGCCAGCTCCGCGAGCTCGGCGAGCGACATCGAGCGCTTGCCCGAACTCACCCGTCCGCCCTCGAAGATGAGGCCCGCCGCCTTCCCCTTGAGCCGCTCAGCCGCGAGCCTTCTCAGCCGTCCCTTGATGGCCCGGGCGGCGACCTGGGCGGCCTTGCCGTTCAGGTCGGCGCCCGAGGAGGCCGCCGTCGCCGAGGTGTTGGGCACCTTGTCGGTCGTGGTCGGGGTGATGATCACTCGCTCGAGCGGAACGCCCAGCTCGTCGGCCACCACCTGGGCCACCTTCGAGAGGACCCCTTGCCCCATCTCCACCCCGCCGTGGTTCAGGTGGACGCTGCCATCCGTGTACAGGTGGACGACGGCCCCCGCCTGGTTGAGGAAAGTGGTGGTGAAGGCGATCCCGAACTTGACCGGCGTCATGGCGATGCCACGCTTCACCCAAAGGCTCCCCTTGTTGAAGGCGCGGATCGCCTCGCGGCGGGCGGCGTACTCGCTCGACCGCTCCAGCTCGGCCACGATCCCTGGGAGGACGCCCCGCTCCACCTCCATCCCGTAGGGAGTCACATCGCGCCCCGGACCCCCGTATAGGTTCCGCTTGCGGACCTCGAGTGGGTCCTTCCCCAGCGAGCGGGCGACGGAGTCGAGCACGTGCTCCACCGCCATCATTCCCTGCGGCCCGCCGAAGCCTCGGAAGGCGGTGTTGGACGCGGTGTTGGTACGGCACCGATGCGAGGTCACCTCCACGTGCGGCAGGAAGTAGGCGTTGTCGCAGTGGAGCACGGCCCGGTCGTTGACCGCGCCGGAAAGGTCGGGGCTCACCCCGCAGCGCGAGGCGAGCGTGAGCTTCAGCGCCGTGACCCGCCCCTCGTCGTCGAACCCCGCCTCCCACTCGACCAAGAAGTCGTGTCGTTTGCCGGTGAAGAGGATGTCGTCGTCCCGATCGAGCCGGAGCTTCACCGGTCGCCCCGTGCGCTGCGCCAGGATCGCCGCCACGCAGGCCACCGGAGCCGCCTGCGTCTCCTTCCCCCCGAAGCCGCCCCCCACCCGCCGGACCTCCACCGTCACCGACCCCTGTGCCACCCCGAGCACCTTGGCCACGAGGTGCTGCACCTCGCTCGGATGCTGGGTGGACGAGTGAACCAGCATTCCGCCGCCTTCTCGAGGCAGGGCGAGGGCCACCTGGCCCTCCAGGTAGAAGTGCTCCTGGCCGCCGATGGCGATCCGGCCGGAGAGCCGGTGCGGGGCGCGCTTCAGAGCGGCCGAGGGGTGGCCCCGGCGCATCACCTGGGTGGGCAGGACGAACGAGCCCTTCTCGAGCGCCTCCTCCACCGTCACCACCGCGGGCAGATCCCGGTACTCGATCACCGCGAGGTGGGCGGCTCGCCGGGCCAGTTCGAGCGTCTCGGCCGCCACCGCCAGGACCGACTGGCCGCAGTATTCCACCGTTCCATCGGCCAGCAGGAGGTCGCCCGGCAGGACCGGCCCGATGTCGTTTTCGGCGGGGAGGTCTTGGGCGGTGAGGACCGCTGCCACCCCGGGGGCGGCCCGGGCGGGCTCGGCGTCGAGCTTCTCGATGCGAGCGTGAGCTCGGTCGGAGAGCCGGACGTAGGCGTGAAGCATCCCCCGCGGCTCGGGGAGGTCGTCCACGTAACGAGCCTCGCCGGTGACGTGAAGGACGGCGCTGTCGTGCGGGACCGGCGCGTGGACCACCCCGGAGGCCTTCACCCCGTCCCTTGCCCGTCGCCCCTTCATGCCGAGCCCTCCGCCAAGACCCGCGACTGGCCGGGTGACCCGGCCGCCTCGTGAACGAACCGCCGGAGGAGATTCCCGGCCACGAGCCGCCGGTACCCGGCGCTGGCCCGCATGTCGCTCAAGGGGGAGAGTTCGGCCGTGAGCGCCGCGGCGGCGGCAAGGGCCGCCCCCTCGCCGAGGGGCCTTCCCACGAGGGCGGCCTCGGCGGAAAGGGCCCGGAGCGGGACCGCGGCCATGCCCCCGAAGGCCACGCGGGCGGCGCGAATCCGCCCCCCGTCGACCTCGACCGCAAACGCCCCGCACACCGACGAGATGTCCTGGTCGAAGCGCTTCGAGACCTTGTAGACCCGAAAGAGCCGATGGGCCGCGGCGCGCGGGATCCGGACCTGTTCCAAGAGCTCCCCGGGCTCCCGAGCGGTCCTCCGGTAGCCCTGGAAGAACGAGGAGAGAGGCAGCTCGCGCCTCCTCTTCCCGCGGCGCAGGACCACGCTCGCCTCGAGCGCGAGGAGCGCGGGGGCCATGTCGCCCACGGGCGAGGCATTCGCGAGGTTCCCGCAGACCGTGGCCACGTTGCGGATCTGAGTGGACCCGATCCGCCGGACGAGCTCCCCCAGCGTCGGCTCGAGGGCGGCGAGCGGTTCGAGGGCGTCCGTGTACGTCACCGCCGCACCGATCTCGAGGTGGCTCTCGGTCTCGCGGATGGCGCAGAGCTCGGGAACCGATCCGACCGAGACGACGAGTTCGAGGTCCCGGTGCTCCTTCGTCAGGAGGAGGCCGAGGTCGGTAGCCCCGGCCACGACGTGCGCGCCGGGGTGGTCCTCGAGGAAAGAGGCGAGCGCATCGAGCGACCGGGGAGCGAGGTACCGCTTCCCGCCGTACGAGAGATCGAGCTCCTCTTCCCCCGAGAGACCGCGGAGCGCCTTTGCGAGGGCCCCGCGGGCGTCTTCTCCCTCGCGGCGGCCCAGAAGGTAGGCCGCCCGCACCGCCTCGACGATGGGCCGGTACCCGGTACACCGGCACAGGTTTCCGGAGAGGACCTCGTCGATCCGGCGGCGCGTCGGGGCCTCGCGCTCGCTCTCGTAGAACGCGAAGATGGACATCACGAAGCCGGGGGTGCAGAAGCCGCACTGCGAACCGTGACACTCGACCAGGGCGCGCTGGACCGGGTGAAGGACGCCCTTTCGGGCGAGGCTCTCCACCGTGAAGAGCGCCTTCCCGTCGAGCGCGGGGAGGAGGAGGAGGCAGGCATTCACCGCTCGCAGGCGCACTTCCCCGCTCCGGAGCTCGCCCAGGACCACCGTGCACGCGCCGCAGTCGCCCTCGGCGCAGCCCTCCTTCGTCCCGAAGCGGCCCTCCGACCCCCTGAGCCACTGGAGCACCGTGGTGGTCGGATCGAGATCCGAAACCGACCTTTCGCGGCCGTCGAGGATGAACCGCACCGCCCTGCGCACGAGTCGAGGTTACCGCAGGCCTCCCTGAGGCGCACGCGGAGGGCGGACCGCCAAGGCTCGAGGCGAGCGGGCTAGGCACGACCCGAAGGGGTCCGGCCGCCCCGCGATCCTTCTAGGGCTCCCGCGCCGCGACCTCCCGGCTCGCCGCCGCTCCCCCCAGGACCTCGAGGCTCCCGCCCACCGGGAGCACCTTCACGCGATCGGCGGGGATACCGAGCCGCTCGCGTTCCGCGAATAGCCGGCGAGGCGGCTCGTCGAGCGGCTCGTCGGTGAGCTTGAAGGTGCCGAAGTGCATGGCCACGAACGTCCTCGCCCCGAGGATCTGGAAGGCGCGGAGCGCCTGCTCCGGATTCAAGTGCTGGCGCTCCATGAACCAGGCCGGATCGTAGGCGCCGATGGGAAGCAGCGCCGCGTCGAGCCCGGCAAAGGCGGCCCCGATCTCTTGGAACCCATCGAACAGGGCGGTGTCGCCGGCGTGGTAGACGGACGCGCCCCTGCCCTCCACCACGAATCCGCCCCACAGCGCCGCGTTCGGGTCGAACGGGCCGCGCCGGTTCCAGTGCTGGGCCGGGACGAAGCTCACGCGGACCCTGCCCACCTCCAACGAGCTCCACCAGGAGAGCTCGGACACGGCGGGAACGCGTCCGCCGAGGTATCGACCCACCCCCAGACCCGCGACCACCGGAGCTCCCACCCGGGCGAGCGTGGGCAGGTCGAGATGGTCGTAATGGACGTGCGTCACGAGGACGGCGTCGATCGGGGGAAGCGACTCGATCGGAAGGCCGGGGCCAACGTTCCTTTGAATCCCGCCGACGATCGTGTCGCGGAGCACCGGGTCGACGAGCAGGGAGACCCGGTCGAGCTGGAGGAGGAAGCTCGCGTGTCCGAGCCAGGTGATTCTCGCCGGCTCCCCCGCCGCGGGCGGCGTCGCGAGCCGCGCGACGTCCGGCTCGACGCGGGCGATCGGGGCCCGGTCGGGGGACCTCCGGCGGCGCCCGGCGAGGCGGTCCACGACCGCCCAGCGGAACACCGCCGACCAGGGCGGGGGCCCCGACCCGTCGAGGTTCACGAAGCGGCCCGACGCGCCGCGCGGCTGGGTGAAGGGTTCTCGGGGCAAGGGCCCGCCAGGATCACAGAGCGAGGAGGATCTTCGTCATGTCATAGCGGAAGTCCCCCCGCTCCGCGACAGGCAGGGGAGAAGCGGGCAAGCGCAGCCGCTCCACGATGCGGTTGTAGCCGAGGTCCATGAGGGGCCTCAGGTCGACGGCATCGTACAGGTTGTACTCGGCCAGGAGCCTCAGGGCCGCGAGGTCCCCGTCCCGCGCCGCCCGCCACAGCCGCACCGCGTCCCCCCCGCTCATGCCGTCGAGGTGCGGCGGACGGGAGAGCCCGGTCTCCCGTTCGAGGAGCTTCAGCCCCCCGGCGTGGCCGAGCCTGCCCCAGAGGTGGCGAAGGTCCACGTGCGCCCGGGGCGGGCGGAAGCGAGGGAAGGCGCGCCGCAGCACCCCGAGGTCGAAGGCCTCCCCGTTGAAGGTGACGAGGAGCTTGGATCGGGAGAGAGCCGCGGGGACGAGATCGAGGTCCCGGTCCCTCATGAAGAACCGGGGGCCCAGAGAGTCGAGGAGCCCCACGCAGACGAGCTCGTCGCCGTCGGTCTCGACGTCGAGGAAGACCGTCTCCGCAAAGAAGGCGCCGTAGAGCCGCCAGCGCTCTCGTCGCGGCAGCATGGCCGCGAGCCCCTCCGCGTCCCCGGAGGAAAGAAACGCCTCGGCCATCCCGATGGCTCGCCGGATGCGCGCGTCCACCGGTCGCGAGATCGCCACCGCCGAGGGGTCGGGAAAGTCCGCCCAGCGAGTGATGCCCGCTTCCCAGAGCCTCGCCTCGAGGTGGGGCCCGAGCCCCGGCGCGAGGCGAAAGGTGCTGCGGATCATGAGGGCATCGAATCTAGCCGAGGAGACCGACGGCTCCACGGGGCGCTCGAGGACTCCCCCTCAAAGCTCCCCAAGGACCCGCGGCCGGCGGGGAGAGCCCGGGCCCTGGGCCAACGAGCCCGCTTCACCTTCAGGACTCCCAGGCGCTGCGCCAGGCCCCCGTCTCCTGGGCGTGGCGCAGGAAGGCGTCGTAGAAGGGGTGGCGCGACACCGTGGCGCCGTCCCCGA
>Ga0335069_10008229_pt1 | contig 14953 bp, 17 predicted proteins | sample Lox_Sample_11_FD_206714 | JGI IMG/M metagenome (GOLD analysis project Ga0335069, IMG submission 206714) | Soil microbial communities from Loxahatchee National Wildlife Refuge, Florida, United States - Lox_Sample_1.1 | ecosystem: Environmental > Terrestrial > Soil > Wetlands | place: USA... | reverse complement strand
CGCCCGCATCGCCATGTCCTGGATCTTGATGATCTTCTGCGCATGGGTTTCCGACAGCGAGCCGCCGAACACGGTGAAGTCCTTGGAGAACACGAACACGGTGCGGCCATTGACGGTGCCGAAGCCGGTGACCACGCCATCGCCGGCGATATGGCTCTTCTCCATGCCGAAATCGGTCGAACGGTGCTCGACGAACATGTCGAGTTCCTCGAACGAGCCGCGATCCATGAGCAATTCGATACGCTCGCGCGCGGTGAGCTTGCCGCGCTTGTGCTGCGCCTCGATGCGGGCATCGCCGCCGCCCTTGCGCGCGCTGACGCGGCGCTCTTCCAGCTTGTCGAGAATGTCCTTCATGATCCGCTACTGGCCCGCTTTTGGATGCGGCCCCCGGTCGGCCGAATAGACGGAGTCATAGCAAGCATCGCGCCAAGCGTCACGTTTAGCCCCTCCCCCTTGTGGGGAGGGATTTGGGGTGGGGGTCGAGAGGGACTCGTGCATGCATCAACGCAAGCGATCTCCCTTCCGACCCCCACCCTACCCTCCCAACAAGGGGAAAGGTAACATTGAGGCCGATCCGATACTCAGCGGGGGAGAGCTACATGTCGTTAAGCGCCTTTACGAACGTGTCTCGTTTGTTCGGACTCACGCTTGGAGCAGTTATTTCATCCTCTGCTTTCGCCGCCGATAAGGTCCCCGACATCAAGGGCAAATGGGCCGGCAAGACCTATTCGATCGTCGCCGGCAGCGGCGGCCATTGGCCAAGCAGCAAAGGCACGTTCGACAAGCCCGGCCTGTTCGAGAAAGATCTCGTCATCGAAGTGACGAACCAGGAAGGCCGCCGCTTCTGGGGCAATCAGACCTTCACCGGCAACGGCGAGACCACATCGGAGCCGATGATCGGCGAATTGACCGGCAAGGACAACAAGACAGTCGTCCTCGTCGACACCGACGGCTACTTGAACGGCCAGTTGGTCGGTAAGGATACGTTGACCTTCTGCTACACCCAGGCCGGCGGCAGAGGCCCGTCGAGCGTCGTCAGCTGCACTGAAGTCAAGCGGCAGCACTAGCGCAATCGCCGCTCAAGCCGTCGGCGCGCCCCGGCGCGAGGCGAACAGCAGCGCTATCGCAAGCACCGGCCCGATAATATCCATGAAGAACGGCACGCCCGCATTGCCCGGCGCGAAATTGCCGGCAGCGATCATCTCGCGGATATGGCCGATGGCATCGCCCAGCAGGAAGATCGACACCGCGCAGACGACAGCGGCACGGAATTCCCAAGGCCGCCAGAATGCAAGGCACGCCGTCACCCCCAGCGCAAGATCGGCCATGCCGACTTCAAACTGGAACGGACTGACCTGCCAGCCGATATAGGCCGCCGCCGTCTGCGGAAAGAACACGTGCATGACGCCCGCCCACAGCGCGGTCAGGCCGATCGGCAACAGCAGGACCCAGCCGAGCAGGCTGGCCGCGTTGCGCTGCGATTTTTGCAAGAGCGAGATGCCGAGCGCCAGCGCCAGCATGAATGCCGGCAGATTGGTGAGGAAAAATGCGATCGTCTGCCCTATCACGCGCAAAGCTCCGTATCCGTCATCGGATTGCAGATCGATAAAACTTTAACGATCGCCCTAAGCCGAGATTGCAAAAGTTGCTGTATGCAAACACCCGCAATGGGAATTTTGGGAGTGCAAATGCCTTTTTAGAAGGGGGAATTGCAATGCGGAAGGGCGTACTGATTGAAGGTGCCGAAATCTCCGATACCGCCGAGCCGAACCGCGCTGTGACGGTATCGCACGACGAGATGCGCGCCTTTCTGACCTTTTGTTTGGCGGCAAGTCTGCTGGCGGTCTACACTTTTGCCTGGGCCACCGGCGTGTCCAGCTAAGAAATTCGAGACACGCGAGGCGTGATCCTGTCGTCCTCCCCGTATACGGGGGAGGACGACAGTCGTTTTCACGGCTGGTTTACGGCTTGGCTCCCTTCGCGGGATTCTGCGTATATTCGCCCACGATCTCTCCTTGCGCCAGGATCTTGCCCTTCATCGCGTCCTGCGCCGCGGCCGCGTCGAAATCCTTGGGCAGATTGAGCGAGCTGACGCTGAGCGCATAGACCGTGAAGTGATAGTCGTGCACGAGATCGTCGTTCCACGGCGGGCACGGGCCGTCATAGCCGTAATATTGCCCCTTCATGGCGTCGTTGGCGGCAGTGACCTTAGTGTAGTCGTTGAGGCCCTTCACCCCGGCCGCTGACGGCGTCGCGGGCTTGCCGTGCAGCACGCGCGCATTGGAATCGGCGCCCTCCTTGATCGAGGTGACGTCCTTTGGAATATCGACCAGGACCCAGTGATAGAAGTTATGACGCGCGATATCGGCGCCCATCATGACGCCTTCTTTGTTCATCATCTCGCGATGCTCGGCCGGCGATTTGGGATCGTAGAGAATAACCGCATAAGACTTGGTGCCGCGCGGCCCCTTCGACCAGGAAATGGCGGGATTGATATTGCCGCCCCCCGTCGTATGGCCCTGCGCCGCCGGCGCGCAGAACGCAAACTTGTTGGCCAGCGTGCCGCCGTTCTTGATCGAATCCACATGCACCTTGAGCGCGGCGGCGGACGCCGGCGCCATCGCGAATGCGGGCGCGGCGGCAAGCAAACCGAGCGCTACGGTCCTGAGCAATGTCATTTTGATATCCTCCCCAGGTGTCGTCCCCCTACGCGGCCGGAAGCGTCTGTGAAGAAAGAACGCCCGGGCAATCGGGCAGCGGGCCAAAACGTCACATCAATGAGACGCGCGCCCGAGGGGCGCCGGTCGCGGGCGGCGGCACTAGTCTTAGATCGCGGCACGATCTTTGAGTTGCGCCGGCGCCTGCGCTGCGGCCGCGGCAAATTGACTCATTTGCGCATCGGCAACAGAACGCTCCGCTTTGTCCGCAGCGCCGCACTTTCAGCCGCGAAGCACAGACTGCGTGTCATAAAGACGTCCACCGCACGTTGGGAAACACCCCACGCGAACAACGCCAAGCGCGAATGCTCGACCGACCGTCACGTGTAAATCACACTCCAGAAGTTGCGTGGCTTGCGTAGGTAGAACCACCTATCGCGGCGCGGTCGCCCTTACAACAATCTGCAATAGCGCCTCGTTCGAAGCTCGGCACTTCGCCGCGTCTGCGTTGTGTTTTCTCCACTGCCGCTCACAAGACCGAGAAATCTTTCTGTTCGATCGTAACGACGCATCATCAAACAAGCGATGATTGATATTCTTCCATCGTACGGTTTTGTTCGTTCGCTTTTTTGTTTGTTTGCTCGTTTCGCGCGTAAATGTTTATTTTTTGTGCAAAATTAATTTTTAAAAGTTACCGGTGAGTGACGTTCGTGACGGGGCCTCGACGAGAGAGGGATCAAACATGGAAGCGAATATCATTTCGGCGCACTCGCCCGAGCCGCAAAACATCGCCCGGCACTCCGATCAAGTCGCTTCGTCCGGCGCCGCGCCCAGCGAATTCATCAGCTTCGCCATCGGCAACGATCAGTATGGCGTCGACATCATGGCCGTGCGCGAGATCAAGGAATGGTCGGGCAGCACGCCGCTGCCGAAGCAGCCCGACTATATGCGCGGCGTCCTCAACCTGCGCGGCGTCATGATTCCGATCATCGATCTGCGCTGCCGGTTCGGCCAGGGCCTCACCGACGCCTCGCCGATGCATATCGTGATCGTGGTGCAGGTCGGCGGCAGGACCGTGGGCCTGCTCGCGGATCAGGTGCTGGATATCATCGAAGTGAACGGCGAGCAGATCCAGCCCGTGCCGCAGATCTCGCGCGACCGGCGCACCGACTTCCTCTCCGGCCTGGTGACCGTCGAGGCGGCCATGATCGCGCTTATCAACCTGAACAGCCTGTTGGACGACTGACCCTGACAGCGTCTCGTTCCATTGCAGATCGGTTGCGGTTTGTTGCTCTCGAAGAAGGACCTCGCAGATGTCCATCAAATCCAAACTCTATGTCGGCTTTGCCAGCTTGGTCATTGCCGCGGTCTTCCTCGCGCTATACGCCGTCTTTCAGTTCAACCATGTCGGCGGCAGCGTTTCGAAAATGGACCGGGCAGCCACCAACGCGCTGCGCAACGAGGAGATTGGATTTTATCTCGAAAGAATGCGTCGCAGCGCGCTGCGCTACGCCTATGATCACGACGAGCCATCGGCCAAGGAAAACGGCGAAGTTGCCGGACTCGCGATCTCGGGGCTCCAAGAGGCTGCCGCCAAAGCAACGGGCTCGGAGGAGCGCCAGAAAATATTGGAATCGCTGCAGCAAGACGTCGCAACCTCGCAGAAGCTGACGCAGGTGCTGTTCGAAGACGTTCGTCAGATGCAGCAGGAACAAGCCAAGCTGTACAAGGTCGGCGACGATCTGACAGCGACCACGAGCGCGCTCATCAAAAAGGCACAAGAGGGCTCGGATGACGCGCTTGTCAAAATGACCGACAAGCTCAATGCCCAGCTGCTCTCGCTCCGGATCGCCAATTGGCGAACCCAGGCGACGCTGGACCCCAAGGGGCTGGCTGGCCTCGCCGACCAACTCAAGGCGGCGAATGCCACGATGACGACGATCGAAGGCAGCGCGGCGGGCCAAGCCATGAAGGCGCAGATCGATGCGCTGAAGACCGTCACGGCCGATTATGCCGCAACGGCTCAGACCTATATCACCCACCAGCAGAAAGTGGCTGACGCTTACGTCAACAAGATCGCACCGCAAATCGAGCAGACACAAGCCACCCTGTCAAAAGTAGTTGCCGAACAGCATGCCAATTTCGATGCCGCGCGGAACGGAACTAGCGGCATGATCGCCAGCACGGTGACCTTGCAGCAAACCATCGCGGGCTTGACACTTGTGCTCGGCGGCCTGCTTGCTTTCTTCATCGCCCGTTCGATCGCCAATCCGATCGCCGCGCTGACCGGGGCGATGCGCGAGCTCGCGAAAGGCAACTTCGACGTCGTTCTCCCCGGCCTCAACCGTAAGGACGAGGTCGGCAACATCGCCAAGGCCGTCGACGAGTTCAAAGTCAAAGCCGCCGAGAAGGCGCGGCGCGAGGCGGAGGAGAAAGCCGAGCAGGACCGCCACGCCGAACAGGAACGGCAGGCCGCGCTCGCCAGGATGGCCGAGGAATTCGAGGCCAGCGTCGGCACTATCGTGCAATCGGCGGCGGCCGGCGACTTCGCCCAGCGCGTCGATCTCGACGGCAAGACCGGCCTTGTTCTCAATGTCGGCACCATGATCAACGGCCTGTGTGACACCGTCGCCGGGGCGCTCAAGGATCTCATCCGCATGTTTGGCGCGATGGCCGAGGGCAATCTCGGCGAGCGGATAGAGGCCGACTATCAGGGCGGGTGGCCGCGGTATTGGCGCTGCTCTTTAGCGTTCCGAAATCGATCGGCACGCGAGGTCGCCAATGCCTCGCAGGAGATCTCCGGCAGCACCACCGATCTGTCGCAGCGTACGGAAGAACAGGCGGCGAGCCTCGAAGAAACTTCCGCCTCCATGGAGGAAATCGCGGCCACGGTGAAGAAAAACGCCGACGGCGCCCAGCAGGCCAACCAGTCGACGGCCAAGGCGCGGGAAATCGCCGACCGCAGCGGCGAAGTGGTCGCGCAAGCGGTCGCCGCCATGGCGCAGATCGAGTCGTCGTCGGGCAAGATCTCCGACATCATCGGCGTCATCGACGAGATTGCGCGGCAGACCAACTTGCTGGCGCTCAACGCCGCCGTCGAGGCAGCGCGCGCCGGCGACGCCGGGCGCGGCTTCGCCGTGGTCGCCTCGGAAGTCCGCACTTTGGCGCAGCGCTCGTCGCAGGCCGCCAAGGACATCAAGGACCTGATCACCAATTCGAGCGGCCAGGTCCAGCAGGGCGTCGACCTCGTCAATAAAGCCGGCGCGGCGCTTGGCGAGATTGTCGGCGCGATCAAAGAAGTGGCCGATCTTGTCGGCGGCATTGCCGGTGCCAGCATGGAGCAGGCCAGCGGCGTCGAACAGGTCAACAAGGCGCTGAGCCAGATGGACGAGGTCACCCAGCAGAACTCGGCGCTGGTCGAGGAGAACGCTGCCACCGCCAAGACGCTCGAGCAGTCGGCGCATGCGATGAACGAGCGGATGGCTTACTTCAAGGTCGATGACGGCCATGCACCTGCGGCAGCAGCGGCGGCAAAGCCGGCCGCAGCACGGGACAAAGCCGCCCCGGCCAGCGCACCCAAGCGTGCCGCTCCTCCCGCCCGCCGCGGCGGCCCGGTCGGCCGGATGCAGTCGGCGCTTGCGACTGCGCTCGCCCACGATGAAATGGAAGAGTTCTAGTCGTCGACCGCGCACGGTAAGAGAGCGAGGAGCAATACCAACGGCAAGCGCGTCCAGCGCGCTTGCTGCTTTAATTCATAGATATTGCTCGATCGGCGCGTCGCCCACCGTCACATAGATCAGCGCGCCGTCCTGCAGACGCGTGATGATCGCATTGTTCTCGACCGGATCGATGGTGATGCAGCCGTTGCTGCGCCCGAGCATGCCGCCATTCCTGGCGCGGTAGCCCGCCGTCGTGTACCAGTTCGGGTGGATGATCCATTTGAATGGCGGCGTGTGATTGATGTAGCTGTTGTAGGGCGTGACACCCTGCAGCTCCGCGACGATCATGTTGCGATAGACGGTGCCATCGTAGCGGTCGACGATGGTCTTGTAGTGATCCATCACTTCCGAGCGCGCGGTCTTGAGCGGACCGAGCGGCACCATGTCGAGGTCTTTCTGGAAGCCCTTGAATTTCACCGCCTTGGCGTTGGGCCCGTTGGTCCGGCCGTGCGCCGCATAATGCGGCGTGGCCTGGCCCGATTTGAAATCCAGCAGATAGAATCGTTTGTTCGCCGACGGCTGCGATATGTCGAATACCGCGAGCACGTCCTTCTTGGAAAAGGGCGACTGATGCGAGACCGCAATGGCGCGCGTCACCGCAGCCATCGGCGCGTTGAGCGCCTGCGCTTGCTGCAATACCGGGTCGTTGTCGCTCGCCGTCTGCTCGGCCCCGGCCGCCGCCGGCCGGACAGCGCCGGGCCAAGCCGCCAACGAGCCGCCCAGTAACTTGATGAATTCCCGCCGTTTCACGGGATCCCCCTCGCTCAGCGGCCTCCCTGGTACGATCGAAACGAGGCGCTCTTGTGTCGCTTCTCGGCTAAGCGGCCGGTGCCACCGCCAAGTTCGCCACCGCCACTTCGCCATCCGTCAGGTAATGGTTCACCTGGGTCACGCGCAGCGGCTGGCATGCCTGGTAGACAGTGACGCCGGCGATCGCCGCATTCTTTTTCAGCTCATCCAGCACGTAATCCCGTTCGATATTCGTGTCCGGGTCGGTCGCATGAGTGAACTGAAATGTCAGCCGCGTCAGCGAGAAACCAGTGTCCTTGGTGGCCGCCCCGACCCAGAGCACCGGAACATCAAGCGGCGGCCGATCGGTATTGAGCCAGAAATCGGCGCTGCTCAACGCCACCTCGGCATGATCGAGGCTCAGGGCCCAAAATCGCACGTGATGGCGCTTGCGCGGGCTGTCGCCGATCGGCTTTTGAAATCCCCGGTCCTGCCCGCGTCCGAACAAATAAAGCGTGCTGAACGGCGCGGTGGGATAAGGCTTATTGAGCACGAATGATTGAGCCATGCGCAGGCTGCTCGTCACCCCGAGCTTGTCGGCAATCGACCATTCGCACTTGGCGAAGGCCGCATGCAGCTGTGCGACAGTGCCGATCAACACCAGATTGACCGGATCGCCCGGAAGGCCGTCGCCGGTCGTCGTATAGCGCGGCACGCGCTTGCGCTGCAGAACCTTCAGGCCCATGCGCACCGCCCACGGCAGGATGAAATAGGCGGCGATTCCGTAGGTGACCGCCACCGCCAGAATCCAGGGCAATCTGTTGTCGGCAGTGTCGAAGACGACGAAGACGATCAGCCAGACGCTGAAGATGCCCAGCGCCACGACAATCGCCCTCTGAACCATGCGTTTGAGCCAACGGATCATTTGACGGGACTGCCTGGTTCGCGCGCGTGCTTCGGCGTGTGCACGTTCTTACTTTTGGGTCGGGTCTTGGGCTGCAGGGGATCGTAGCTTCCGCCGGTGACGGCGCGCAGACGCTCGGCGCTGGTGCGCAGCCGCGCCGAACTCACCGCGATGTCGGACTGTTCGCCAAGAACGCGGCTGCGGCCAATATAACAATCGGTGCGCGCCGACCCCGACAAGGTCGCGCAATCCTGCCCCCGAGCCTCTTGCACCGGCACAAGTGCAGCGACAGCGGCAGCGCCAAGACAGATCGGCAAAATTAGCTTGGCGAGGAAGCACTGCATGTCTCGCCCCATCCGACATCTGGCGCAAGAGAGCGCGAGTTAGAGCCAATTCACTGCCGGCGCATCACAGCCGGGGCCGGCGTACCCGACATCGCCTGCATGATGTAATTCATGGTCTGGGCCTGCAGCGACGGCGCCGTGTCGATATTGAGATGATCGATGCCGGGATCGCCGCTGAGATCGATATTCTGGATTGCAGCGCGCGACCCGGGCGCGGCCGCGATCATGAAATGCCGGGTGTAGTTGATCGCGGTCGTGACATTGCCCGGAATCTGGTGCCCATCGGTGCCGTCGAACAGGACCAGGAGCGCCACCGGGATATTGTAACGCGCCAGCGTATTGGCGATGTCGGCAACGGCGTCGGCGCCGAGCGAATGGCCGACCAGCACGATCGGACCGTGGTCGCCGGAATTGTAGGTCGACACGATCCGGCTGGCGACATAGTCGGAATCCGCATGGTTCGCGACTGTCGCCGCGATTCCGTCGGCTTGAAGTTTTCTGGCGAAGTCATCCATGCCGAGCGAGAAGACATTCATAAGGCCACGCAGGAAATAGACTTGCGGCGGGCCCTGCATTTGGGGTTGTGGAGTTTTGCGTGACGCCGATGGAGGCTTCTGACCCGAAGGCTGCGGGCGCGCGGTGTTTTGCGCATAGCGCTGCTCGGCTACCAGCTCGTTTGCAGTGGCTCCGGAAGCAAGAAATTGCCTGGGCAAGGCAACTGCGATCAAGGCCGCAATCGCAACCCACGCCGCGGCGGGAGAAGAGATCAGTCTCGGCATGTCTTGCTCCATTGGCGGGCGGTCAATCGGCAGAGCGGTCCGGCGTCGCGACTCGACACCATGATAGCCCGGTCCGCGCAACAGCAGACAATTGCACGGGCGCAGGCTGCGGCAAAGCGGAAGATGTTACCAGCCGCATCGTATGCTGCGCGGCAGCATCGGCACGTAGGTATCAGGTCACAGGCGCCGGATTGAACAATGTCAGTGCGTTATGCAGCTTCCACTTCTCGGTCCAGGTGCGGCCGGCGGCCGCTGGCCACGTCGAGCATGGTGCGGAACAGCTCCCAGCCGAGTTCCTCGATGGTGGCGTCCCCGGTGGCGATGCGGCCCGCATCGACATCCATCGGATCATGCCAGCGCCGCGTGCCGAATAATCGCATTCGCGGCGGCGAGACGTTAAGATAGACCAGGACCAGCCATACTGATGCTTAGGCTTGAGGGCAGCGACGGTGAATAAGGACTATAGAGTGTCCAACCCGATTTCGATCGATTGGCTGATCAAGATCGCCTGTCTGGCCGTCCTGCTCTATTGGTCGGTGCTGCTGGTGCAGCCGTTTCTGACTATCATCGTGTGGAGCATCATTCTCGCAGTTGCGCTCTATCCGATCTTCGATTGGGCGGTGACGCGGCTGCACCTCTATCGCGCGGTGGCGGCGGCCTTGATCACGCTTGCAAGCTTCGTGATCGTGATCGGTCCGGTGACCTGGCTCGGCGTCAGCCTGGCCGCCAGCACGCGCGTGATCGTCGATCGGCTCAACAATGGTTCGATCTCGATTCCGCCGCCGATACAGTCGGTCCGCGACTGGCCGCTGATCGGCCAAGGGCTTTATGACTTCTGGGCACTCGCCTCGACCAATCTCGGCGCTGCGGTGAATGAGCTTAGCCCGCAATTAAAGCCCCTGGCGACCGGCTTTGTCAGCGTCGCCGGCAGCGCCGGCATCAATGCGCTGCAATTCATCGTCGCGGTGCTGATATCGGGATTCTTGTTCATTCCCGGCCCCGGCATGGTCAATTCTTTCAAGTCGGCGACGCTTCATGTCGCCTCCCGGCGCGGCGCCGAATTCGTCGATCTCGCCGGAGCCACGATCCGCAATCTGGCGCGCGGTGTTATCGGCGTCTCGCTGCTCCAGGCGCTGCTCGCCGGCCTCGGCCTGATCGTCGCCGGCGTTCCGGCGGCCGGCCTGTTCAGCTTTTTGGTCCTGCTCCTTGGCATTCTTCAGATCGGCGCCTCGCTCATAATCGGCCTGTTGATCGTCTGGAGCTGGCTGACCATGGATACGACGTCGGCTCTGCTGTTCACCATTTACATGGGACCGGTCGGCTTGGTGGATAATTTCCTGCGCCCGATCGCCATGGCTCACGGGCTGAAGACGCCGATGGTGGTGATCGTCATCGGCGTGCTTGGCGGCGTCATCGTCCACGGCATGATCGGCCTTTTCGTCGGGCCGATCGTGCTCGCCATTGCCTGGGAATTGCTGATTGTCTGGATGCGCGAGGAAATCCGCGAACCGGAGCCGATCGAAAGCAAGGAATACGAGCGGCTGGACTAGAGCATGATCCGGAAAAGCGGACGCCGGTTTCCGAAAAGATCATGCTCCCCTAAAAATCCCGGTTAAGCCATCTGAACGACGTTGCTCACGAACCTGGCGCCGACATCGTTGTCCTTGCGCCAGGCCAAACGGTAGGTGCCGTCGCGCGCCGGTCCGCCATTGCCGTGAAACAACAGCACGAATTCATCGATCATCTCGATGCCGTTGAGAAGAAGCCGGACACCATCTTCGGAAACGTTGGTGACGAGCACGCAGCGCGGCGGCATGCCGGCGCCGAGTTTGATGGTTGCCAAACGGCCCAGGCGCTGACGGGGACTGCGGCGCAGCTCGGTGACTTCCTGAAGGCTCATGATGGTTGCTCCCAACCTCAATCAACAAATACCGGGAGCAGCTAATAGGGCCCGCATTACAAAGCCGCTAAGTATCTCGGTCGAATAATCTTTAAAAATGGCGCGAAAGTGCAGCCCTAACCCCTTGGACGCGCGGGCAAACAGCGTATTTGCCGCCAGCCATCGGGATTGCGGCCGCGCTCGGCACCCTCACCCGGCCCTTATTTGGTTCCACCGGGATTGCGGACCTGCACGGCGAGCGCGATGAACACCAGCGAAGCGATGACGGCCATCAGCGTCAGCGTGATCGTCTGGGTGACGCCGCCGATCACCATGCCGGCCATCGCCGCGACCGAGCCGGCTGCCGCGTCACTGGGCCCGATCAGGATGATGCCGATGAGGCCGCCGAGCGCCAACCACGGAGTCAAAGCGAGCACGAAGATTGCGAAAATGCGCAACGCGTAGCCCCTGGTATCGGCTAGCGCCTGCGCGACGCGCGCACCCGGCGCGCGCACGGCAATCGCCGGCGGCAGAATCACGAGCCGCAGCATCAGGGCGAGAGCCGCGACCACCGCGACCGCAAAGGCGGCGGCGGTGGCGCGCACGGAACCATTGAACGCCTGCATCAGCACAAGGAATTCCGGCGGCAGCCCGCCGATCAGTTCGATCGCGAACAGCCAAGCAAAGAAACGGCGGAACTGCGGATCGCCGAGCGGCAGCGTATAGGCCTTGGTGGTGTTGTCGCGGATGATGAAGCGGTGGATCGCAGCCACGACCGGCGCCAGCAGTAGCGCGCGCAGGGCCGCTTCGATCAGCGTGACGATCGAAGCGGAAGGCTCCTGCCCCGACCATCGCGCCGGGACGAGCGCATCGAGCGCGGAGATCGCGACCACGATGAGGACAGCATTGACCACGAGCGGACGCAGGACCGGCAGCATGCGCCACCACTCGCGGTAGGTCGCGACAACGGTCCGCCAGATCGGCAAAGAATGTGAATGTGGGACTGTCATATCGGCTCCGCCGGCTGTTGCTTAGACGAGCCGGCGAGCGCCACGGTTCAAGTCGCCGCAAAGCTCGAGCAGGGGCTCGTCTGGAAGGCGGATCGGCCCGGTCCGGCTTCCGCGCTCACCGCGGAATGGTGTCGGCCAACAGCTTTAAGCCGGCCGCTGCAAAAGCACGCATATTGGCGACGCGGTCGGCGCTGCCGGTCTGGAGCGTGATGGCGCGCTCGGCCGCGCCGGCAACCGCAAGGCAGGTGTGGCCGGGCGGATCGCCGTAGCGATTGCCGGTCGGCCCCGCAGCGCCGGTTTCGCCGAGGCCCCAGGTCGCGGCAAAGCGCGCGGCAATGCCGCGCGCGAGCACCAGCGCATGCGGCTCGGTCGCCGGCCGGAATTGCGCCAGCACCGCCTCGTCGAGACCGAGCAGCATGAGCTTGGCCGGCCGCGTATAGGCCACCGCGCCGCCGAGGAAATAGGCCGAGGCGCCCGCCTGCGCCAGCAACGCCGCCGCGATCAGGCCGCCGGTCGAGGACTCGGCAATGGCAATGGTCTCACCCCGCGCCTTCAGGCGCGCCGCGATCGTCTCGGCCAGCGGTATTAGATCATTCATGACGATTTCGCCGCTTCTTCCACCGCTTTGACGATGCCGGCATAGCCGGTGCAGCGGCAGATGTGACCGCTCAACACGTCGCGGATCTCGTCCGTGGTCGGATGCGGGTTGCGCTTGAGATAATCGGTGAACGACATCAGGATGCCTGGCGTGCAGAAGCCGCATTGCAGCGCGTGATTGTTGCGGAACGCCTGCTGCAGCGGATTGAGCGCACCATCGGCTTCCGCCAACGCTTCCACCGTCGTCACCGCCCGGCCTCGGGCTTGCACCGCAAGCGTCAGGCAGGCGCGCTGCGCGACGCCGTCGATCAGCACGGTGCAGGCGCCGCAGATGCCGTGCTCGCAGCCGACATGCGTGCCGGTGGCGCCGAGCGCATGACGCAGAAAATCGGTGAGCAGCAGGCGCGGCTCGGCCGGTGCCGACAGCGTCTTGCCGTTGAGCGTCAGCGTCACGCGGATCTTTTCGTTGCGGTTGACGCGGAGCATCACGCTTTGCCTCCGGTTGCTTGCGCAATCACATGCGGGCCGAGCTTCTTGAACAGATCGCGCCGCAAGGCGGCGGAGGCGTGCAGGTCCTCGTAGCCTTCAAGCTCCTCCGCCCATTCATTGATTGCGTCGCCGAAGTCGCCGTTGATGACGCGCACCATCGGCCGGCCGGCCATGCCGCCGACACCGACACGGATGCTGCTGTCCTTCTCGACCGCAGCCGCCACCGCGATGATGGCGAAGTCGCCATGGCGTCTCGCCACTTCATGAAAGCCCGCGCCCTGCCCGGCCATTACCGGAAACCGCACCGCGGCGACAAGCTCATCCGCCCCGCGCGCGGTCGTCAGCATGTCCTGCTGAAACACGCCGGCCGGCAACACGCGCTCGCCGCGCGCCGAGCGCAGCACCACGTCGCCGCCGCACACCGCCAGCGCCAGCGGCAGTTCCGAGCTCGGATCGGCATGCGCGATCGAGCCGCAGACCGTGCCTCTGTTGCGGGTCTGGAAATGGCCGACATAAGGCAGCGCGGCGGCGACCATCGGCAGCTTCTGTTGCAGCTGCGGCCAGGCCAGGAGCTGGTTTTGCGTCGCCGCGGCGCCGACTTCGATCGTGTCGCCGCGGTCGCGGATCGCATCGAGCTCTTTGATCCGCGAAATATCGATCAGCGCCTGCGGCTCGATCAGCCGCAGATTGAGCATGGGCACCAGCGATTGCCCCCCGGCCAGCACGCGCGCGTCGTCGCCATATTCGGCCAGCAGCGCAATCGCCTCCTCGGCCGTGTCCGGCTGCACGTAATCGAAGGGACGCGGCTTCACTGGTCGCCTGCCATCATTTCGTGAATGCGCCGCGGCGTCGCCGGCAGCGGCACATCGTCCACGCTCAACGCATCGGCGATGGCATTGGCGATGCAGACCGGCGTCGACATGCAATTGCCTTCAGCAAGCCCCTTGGCGCCGAGCGGCGTCAACGGCGACGGTGACTCCATATGCAGGATCTCGAGCGGCGGAATTTCGCTCACCGTCGGCACGAGGTAATCGGCGAAAGTACCTGACAGGAAAGCGCCTTCCTCGTTGTAGCAGAACTCCTCGTAGAGCGCGGCGGCGACGCCTTGCGCAAACGCGCCGCGGATCTGGCCCTCGGCGATCATCGGATTCATGATGCGGCCGGCATCGTGCATCGACACATAGCGGTCGATCCTCACCTGGTAGCTCAGCGGATCGATCTCGATGCCGCAGATATCGAAGATGAAGCCGTAAGTGAGCGAGGTATTGATCTTGTCGTCATGGGTCGGCGCCTCAAGCTCGGGCGGCGTCCACACCCCGGTCTCGCTCAGCGCCGGTTGCGCGCCCTCCGGTAATAATGTCGGCGCCCAGTTCGATGTAGCGGCGACGCGGGAGAACGGCAGCGCATTGTCCGGATTGGAGCGGCTTCTGGCTTTGCCGGCCTTTAGCTCGACGTCTTCAGGCAGCACATTAAGCTGCTTGGCGGCGATCGCCTTGAGCTTGTCGCGCATCTGGCCCGCCGCCTTATGGGCGGCCACCGCGGTCCCGCCGGCAAAGCGGCTCGAATAGGTACCGGCCGCGATTGACCACTGATCCTTGGCGGTATCGAGCTCGAGCACGACCTCGACCTCGTCGGCGGAAAGCCCGAGTTCTTCGGCGACGATCTGCGCCAGCACGGTTTCATGACTCTGCCCCTGCACCGTGACATCCGCGGTGACGGTCACTGCTCCGAGCGGATCGATATTCACCGTCGCCATCGACACCGCGCCGTTCTTGGGCCCGGCCTTCTCGCGCGTCTGCGGCGTCAGCAGCGTCGAGAGATAGCCCATATTGGACATCGCCGGCTC
>Ga0335069_10008228_pt1 | contig 14953 bp, 11 predicted proteins | sample Lox_Sample_11_FD_206714 | JGI IMG/M metagenome (GOLD analysis project Ga0335069, IMG submission 206714) | Soil microbial communities from Loxahatchee National Wildlife Refuge, Florida, United States - Lox_Sample_1.1 | ecosystem: Environmental > Terrestrial > Soil > Wetlands | place: USA... | reverse complement strand
GTGGTGTAAACTCTCACGCAGACTCCGCGTCTCTGTGGACAACTCATGAGGGCAGGCGATGCGCTCTTATTTTTAGCGGCTTCTCTCCCTCGCCTTACTAGTTGGTTAATAGTAGGCATCGTTCCTCCAAAAAAATAATCCCTTTTTAAGGGATAGCTATGCGTAGCTTTGCCTGATGATTCGGAAAAAGCTGGAGGATAATATCACTTTAACCCTGCCTTGTCAAGTGATTTTTGGCCTGACAAGCTGTTAGACAAGAGAGGGGTACCCACCCAAATTCACGCCACAAAAGCATACCCTCGGGCATCGCACTCTTTTCACACTGGGCCACCTTTGAAAGAAGGCAGTAACGGGCACCGTAAGCGTCAGAAAATTCAAAGGAAAAGGTTGTCACGGGAACTATTTTAACTGCTCCAGCCCTTTTATAATCTCCGCCCCCCCCTTGTAAACGTTCTTGCTTTGCCCATTATAGATTACCACGGTGGGTGTACTGTTGATGCCGTCTTCGTCAATGTATCTCTGGAGTGCAGTGAAAGTCGCTTTTGTGTCGAACTGCTTGAACCGGACCTGGTTTTTGTGCAGGTACTGTTCAAGCTTTTCTTTGTCGGTAATATTTGCTTTAGCCGCCTCGAAAAGGGCCGCCCTCATGCGCAGCACGTAATCGAAGTCTGATTTTTCATTGAGGATATACAGGAAGTATCTCGCATAGGTGGGTGTTGGAGCATGGATAGGCGTGTCAATAAACGTAAGATTCGCCGTATCGCGCTTTACCAGCTGGACAAGCATATTCTCCAGCCTCGGCTCAAGTGCTGAACAAGGGCCACAGAAATAGTCAGTATAAATACGCACTTTCACCTTTCCATTGCCAAACGAGGGCATAAGCACGTTGTCCGCGAATACCGGTCTGGTCGCGCCTTGGAAGAATATGGCAAAAAGCAGGAAACCAAGAACGATTGAAATGACCATAAGAAACTTCCGTGACAGCCGGAAGTTCATCACAAAAAGCGCCAAGAGAACACCTCCGAAAAGAAGACAGTAGGGACAGTACACGCCCTGACGTACCTGAAACGCAACCAGGTAACCCTCAGTGCCCACAGCAGCCGAGAGTAACAGGAGATGAATGGTCTCCCACTTGAGCAGAGCTGCGACGAAGAGTATACCGGCGAAGACCAGCCCCACATACGTGAGGTTAAATCCGAAAATCCCTCCCTTCAGATAGGCGCACGATTGGCCGCAGATACTATAATAAAATATAATCCCGATGCCTACCAGGGGCAATATGAGGTTAGCGATGTATCTGCCTCTTGTGGGTTCTTTCATAAACGAATCTTCCACCCTTCGCTTAAGCCCACGCACCACTCAAGTCGAACCTTATCTTATCGCCTTGATACCCTCAGAATCAACCCCTTCAAGTATTCAGTCTCCGGGATAGTCAGCACTACCGGGTGATCGGGGCTCTGCGTCAGTTCACGGAGCAGATAGACATCAGCCTTAGCGTAAGCAGCTATCCTGACCAGGTCTCTGAACCTCTGTCTCTTCATGTGGTGAGAACAAGAGAACGTGAAGAGAGAGCCACTGTCCGCAAGCCTCCTCAGCGCCTTCTTGTGAAGGTCGATGTAACCCCTTTCCCCTTCCTTCACTTTTTTCTTGGACTTTATGAAGCTTGGAGGGTCGAGTATCACAAGATCATATTCCTCAGAGCCTGATTTCAGAAAATCAAACGCATCTGCCTTTATGAATTCGCCGCCGGAGAGTTTGTTGATCCTCAAATTTTCCCGGGCGAGCTCTAGGGCTCTTACCGATGAGTCGACGAAGGTGGCTCTTCGCGCACCGTAAAACAGCGCGTGCACGCCGAAAGCGCCGGTGTAGGAGAAACAGTCGAGGACTGTCGCACCCGGTGCAAACCCCCTGGTCAAGAGCCTGTTCTCCCGCTGATCAAAGTAGAAGCCTGTCTTGTGACCGCTGATCAGGTCCACAAGAAAGCGCAGCGGTCCTATCCTCACAGTCATCTCCTGCTTCAGGCTGCCCTTTACCACCTGCGCGTTCTGCGGCAATCCCTCTTCCTCTCTCGCAGAACTCTCATTCCGCAGCACGATGTTCTTAGGTGAAAGTACGCGCTCCGACGCTGCAATAATCGTCTCCTTCTGGTGCTCCATGCCCCACGTCACTATCTGTATTGCGAGCGCATCTTCGTATTTGTCAATGATGAGACCGGGCAGAAAATCTGATTCTGCGTTCACGACTCTGAAGTTCTCTCCGAACTGGCCCCCACGCCATTTCAAGGCATTGCTGATCCTTTTCTCAAAAAACACTTCATCGATGGCAATACGCCGCCTCGTCAGCATACGCACCATGATCAGGCTCTGAGGATTGATGTAACCGATACCAAGGAATGCACCTTTAGCGCTCTGAACTTCAACGAGTTCGCCCGCGCGCACATGCTCAGGCCTCTCCTGTACCTCATTGCTGAAGACCCAAAGGTGCCCTGACGCTAAGGAATTCTCACCAGCTTTGCCTACAACAACTCGTTCCATGTTTGAATATATTGCGGAAAAATGCTGAGAAGTCAACAATCAGGACTTTGAAGGCTTTGAAGGGAGAGGGCAAGGAGTATCTTACAGGCACAATTAAAAGGGCCAAGAGGTTATAGCAAACTCAACCCTTGGCCCTTCGAAGTCTTACGTCGCAGCGCTAGCTGGAGGCTGACGCTTCTTCCGGTGGATGGGTCAAACAATAATCTATCCCCTCATCCACCCTCTCTATGAACTTGAATTTCATATTCTCTTTGACGGTCTCCGGCACCTCTTCCAAATCCTTTTCATTCATCTTAGGGAGCATCACGCTCTTGATGCCTGCTCGCTTTGCTGCCAGCACCTTTTCCTTTACTCCACCTATCGGCAGCACGAGACCGCGCAACGTGATCTCACCCGTCATGGCCACGTCGTTCCTTACCGGCTTGTCGGTCAACAGCGAGACAAGAGCTACCATCATCGTTATGCCGGCAGAAGGCCCGTCCTTGGGAATGGCGCCTTGCGGCACGTGTATATGCAGATCCTGCTTCTCGAAGAAGTCTTCCGGAATATGAAACTCCTGAGTCTTGCTCCGTATGTAGCTGAGAGCGGCCTGCGCCGACTCTTTCATCACATCGCCCAGCTGCCCGGTCAGGGAAAGGCTGCCCTTCCCCGGCATCTTCGTGGCCTCAACAAAAATGATGTCGCCGCCGGTCGAGGTCCAGGCAAGCCCGGTCGCAACGCCCGAGTATTTCGTGCGCTCTGCGATCTCTGAGTAAAACTTGATAGGCCCGAGTAACTTGTGAATATCGTCCGCTGCAACATTGGTCTTCTCTGTCTTGCCCTCTGCAACATCCCTCGCAACAGATCGGCAGATCGCAGCAATCTCCCGCTCCAGGTTTCTCACGCCCGCCTCTTTCGTGTAGGACCGTACAACCAGCTTAAGCGCCTCATCATCAAAAGCGAGCTGATCGGCAGTAAGTCCATGCTCACCAAGCTCCTTGGGGATTATAAATTCACGGGCTATCATCACCTTCTCTTCTTCGGTGTACCCTGGCAGCTCAAGAACCTCCATCCTGTCCTTCAATGCAGGAGGAACAGGATCAAGAAGGTTTGCCGTCGCTATGAACATCACCTTTGAAAGGTCGAAGGGCACCTCAAGGTAGTGATCGCTGAAAGAAAAGTTTTGCTCGGGGTCCAGAACTTCAAGCAACGCGCTGGAGGGATCACCCCTGAAGTCCATACCTATCTTGTCCACCTCGTCCAGCATAAACACAGGGTTGTTCGATCCTGCCTTTTTGATTCCTTGTACCACCCTTCCCGGCAGCGCCCCGACGTACGTCCTCCGGTGCCCCCTGATCTCTGCCTCGTCCCGTATGCCGCCGAGTGAGATTCTCATAAATTTCCGGCCAAGGGCCCTGGCGATTGACTTGCCCAGGGATGTTTTTCCGACACCGGGAGGCCCCACGAAACAGAGGATCGGCCCTTTCATGTCCGACTTGAGCTTCCTCACGGCGAGGTATTCCAATATTCTTTTCTTTACCTTTTCGAGGTCATAGTGATCCTCGTTAAGGATGCGACGCGCATCTTCTATCACGAGGTTATCCTCGGTGGCCCGTGTCCAGGGAAGCTCGACCAGCCAATCGATGTAGGTACGGGATACTGTGTATTCGGCAGACATCTGGCTCATCTTGGACAGTCGGTCAAGCTCTTTTTCCGTGACCTTCTGGATGTCGGGCGGCATCTTAGCTTCGACCATCTTTTTCCGCAACTCGTCAATTTCCGTATAGCGTTCGTCTACCTCGCCCAGCTCCTTTTGTATTGCTTTGAGCTGTTCTCTGAGGTAATACTCACGCTGCGTCTTGTCTATGCCTTCCTTTATGTGGGATTGTATCTTGGTGCTCAGTTCTAGCGTTTCCAGCTCCCTATTGAGCAGGATTGTCACCTTCTTGAGCCGCTCCTTGATGTCTATCTTCTCAAGGATTTCCTGTCTCTCAGCCGCGCTGATATTTATGGTAGACGCGACCAGGTCCGCCAGATTTCCGGGGCTCTCAATCTTTGCCGCAATTTGTGCCAGTTCAGAAGAGAGATACGGCGCAATCTCCACCGCCTTCTTGAAAAGATTCTTCAGGTTTATGTACATCGCATCTATTTCGATGTCTTTCTGGTACTCCTCAAAAACAGGAAGCACGCGTGCCCTGAAATTCGGTTCCGTCTCAGAGAACTCGATCAGCTTGAAACGGCACAGTCCCTGGACTACGATGCGCTGACTGCCATCTACCATTTTAACCATTTTCATGATGGTAGCCACGCACCCTACCGTGTAGAGATCTTCGAGGCCCGGTTCCTCTATGTCGGGGTTCTTCTGGGTGATAATCCCAATAAGCCTGTCCCTCGACATCGCATCATCAACCAGCCTGATCGATTTTTCCCTCCCCACAACCAGTGGTATGATCAGATCTGGATATGCAACCGTACCGCGAAGAGGCAGTATAGGAAGCTCGGCAGGAATGAAGAGCTTTTCCTTCGAGCTTTTATCATTCTTATAGCCAATTACCATTTATCCTCCTAATTGTCCTGCTGATGTCTGCTCTGTTGCTACTTCTTCACGTCCTCAAACTCGACGTCCACGACGTCATCATTGCCGCGCGAGCCGCCGCCTCCCGGCCTCTGTGCCTGCTGCTGTTCCGGACCGCCGCCTCCGGCCTGGGCCTCAGTCGTTTTCTTGTAGAGAAGCTCCGCGATTTTGTGGGACGCTTTTGTCATTTCGTCTATGGCCGGCCTAATCCTGCTCAGTTCGCCGCTCTTGAGGGCTTCTTTTGCGCTTGAGATTGCACTTTCGACAGAGCTGATGTCCTGCGCACTCAGCTTGTCTTTGCTTTCATTCAGCGTCTTCTCTGTGCCATAAATGAGATTATCGAGCTGATTACGAGCCTCCACTTCTTCCTTTTTCTTTCTATCTTCCTCCGCGTTGGTCTCCGCATCCTTCACCATTTTCTGGATGTCCTGCTCCGTAAGCCCCGTGGAGGCTGTTATTGTTATGTTCTGCTCTTTGGCCGTAGCCATATCTTTTGCGGTGACATGGAGAATGCCGTTGGCATCGATATCAAACGTCACCTCTACCTGCGGCATGCCCCTGGGCGCGGGCGGGAGGCCTATGAGATGGAAGCGCCCGAGGGTTCTATTGTCCCTGGCGAGCTCTCTTTCACCCTGCAGCACATGGATTTCCACGCTTGTCTGGTTATCTTCAGCCGTGGTAAAGATCTGGCTCTTTCTTGTAGGTATTGTGGTATTCCTCTCTATGATCTTTGTCATCACACCGCCAAGCGTTTCAATGCCCAGCGAGAGCGGCGTCACATCCAGAAGCAGCACATCTTTCACCTCGCCGGCAAGCACACCTGCTTGAACTGCTGCTCCAAGCGCAACGACTTCATCGGGATTGACCCCTTTATGCGGCTCGCGGCCGAAGAACTGCTTGACCAGATCCTGCACTTTGGGAATCCTGGTCGATCCTCCTACGAGCACAACCTCGTGGATATCAGACTGCTTCAATTTGGCGTCGTCCAGCGCCTTCTTGCAGGGCTCCATCGATCTCTGGAAGAGATCATCAGAGAGCTGCTCCAGCTTCGCACGCGTAAGCTTCATGTTCAAATGTCGCGGCCCCGATTGATCAGCAGTTATGAAAGGCAGATTTATTTCTGTCTCCATGGTTGTTGAGAGCTCGATTTTTGCCCTTTCCGCTGTCTCCTTCAATCTCTGAAGGGCCATTCTGTCCTTGGAGAGGTCAATGCCCTGGTCCTTCTTGAATTCTGCTACGATCCAGTCCATGACCCGCTCGTCGATGTCGTCTCCGCCGAGGTGCGTGTCACCATTGGTCGATTTCACTTCGACCACGTTGTCGCCTACTTCCAGGATTGAGATGTCAAAAGTGCCTCCCCCAAAGTCGTACACTGCTATCGTTTCATTCTTCTGTTTATCCAGTCCGTAGGCAAGGGCTGACGCGGTGGGCTCGTTGATGATGCGCAGCACATTGAGACCGGCGATTCTACCGGCATCCTTCGTCGCCTGCCTCTGGGAATCGTTAAAGTACGCAGGCACAGTGATGACCGCATCTTCAACAGTCTGCCCAAGATAACTTTCAGCAGATTTTTTAAGCTTTTGCAGTATGAACGCTGATATTTCCTGGGGCGTGTACTGCTTTCCCCGGACCTCCACTCTGGCATTGCCATTCGAATCACCCACGAGCTTGTAGGGAACTCGCTCCCCCTGGACTTCGCTGTATCGCCTCCCCATGAACCTCTTTATAGAAAAAATCGTATTCTCAGGGTTGGTGATCGCCTGCCGTTTCGCCACCTGACCGACGAGCACTTCGCCCTCTTTTGTGAACGCAACTACGCTCGGGGTGAGTCTGTTCCCCTCTTCGTTGATGATGACCTTCGGGTCCCCACCCTCCATAATTGCCACAACAGAAAATGTGGTACCAAGATCAATTCCAATCACCTTTTTAGCCATCGCACTACCCTCCAAGTCGATTTGTGTACAGATGCTAATATAAGCTCGACCACGCCGCTTGTCAACATGCTTTGTATCCTAAAAAGCCCTGCAAATATTTATTTTAATTGCTTTTTCTTAAATGGATGGCATACTCAAAGCCGTCAACAAGCGCGGCGAAAGAAGCCATGTTGATGTTCGCGGAGACGGCCGCGACACTCCAGGTCTCCTCGCCATCGGTGAAGACAATAGAGACTTCGACCCTGGCTGCGGTACCCGATCTCCTGTCACTTATGCGTGAGGCGAAATCAACCAGCTTCACCTCTCTGATAAAGGGAAAGATAGACCCTAGTGATTTTTCAAGAACGTTGGCCAGCGCATCCACGGGGCCTACGCCTGTCGACGCTTCGTGCATCTCGGCTTGTTCTGTCCTTATGATGACCGTTGCTTCAGGTCTCAGGCCGTCATCGATAAGTCTGTACGAACCGACCACACTGAAGGGCTTCTTGTACGTATCCAGGGCTCGCAGAATATTCAGCTCCTTTGTTGCGTCCCTTATATTCAGCAATCGCTTCATTGCTCCTTCTCCTCTTCGAGAAGCAGCTTATAATCGATGCTGTCTACGAGGGCCTGCCAGCTCGCCTCAAGAATATTCTCTGATACGCCAAGCGTCTCCCAGGTTCGTTTACCGTCGGTCGATTCGATCAACACACGCGTAACGGATGCGGTCCCGTCCTTACTGGAGAGCACCCTCACTTTGTAGTCCAAAAGCGAAACCTCTCCCAGTGCAGGATAGAACTTAAGCAGGGCCTTTCTCAGGGCGTTATCCAAGGCATGGACGGGTCCACTGCCTAACCCGGCGGTGTGTTCCACCCTGTCACCCACTTTGACGAGTATAGTGGCTTCCGAAACAGATGTATCTCTCTCTTTCTTTTCAACAATCACCCTAAAGCCGACCAGATCAAAGTATTTCCTGTGTATGCCAAGCGCCCTTTTCATAAGGAGCTCGAGAGAGCCTTCAGCGCCTTCGAACTGATACCCTCCGTGCTCAAGCTCCTTGACTTTCTTCAATACCTCTTTGACAGCCCTTTTTTCTTTTTCAATTTCGATGCCAAGTTCTTTGGCCTTGTAAAGAATGGTGCTCTCGCCGGAAAGATCTGAGACGAGCACCCGCTGCCTGTTTCCCACAAGCTGGGGCTCAACGTGCTCATATGTCGCCGGATTTCTTCGCACGCCGCTCACGTGTAGCCCGCCCTTGTGCGCAAAAGCAGCGTCACCTACATAGGCCCTGTGTTTGTCTGGAACAAGGTTGGCCATCTCGTCAATAAAGAGGCTCAGATCTCTTAATTTCTCGAGGTGCACCCGGTCAGATGCGCCGTAACCCATCTTCGCAATGATGTTGGGAATAATCGAACAAAGATTTGCGTTACCACACCGCTCACCGTAACCGTTTAACGTGCCCTGAACGTGGGCGCAGCCGGCTTTGACCGCCATAATACTGTTTGCTACGGCTGATTCCGTGTCATTGTGGGCATGGATACCGAGGGGCAGGGCGAAGCTGTTATGGATATCGGCAGTCGCGCCTGCTATCTCGTAAGGCATGCTGCCGCCATTGGTATCGCAGAGCACCAGCACGTCGGCTCCTGCCTCTTCAGCAGTCTTCAACACCTTTATCGCATACTGCCTGTTTCTCTTGAACCCATCAAAAAAATGCTCCGCGTCAAAGAAGACGACGCGGTCATGTTTCTTCAGACATCTGATTGTCTGATCGATCATCCTGAGGTTACCTTCCAGACTCACCTTCAGCGCATCCTTGACGTGCAGGTCCCAGCTCTTGCCCACCACGGCCACGTACCTGGTGTCCGCCTCCAGCACACTTCTCATGCTCTCATCCTCTTCAGCCTCGACTCCTGACCGTATTGTGCTGGAAAAGGCCACGATCTTCGTGTGCTTCAGTGGCAGTTTCTTCACCTCCTGAAAGTACTGCAGATCTTTAGGGTTCGAGCCGGGCCACCCCCCTTCCACGTAGTCCATACCGAATTCGTCCAGCTTTTCAGTAATTCTCAGCTTATCGAGAGGAGAGAATGAGATATCTTCGGACTGGGCTCCGTCGCGCAAGGTGGTATCGTAAAAATCGATCCTCACCGCTCCTCCTGGACATCTTCGGCGTCAAGCCCGAATCCCGTGTGCAGCGCCCGTACAGCCAGCTCTCCATACTTTTCACCGATCACGCAGGAAATTTTGATCTCCGAGGTGCCGATCATCTCGATGTTGATGCCTTCATTGGAGAGCAAGGCAAACATTTTAGCTGCGATGCCCGCGTGAGACCGCATTCCCAGGCCTACTATGGAAACCTTGGCGACGCGTTCGTCCACTTCGACAGTCTTCGCCCCGATTTCCGCAGAAAGTCCCTCCATAATCTTCTGCGCCTTCTTTGCGTCAGCCTTGCCAAGAGTAAAGGTGACGTCCGTCTTCTTGTCATGGCTCACGTTCTGGACGATCATGTCTATCACGATATTCGCATCGGCAAGCGTCGTGAATATCCTGGAGGCAACGCCCGGACGGTCGGGCACTCCGTTAACCGTGACCTTCGCCTCGTTCTTGTTATACGTTACGCCTGAAACAATTACCTGCTCCATCTCCGGTACCTCCTCACAGACGAGCGTGCCTTTGCCTTCGGTCAGCGATGATTTAACCAGAAGGGGGACCTTGTACCTTTTGGCCATCTCAACTGATCTGATCTGCAGGACCTTGGCCCCGAGAGATGCCATCTCCAGCATCTCATCGTAGGATATCCTTTCCAGCCTGCGCGCTTTGCTGGTGATGTTGGGATCGGTCGTGTAGACACCATCGACATCAGTGTAGATCTCGCATACGTCGGCCTTCAGGGCTGCTGCCACCGCCACTGCAGTGGTATCCGAGCCTCCGCGGCCGAGGGTGGTAATATTACCCTCCTCGTCTACGCCTTGAAACCCCGGCACCACCACGACTCTGCCATTCGCGAGCTCTGCCCTGATTTTGGTTTCCTCTATGTCGGAGATACGCGCCTTGCCAAAAGCAGAGTCAGTGACTATCGGCACCTGATGCCCTAGAACCGACACAGCATCATACCCCATCTCTTTCATCGTAATCGCAAGAAGGGCGGAAGTAACCTGCTCGCCCGTCGATATCAGCACATCGACCTCCCGTTCATCCGGGAATTTTGCGATGCCATGCGCGAGCCCCAGCAGACGGTCTGTTTCGCCCGACATCGCAGAAACAACTATAACGAGTCCATTACCTTGCTTCTTGTATTCGATCACCCGTTTGGCTACGTTCGCTATTCTCTCAGGATTTGCGACGGATGTCCCGCCATACTTCTGCACGACCAGCATCAGCAACCTCCAAAACGATCAATCTCTCCTCTTCGCTCGTGACGGTAATACTCACCTTAATGGTGTTATCCCACCATAGAGATTTTTCAGCCCATTCGACAGCCACGACAGCATCATCGAGATGCTCTTCAATGCCTAATTCATTCACGTCCACGCTTTCCAGCCTGTAGAGGTCTACGTGGCACAACCCGAGTCTGCCCGCATACGCATTGAGCAGAGTAAACGACGGCGAAAGCACGTGTTCCCAGTCAGGCACATCCAGGCCCTTCGCCAGGCCCTTAACGAACTGCGTTTTGCCTGATCCTAACTCGCCGTAAAGAAGAAACACATCACCGGCCCTCGACAATTCTCCGATAGCTGCGCCGATCGCAACCGTGTCAGAGGGCCCTCTTGATATAAGTTCTATCCGTTCCACGCCTTAATTCCCGCAGTGCTTCGCCGACTCCCTTCAGCAGGTCTACTGCTACAAGGTCCATATCGCTTCTCGTGGCGACCCAGGTATCCGCAATGTAGCCATGAAGATAGACCCCGAGGAGAGAAGCCTCCAGCGATGTGTAGCCCTGCGATAGAAGGCCGCCTATAAAACCAGTAAGTATATCACCGCTTCCGCCTTTTGCAAGCGCTGCGTTGCCTGTAGGATTGATGAAGAGAGAGCCGTCAGCGCCAAAAATGGTCGTCCGCGCTCCCTTCAGCACAAGATCGATGCCATGGGTTGCGACAAACCTGCGGCCGATGTTCAATCGGTCTGCATTAACCTCTGCGGGACTCAAGCCCACCAGACGGCCTATCTCTCCGGGGTGAGGCGTGAAAACGGCTCTCTTTTCTTTCTTCCTGATGAGCCGTTCATGGCCTTGAAAGCTGGTAATGCCATCCGCATCAACGACAAAGGGCTTGTCCAGCTCGACGTACAGCTTCCGCACCAGCGTCATTGTTTCTTCGGTGGTTGAGAGGCCCGGACCGATCACGATCACGTCTTTATCGCGGGCAAACGATTCAATCTGGTCGAACGCGTCCTCAGCCAGATGGCCCTTCCCGTTATCCTCCACGGGGAAGGTCATGACCTCTGTCAACTTGGTTTCCATAATAGCGTTGAGACTCCGCGGAATCACCAGAGTCACAAGACCGGCTCCTATCTTGAGCGCGGCGTCGGACGCCATTGCTGCTGCACCGGTCTTGCCTGTCGAGCCCGAAATGATGAGGGCGTGGCCAAAGCTCCCTTTATGGCTAAACGGCCTGCGGCTCTTCAGAAAACTTCTCAGCATATCGCCGTCGACAACCTCTGCATCTACGCCGATATCCTTTTCAGCAGCTGGAGGAAGAGCAATGTCCACTACCGTAAGTTCGCCCACGTGGGCCGCACCCGGATAGAGGAGCTGCCCTATCTTGGCGTACCCGTAGGTATAGGTACTATCCGCCGTGACGGCCACACCCAGTGGCACACCGCTCATGGCATCGAGACCTGAGGGGATATCCACTGCGACAATGGGCCTTTTCGATGCATTCATCTGTTCGATGAGAGCTTTCTCGATTCCCTGCACTTCTTTTGACAACCCTGTACCGAAAATAGCATCAATGAGAAGTTCTGCTTCCTTGAGCTTCTGCCGGATATCAGCGAGCTTTCTTATAACGGTCATCGCTCCGTTCAATTTGCGATAGAGCTCCATGTTAAGGGCTGCATCGCCTTTCAGGTCCTCCGGTTCACACGTAAGAACCACAGACGTCTCGAACCCATCTCTTAGCGCGTACCTTGCGATGACAAATCCGTCCCCTCCGTTGTTCCCCCTGCCACAGCAGATTGTCAGCTTCTTCTTTTCGGTAAGATATTTTTTTCTGAGAAGACGGTACGTAGTCCTTCCCGCATTCTCCATGAGCACTGCTGAAGGAATACCCCATGTATTGATAGCGTAATCATCGTATCGCTTCATGCGTTCAGGAGAGAGCACTTTCATCAAGAACCTCCTGCGAAGCAAACCCGAAATCCTACTATCGAAATCCTAAACAATTTCGAAATTTCCAGGTTCCAAGACTAATCCAGCTTACCTGCTTTTGTCTTCGGTCATTTGACATTAGATATTGTTTAGAATTTGGCGATTAGGATTTAGGATTTCACCTCCTTTTCTATGGCTACTGCTGCCACTGCGTATGCTTTCTCGTGAGAAATGGTCACACCCTCGTAACGGGAGCCCCGAAAGGAAATGAACGGTTGTCCGGAGTCACCGGCCAGCACCTCTATCTCCCTCCATGGCAGACGCCTCCCGAATGCCTTCATGAAAGCTTCTTTCGCAGCAAAGCGTCCTGCAAGCGTTTCGGCCCATCTTTTCTTGCGCTGTGCGTAGGTTATTTCCAAATCGGTGAATATCCGCTTCAGAAAATGATCTCCATGACGTACTTTGAGCGCCTCTATTCTCGATACATCAACGATGTCAATGCCGATCACATTCACCTCAGGCGCAAGGATCAAGGCATAAGGCCAAAGGCACAACATTTCTTGACCTCTTTTCACTAACCATCGGCTACCGAAGACCTTTGCCTTGCACTGTCAACTGCTCACTGCTTACTGCTCGCGGACTTTATCAGTTCAATCATATCCGTCACAGCCCGATCCAGCCCCACAAAGACTGCCCGCGCTATGATGCTGTGTCCGATGGCAAGTTCCTTGATTTCCGGGATAGCCGCGATATCGGCCACGTTATGGTAGTGAAGGCCGTGTCCTGCGTTCACCATGAGACCCAGGCTACTCCCCATTTTTGCGGCCAGCTGAACTTTTTCTAACTCCGCGAGCCGGGAAGCCTCTTCCGGCGCGTCGCTGTACCTTCCGGTGTGGAGTTCGATCATCTCAGCACCCGTCGCTTTTGAAGCGGCGATCTGCGGCTCTGCAGGATCGATAAAGAGGCTCACTTTGATCCCGCTTTCTCTCAGGCGGCTCACAGCCCGCATCAGGCGATCCTTGAGAAGAACAACGTCGAGCCCACCCTCGGTGGTGAGCTCCTGCCTCTTTTCCGGCACCAGCGTTGCCATCTCCGGTTTTATCTCCCGAGCTATGGCAACCATCTCATCCGTGGCAGCCATTTCAAGGTTCAATTTCGTCCTCACTACCTGACGCAGGATCTGCACGTCCCTGTCTTTAATGTGGCGTCTGTCTTCACGCAGATGGACAATAATCCCGGATGCACCTGCCATTTCCGCGATGCCTGCGGCATAGACGGGCTCCGGGTAATAGATTCCTCTCGCCTCACGCAATGTCGCAACGTGGTCAATATTCACCATAAGCTCAGGCATGATACTTCTCCGAAAGGCGTTTTCGGGCAACTTCCGCGATCTCTTGTGCGTAATCCTTTACCTGATCATGGTTCTTTCCTTCCACCATGATCCTGAGGAGCATCTCCGTCCCAGAGTATCGTACTACCACTCTGCCCTTTTTCCGCAACGCCTTTTCAACGCTCTCAATTTTTTTCCGCAACTCGGGAACTTTATCCAATGGCTTCTTTTCTCTCACCCCGATATTAAGCTCCACTTGAGGAAACTCTTCAAACCCCGCCTTCAGGTCGTTCAGGGTCGCCCCTTTCTCTACCATGATGTTCAGCACCTTCAATGCCGTGACAATCCCGTCCCCTGTGGTATTGTGGTCGAGAAAGACTACGTGGCCCGACTTCTCGCCACCAAAATTAAAGCCCTCCTGGAGCATCCTTTCCAGCACGTAGCGGTCACCCACATCTGTTCTGACTACCCGCACCCCTTCCCGCTTCAAACACACGTCCAGACCCATGTTGCTGGCAATCGTCGCCACGACAGTATTCTTCTTCAGAAAGGCCCTGTCTTTCAGGTATCTGCCACAAATCGCCATGAGTGTATCGCCATCTACGATCCCACCCTTCTCGTCAACGAAGAGCACCCGGTCTCCGTCTCCGTCGAAAGCCACACCAATGTGGGCGTTCTTGTCCAACACCAGTTCCCTTAGCACATTCGGATGGAGTGTCCCGCATTCTTTGTTGATATTCTCTCCATCCGGTTCCACAGCGTGGGCGACCACATGCGCGCCAAGCTCCTCAAAGACAGCCGGCGCCACCTTATACGTCGCGCCCTGAGCGCAATCTACGACCAGTTTGAGCCCTGAGAGGGTGAGTTCCTGGGGGAAGGTATTCTTAAGGAAAACTATATAGCGCCCCACAGCGTCGTCGATACGATGTGCCTTGCCGATTTCAGAAGCTACGGGACGAATCTCGTCGATACTGCCGTCCATGATCATTCTTTCAATCTCTGACTCCAACTCGTCCGGCAATTTAAAGCCTTCGCCTGAAAAAATCTTAATCCCGTTATCTTGATAGGGATTGTGCGAGGCTGAAATCACTATGCCCGCATCGGCACGCATGCTGCGCGTAATGAAGGCGATCCCTGGAGTGGGAAGCGGACCCACAAGCCAGACATCGAGGCCGGTGGAGCAGATACCTGACGCAATTGCTGTTTCCAGCATGTAGCCCGAGAGCCTTGTGTCTTTTCCTACCACTATTCTTCCCCTGCCATGCCGCTCCTTGAAGACATGGGAAACAGCCCTTCCGATCTTAAGCGCCACTTCAGAGG
>Ga0335069_10008227_pt1 | contig 14954 bp, 11 predicted proteins | sample Lox_Sample_11_FD_206714 | JGI IMG/M metagenome (GOLD analysis project Ga0335069, IMG submission 206714) | Soil microbial communities from Loxahatchee National Wildlife Refuge, Florida, United States - Lox_Sample_1.1 | ecosystem: Environmental > Terrestrial > Soil > Wetlands | place: USA... | reverse complement strand
GAGCGGCGAAAACTTTTACCTCGGGCCAGTCCATGGCGGGCGTATTTTGAGTGATTTGCCGGAGTTGTTCGAGCACCCACGCGGTGTAGATGTCGATGACGAGGAGTTTGCCGGCACGTTTGCAGGCCCGATAGGCGGAGACGATGCGGTCGATGTTTTGCGAGGACGCAAGCAGGAACGAGATGTTCTTCTGTTGCCGAATCGTCTGTAAGATAGTGTTTTCCACTGCGTTCTCGTCAGGAAAGAGGTCGTTGTTGCGGCGGAGCATGGTGCCTTCGAGGAAGAGCACATCGATTTCGCGAACCGGGCGCTTCACGAAATTCTCGAAGAGCACGCCCTTCCGGCCATGCGAGCGAAGATCGCCGCTGTAGAACAGGCGCTTGCCTTCAGCTTCGATAAGGAAGGCATAAGCATCGGCGGCAGAGTGATCGACAAGATAGGGAGTGATGGTGAACTCACCTATCGTAAACGGCTGCCAGGCCTTGAAGTGGTGGAAGTCGAGCGCATATCTGTCTTTGCCGAGAAACACCCGCGTCGCGTCGATCAAGCTGCGGGCCAGCGTGCCGATGTAGACTGGAGTGCCGGCCGGCAGTGAATCCATCAGGCCGAAGTGGTCCTGGTGAGGATGGCTGACAAGAAGGGCGTTCACGGAAAGCTGCGAGAGGTCTACAGGCTGGCTGTCGGCGCTGAGGGGAAGTCCGGCATCGAGAAGAATCGTTGTGTTTTCCGAAGAGACCTGAATACAGTTTCCGCCAATTTCGCGGCCGCCCTTATGAATGGTGACTTTCATTGGCCCAATTACCCGAACACTTTCCCGATTTTTAGACAGGCCCGCCCGGACTCAGCTTCTCCACGCTGCGCCAATCATCGTAGCTGCCTCGAATATCCAACTATATATTCAAAAACGCGGGCGAGGAGTTTACAGTTTCCGCGAAATATCTGTGGAAAACACAGCACAGAGTGGGAAGAGCTAGGCCGCGCGCATGGCCGCTTCACTTCATCGTTGTCCCGCGGCGTAGAAGACGCTCAAGGCCGACCAGACGATTTGTAATGGGAAGTCGCCCACGGTCCAGCGACCCCCCCGCAGCCTGACATACAACGGTTGACAACAGCCCAGCGCACGCATCGACAGGGTCCCGCTTGTCTGGTTCGGCCAACCCTTCACATTTCGATTCGTGCTCTGGCGGGTGTTCCAGACTTTCATACGCGCGACTCAACACCGAACGAGGTCGCCCCAGAGCCGGGATCCCCAATGAGAATGCCGCTCGAACCTCTTCCCCGGAAATACCTGGGCCGGCACAAACGAGTGCGGCTACTGCAGCCGTTCGGAGTTCGCCTCTTTGAAGGTGACGGTGTTGTCACCGGCGACGAGGTCGGCCAGAATGTCCCACACCAGCGATCCGCCGGAGCTGGGGACCACGGCAAAGAAGTAATACGGACCGGTTGTTGCGGTTGCATTCAAGGTGGCGTTGCCGGAGGAGTCGAGCTTGGCGGTGGTTACGTAGTACTTTGTAAGGCCCTGTATGACCCCGCTGCAGCCACTCGATGAATGGCAGAGGGTCTGCAGCGCCTTCATGGCCTGACCGGACGTGGCGTTTGCCGGCACCGGGACGCCAAGTTCCGTCAGAATCCGGCTCATGGGGTTGCGGGTGACGAAGACAGTTTGGCCGGCCAGGGGATTGGTTCCGCTGAAGTTGGAGGAAAGAAGAATGCGGAAATGGACACGGGTGCCGGTTGGCGACGCGGAGATTCCCGCGTTGGCGAGGGAGTTCTCAATGGAAGCAGGAGCGGATGCCGTGGGCGCCGGCGAGGAATGGGCCGCCGGCGTTGCCGGGGCTGGAGCGGGGGCTGAATCGAGGCCTGCATCGCGGCCTGGAGTGGGGCCTGGAGCGGGGCCTGGAGCGGCAGAGGCGGCCGCAGCTCCGTAGTCCGCCGGTACCGGCGCCCTGGACGCGACCATAGTGTTGCGGGCGCCCTTCGGCGTGAAGGCGCCAACGCCGCAGCTCTCGGAGTGTGGCGTGAAGGTGACGACCTGGCCATTGACTCCAGAGACAAGCTTGCCGTTCACCGTGGCGGAGCCGGAGCCGCGCAGCGTGTTGTCGGGCGCAAGTGCCAGCTGGAATGCGCCGCCGCCGTTCTGAACGTGAATCACGAAGCCGCTGGCGGTGTTGTCCACGGTGTACGGCGCATTGATGTGCGCCTTGCCGCAGTCCAGCGTGACGAACCGGTTATCGAATGCGAGATGCATACCGGTGGAACCGGCATAGTCTCCCGCGACGCGAAAGCCATAGATGGTGGCCACGGGATCGCCGGCGCCGAACATGTCTTCGAGCCCGCCCGGTTTGGGTCTTGGCGGTGGGGGCGGCGCAGGCTGCGGAGCCATTTGAGAGAGAGTGCAGCGCTCCATCTTCGGCGCATAGATGGGGGTTGAGCTGGTGGTGCAGTTGCCTCCGGTGCAGACGTACTCGTTGTGATAACCCGTGATGATCTGGCCTTTGACGGGAATGTTGCCGGGGCCGGCAAGCGAGCCGTCTCCGCGCAGCGTCAGCACAATGGGCTCGGGCTCGTTGTCGATGACGATCTGAGTCGCCCCGCCGGATTTGCGGATCGTGTACCGGTGGGAATCGTCGACAAGCGTGCCGCACTTCTGAAGAAGGGCCTTGCCGTCCCACGTCAGGCCTAACTCGGGCAGATCGGTCCGGCTGTGATACATGCCGACGAGGAGGACGCCGTTGAGGGGCGGCGGTCCGTTCGATGAAGTGTCTGAGGCGCCAAGGGTGATCAGACTTGCCATGGCGTTCAGGGCTCCCATCATTGCACCCGCGCATTCGTTGTAGGAGCCGCCTAACTCAAGGCATCGTTTCTGTTCGTCATTGAGTGGGCCGCCGCCGCCCGCGCCCAGGAGGCCGTCAGTGAGGCCGCCCCCGGATTGGCCGTTCTCCTGTTTCATCTGCTGCTGGAGTCGGTCTTCGTGCTGCTTGTAGCTCTGGGCGAGGTTGGATTCGGCGCCTTTGTAAGTGTCGGCTGCCTGCCGGCCTTCGAGCTGCTTGATCCAGCTCAGGGCGTTCAGGATCTCGTATTGGCCCTCCTTCTGCTGGAACGCTTTCACCTCGGCGGGCGAGTGGGTCTTGGCGAAGTCCTGCGAGAGCTGGAATGCGGCGAGGCTGTAGTCGCCCAGGAGCTTTTGCTCGGCAGGAGTGAAGGGGCCGTTGTATTTGCGAGCATCTCTGATGCGCGTGATGTAGGTCTGGAGATACGTGAGGATGGCCACCTGGCGCGCCACGGTATCGTTGGGGTCGGTGCCCTTGACTTCGGTCTTGACCCGCTCTACGGAAGGCAGATCTTGGGTGTAGTCGCCCTGGGCCAGGGCAGCCCAGGCGATCAAAAGAAAACCAGCGCAGAAGAGGCCGCGAACGCGCGGCGCGAACGCCGAAACGGCAAGGGCTGGGAGATCCATTGATCACGCTCCCGTGGGAATTCTATCGGGGACGAGAAAACTCAAGTTAGTTCTACAGCAAGCGGCGCGTCAAGGCTTTTGAGCGGGTTCGAGGCCTGGTTGCGGATATCCACGTGCGCGGACCGTAGGGGAGACTGTTTCCGTGCGGTTTCTTCCTTCAACGACGCGGACAAACCACGCGAATGTGCCTCAAACGGCGTAGACAAATCGCGCCGAAGTGTCTCACACGGTGAAGAAGAATCGCCGAATCTGTCCGGGCCATTTGTGTCCTGCCTCACCGCCCGCACCGGCCCATGGGAGGCCACGCATCACATGCGAACGTGATCCGGCTCACATACAAGTCACCGCATGAAACCGCAGAGTTGGTTCGCTTCATGATCCGGATCACGATGAGTCGGCTGCACCTGTGGCCGCCTCGGAAACCAGAGACTCCATGAACGGATTCAGGGATTACGCCCATCTGCTACGCTTTGCTGCTCTTTTCGTCATCGCGTTCCTTATCTTCTGGGCCATCCGCGGCTTTGTCGTCCCCCCGTCGTTTGGCAAATACGGCCACTACCGCGCCGCCGCCTTGAGCGAAATCGCCGCCCATCCTCTCCACCACGCTGGACACGCTGCCTGTGAGTCATGTCACACCGACATCCAATCCACCAAAGCCTCCGGCAAACACGCCTCCGTCAACTGCGAAGCCTGCCACGGACCCCAGGCGCAGCACGCCGCCGATCCCTCCATTGACCCCGGCAAACCCGATACCGCCGTTCTCTGCGCCCGCTGCCACGCCGTCTCCGCGGCCCGCCCCAGGTCCTTCCCCCAGGTCAACATCGCTGACCACTCGAGCGGCGTCCCCTGCCAGACCTGCCATCAGCCGCACAGCCCGGAGATCGGCGCCACTCCCGCGGGAGGTGCCAAGTGAACCTCTCCCGCCGCCAAATCCTCGTTTTGCTGCCCGCCGCCGCCGTGGCCTGGAAATACGTGCTGGCCGACAGCCCACAGTCCGCCCCCAACTACAACATGTCCGACCACTGGTGGGGCATGCTCATCGACATCCCCAAATGCATCGGATGCGGCAACTGCGTCCGCGCCTGCAAGGCTGAAAACGATGTCCCCGACGGATTCTTTCGCACCTGGGTGGAGCGCTACCACGTCACCGACGGCAACATGACCAACCCCGAGGTGATCTCGCCCGATGGCGGGAAGGAAGGCTTTCCCGCGGTGACGGAGGATGCGGGCAAATATTTCTATGTGCCCAAGCTATGCAATCACTGCGCCGACTCGCCCTGCACCCAGGTCTGCCCCGTAGGCGCAACTTTCGTCAGCCCCGACGGCGTGGTGCTCGTCGATCCCAAGTATTGCCTCGGCTGCGCCTATTGCGTGCAGGCCTGTCCCTATGGATGCCGCTACATCCATCCGGAAAAGAAGGTGGCCGACAAGTGCACGCTTTGCTATCACCGCATCACGAAGGGGCTCACCACGGCATGTTGTGAAAGCTGCCCGACGGGCGCGCGCCAGTTGGTGGATCTCAAGAACCCCAAAGACCCTATCCACGCATTCCTCAAGACCCACAGCGTGCAGGTGCTCAAGCCGCAGATGGCCACCGGCGCAAAGGTCTACTACAACGATCTGGATGGATCGGTGCGCTAACCGAGCTTTCAGCCCTCAGCTATCAGCTCTCAGCCGGCTGATCGAGAGGCAAAGCGATGACAAACGAAGAACAAGCTGAGGGCTGATGGCTGAAAGCTGGGAGCTGGTATTTATGAACGGTGTTGAAGGTTTCATGTATCCGAACGAGATAGAGCTCCACTGGAGCGTCCTCATCGTCCTTTATCCATTTATTACGGGACTGGTGGCGGGCGCATTTATCCTGGCCTCGCTCGAGCGCGTCTTCCGCGTTGAAGCCGTCAAGCCCACCTACCGGCTGGCGCTGCTCACAGCGTTGTCGTTCCTGATCGTTGCGCCGTTGCCGCTGCAACTGCATCTCGGCCACCCCGAGCGCTCGCCGGAAATGTACTTCACTCCGCACAGCACCTCGGCCATGGCCATGTTCGGCTACGTCTATCTCTGGTACCTCATGGCCGTGCTGGTGTTCGAGATTTGGCTCGACTACCGCCGCGACATCGTGCTCCTGGCGCAGAGATCCCGCGGGCTGCTGCGTCTGGTCTACCGCGTGATGACGCTCGGCTCCGATAACATCAGTCCCCATTCGCTGCACATCGACGAGCGCGTAGGCTGGATCGTGACCCTGGTCGGCATCCCTTCCGCCTTCATGCTTCACGGCTATGTCGGCTTCATCTTCGGATCCATCAAGGCCAATCCGTGGTGGTCATCCCCGCTCATGCCCGTGGTCTTCATCTTCTCCGCCATGGTCTCGGGCATCGCCTGCGTCATGGTGCTGTACATGGCAACCACCAGGCTGCGCCACAAGCAAATCGACATGCGATGCGTCGACACCATCGCTATGTACCTCTTCTATACCTTCATCATCGACTTCAGCCTGGAGATGCTCGACCTGATACACCGCATCTACGAGGCCGACGAGTCATTCCGCAGCCTTGACTTCATGGTCCATTCCAAGCTGTACTTCTCGCATATCGTGGTGCAGATCATTCTGGGCACGCTGACCCCGCTCATCCTGCTCGCCATTACCCAGGTGGTAAAGCTGAACGAAGTGGTGCGCAAGAGGATGTACGCCATCGCCGGCACCCTGACATTGATCGGAATCTTCGCCATGCGCTGGAATGTGGTCATTGGCGGCCAGCTCTTTTCCAAGAGCTTTCTCGGCTACACCACCTACAAAATGACGCTCGTCACGCGCGAGGGACTGCTGGTCGCCATCGTTCTCACCATTCTCCCCATCGGCATCCTCTGGGTCTTGATCAAGTTGCTTCCACCATGGCCCGGCGAGGACCTTCCGGCCTCTTCCGGCGAACGCAAGCCCATCGAAGCGGCCGCGGACTGACCAGCATTCCGGCTGAAGTTCCTCCAGGGGTGAAACCAATGATCACTCATCCCGAAACACTCGAACAGCTTTCCGAGCGCATCGACGAGTTGGAGATGCGCGTCCGGCAATTGGAGCAGTCCTCGAGTCCACGCCCTGAAATCGCTCCGCCCTCCCCGGTTCCTCAGATCAAAAGCCCGCAGGAGAATGCGCCTGGTTTCCCCGCGGGTGCAACCCTCACCGTACTGGGCAAGGCACTCCTCGGAATCGCCGGCGCTTACATGCTTCGCGCGCTCTCCGGGGTCGTGCCGCGCGGGCTTCTCGCTGTCGTGGCCGGCGTATACGCAGTCGCCTGGCTCGTGGCCGGCGCGCGAGTCATCCCCAACAACCGGCTCGCGGGGGTCTTCTACGTATGCACGTCTCTCCTCATTCTTACCCCCATGCTGTGGGAGATGACCATACGATTCCACGCCATGCCGGCGATCGTTGCCGCCGCCGCCATCGCCGCATATCTCGCTGCAACCTGGGTCTTCGCCCGGCAGCCGGGCCGCTCTTCCGCATTCTCCATCGCCTGGGCGGGATCGGCCGTCACCGCTCTTGCGCTCTCGATCGGCACCCATGACATGGCGTCGTTTACCGCCATTCTGCTCGCCATGGTCGCATGCGGCGAGGCCGCCAGGGTCACCCGCCAGCCCATTGCCGTCTCGCCGATCGTGTTTCTTGCATCCGACACCGCCGTCTGGGCTCTGCTCTTCCTCTACCGCATGCCGGCGGAAACCCGTCCTGACTATCCCCCGCTCAGCCCGCTCGCTGTGATCGGCGCACCCCTGCTGCTCTTCGCAATCCACGCCACCGGAACCGCCATCCACACCGGGTTACACGGATTCCGGCTCTCGGCCTTCGACACCATGCAATCCGTCCTGGGCCTTGTTCTCACAGGGTGCGCCTTTTTCTGGCTGGCGCCGGAATTCGGCCAGCCAGCTCTCGGCGCCCTGTGTGTACTGCTTTCGATCGCCTGCTACGCCGCGGCATTCGGTCCATTCCAGCATGCCCCCGATCCGCACAACTTCCGCGTCTTTGCTGCATGGGGCGCAGCCCTTCTCCTCTGCAGCGGTTTTCTCCTTCTGCCGCGTTCCGCCGCATCTGTGGCGCTCGCCGTGCTCTCGCTGGCTGCTCTCTATTTCAGTGCCCGCATGCGCACGCCGGCCCTTGAGTACCACGGTGTGCTGTTCCTCACCGTCGCTGCATGGGCCTCCGGACTTCTCGAATTTGCATTCAGCACGCTGGCCGGCAAAATGCCCGCGTGGCCTCCATTGCCGGTCATCTCCCTTTCGATTGCCACCCTCCTGGCCTGCGCGGCCTGCCGGGAGCAGCCCGGAGAACCCGTAAGGAATCAGCTTCTCCATTACGTTCCCGCGCTGTTGGCCGCTACAGCACTCTGTGCTCTCGTCACACTCGCGCTCATGGGCGCCGTGCGCCTTGCCTTCTCGCTCGATGTCTTCCACATCGCATTTCTGCGCACGTTGACCCTTTGCTCCGTTGCCTTTGTGTTCGCTCTGGGCGGATCTCGCCTGAACCGCCCGGCGATGAAGCGCGTTGCCTACACGCTCATCGCACTTGTCGCAGCCAAGCTGCTCTTCGAAGACCTCCGCCACGGGCGGCTCGAATTCATCGCCGCCTCCATCTGTCTGGTGGCGCTTACACTCATTCTCGTGCCGCGCCTCACCAGCCGGATTCCGCGTCGCGGCAACGCGAGTTAGAACCGCCGGAGACCTGGCGGCACGCAGCTCCGAGGCCTCAAGTGACAGCGATGCAAGCCGCCGCCCCATCTCGACAAAGTGCCGTGAACTGCGGTGCAGGGTTACATCGAACTTAACTTTCCTGTCACCGCATTCGCTCCGGCACGGTGCGGCCGTTAAGATGACAGCGAGGCGCTCCTTTTGCCCAGACGCAGCGCAGGCCTGTTGCTCTTTCGCCGCCGCAACGGCGCAGTCGAGGTGTTTCTCGCGCATCCAGGCGGCCCGTTCTGGGCCAGGAAAAACCTCGGCGCGTGGACCATCCCCAAAGGGGAATATGAGCCCGATGAGGAGCCCCTCGCCGCCGCGCGCCGCGAGTTCGCAGAGGAGACCGGCTTTGCCATCGATGGCGAGTTCCTCGATCTCGGCACGGTAACCCAGAACTCCGGCAAAATCGTCTCCGCCTGGGCTATCGAAGGCGATTGCGATCCGGCAAGGCTGGTCAGCAACTTCTGCCAGGTGGAGTGGCCGCCGCGCTCCCGGCGCATGATCGACATTCCCGAGGTTGATCGCGGAGCCTGGTTTTCACTCGATGAAGCGTACGAGCGCATCTTCACCGCCCAACGACGATTCCTTGACGCGCTGTCGCGCAAACTGCGCGAACCAACCGGCACCCAGGCCGCGCGCGACGAAGCACGCCGAGGCGGCAGTGCTTGAATAGACAAGACTCAGGAGGAGCGGCCATGGCCGAAACATCGGCATTCCCGTATGAAACGCGGCTCAACATCCTGTATGGGCCGCTGCAGGTCATCGACATCCATGCTGTCCCCGATGCGGACAACTTCAAGTGGTTCAACCAGACACTCTGCCAGGTGAACGGATCGGTGGTGCGCATGGGTGTCTTCGAAGGCGAGTACCACTGGCATAAGCACGACGACGACGATGAGTTCTTCTACGTCGTCGACGGCAGGCTCATCATCGATCTCGAAGACCGCGTGGTGGAGCTTGCGCCGGGGCAAGGGATGGTGGTGCCGCGCACAGTCCTGCATCGCACGCGCGCCAAAGAGCGAACCACGGTCTTGATGGTCGAGAACGCGGGCATCATTCCCACCGGGAATTGATCGCCATCTCGACACCCGCAAACAGCGGGGGCGAATCCCGATGGGATTCGCCCCTCGCATACTCGATGCTTGCGCAATCAGTCTGCCGCGTATTCAGCCTCTTCCACGCGCGCCTGCTCCATCAGCTTCACCGGGTAGTAGGCATTCCGCGTGTACTGCTTTACCATGCGGTTGGTGTTGAAGTACGAGCCGTTGAAGGCCAGCGTGGTGCGCATCAGTTGCGCCCATTTTTCCGGTGCCTGCAGATACAGCGGGACCACTGCGTTTTCGAGCTTGTTGTAGAGGTGGACCGCCTCCTCCTCATCGGTGGCGCCGTCCTCGATGGCCCAGCCGGTGACCCCCTCGATGCAGCCCTCGATCCACCAGCCGTCGAGAATCGACAGGCTGGGCACGCCGTTGAGCGCCGCCTTCATGCCGCTGGTGCCGGAGGCCTCATAGGGACGCCGCGGCGTGTTGACCCACACGTCGACGCCCGAGGTGAGCAGGGCGCCCAGATCCCAGGCGTAGTTCTCGAGGTAGACGATGTGCAGCTTGTCACTGTCCAGGCTGCCGGCGCGTTCCACCACCTCGCGGATGAGCGCCTTGCCGGGCTGGTCCTGCGGGTGCGCCTTGCCGGCATAGAGAATCTGCAGGCCGCCCGCCTGTTCGGCGATGCGCACCAGGCGTTCGGGATCGGTGAACATGAGGTTGGCGCGCTTGTAGGTGGCCACACGGCGCGCAAAACCGAGCGTGAGCAACCGGGGGCTCAGCACCAGCCCGGTGCGTGCGCCCACCTCCGCCAGCAAAGCTTCCTTGGCACGCCCATGCGCGGAGCGGACGGCATCGAGGGGCAGGTCGAGCGCGTTGCGCAGGAACAGATTGTCGCGGCGCCAGGCGGGAATGTTGGTGTCCAGCATCTGCTGCACCGGCTCTGAGACCCAGGTGGGCGCATGCACGCCGTTCGTGATGGCGTCGATGGGGAACTCGGGGAACATCTCGCGCGACACCTTCCCATGCTGCAGGGCGACACCGTTGGCATGGCGCGAGAGGCGCAGCGCCAGCATGGTCATGTTGAGCAGGCCCTCGTGGAAGGCGCCCAGCTTCTGCAGGCGCGCGGTGCGTTCGCCGCCCAGAATGCGGATGGCCTGCTCTGTGGAGAAGCGGTCGTGGCCGGCGGGAACGGGCGTGTGCGTGGTGAACACGCACTTGCTTCGTACCGCGGCCAGATCGGCATCCGTCGCCGCGCCCAGCGGCCCGCCGCCCAGTTGGCCTTCCAGCAGGGCCAGCGTGAGCAGCGCCGCGTGCCCTTCATTCATGTGATACACGTTCACGCGCAGGCCGAGGGCGTTGGCCATGCGAATGCCCCCCAGGCCCAGCACAATCTCTTGCTGCAGGCGATAGTTGGTGTCGCCGCCGTAGAGGTGATCGGTGAGGCCGCGGTCCCAGCCGGAATTTCCTTCGAGATCGGTATCGAGCAGGTAAATGGGGACAACGTGTCCGGCGCGGCCGGTGAGGTCGTACCGCCACGCGCGCACAATGACCGTGCGCTCCTCGACCGACACGGTGATGCGGGCGGGCTCTTCGCTGCAGAAATCGGCCGGGTTCCAGGCCTGCACCTCTTCGCTCTGGACTCCGGTCGCATCAAGGCGCTGGCGGAAGTATCCCTTGCGATGGAGCAGGGTGAAGGCGACCAGGGGCACGCCGAGGTCGGCTGCGGAACGGAGAGTGTCCCCCGCCAGCACGCCGAGACCGCCGGAGTAAGTGGGCATACCAGGGTTGATCGCGATCTCCATCGAGAAGTAGGCGACCTGGCCGGAAGAGGGGAAAGTCTCGTACGAAAAAGGTTTTGTGGTCATGCTGGACATGGATTACTTGCTGGCCTCCGCTGAACTGCCCGCCTGCCGGGCAGCAGCCTTCGTCGAAAAAACGGGGGCCCACCGGGAGAGTGGCTTGCATCGCTCGATCGGGTTCTAGTAAACCCGATTTTAACAAGCTTTACTCCCGTGGACATTGCCTTTGACTTCCGATGAAAGCACGATACGACTGCGGATGAATCCCCCGGGGAGTACAAAAAGGATCATTCCGGGGCAGGCACGCATTGCTTCAAGCCTTGGCCGGACAGCCTGGCTCTGTGGGTGCTACCTGACTGCTTGGATGCTTTCCTGCACTCGATGGGCTCCACCGGATGCATGACAAATATGGATTTGGGGCTCAATACCGGTACGGGCCGCGTAGCGCTTTGCCAGGGCGGACGCAAAAGTATCGGCGTGTTGCGCCTCGACGAGGTTCACCGTGCAACCGCCAAAACCGCCGCCGGTGAGACGGGCTCCGATGAGGCCGGGCAGGTCCTGGGCCAGTTCCACCATCGCGTCGGCCTCTTCGCAACTGGCTTCAAAGTCCTGACTGTAGCTGCGATGCGCTTCGGCCATGAGGCGTCCGAGCGTCTTCAGATCGCCCTGCATGAGAGCCTCGGCGGCGGCAACGGTGCGAATGTTCTCCGTGATCACGTGACGGGCGCGCTTGAGGGCGTCGGGGCTCATCTCGGAGCCCCACTTCTCGAGATCTTCGACGGTGGCGTCGCGCAGGAAGCGGACTTCAGGACGGTGGCGCGCAATGGCTGCCGCTGCCTCTTCCACCTGGGCGCGGCGACTGGTGTACTCGCCCCCGGTGATCGCGTGCTGCACCATGGTGTTGGCGATGACCAGGGAGATGCTCTCTGGGATCGGCGCCAGCTTGTAGCTGAGATCGCGGCAGTCGAGCAGCAGGGCGTGATCCTTGGCGGCGTTGGCGGAGATGAACTGGTCCATGATGCCGCAGCTCGAGCCGACAAACTCGTTTTCGGCGCGCTGACAAAGCCGCGCAAGGACGGGGCCGGGGTACTCGACGCCGATCAGCGAGAGGACGGCGAGCGCGGTGGCCACTTCCACGGCGGCGGAGCTCGACAGGCCGGAGCCGAGGGGCACGTCACCCCAGAGGCTGAGGCTGAAGCCGGGAATGCGATTCCCCACGCCGGCAAGGATGGACACCACGCCCAGAGGGTAGTCAGTCCAGTGGCCGCTGCGTTCGTCGGGAAGCGCGCCAGCCTCGAACTCGCGCTCTTCCCCGTAGTTCTCCGCGTAGAGGACGATTTTGCCGTCTGTCCGCGGAGAGATGGCGGCCAGGGTGGCAAAGTCAATCGCGGCAGGCATCACAAAGCCTTCGGCATAATCGGTGTGCTCGCCGATGAGGTTGACGCGGCCGGGAGCAGCAAACAGGTCGGGCTCGGCGTTGAAACGCGCCAGGTGAATCGATCGTAATTGTGCGGGATCGTACATACAGCTCCAACTAAAGTGCTTCGAGGTCTACGTGCATGGGCCAGAAAGACCATTCTCCGGGGCCCAGAAAGCGCGACCAGGGACCGGAGATGGCAAGAGAATCGACAGGGGCGGTCGCGGGCTCGAGGGCCACGCAGACCTGCTTCGGGCCAGCGCCATCCGGCCATCCGCCGTAGCAGATCCAAAGGCCGAGGTAAGGCGTGGCGGCGGGATGCGGACCCCGGCGCCGGGCCGCTCCAGGGCGCACCAGTCTTCGCCGGCGTCAAGCGGGCCGGCGAACAGCTTGTCGCCGATGGCCGAGTCGGGCGCCTGCGCCAGGCTCAGGTCGGCGGTGCTGCCGTCGGCAAGCGTGGCTATCGGCCACTGGACAGTGTCGCCATTGCGCCCGAGACGGTTGCCGCCGGAGCCTTCCAGACGGAGGGACCGGATGGACGCGGGCAGAAGGATGCGATCGCCGGAAGCGGCGGTGAACAGCGGATGCGCCGCCCAGGACCACGGGACCGGCGCATGGCCCGTGTTGGTCACGGTGTAACGCAGGCTGAGACGAACGCCGCGGGCAGTTTCGATCAGGCTGACGGAGCGTTCCAGCGCGAGCGGCAGGGAGAAACACGTTCCGGCGAGAGTCAGCGAACCCGCACCCTGCCCGGTAAGCTTCCACGGCACGCGCCACAGGTCGCCATGGTCGGGGACGTGCGCGGGACCGGTGGCGGTGTCGACGATGCAGTCGGCGACGGAAGGAAAGCACTCATCCCAGCCGCTGGCATCGCCGGCATCGAAAGGCATGGTAGGGGTGCGGGGAGCCATGGGAGCCAGAGGGGCCTGCAGAAGTTCCTGCCCCATGAAGCGGAGGGAGGCGATCTTGCCGCCGAATTGCGGACACAGGGAGACGGAGCAGGCTCCGGCGGAAATGACAACGTTTTCTTTTTCGGTGATAACTTCACTCGTCGCCATCGTGCCCCACTCCTACTTCTCCGTGACCTGCTGGCTGGCCACCCCAAACTCAACCCAGATTCGATCCAGCCACTCTTCGTGCTCGGGCTTCATCAGGACCGAGCGAAGGCAGGTGACAAGCTTCGCCTCCTGCCCCGGATTCATGCCCCGCAGGGTCTGAAACCACTGTTCAGGCAATTGTACAAGCGCCAGGTGAAGATTGCGCTCGGCGCAGGCCGCAAAAATTTGCTGGGCCAGGCTGGAAGCCTGCCCGGCAGATTCGCACCTGGCCTTCCAGACCACGATATCCAGCTCCGGAGGCCCCGCGGCAAGGGCCTGGAACCGGGCGTCCAGGCGCAGGCGCCGGTCCAGCTCATGTGCGGCGCGGCGTCCGGCCGCCAGACCGCGGGCAAATTCGCCTCCTGTCGTCAGCGGCAAAAGCTTCTGGGTGGCCCACAGGGCCACCGCGGCAGCCCCCGCCCGGGAACACTCCAGGCTGATCTCTCCCAGGTGTAATTCCTTTGAGGTGAAATAGGTGTACGGCGAGTCGTGTTTGTAGAAGCGGCCCACGCCCGGATCGCGGAACAGCACGCACCCGCACCCGTAGGGTTGAAGGCCATGCTTGTGCGGATCGACCACGATCGAGTCCGCCCGGTCGATCACCGCAAACGCCCGCCGGGCGGGCTCATCGAGGCCGTCCTGAATCAGCTTGAAATAGCCCCCGTAAGCCGCATCCACGTGAACCCGGATCCCGTACCGGTCCCGGAACTCAAGAATGCGGTCGAGAGGATCGACTGCGCCCATCGCGGTGGTGCCGAGCGTCACCACCACCGTGCCGACATCGCCCTTGCGCAACTCGAACTCCAGCGCGTCGAGGTCCATGCGTCCGCGCTGGTCGGCCGCAACCGCCGCGTATTCGAGCTTGAGCACGCCGGAGATGCGCTCGTGCGTGTAGTGCGCCTGCGCAGAGCCCACAATGCGCTTCCCGGGAGCCAGCTGCCCCGAGACCCAGAGCGCTTCTAGGTTGGCGATGGTGCCACTGGAAGTGAGGTGACCGAGATAACTGCTCCAGCCGAACATGGCTGCGATCTGCGCCACCGCCTCGATCTCCATCGCGGAGCTGGCGCGGCCGCCGTCGCGGGCATGGTTGTTGGGGTTGATCGCCATGGCCAGCGCGTAGGCGGCGCGGGCGATGGGATGCGGCGGCTTGAGCATCTGCCCGGCATAGAAAGGATGAAAGTAGGGATAGTTGTCGCCCAGCCGATCGGCCGTCTCCTCCAGCACTGCGGCCATGGCATCCAGACTCGCTGGCGCAATTTCAGGCGTGTGCGGAAGGTGCGAAAAATGCGCTCCAAGCTGCTCTGCGGCGCGTGCCAGAAGGCCGGGGACAGGATCGTGGGCCATGCCTCATCATAAGCGGGAACAGCGAAGGCAGGTTGTTCATTTGTGGGAAGTTGGGGGAACCAAAATTCGACGGCGCGG
>Ga0335069_10008226_pt1 | contig 14954 bp, 13 predicted proteins | sample Lox_Sample_11_FD_206714 | JGI IMG/M metagenome (GOLD analysis project Ga0335069, IMG submission 206714) | Soil microbial communities from Loxahatchee National Wildlife Refuge, Florida, United States - Lox_Sample_1.1 | ecosystem: Environmental > Terrestrial > Soil > Wetlands | place: USA... | reverse complement strand
GGCTTCCACGTCCTGACCGGATCGAGCACGCTCAACGCCATCCGGCTCTTCTCGGACTCCGCCCAATACCACAACGCGACGCAGACCGATCACGAGAGCTACGACGGGATCGGGATGTCGCTGAGCGTGCTGGCGGCGCCCGTCCCGAGTCTCCGGATTTCCGGATTCCTGCGGTCGGACACGCGGCTGCGCTCGGAAATCGCGGGTTTCCAGAACGCCCAGAACGATCTGCCGACCACCGTGGGCGGCGGCGTGCTGTGGAGCGTAACCCCGGAGGTGAAGCTGGCGGGAACCCTGAGCCACGCGGACTGGGCCGTCGCCGGCGGCGGGGCGTACAACACCACCGACTGGTCGCTCGGCGGAGAGTTCGGCCGCGCCGGCCTCCCGTTCCGCCTGGGCGTGCGGGGGGGACAGATGCCCTTCGGCCCCGGCCCGTCCGCGCCGACGGAGTTCGGCGTCTCGGCGGGCACCGGGTTCATCTTCTCGCAGGGGCGGGGCATCGTGGACCTCGGCATCGAGCGCCTGCGGCGCACCGGCGGCGGCCTCAACGAGACCGACTGGACCTTCCTCGTGGGCATCTCCGTCCGGCCCTGAGCCCGGGCTGCTATCTTTCCCGCATGACCCCCCGCGGCATCTACATCGAGACGTACGGCTGCCAGATGAACGTGTCGGATTCCGAGCTGATGCTCGGGCTCCTGGCGCGGGAGGGGTACACCCAGGTGGATTCCCCGGCGGCGGCGGACGTCCTGCTCGTGAACACCTGCGCGGTGCGGGATCACGCCGAGCAGCGGGTGCTGTCCCGGATGGGGGAGCTGAAGACGTTCAAGCGCCCCGGCGGCGTGCTCGGCGTGGTCGGCTGCATGGCGCAGCGGCTCGGGCCGCGGCTGCTCGAGCGCGTGCCTCAGGTGGACCTGGTGGTGGGGCCCGACGGCTACCGGAATCTGCCGGAGCTGATCGCGCGCGCCGCCCTCGGCGCGCGGGCCGCCGACGTCGAGTTCCGCGGGTGGGAGCACTACGAGGATGTGCCGCCGGCGCGCGGGGATCGGACGTCGGCGTTCGTGACCGTGCAACGGGGCTGCGATTATCGGTGCACGTTCTGCATCGTTCCGATGACGCGCGGGCCGGAGCGCAGCCGTATGTTGTCCGACGTGGTGCGGGAGGTGGCGGCACTGGCCGCCGCCGGCACGTCGGAGGTCACGCTGCTTGGCCAGACCGTCAACAGCTATCACGACGGCACTCACGACTTCGCGGCTCTGCTGCGGGCCGTGGGCGCCGTGGCGGGGATCCGCCGGGTGCGCTTCACCTCGCCGTACCCCACCGACTTCACCGAGCCGGTGGTCCGGGCGATGGCCGAGACGCCGGCGGTGTGCGAGCACGTGCACCTGCCGGTGCAGAGCGGCTCGAACGCCGTGCTCAAGCGGATGCTGCGGCGGTACAGCCGCGAGCGGTATCTCGAGGTGGTGCGCGAGCTGCGGGACGGCGTGCCCGGAATCACGTTCACCACGGACATCATCGTGGGGTTTCCGGGGGAAACCGAGGCGGACTTCCAGCAGACGCTCGACCTCGTCGGCGCCGCCGGCTTCGACGACGCGTACACGTTCAAGTATTCGCCGCGGGAGGGGACGCCCGCGGTCCGGATCCGCGATGCCGTCTCGGACGACGTCGCGGGCGAGCGGCTGGAGCGCCTGGTCGCCGTGGTCCGGGCTCAGGCCCGGCGCCGCAACGTCGCGCTCGTCGGCACCACGCACGAGGTGCTGGTCGAGGGAATGGCCAAGCGGGGCGGGCTGCTGCAGGCCCGCACCCGGACCAACAAGGTCGTGCTCGTCGAGGGCCCCGAGTCGTGGATCGGGACCTATACCAGGGTGCGTCTCACCGGGACCACTGGCTCGACGTTCACCGGATGGCCGGTGGAACGGGAGTTCGCCGTCGTGGGGTAACGAACGTGATGTGGGAGATGGCGCAGCGGGAGTACGAGCTGCTGCGTCCGCAGCTGCCCGGGTTCTGCGGCTGCGAGACCTGTCGCGGCGACGTGCTGGTGTTCGCGCTCAACCGGCTCGATCCGCACTACGTCTCCACCCGACAGGGCGAGGTGCTCACCGGACTGTCGCTGTCCACCGATCAGGCGCGGGCCAAGACGGACGTGGTCCTGATGGAAGGCTTCCGCAAGGTGGCGCTCGCGCCGCGCTGCGGGGCGGCGCCGGTACAGCTCCCCTAGGGCGCTGAGGGGCGGCCATGCGGTCGCCCATCGTGCGGTTCGCCGCGGCGTTCGGGGCCGGCCTCTGGGCCGGCCTCGTCGTGTTTCCGGGCCTCGCGGGCGCCGTGCCGGCTGCACTCTTCGCCGCGGCGGCGGCGGGCGGCTGGTGGCTCGAGCGCCGCGCGTCGCGGGCGGCGCTCCTCGTCGTCGCGGGCGCGGCGGGCGCACTGTGGGGCGGCGGCGCCGCGCGCCAACGGCTCCGGACCTGCGTGGGGCGCTGGAGCGCCGCGGCTCCGGCCGGGGGCGGCTCGCACGCGGTGGTCGTGCGGCTCATCGATCCGGTCTCTCCCGGCGAAGCGGGCGGCGGTCTGGTGAGCGGCGACGCGCGGGACGGTCAGTGCGGCGGGGAGGTCCCGCTCCGCTGGCCCGCGGACAGCGCCGCCTCCGGGGGCACCACGTGGCTGGTCGCCGGACGCTGGTTCGGGGAGGGGGAGGGGGGCGTCCTGGTGGTGCGGCGGGCGCGCGTCCTGGATCCGACGCCGCGGGGCCGGGGAGGCATCCGCGACGCGGTCAGCGCGAGGATCCGCCGGCTCTTCGGGTCGCGGGCGGCGCTGGTGGACGCCCTGGTGCTCGCCCGCCGGAGCGCCCTCGAGCCCGAGGTCCGGGAGCGCTTCGCGCAGGCGGGCCTGGCGCATCTCCTGTGCGTGGCGGGCCTGCACGTGGGCTTCCTGGCCGGTTGGCTGGGGTTGCTCCTCCGCCGGCTTCCCCTCACCCCGGGGGTCCGCTTCGGCGCCGGGGCGGCGCTGGTGCTGCTCTACGTGTGGCTGCTGGGGTTCCCGGCGCCCGCCACCCGGGCCGGCGTGGGTCTCGCCATCGGCGGGTTCGCGCGGCTGCGCCAGCGCGTCGTGCCGCCGGCCGCCGTCCTCGCGCTGACCGCCTGGGTTCTCCTGGTGTTCGATCCCCAGGCCGCGGTCTCCGTGGGCGCCTGGCTCTCGCTCGCCGCGGTGGCCGCCATCTTCACCGCCACGCGGGCCACCGCCGCGCTCCCCTGGCCCACGCGCCTTCTCGCGCCGGGGACCGCCGCGACCCTCGCGACGGCGCCCATCACGGCGTACGCGTTCGGCACCGTGGCTCCGGTGGGCGTGATCTCCAACCTGGTCGCCATTCCGCTCGCGGCGGTCGCCGTTCCGGGCGCGATGCTCGCGCTCCTCGTCTCCGCGCTCTGCCCGCCGCTCGGCGCGATGCTCGCGCGGGGCGCGGGCGCGGGCCTGGCCCTGATCGACGTCGTCGCGGGCCTGGCGGACCGCGTGCCCGGCGGGCACGTGGTGATGACGGCGGGCTGGCCGGCCGCCCTGCTCTGGAGCGCGGTGGTCGCGGCCGCGTGGTGGCTGTGGCGCGCGCCCCGGCGACCGGGCGTGCGGGCGGCGCGCGTACTGCTCGTCGCGGCCATCGCGGCCTGGAGTGCGGCGTTTTCCGCTCGCTCACTCGACGAGTGTCGCTGCCTCACCATATCTTTCCTGGACGTCGGGCAGGGAGACGCCGCCGTCCTGCGGACACCCGCGGGGCAGTGGATCGTGATCGACGGAGGTCCCCGGGCTCCCGGCAACGACGCGGGACGCCGGGTGGTGGTGCCGTATCTCCGGAAGCACGGCGCCCGCGGCGTCGCGCTGATGGTGTCGACGCATTCGGACGCGGATCACCTGGGCGGACTGCCGGCGGTCGTCGCGGCCTTCCCGCCCCGCCTCGTGATCGAGCCGGGGGAGCCGCTCGCGCGGCCCCTGTACCTCGAGTTCCTCGCGGCGGTGGAGGCGGCCGGATCGCGGTGGCGGGCGGCGCGGGCGGGCGACCGCGTGACGGTGGACGGCGTGGCGGTCCAGGTGCTGAGTCCCGACGACGCCTGGATGAACGTCCCGGTGGACGTGAACGACCACGGCGTGGTCACGCTCGTGACGTACGGCGCGACCCGGGTGCTCTTCCAGGCCGACGCCGGCATTCCCGTGGAGGAGCGCCTGGCGGGCCGCGTCGGCCGCGTGGACCTGCTCAAGGTCGGCCATCACGGGTCGCGCAGCGCCTCATCCGAGGCCTGGCTCGACGAGTTGGCGCCGCCGGTGGCGGTCATCAGTGTCGGCGCGCGCAACCGGTACGGCCATCCCGCCCCCGAGGTGCTGGAGCGGCTGTCCCGACGCGGAATCCGGGTGCTGCGCACCGACCAGCGCGGCACCATCACCTTCACGAGCGACGGGCACGATGAACCCAGGGACGTCGGTCATCACGATTGAACGGTTCATCGTGGACCAGGAGCGGCTCCATCCGGAGGCCACCGGGGAGCTGTCCAACCTGCTCTACGATCTGGCCCTCGCCGGAAAGATCATCTCCCGGCAGGTCCGCCGGGCGGGACTGACCGACGTCTTCGGCTCGGCCGAGACCGTCAACGTGCAGGGGGAGGTCCAGCAGAAGCTCGACGTATTCGCCAACGAGACGGTGCGGCACTCGGTCCAGCACACGGGCCGCACCTGCGTGCTCGCCTCCGAGGAGGACGAGCATCCGGTGCCGGTCCCTCCGGGCCGGCCCCTGGGCAAGTACGTCCTGCTGTACGACCCGCTGGACGGCTCGAGCAACATCGACGTCAACGTTCCGATCGGCACGATCTTCTCGATTCACCGGCGCCGCAGTCGCGCCGACACGCCGGGGACCCTCGAGGACTGCCTCCAGCCCGGGTACGCGCAGGTGGCGGCCGGATACATCCTGTACGGGTCGAGCACCGTTCTGGTCTACACGACCGGTCAGGGGGTCCACGGCTTCACGCTCGACCCGACCATCGGCGAGTTCCTGCTCTCGCACCCGGACATCCGGTGTCCGGTGGTGGGGCGGTACTACAGCGTGAATGAAAGCAACTGGAACCGCTGGCCCGCGCCGGTGCACCGCGTCGTGGCCGCCTTCAAGACCGGGGAGGGCGCGATCCAGGCCCGGAATGCCCGGTACGTCGGATCGCTGGTGGCCGACTTCCACCGGAATCTGCTGTCGGGCGGGATCTTCCTGTATCCCGCCGACGAGAAGAGCCCCGCCGGGAAGCTCCGGCTCCTGTACGAAGCCTGCCCGCTCGCGATGGTGGTGGAGCAGGCGGGCGGCGCGGCGACCGACGGGCGGCGCCGCATCCTCGAGATCGAGCCCCGCCAGCTCCACCAGCGGACGCCTCTGATCATCGGGTCCCGCGAAGACGTGGAATACGCGACTCAGGTTCTGTCGGCGCAGGGGGCCGGAGTCCGGGCGTGAGCGATCCGCTGGGCCTTCCGGGCGCCTTCCCGTTCACCCGCGGCATCCGCGAGTCGATGTACCGCGGGCGCCGCTGGACCATGCGGCAGTACGCCGGATTCGGGACCGCGGAAGAGACCAACGAGCGCTTCCGTCACCTGCTCGACGCCGGCCAGACCGGCCTGTCGGTGGCGTTCGACCTCCCCACCCAGATGGGCTACGACTCCGACCACCCGATGGCGGCGGGCGAGGTCGGCCGCGCCGGCGTGGCCATCGACACCGTGGACGACCTGGAGCGGCTCTTTCACGACATCCCGCTCGACCGCGTCTCCACGTCGATGACCATCAACGCCACCGCCGCCATCCTCCTCGCGATGTACGTGGTGGTGGGGGAAGAGCAGGGGGTTCCCCGGGCGCGCCTCGAAGGCACCATCCAGAACGACGTCCTGAAAGAGTTCATCGCGCGGGGCACCTACATCTATCCCCCCGAGCCCTCGCTCCGGCTGACGGTGGACATCCTCCGCTTCGCGAGCGAGGCGGCGATGAAGTTCAATCCCATCTCCATCTCCGGGTACCACATCCGGGAAGCCGGCGCCACCGCCGTGCAGGAGCTGGCGTTCACCTTCGCCAACGGCCTGGAATACGTGCGCCGCGCGGTGGCGGCGGGACTGGACGTCGACCGCTTCGCGCCGCGGCTGTCGTTCTTCTTCGCGGGATACACGGACCTCTTCGAGGAGATCGCGAAGTTCCGGGCGGCGCGCCGGCTCTGGGCCCGGCTCCTGCGCGAGCGGTTCGGCGCCGGGGACGACGCCTGCCGCCTCCGGTTCCACACCCAGACCGGCGGCGCCACCCTCACCGCGCAGCAGCCCTTGAACAACGTGGTCCGCGTGGCCATCCAGGCCCTCGCCGCCGTTCTGGGCGGCACGCAGTCGCTGCACACGAACTCCTACGACGAGGCGCTCGCGCTGCCCACGCGCCAGAGCGCCACGCTCGCGCTGCGGACCCAGCAGGTGCTTTCCCACGAGACCGGCGTGCCCGACGTGGTGGACCCCGTGGGCGGGAGCTATCACGTCGAGGCGCTCACCGACACGCTCGAGCGTGAGGCCCGGCAGCTGCTCGAGCAGGTCGAGGGCATGGGCGGCTCGGCGCGCGCCATCGAGCGCGGGTTCTTCCAGGAGGCCATCGCGCGCAGCGCGTACGCGTACCAGCGGGGGGTCGAGTCGGGCGACACCGTGGTCGTGGGGGTCAACCGGTTCGTGGACGACGAGCCCCCGCCGTCCGTGCCGGCCCCGGACTACTCCGCGCTCGAGGCCGCCCAGCGGGACCGGCTGCGCCGGGCGCGGGACGCCCGCGACGGGGCCGCGGCCCGCCGGACGCTCGAGGCGGTCACGGCGGCCGCCCGCGATCCCGGGGGCGTGCTGATGCCGGTGATCATCGACGCGGTCCGGGCCCGGGCGACGGTCGGCGAGATCTCCGACGCCCTTCGCGCGGTCTGGGGTGTTCACCAGCCCGCTTGATTCGGGTCGTCGGACGGGCTAAGATGTTGTGAGATGCCGACCTACGAGTATCGGTGCCCGGCCGGGCACGTGTTCGAAAAATTCTCGCCGACGATGACCTCTCCCCGCCGGACCGCATGCCCCAAGTGCGGCAAACGGGCCGAGCGTCTCATTTCGGGCGGGGCCGGCCTGGTCTTCAAGGGCTCCGGGTTCTACATCACGGACTACAAGCGGGCCGGCGAAAAGAAGCCGGCGGCCGAGTCGACGCCGGCGGCGGAGTCGAAGCCGGCGCCACCCGCCAAGTCCAAGACCCCCTCGACCGACAAGTGATGGTTCAGGACCAGATTCGTGCGGCGTTGGCCGAAGCCGCGCGCCGTCTCGGCGCGCCCGGCGCGGACGTGGTCCTCGAGCGTCCGAAGGATCCGGGGCACGGCGATCTGGCGACCAACCTGGCGCTGGCGCTGGCCAAGAGCCTCCGGGCGAAGCCGCGGGACGCGGCCGCGCGGCTGCTCGAGTCCCTCGACCTGCCTCCGGGGGTGGTCCGGAAGACCGAGATCGCGGGACCCGGATTCATCAATTTCTTCCTGGCCGAGCAGGCGCTCGCGTCGGTGATCGAGACCGTGCTGGAGGCGGGGGCGCGGTACGGGCGGAGCGTGGCGCCGGGGGCCGGCCCGGTCAACGTCGAGTTCGTGTCCGCCAACCCTACGGGTCCTCTGCACGTCGGCCACGGGCGACAGGCCGCGCTCGGGGACGGCATCGCGGCCCTGCTGGAATGGACCGGGTGGACGGTGAGCCGGGAGTTCTACTACAACGACGCGGGCGGCCAGATCGAGCGACTGACGGCCAGCGTCCTCGCCCGCCTCAAGGGCCAGGCGCCTCCGGAGGACGGATACCACGGCGACTATATCCGGGAGGTCGCCGAAGCGTACGGCGCTCAGGCCGGTTCGTCGGGGCCGCCCGCACCCGACGATGTCCGCCGCTTCGCGGTCGACTATCTCCGCAAGGAGCAGGACCGGGATCTTCAGGCGTTCGGGGTCAGGTTCGACACCTACTTTCTCGAGTCGTCGCTCTACCAAGAGGGGCAGGTCGATCACACGCTCAGGCGCCTCCAGGACGCCGGACACACCTACCGCCGGGACGGCGCGCTGTGGCTCAAGACCACGGATTTCGGAGACGACAAGGACCGGGTGCTCGTCCGCAGCGCCGAGAAGGGCGGTGAGCCCACCTACTTCGTGCCCGACGTCGCCTACCACGTCACGAAATGGGAGCGTGGGTTCCACCGGGCCATCGACGTCCAGGGCGCCGACCACCACAGCACGGTGACGCGCGTGCGCGTGGGCCTTCAGGCGCTCGACCTGGGGATTCCGGCCGGCTATCCCGAGTACGTGCTCCACCAGATGGTGACGGTGATGAAGGGCGGGGAGGAGCTGAAGGTCTCGAAGCGCGCGGGATCTTACGTCACGCTGCGCGACCTGCTCGACGAGGTGGGCCGGGACGCCGCGCGCTACTTCTTCCTGATGCGGAAGAGCGATTCCCATTTCGTCTTCGACGTGGACCTGGCGAAGCGGCAGACCGACGAGAACCCGGTCTTCTACGTCCAGATGGCGCACGCCCGGATGAGCGGGATCTTTCGCGTGGCGGGCCGCGACCCCGAATCCGTCACCGCGCGGGGCGTCGATCTGGCGGTCCTCACCCAGCCCGAGGAAGCGGAGCTCCTGAAGGATCTGGGCGACTTTCCCGCGGTGGTGGCGGGAGCGGCTCAGGCGCTCGAGCCGCACCGGATTCCGGACTACCTCTACGGGCTCGCCCGCGAGGCCCACGCCTGGTACCACAAGTACCGTGTGCTCGGCGAGCCCGAAGAGACCGCCCGGCTGGTGCTGGCGCGCGCGGTGCGGCAGGTGCTGGCGAACGGCCTCGCCCTGGTGGGGATCTCCGCCCCGGATCGGATGTGACGTGAGTCTGCTCGTGGTGGGCTCCATCGCCCTCGACTCGGTGCAGACGCCGTTCGGCGAAACCGCCGACGCGCCGGGCGGATCCGCCGTGTTCTTCAGCGCCGCCGCGGCCATCCTGCATCCGGTGCAGGTGGTCGGCGTCGTGGGGTCGGACTACCCGCTGGGCGTGCTGCAGCGACTCACGGCGCGCGGCGTCGATCTGGCCGGTGTCGAGCAGGTGGCCGGCGAGTCGTTCCGGTGGAAGGGCAAGTACACCTACGATCTCTCCGGCCGCGAGACGCTCGAAACCCGGCTCGGCGTGTTCGCCGACTTCCGGCCCAAGATCCCGGAGAAGTTCCGCGCCGCCCGGTACGTCTTCCTCGGGAACATCGATCCCGGCCTGCAGCTCAACGTGCTCGATCAGGTGCGCGACCCCGCGCTCGTCGCGTGCGACACCATGAACTACTGGATTCAGTCCCGGCGGGAGGTGCTCCTCCAGGTGCTCCGCCACGTGGACCTGGTGATGGTCAACGACTCGGAGGCCCGCGAGCTGTCGGGAGACTGGAACGTCTACCGGGCGGCGCGCTGGATTCTCGATCACGGCCCGCGGTACTGCGTGATCAAGCAGGGGGAGCACGGTGCCCTCCTGGTCGGCGCGGACGCGACCTTCAAGGTGCCGGCCTATCCGCTCCAGGAAGTCTTCGATCCCACGGGCGCGGGGGATGCGTTCGCGGGGGGCTTCATGGCCCATCTGGCGGAGACCGGCGATCATTCGCCCGAGAATCTCCGGCGCGCGATGGTGTACGGCGCGGCGATGGGATCCTTCGCGGTGGAGGCGTTCGGCATCCAGGGGCTCGACGCCGTGACGCCCGCCGATGTCCGCGCGCGCGCCCGGGGATTCCGGGAGCTGGTGCGGTTCGAGCTGGGAGAGGAGCACGGGGGATGAGCGACCGCTACGGCGCGGCGGGGGTCCGGCTGGATGTCGCGGAAGACGCGAAGCGGCGCATCGGCGCGCTGGTCGCCACGACGCGGACGCCGCTCGCGCTGGGGAAGATCGGCGCCTTCGGCGGGATGGTGCGCGTCCCCCCCGGGTACGACAAGCCGGTCCTGGTCCTTTCGACCGACGGCGTGGGCACCAAGGTGCTCGTCGCGGCGCGGGCCGGCGTCCACGACACGGTCGGCGAAGACCTGGTGAATCATTGTGTCAACGACATCCTGGTGCACGGCGCCCGGCCCCTCGCCTTCCTCGACTACATCGCCGCCGGCGTGCTGGATCCCGCCGTCGCGGCGTCCCTCGTGGAGGGGATCGCGCGCGGATGCCGGGCCCACGGCATGACGCTCGCCGGCGGCGAGACCGCCCAGCTGCCGGATCTGTACTCGGCCGGCCACTACGACCTGGCGGGGACCATCGTCGGCGTGGTCGATGAAGACCGGGCGCTGCACGGGGACCACGTCGCGCCGGGGGACGTGTTGATCGGCTACGCGTCGAACGGACTCCACACCAACGGCTACACCCTGGCGCGCCGCATCGTCTTCGATGAGATGCGTCTGGACATCCGGGATCCGTTCCCGGAGACCGGCGAGACCGTGGCGCAGGTCTTGCTCGCGGTGCATCGGAGCTATGCGGAGGCTGTGACGCCGGTCATCCCCCGGCTCCACGCGCTGGCGCACATTACGGGCGGCGGCATCGCCGGCAATCTGGTGCGGGTGCTCCCCGAGGGGTGCGTGGCGCTTGTGGACGCCGGCGCCTGGCAGTGGCCGCCCCTCTTCCGGGTGCTGATGCGCGCGGGTCAGGTGTCGGTGGCCGAGATGCGGGACGTCTTCAACCTCGGCGTCGGCATGGTCGCGGTCACGGCCCGGGGCGACGTGGAAGCCGTGGTCGCGGCGGCGGCGCGGGTGGGAATTCCCGCCTGGGTGATCGGCGAGATCCGGGCGGGAGCGGTCGGAGTGCAGTTCACGCAGCGATAACCATCTGGGGAGGCGGAACTATGCGGCGCTTGGGATTCCTGCTGGGATTGGCGCTCTTCGTGAGCGGCCCCCTCTCGGCGCAGTGCAACTCGGACTGTCAACGGGCGGAGGACGCGGTGAAGTCCTTCCACCCGCTCGCCGGTCTGATCGTGAGCGGCGGCAACCCGGTGCTGGGATCGGGCGGCACGCTGGGTGGTCTCGGGCACTTCTTCGTCTCCGCCCGGGTGAACGCGGTCAAGGTGGCGCTCCCGTCCACCAGCACCACGAGCGACAGCAGCACGTCGGCCGTGGTGCCGGCGCCCGTGGTCGAAGCGGGCATCGGCATCTGGAACGGCCTCGGCGGCGGCCTCCTGTCCGTCGATGCGCTCGCGTCCGCCACGCTCCTGCCCACCACGCAGGTGGCGAACCTCTCGGTCGACCCGAACGCGACCAAGATCGGCAAGATCGCGCTCGGTCTGGGCTACGGCGCGCGGGTGGGCATCCTGCGCGGGAGCTTCCTCATTCCGTCGATCAGCCTGAGCGTGATGCGGCGGTCGCTGCCGCGACTCCAGTACGGCACCCTCGGCTCATCGGTGTCGCCGGACAGCGCGTTCTCGTTCAACACGGACCTGCACGCGACCAACTTCCGGCTGGTGGCGGGGATGCACCTCCTGCTGCTCGATGTCGCGGCGGGGGTGGGCTACGACATCTACACGTCCACGGCGCACATCAACTACTACAACACGCTCGTGACCACGGCCAGCGACACGCTCAACCTGAACAACAAGCGCGAGCTGCTGTTCCTGGACGCCGGCATCAATCTGGTGCTCCTCAAGGTCGTGGGTGAAGTCGGGTTCCAGACCGGCAAGGATCAGGGTCTCACCACCAGTTACCAGGGTCTCGACCCCAAGTCGGGACACGTGTTCGGTGGGGTCGGGGTCCGCATCAGCTTCTGACCCATCCGGCGAATCCGCCGCGATGACGCGCGCCCTCGATCTCGCCTGGCGGGGTTGGGGGCGCGTGGCGCCGAATCCCCTGGTGGGCGCGGTCGTGCTGGCCGGGGGACAGGTGGTGGGCGAGGGCTGGCACGCCGAATACGGCGGACCGCACGCGGAAGTCGCGGCCCTGGCGGCGGCGGGGCCGCGGGCCCGTGGGAGCACGCTGGTCGTCACGCTGGAGCCTTGCGCGCATCACGGCAAGACGCCGCCGTGCACGGAGGCGATCCTCGGGGCCGGCGTGCGGCGGGTGGTGGCCGCCATCGGAGATCCCGATCCCGCCGCGGGCGGCGGGTCGGCCGTGCTGCGCGAGGCGGGCGTGGACGTCGCGCTGGGCGTGGAGGCGGCCGCCGCCGCGGCACAGAACGCGCCCTTTCTGCACGTCCGCGCCGTGTCCGATCGCCCGTTCGTCGCCCTGAAGCTCGCCACCTCCATCGACGGCCGGATCGCCGACCGCGCGGGCCAGTCGCAATGGGTTTCGGGACCCGAGGCGCGGGAGTACGTGCACTGGCTCCGCGCCGGTTTCGACGCCATCGCCGTCGGCGGCACGACGGCGCTCCGCGACAACCCCCGGCTCACGGTGCGGGGCGCCGTCGCGCCGCGACGTCCGCCGGTCCGCGTGGTCTTCGACCGCCGGGCCATGCTGAACCCAACCGTGACGCTGGTGCAGACGGCGCGGGAGGTGCCCACGTGGGTGATGTCGTCCCCCGACGCTCCGGTGAACAGCGTGTCGGTGCTCGATGCCAACGGTGTGCGGGTCTTCCGGCCGTACGACCTCCCGGCCGCCCTGACCGAGCTCCGCGCCGCCGGGATCCAGTCGGTGTTATGTGAAGGAGGGGGAGCGCTGGGCGCCAAGCTGCTGTCGCTCGGGCTGGTGGACCGGCTCTATTGGGTTCAGGCGCCGCTGTGGCTGGGGGAGGGGGCGGTGCCCGCGTTCCCCCAGGTGGCGGATGCTCCGATCGACCAGGCGCCGCGGTGGATTCCGGTCGAGCGTAAGGCTTTGGGAGCCGATACGTTACTCGTCTTGGACCGCAGGCTATGTTTACCGGCGTAGTCACCGCCGTCGGCCGGGTAAAGGCCGGGAAGCGGGAAGCGGGAAACGGGAAGCGTGATCCCGGGCTCACGCTCACGATTCTGGCGCCGTATCGGGGCTTGAAGCGCGGCGAGAGTATCGCCGTCAACGGCGCCTGCCTCACCGTCGAGCAGGTGATCCGGGGCGGGTTTACGGTCCACGTGATCGCGACGACGCTGGACCGGACCCTCGTCGGGGAGTACGCGCCGGGGCGGCGGGTCAACCTCGAGCGGGCGATGAGGGCCGGCGACCGGCTGGGCGGCCACATCGTGCAGGGGCACGTCGACGGTGTGGCCCGGGTGACGGTGGTGACGGATCGGGACGACGCCCGACTCGTGGACCTCGAGGTGCCGGCGGAGGTCCGTGAGATCACCGTGCCGCACGGATCGATCACGGTCGACGGCGTGAGCCTCACCGTGAACGCGCTGCCCGCCTCGGGCGCGGTGCAGGTGTCGTTGATTCCGTTCACCCGCGCGCATACCACGCTCGGAGCGGTGGGGGTGGGGGACCGGGTGCACGTCGAAGGGGATGTCCTGGGGAAGTACGTGAGGGCGTTATGTCGCACGAGCTCGTAGAGCAGGCGATCGCGGACATCCGCGCCGGCAAGCTGGTGATCGTCGCGGACGACGAAGATCGCGAAAACGAAGGGGACCTGGTCGGAGCGGCCGAAGGGGTCACTCCGGCGATGGTCAATTTCATGGCCACGCACGGGCGCGGGCTCATCTGTCTCACGCTCACGCCCGACCGCTGCCAGGCGCTCGGCCTTTCGCAGATGACGGAGCACAACAGTGAGTCGCGCGAGACCGCCTTCACCGTCTCGATCGACGCGGCGGCGCGGTTCGGCGTCACCACCGGCATTTCGGCGGCCGACCGCGCCGCGACCATCCGGGTCGCCATCGACCCGGCCTCGGTGCCCGGCGATCTGCGCCGCCCGGGGCACGTCTTTCCCCTGCGCGCGCGGCCCGGCGGTGTGCTCCAGCGCGTGGGCCAGACCGAGGCCAGCGTGGACCTCGCGCGGCTGGCGGGGTGCTATCCCGCCGGCGTGATCTGCGAAATCCTGAACGACGACGGCACGATGGCCCGGCGCCCGCAGCTCGACCGCTTCGCGGCCGAGCACGGCCTGACGTTCATCACGGTGGCCCAGCTGGTGCAGTACCGGCTGGCGAACGAGCGTCTCGTCCACCGCGTGGCGAGCGCCCGGCTCCCCACCGCGGCCGGCGAGTTCCGCATCGTGGGTTACCGCAACGACGTCGACGACGCCGAGCACGTGGCCCTGGTCTACGGGGACGTCACGGGGCAGGAGTCCGTGCTGGTGCGGATGCACTCCAAGTGCCTCACCGGCGACGTGTTCGGGTCGGCCCGGTGCGACTGCGGCTGGCAGCTCGAGAGCGCGATGCACACCATCGCCCGCGAGGGCCGCGGCGTGATCGTCTACCTCGATCAGGAAGGGCGGGGAATCGGGCTCCTCAACAAGCTCAAGGCCTACGAGCTGCAGGACGCCGGCGACGACACCGTGGAGGCGAACGAGAAGCTCGGGTTCAAGCCCGATCTCCGGAACTACGGCATCGGCGCGCAGATCCTGCTCGATCTGGGCCTGTCGTCCATCCGGGTGCTCACCAACAATCCCAAGAAGCTGGTGGGGCTCGAGGGGTACGGCCTCGAAATCGTCGAGCGCCTGCCGATCGTCCCGCCGCCGTCCGAGGAAAACCGCGCCTATCTGGACGTGAAGCGCGACAAGCTCGGGCACCTGCTCACCCACTGACGTGGCCGAGCTCCGCGGTACTCCCCGCGCGCCGGGCACGCGGCGCGTCGCGCTGGTCGTCAGCCGCTACCACGAGCTGATCACCGGCAAGCTGCTGGACGGCGCGCGCCGCGCCTGCCGGGAGCACGGCGTCGCCGACACCGCCGTCGACGTGCTCTGGACCCCCGGCGCCTTCGAACTTCCGGTCGCGGCGGAGGCCGCCGCGGCGTCCGGCCGCTATGGCGCGATCGTGGCGCTCGGGTGCGTCATCCGCGGTGAAACCCCTCACTTCGAGTATGTCGCCGGCGAGGCGGCCCGGGGGCTCG
>Ga0335069_10008225_pt1 | contig 14954 bp, 18 predicted proteins | sample Lox_Sample_11_FD_206714 | JGI IMG/M metagenome (GOLD analysis project Ga0335069, IMG submission 206714) | Soil microbial communities from Loxahatchee National Wildlife Refuge, Florida, United States - Lox_Sample_1.1 | ecosystem: Environmental > Terrestrial > Soil > Wetlands | place: USA... | reverse complement strand
CTTGAGGTAGACGGCTCTACGGACGTGCTCAGGGCGCAAGAATTTTTTCTTGTCCTGTCGTCGTTCGGCTTGGCATTTCGGCGATGCGAGTTGATCTGGGTGAACGGATCGCAGGTTGGAGTGCAATTCATTTTACGATCAAAGAAGAAGCAGGCCCTTCCGGCAAAGCGACTGCTTCCACACAATGAGTAGCGCGAGATGCAGCTAATTTCCTCTCGACGTGTTCCCTTTCTCGATAGCCAATCTCTCGAATTGGGTGAGGCGAAAGAAGCTCTATTTCGCGATGAGGGCAGAGGTTTCATCCTCTAGCTCTCAAGCGTTCAGCCGTTAAAGGCGGAAGAGCGAATTGTTTTTCTCAACCTGAGAGAGGCTTTGATCTGGTTGAACGAGCCGAGCGAGGATTGGGGCTCCTTTTGGGCCTAGGAGCAGCTCCACATGCGCACAACAGACCGGGTTTCTTCCTATGGACGGCCGACACCTTCTTGCCCGCGATGCCGGACGAAAATGGCAATGTCCTGTCGCGAAGAAAACGTCTACACATTCGAGTGCAAGACGTGCTCCTGCATCGTACAGCGGCTTGCTCGTTCACATACTCAAACGGCGTGGCATCTGCTGTTCATTCACAACACCACACCATCGCGTGATGCGGGGCCCTGTACATTCTGCGGAAACAAGAGAAGGCTTGTGAAAACCGAGCGCGCAACTCCCTCATACGAAATCCGGACCTACAACTGCTCAGGTTGTAAGTCGACTCTCAGCTTTGCCGAGCGAACGACCGAGATCCCGTGTCCTTCCTGTAGCGGCACAGGGCTTTCACAGGTCACGCGAGTACCTCGGCCGGGGCGCAAAATTTATGCTGGGACGTGCATCGCTTGTCGGGGCAAGGGCCGAATACTGAGGAAGGTTCAACGCAGAGCCCTTAAGCCCCGGATTAACGCAAAAACGACCAGTGGCCCCTGTCACCGACGGCCTCATTGAGTGCGTATCGGCTGATACTGCTTTAGAGACCGCGGCGAAGATCGCCCGGGCTCAGGGGTACCCCGCTCTTGGGCCTTCTCTCGTAACGGATATCCTGAATTGGGGTTCTACCGGAACCCCGAGACACTCGCCCGGTTTGTTAGAGCTTTACCTGTTTCCGATGTTCTCCTTGGATCGGCGCGGCGGATCTACGCGCGATCCACGAGCCCCGACGGTGGGTTAGAGCACCGCCGCGGCTTCTTTGAATTCCTGGGCGCTCAGCGCTGCGGCAGTGACGCAAAGGCCGGCCCTGCTTCAGCATTTTCGACGGAGGAGGAGGCAATTCCTCGTGACGCTGAGGGGCCGCGCATTGCCTCACTAAAAATGTTACCGGACAACTTCCCTGTCGTGTCTGGGGCGGAGCTGCCGAATCAGTTCGGTGGCTGCTATGGCAGGGAAGATCAGCATGCGCGCAAAGCGCGAGATCACATCAGCGCTGGCCGAGCGTTATCGAGCGGGCGGTCGGCGCGAGAAGGGACGGATCCTTGACGAGCTTTGCGCCGTCACGGGAGTAAGCGGCTCGTCGCGATGATCCCGTTCTTGCTTCCGGCACTTGAACGGCACGGCAGATTGAATCTTTCTGCCGAGGAGCGGTCGCTGGTTTTGAAGGTGAGCGCGGCGACGATTGATCGCCTACTGAGCGAGGTAAAGATCGCAGCAGCCGGAGGACGCCGACGACAGGCGGGCTTTTCCAGTGCCGTACGGCGGCAGGTCCCGGTGCGCACTTTCAATGACTGGGGAACACCTCCACCTGGTTACTGCGAAGCGGATCTGGTTGCGCATGGCGGCATGTCCGTATCCGGCGCGTTCATTCAGACGCTAACAATGGTGGATGTCGCAACGGGGTGGACCGAATGCCTTCCGCTCGTCGTGCGTGAAGCAGCTCTTGTGGTCGAGGCTCTCGAACGCGCGCAGAACCTATTTCCCTGGCCCGTTCGTGGCCTCGATTTTGACAACGACAGCGCCTTCATGAACGACACGGTCGTGTCATGGTGCCGCTCTCACGATATCGAAGTAACTCGTTCCAAGGCCTACAAGAAGAACGATCAGGCATTCGTGGAGCAAAAGAACGGAGCTGTCGTTCGTCGCTTGGTGGGCTATGGGCGGTTTGAAGGCATTAATGCCGCTCGCTCATTAGCTCGCCTGTTTGCGGCGGCACGGCTGCACATCAATTTCTTCCAGCCTTCGTTTAAGCTGAAGGAGAAGGACCGCGAAGGCGCCAAAGTGGTCAAGCGCTATCTTCCTCCGGCAACGCCGTACGAACGAGCGTTGGTCCATCCGAGTCTCGATGAGGCATTCAAACATAGGCTGCGAGAGATCTATCGCTCGCTTGATCCGCTCGCATTGCTGGCGCAGATGCGGGATGCCTAAAATGAACTGGGCAGGCGCGTCGATCGGCGGGCTGGAATGTCAGGGACGAAGGCCGCGCCGGTGCGGAGTGACGTGGTGGCTTTTGCCCGAGAGCTCGGCGATGGTTGGAACGCGGGCGAGCAGCGGATCATTCATCGGCGCCGCTATGTGCGGCGCAAGCCTGTGCCACGTCGGCCATCGATGCTCGACCCCTACATTCCCATCATCGAGGAATGGCTCGCGGCGGTTGCGCACTTGTCCGCGGTCGATCTTCTCTCCCGGCTGGAAGCGCATGCGCCCGATCGGTTCGGGCGGCGTCAGCGGCGTACGGTGCAGCGGCTGGTGAAGAATTGGCGATCAAAGGCCGCTCGACAGCTCATCAGCAGCGCGGAGATCACGTTAAGCATCGACCCACGCTCCGTACCTGAGGTCCGGGTCCCGACAGGTGCCTTCGCCTAATCACCGCAAGCCGCTCGCTCGCTACAGCGCTATGGAAGGCGCGCTTCGCGAGCGGCTTGCTCGGACTCGCGGCAAGCCGAACCCAGGAACAACGGGGGTCCGCTTCGGTAACATTCTCATCTGAGGCAATATGAGGGGGCAGTTTTCCATGGCGCGCTACACGCCGGCACTAGCCTCTTCCCATCGCATTGGTCGCAGGGCGCAGATTGGCGTCTCCGGTCAACCTTAGGGGGGTCGTCAGTCAGTGACCGACCACGGCTCGTGCAGGAAGGGCATATTTCCTCAGCAGCTTTAACGGGCTTCATCGGCCGCTTCTCCCCAAGGCCGGACTCAATTTGTACGTCCAACGCAGGCCTAAAAAGGTTCAGCCGATCAACCCCGTTCCTGTTGCTGCGCCGGTCTAACTCCGGCTGGTGTCCCCTGATATGGCGTGGTCGATCGCCTGCTGAGCCTCACGAACGGCAGCTGATTGCGTTTCTGCCTCACCGGAGAGCCAGACGCCATTGAACATCAGATACCATCGCCAGAGGTTGCGGCCGAGCCCCTGCACGACGCTAAACTCGACTCCGCGATACTCCATCCCGCTCGCCACCGCATCAAGCGCTCAGCTCCCAAGCCGCGAAGCCTAGCGAATTGCATCGATCGGACTTCGCTTACCATAACGGATAACCAGCACGATGTCGCGCGAAGTGATCTGGGGTGGTCACATCAGGGCAATGCCCCCAGCGGGGCTATGGAGGTCGGGCGCCGCCCGATGTGTGCGGCGGCTCCCATTGCTCGAGCCGGTCGACGGCTGGCTGTTTTTGATAATCCGCCAGCCATCCTACGAGAAGCAGCGCGGCGCCGACTAACGCGGCGGCACCCAGGTACAAATTCCGCGTTAGAGACGCGGCGACAGGTCTGATGTCCCGGGTTCACGACTTTCGTAGTCACTGGATTAATCCGTACTGGGGTGCCTCCGCCTTCTCGGCCGGTACGCCTGTGGGACGTAGCAAAGTGCGGAGAACCATGACTTACGGGGGCGCAGCTCAATACTGAAGCCGGCTAGATCGAGGCGCTTCCTAATCCCACCACCCCTATTAGGGTGCGAGCGGGGAACGTTTTGTCGGCACAGCCTGGGTAGCTGTCGAGGCGGACCTTCGACGCTGGCGCATTTTGAGCCCGCCGCTCAATCATTCCGCGAGCCAATTGCCTATCTGATCGGTGTCGACGTATCTCGGCCGCTCCGCGCGAAAGCCGGTGTGGGCCGTGACGCGATGGCCTTTCCGGCGCAAGCGCGCAACGAGCACCTTCGCGTCCGCCTCGTCCCGGCATTCAACTTGAATGCCTCCGTACTTTACGACCCACCCGGCATCCGAAGGCTGGCGGCCTGGCCGAGTCGAATACCGCCCCATACCATGCTCCCCAACCCGGTCCAATTCCCTTCAAGGTTTATCCGCTTTTCGCAAGCCGCCGGCCGGTTGATCGGAAAGGTTTGTGCCTGAATACCAGGCGGCCCGGTCAGGAATCGTGGCTTCATCGGTGCGCTTTAACTTTCGCCTGTTCTGACCGATTACGGCCGACTGGGTCCTGTTTGGTCATGGGCCTTTTTGCTCGGACTTACTCGCAAGTTCCGGATCCGCTGACTGCCTAAGCTGCTCTGCAGTCGATCTTTGCACAAAGATCCCGTAGAGTCTGTAACCGGTGCCGCAATCAATGGGCAAATGCGTCCGCTTTTGCCTCTTGCTGCCTCCAGTGCGTCGACGCTTGCCAATTTGGTCTCGGGCTTTATGCCGGATGTGGCTGAATAGATCGTGCGCGTGTTGAGTCCCAGCCTCCGTCGGAAACTCGCGTATCGCAGCGCACAATTCGGCCTCTAAGAATTCAGCTCCTGAGAGGTGGAGCTCGAGCTGCGGAGCCAAATTGACGAAGCGAAGTAGGCTGATTACGCGGCTTCAGTCTGTGCGTGAATAGGCTCGCCATTTACCCCCGGATCGGTATCCAAGGTCGACGCAACGCTATCTCGGGCAAATTGTCTGGTGAACACAATTGAAGCCAGCAAGGGCTTATTTCATTGGCAGCGGGTGCATGAGCCCGCCCGCGGTCCAAACCGCATTCAGATCACGATCCAGATGGTAGGGCCCGCCTGTCGTGCGCTGGAAGATCTCACCGTAGTTGCCGGTCCCGGCAATAACCTTGATTGCCCAATCATGAGCCAGCCCCAGAGCCTGAGCTGTTGCGAAGTCGTGGCCGAGCAGCTGCTCGGCCCGCATGTCCTGCCGTTCGGCCGCCGCCGCTACATTGGCTTGCGTGATCCCGAGCGCCTCCGCCTCGATCAGCCCGCTGAGGGTCCAGTCAATCACCAGTCCCAACTTCTGATCGCCATAGGGATATGCTGGGACGACCGGATTGAGCCCAAATCGCTCCGGCAGGAATACGAAATCATCGATCGGTGCGTGAAAGTTAGCCCTCGACTGCGCCAGTCGCGACTCCGTGCCCGTTCCCGCACATTTGCGAACGGCCAGAGCGGCGTCCATTTCGCCCTGTTCGGAATGCGCCACGAGACCGTAGGGAATGCCGCGCGCCGTCATCTCGTCGCGCAGAACTCGTTCGGTCGGGCTCGTGTCAAGCGCACAAACGAGCTTGTCACGCAGTCCTGCGAGGTCCGTGATGCCGCTCTGCTTCGAGACCATCACGCGCTGCGGATCATAAAAGATGGGCAACCCAAACCCGATACCGAACTGGGTTGCTGTCGATGCCGAAGGCGATATCCCGAATGCCACTTGGATCGTGCCCGCCTTCAGCGCCGCCAAAGCCTCAGGTTCGGCCGGAAACGGCTGGATCGTCAGGCTGCTCGCGTCGCCGAAGATCGCGATCGCGATAGCCCGGCAAACCTCGGCCTCCAGGGCCGATAGGTTGCCGTGGATGTCCTCTCCGTTCCAGTCGTCGGCGCCGAGAACGGTGCCGCAGTCGAGGCGGTGCGCGGCCCGTATCGAATCCAAACTCTGAGCGTGGGTGCCGCTCGCGAGCGCGATTGACATGCAGGCTAAGGCGCTTCGAAGCAGGCGACGGGCGAGCGAGGGAAACATCTTCGACCCAATTCAGAAGGGAGGGATGGAGGTCAGTACCTGCATCCCTCCCGGATTTTCTCAAGCCAATCAGGGTGTCCAGGTCCCGGAAGTCGGCGTGCCGGGCGATTGGGTCGGACGCGGATTTACATCGACCGGGTAGGGGTCGATCGGCTCACCCGCCTTATAGGCCTCCGGAGATGGAAAGTCGGTCGGCAAAATACCGACAGCCGCGCATGCTCCATTGGTGTAGCCATTCGGAGAATAGTTCGGCGTTGCCAGGTGAGGCAGCGTGGCGACCACGTTCTGCGGGAAGGTCGCTAGCGCCGCAGGAACTGGCGGCTTTTCCCCCCGCAAGATCTCGTAGTCGAATGCTTCCGTGAGGTCACCCACATTGTTGTCCGGATCGTCTGAAGGAGCGAGGTCTTTCTGTCCCAACGTCATGGCCCCCATCTGGCGGCCGCGCTTCTCGTCTGGCAGTTCAGCGAGCGGCACCAGGCCGAACAGCTGGTTGACGAATTTGATGACCGAGCCGTGTTCGCTGTAACGATGAGAGATCTTGCCCGACTTCGCATAAGGGGAAATCAGGATCGTCGGAATACGCGGGCCGGCCGCGAGCGGGCTGCCATCGGCGAACGTGCTGCGTCGCTGCGGTGAAACGTGATCGTAAAAACCGTCGGTCTCATCATAGGTGATGATGATCGCGCTTTCCGCCCAGTACGGGCTGTTGGCAATGTCGTTGATCGCCTTGGCTGCGAACGCCTCGGAGATTTGTTGATCCGAGTAGGCCGGATGATCATCATTGCCGAGGAAGGCGTGCTGAATGGCCGGCGTTGGATCGACCGGCACCAGTCCATCATTGTTGTCGTAGCCGCCGCGCAGATAGAAAACACCGCCGCCGCTCGGCAGCTTTCTGCCTTCAACGGCATCGAAGAAATCCTTGGCACCATGCAGGTTGTTGTTCAGCACCTGCGGATTATCGGCAAGATAGCCGAAATATTGCGGGCCATTGTGATGCAGGATGTAGCCGGTGTTCAGGCCCGGGTCGTGGGTCGGGTTGGGCGTGGTGGAGTTTTGCGGCTCGTAGGGATCAGGCTCATCGTGGCCGTTGAAGCCCTGCTGGTACCATCCCCAATTCACTGCGGGGTCAAGGTCCGCGATGACCTTCATGTCCTCCTGGATGTCTGCCAGGTCCGCGCTGGGATTCTGATCGGTCGCAGTGATCTTCTTGATGTTCTTGCCCATGAACGAAAGCGGCTGGCTAGCGAAGGTGAGATTCAGGGTCGGATTGGCCGGATTCTCGTCAAAGTTAAACGGCGGCTTGACTGCGTTGGTATCAAGGTTTGAACCCGGGAACGGCCCGGGATCGTTCACGACCGGTACGAACGCATTGCTGGTAGCCGGCATGATCTGCGAACCGTAACTCGCGCCAAGCGCGTTGGGGAAGGCCGGGTTGGCATAGCTCACCGTTGCGCCTTCGTTGTTGTGAAGGGCCCACTGGGTCTGGCCGGACTGGCCCGCGATGAGCGCGATTGCATTCGGAGTAGAAGGTCCGACGATCGTCTGACGGAAGTTGTCAAACAACACGAAATTCTTCGCCCAATGCCACATGAAGGGGATCGTGTCGCAATCGATGTGGCTGACGTCCACCTCCGCCTTCTGCTTTTGTGCGAGCGAGACCGCGGTCGGCGCGGCGCCTGCTTTTGTTACGATGTTGCCATGCGCGTCCGTTGTCAGCCCCTCCTGGTCCATCGCATAGCGGTCATTCGCCGCAACCCCGGTCGTCGGGTCGATGTGAAGGCTGTTCGACATCCCCTGGTGGCTGTGGTCGACTGAAATCTCGTCGGCGGGATAGATCGGCACAATCTGCCCCGCCGCGGTCTTGACGGCTTGCGGCATCAGGAACGGGGAAATGGTCGCGGTCTTGAGCGACATATCGAGATATTTCTGCGCGAAGCTCGGAGTTGCCTTTGCAGGCGTGGCGCCGCGTGGCGCGCTGAAAAGCCCATTGGCGCCCGGGTAGGTGCCGAAATAATGGTCAAAGGATTCATTTTCGTGGAAAATCACGAACACATACTTCACTTTACGGCGCAGCAGCTCGACCTTTTCACGAACCGACAGCCCTTCATGGTCGTCGTCGTCCCATCGCCCTTCGTCAGGTTTAAAGCCATTCTCGAAACCGGAGTGTTCCGGGCGCCAGCCATCCTGAGCGAAGGATGGCGTGGTGTTGGCGAGGAGCGCCAGGGTGCCGAGCAAGCCAGTCGTGCGCTTGAAAAACTTTGCAATGAACATCTTTTTGAACCCCCTGTTCAGCGGACATATTCCTATTTTTGCGCCATGTCGGGACGATGACGCTTTCGTTAAGAGCGCACTCAAAATTGCTTTCGGGTTCGGAGAAGCTGTGGAAACGACCGCTGGCCGAAACACATGAGGCCTGCGTCGCAGTGGCAACAAATTGCGCGCAACTTCGGATACGATCCGATTGATCGGCAAGGTGACGGGAACCCCATGGCGCCAGATTGCTCAACCGCGCGACGGCCGAAGTCACCTGATTTCGATGTAGTCGATCGGCGGTCCCGGAGTGTCGTCTTCGAAACACCGCGACCACGAGGCGCCCGGTTGCGAAAGCGCCAGTATCCAGGTTGGTGCGGTTCAAAAGCTTGTCGGGGTTGCCCTTGCTGGGCGTATGACCGTGGATGACGTGGTGATCGCCATGTCCGACATCGATGCCACGTTTGTATCCGAACCACAGCAGGTATTCGTCGCGCTGAACGTCCAGCGGGATCGTTGGATCCACGCCGGCGTGAACGTAGACGCGATGCCGGTCCACATGGAGCTTCGGCAGACTTGAAATCCAGTTCAGATGGCCCTGAGGGACGTTATGGTTGTAGGAGACGAGCGTCATGTCGCCGCCGTTCTCGAGCCACCACTCCGGGGCGGACTCATCGCGCTCAACATCATGGCTTCATGGTTGCCCATCAGGCAGACGAGGTTCACTCCGGCGGATTGAGCCGCCATCAGGTGTTGGATGATCTGCGCACTCTGTGGGCCGCGATCGACGTAATCGCCAAGAGTGACGATTTTCCGGTCGATTTCCTTTGACTGCGCGGTGATCGCAGCGAACGCGGTTTCGAGCAGATCGAACCGACCGTGCAGGTCTGCGATGACGTAAGTATTGCTCACGATTCAGAAGACTCCCTGCAACACCCTCGCTTTTTCATTCGCTGAACAGCTCCTTGGACATCCGACAGCCGCAACTCGCCAGCGAAGCGCTGGCGCTGCGGGTGTGCGATCTGGCCATGATCTCGTCGCGCTTGATTGAGCTCGGTGTAAAAGGCACGGATATCTTCGGCAGGCCGGCTGCCGGCGCCGGGAGTTCTGGCGGTTTGCGGGACATGCGCTGCATATAGGTTTTCGGCAATTGCGAATCCGCTGTCGGCCGGCGGGGCCGGACATCGGCGCCGTGCTGGCCGCGAGCAGTGTAGATAAAGGGGGGCGCGGCGATCGGTAGCGATCGGCTGCAGCGGCTTGGGCGGCAGTCGGAGCAACAAACCGAGTTCGCTATTGCCCTTGGAAAGTTAGGAAGAAGGCCTCGGCCTTGCACGTTCGGGCAAATGCGCAGATGGCGGTATAGGAGCCCGGCGGAAGTCTTGCGATCCGCCAGAGCGTTACTTGCGGCTCACTACCTACACCAGACGGGGTGTGCGCAGGATGTTCGTTTTGGGCAAAGAGCTGTCTTGCCATAGTCCGTGTATTGACCTGACTGAAGTGACGATGGGCGACGTCGTTGCCGCGCCAGCTCGGCTGCTTAATCATTCCAAGCCTCGACTGGAACGTGGAGCCATCGGAGAGAGTTAATGGCCGGGCTGGTGTTAGGAGCCAGACGATGATGAGCCCGTTATGCGTGGCCGTGGCGGTGACTTGTTACTCTGCAGCGGCATTCGCCGAAACTTGTGTTGCGTCTCATTATGGCTACAGCGGCGGCCGAACAGCATCGGGAGAGCGGATGGACCCAAGCGCGATGACCGCAGCGCACCGGACCAAACCGTTCGGCTCCCACGTCACAGTCACCTCACAGTTAACCGGTCGGAGCGTCACTGTCCGGATCAATGACCGAGGTCCGTTCGTGAAGGGACGCTGTATAGACCTGTCAACCGGCGCTGCGCATGCACTTGGGATCGGCGGGACTGCAATGGTCTCGCTCCGCTGACACGAAGCTAAGGTCCGCCAAGCTCAGTTCCATAAATAACAAGAGCTGCGGCTCCCAGCGGGCTCGCTCCTCCGTCAACCGGACCAAAAATGCCGGTCTTGCGAGCAAGTGCAGTTCCACGGCCGCAACGCATTTAACGATCGCTGCTTTGCGATAGGTCAGCCATGGGTTGTGGCCAGCAATTGTGATGCTGGGGTCGTTGAGGGATCGTCGGTCGGAGCGACCATGAGGCCGGTATCCGCTAGCACTGATGGTGGTATCGCGTTACGTCACTGCCCTGACGGTTCGCGCTTTAACTTCCTCACGTACACGCCTGCGCGCTCACCGACAAGCGGGTGGCCGCGGACAGATCTGCGAGTACTATTCACTGATTCAGCTGGAGATGCAGGCAAACAGCGCACCCGCCTCTTCGAGTAATGGGTCGTGATGATGTATCCATGCTGAAATTGACAACTAGATTTGGCTGCCTGCGCAGCAACAAACATAGATCAACGCTAACCGACGCTTTTTGGAAGCGATTGGATCTCGACAAACTTCTGCAAAAGCTTTCCGATCGACTCGTACCGCCTTGCGATTCAACATCCCCCTATTCACGTAATTCGTATCATGGAACTCACTTGATTGGATGGAGTGGCGCAGGCGAATGTGCGCCGTGGCGGGTCGCGAACAGCGCTACAGGCGATGTCTGCTTAGACACCGTGCGGACAACCAATGATCAAGCCATTTTCGGCGGCCCTAATTTTGAAAGGCGCCGGCGTGGAGTTCATCGACGACCACGGTGGAGGACGGGCGTGCGACTTTGCAGGCACCGAAGCATAAGCCTTGAGTTCAACGTGCTGCAGACCGGCTCGTCCAACCTGACGCTCGCCGACTCCAACGAGGAAGCGGCGAACAGCCAGGCGCTGTCGACCCGTCAGTCGATCGCGATCTCCGCGCTGTCGCTCGCCAACCAGAGCCAGCAGAGCGTGCTGCAGCTGCTGCGCTAACTAAGCGCACGTCTCCAATCCTTGAGGCGGCGGAGGCAACTCCGCGGCTTTTTCTATTGTTAAGTTTGCAATTAGAGAAGTGGTACGGGCGTAAAACGGCGATTCACGAGGCGCCAACTATTTTGTCCTGTCTTCAGGAAGGTTCTCGAATCTCGAGTATAGCCTGAGCGAGGACCTCTGCACGAATTCTTGAGAAAGCAACGCGGCCGAACCGTGCCTCCACGTCGTTCCCTTTCTACAACCGCCCCGCCCAATCAAGGTAGAGCTTCCCCGTGCAAACATTCCGCCTGGAACTCACGCATTATCTTGTGCGAGGCCTCATTCGCCCCCAAGCTTTGCGACGTTTGACGCCAAGGCGAAACCTCCTACCGGCTCACCCGGCCGAGAGGATAGCTGGGGAGGTTGTCGACCCCATGAAGGATCGCGTGAGGTTGGCTTGAACTGCATGATTCATGGGCGTCGGCCGAGACAGCAATCCGGTGCATGCTGTTGACCATCCCGAACACGCGCCCAACCCGAACGACCTTGTCGAGGCTTCCGAGTTCTTGCTGCAACGCCGCGAGTTGGATCAATCCGACGTTCCTGGCATGCTGATAGGCTTCTTCGAGAGTGACATCGCTTCCCACTCGCCCCGTGATAAACTTTCCAATCGGGACCGCCTGTCCCGCGAGGTAGACCACATTTCCTAATCTTGCCGCGTTGACAAAATTGGCAACGGGGGCTTGGAGTTTCGGTAGCTCAATCCCCAACTCACGTAGCTTCGCTTCTGCGGAGCTGCCGACAGGCTGCTGTGCAGACGCACTCGCGGTCGGCATGAGCGACGCTGCTGCGAGCCCGGCAGCGAAGACGGTTCGACGGTCGATGGGTTCCATGCCCTTCTCCCTATGATGAACGCTTTAATGATCACAGGAGGCAGCGTAACCGCGCGGCCGTCTAACCAAGAGGTAATATCTTCTCCTCATTACTCAGTTGGTCAAAATGGGACTTTGCCGAAGCAATCACGGAGGGCGAAGCCGCTAATCACTGACGTCTACGGCATCTGATCGCTTCCATGGCAAGTTGATGGAATCCGTCGCCGAAAATCGGTTGAACGTAGCGGCAAGCGAGCCAGGTTGCGCAAATCAGGATAGTTGTAGCGTCGAGATTTCCGAGCCGTCTGCGCGAGACAATTCCTCGATGACATGCGCGAACTGAGCAAAGCTAAGTTCAGGTCCGCAAAGCGAGTGGCAGCGCCAGAGCCGAAAGAACCCGGCCTCGGTCATCAGCTCGACCAGCGGGGTTGGAAGCGTACGCTAATGTCCGATGTCGCGGCGTGCGGCCAAAATTTCAGGGTTTAACTGTCGTGCCGCCTCGACGTACGACAGCCCTTTATCCAGAGACTTGGCTTCCCTAGCTTCAGCCATACGCGCCCCCCGCTACTGCTGCGGCCTGCCTTCAGAGTATATGCCGGAGCTGTCGGTTTGCCAGCTGTAAGTGCCATTGGGGCAGTCCCGAAAAGCGCGCCCGAGGGCTCTCAGAAATGATCCGCTGTCCCATTCAACAGCTACTCACTACCTTGGTGCGCTGCCAACACGTGCCGCTCAGCTGCGCCGCTTTCTCTTCATCTCAAGGAAACTGCGCCAACCTTGTCGGGTCTGAGCTGAACTGCTTCCACGCTGCCCGGAACAGTCACATACAGTCGTCGCGCCCTAGCCCAGTGCCCCGCGCCTCCAGCCCGCGCATGGGCACCACGGTGTCGATCGCCCAGCGCCAGAACGACCGCGCGCCCGCTGCGTGCTGAATGCCGATGGAGCCTATCTCGATCTCGTCACCGCCGCCCGTCTTTGAGAGTGACGCGATAATTGTCGGTGGCTTGCGGGTGGATCACCTTACGCAGGAAGAGGTCCATGGCCGGTGAGGACAACAGGTGCAGTCTCGGGAAAGGTGGATTTGCGCGGGCGGCTCTGCATTTCCGCTGGTGTCGTTCATTCCAGCTTGAACGCGTCCTTCACCGGGTACCCTATATTGAGGCCGATCTTCCAGACGCCATCCACCTTACTTAGCAGGTATGTCCCGCCTGACCTGTTTAGTTCAGTGCCATCCGTCTTATAGCGGACATAGGTGCCTTCGGCGATGGCGTAGGATTGGCCGAGAATCTTCACGCCAAGGTCAAGCCACTCGGTTTTGGCGTATCCCTGTTTCACTGCGGCGTCCCGAAAATTCGTGTACCAAGCCATCGGCTCATCACCCGTTGTAAAGGCCCTGAACCCCTTAGGCCCTGAAACCACAAACGGAACGTTGATGAACTTCATCACCGCTTCCATGTCACCACGACTGTAGGCCTGAAAGTAGTCGTGCATCAACTTTTCGACAGCGGACCTGTCGGCATCCGGATCAGCTGTCTGAGCGTGCGCCGGAATCGGGGTTATAGAAGCAGTATGGAAAAGGTCACTCTGACGAGCGCACCAAGCTTGATCATGATCTCCTCCCATGCCGCGAGCAGCATACCGTCGCTTTTTGGAGCGCGGCAATTCACCTGAACGCATCCATCACCCGCTCCATCGCTGGATGCTTTCGGTTCTTGATCTTGACCCAGTGCTTCGATCGTCCGGCCTGATAAGGTCGATCACGCCGCTTCGATACTAGACCTTTAGGCCCATGCGGCAGGTAGCGCGAAGCACAGCAGATCAGGACCGATCTCAGGGAACCTAAACCAACTTGCCTGATTAAACCGCGCCGGGGTCAACAGAGAGCGCTCGAATGCGGTTCCAGAGTATCGAATTCACTGTGATACGGTCGCTTTCTCCCGCCGGTTGGAGGTGGACGGTGATCCTGGGCCAAAGAGAAAAGTGGCACGGTTGGCGATCGCGAGCCGTTTTCGCACCACATATAGCTGAGCAGTTGGAAGACGTGGGGTTTGAAGCTGGAAGACTTCAACCATGGTCCTGCTGAACGAATACCTTGCAGCGCGAGAGCTGGCGATCGAGATCGCAGCCTTCAGTGAGAGCAGCGGTCGGGAGGTCGAGGAGATTTTCGCTAGCTTACTGGAGCGCTGCGGCTCACCGCAGCTTGGCGAGCTTTCGGAAGAGATCGTGGCAGCGGCGCATCTGGTGCGCGCGCGCATTGTCGAACTGCGGCGCGGTTTTACTGAGATCGCCGACAAGCAACGCCGTCCTCCTGACGAGGTGGACGAGTGGCTGCAGAGGGCGATTGAGATGCTGCGCGATTGCGAGCTGAAGCCGAGCGACAGCAATTGAGAAGTCAAGCTCTTCCGCTTCGCTTCGCGTCGAAGACTGGGCCAGCCGTGCCGGGGTGTGTCCGTTGCAGTTCGGTAGAACAATGCCGGCAAGCCTCGCGCGCGAGTTGGGCGCGCGTGAGCAACAAATCGAGGATTAACTTTTGCGTCGATTCACTTATGTAAATGTTTGCCTGCCCCGCACGGTGCACGGATTTGCAACAGGCAAAGTGGCGTTCACTGCCGGGCATTACATTCCATTCCCTGATGCGCGAGTTCGCGGGCTATCGAATGTTTTCCGCGCGGTCGCTCGGCTGACAGAAAGCTCCTTCAATCTCTGAGGCGAGATCACTCAGGTGAGCGCCAAGCTTTTCAAAGAAAGCTCGCTTCTGTGCATCCGTAGCTAAACTGCTAATAACGGCGCACTCGGCAGCGTCCGCGCGCAGTTTGCTGAGTTGAAGCTGGATGTTTACTGGTGCACCTACTCGGTCTCCAGCTCCGCGAGGTCGTTCCAACGATGCCTGTTCCGGAAGCTGGATTTCCTTGGGCGAGGCTCGCGCTTTCTATAGCTACATTACGGAATCCTAGATCGCCAATGCAACTTTGACCACTTCCGATCTTGATTGACCAATCGACCGTATCCGATTTCAGCCAATATCGTGGACCACTAA
>Ga0335069_10008224_pt1 | contig 14955 bp, 7 predicted proteins | sample Lox_Sample_11_FD_206714 | JGI IMG/M metagenome (GOLD analysis project Ga0335069, IMG submission 206714) | Soil microbial communities from Loxahatchee National Wildlife Refuge, Florida, United States - Lox_Sample_1.1 | ecosystem: Environmental > Terrestrial > Soil > Wetlands | place: USA: Florida... | reverse complement strand
ACTTAGTTCCCTGAAGCCAAGGTTGCGAAGGGAGCTTCGGGCCTTGCTGCAGAGACCAGTCCTGACCGGACATTCTGGCAAGAAAAAACTGCGATCGCACAGAGCCGAGCAGCTTCGAAAGCAGAGGAATTTCATAAGGAGAGACTGAATCAATGCGAAACATTGGCATCGGTTCTGCGTTATCGCTGTAAAGAAGCGGGCCTGCCAGAGTAGGACCCAGCCACAGGCTCTGTTGCCCAAACGAGAATTGAACATTCGAAAATTGAAAACCAACAGTCGCATCCAACAAGCGAAACCGATTTAATTCTGCCCTCGACGTGGACGCAACAAAGGGAACGACGTCTACAGCGGCAGCCGCCTGCAACGCCGCTGTGGGTTCTTCAGGTACGCTCGGCGAGTGTTGAAATTCGCCACGAATATAAAATGCCAAGGGGCCGGCAACCGCTCGAGCCGTCACCCCGGAAACGTTGTTAAAACCTTCTCCGTATGGTCGACCGTTGTCATTCACAATCGTCTGGCCAAAATGAAATCCGTCGTTCAAAGGAGCGCCGGAAATATCGGAACTGCGCGAATAGACGGATTCCACTGTGGCGCCAACGTTTGGGGCACCATTGATACGCTCCAGTTCTTCACGAAATTCGTTTGCAAGGGCAACAATTGATTCCGCGGGCTGATTCACTTCAGTATCCTCGTCCGCAACCTTCTCTTGCGCTTCCTCCACCAACCGTGCACACTCCATTCGTGTCCATGGACGGATATCCGCGTGCGCAGTATTGATGTACCCCAGAGCAATCAACCGATCCAATAGAGGGTAGATCCAACTATCCATTGGGACGTAAGAAGATGCCATATTTGCAGGGCTTCTAGGCTGCTCGCCTGTTTTTGCTTCGAAAATGCTGCCCCACCCAGATCCCCCGAGTTCGGGGTCGTGATGCGCACGATAAACCTGGCGGCCAAAGTACCACCCCAGACCGCTGCCCACAATAACATCGGACGGGAAATGCTGCTTTGCGGTAACGCGCGTTACGGTAACTGTAGATGCTAGACCGTAGGCGAGAAATTGACTCAGCCAACCCGGGTATTCATGGGCCCAAACGCTAGCGACTGACCACGCAATCGCCGAGTGTTCAGAAGGGAACGAAGCTCCTCCGTTGAAAAATGTACCGTGACCGTTGCCCTCCAGCGGACGCTCTCTTTGCGTCACTTCCTTAAACAGGAAAGAAACTGCTGTGCTATTGATAGCAGCTTCGCCGCTCAATAGCCCCGCTTCCTGGAGGCGATCGTTATGAGTCATATGACCAAATAGGAATGCGGCGCCGCCCAACCCGATGAACGAATACGCGCCGTAGTCCGAAATGTGAAGGCTGGTTTGCATGTGACTGGTGGGCACCTGCTTCGAGAACCAGCTATCACTCGCAATGAAAGCGGCGGTGACACCCGCTAATGGCGCGATCCATTTTAGGTCTTTCACTTGCAACCGGCCCGGCATGGTCCAAAACTGTTTCTGATCCCCGGCCAAGTGTTTCAGGAAGGGTGTCACCAAACGATTTTCCGGGTCAGTTCCGGGCGGTAACCATCCCTCTTCGCGGAGTTTTGCTGGCGGTACGGCAGGCTTGGTTCCTGGCTCCGAACGCTCAGAACTTTGACCCGATGACTGCTGCACCTGACCTTTCACGCCAACACTTATGGCCAAAATCAGACCCAACTCAAGCCACATTCGCCTCGACACGGGCATCCTGGCTATTGCCTAGAATCTGCCGACGTAGTAGGCAGCGATGCCCAGCGAAGCGGCTAATTGTGCAGCTTGTAACGTCGTTTTCAACTTGGTACTGAATGAGTATGTTTTCTCAGGTACGACCACCATGTCACCGGGACGGAGCTCGACGCTCTGGACGCCCCCTGAGAACATCCCCCCAGAACCTGCCGCAACTGAACCGTCGGCTCGTACGACAAACATCGACTTGGAGTCGGCGGCATTCGTGGCACCACCAGCTTGGTTCAAATACCAGCCAGTGGTCTTGCCGGCCTTGTAAGTAATCGCGGTGGGGTTGTATACCGAACCTCCCACCAACACCATTCCCGGCTTCTTGGGTATATAAATCGTATCTCCGTCTCGTACTTGAATATCGGCAGGAGTGTTTGCCCAATGGGCCACATCATTTGAAACATGGATGACCACACGGCCAACTGGGGGTGTGTTTTGCAGACTCTGGATAGTTTGCTGATATTGCATCACAGCAGCTTTAGCCTGCGCCTGCTGGTCTACATCCATACCGGGCAAGAGCTTTACTTGAGATGCTTCGACTTGAACTCGCTGGATCAAGTCGGCGCGGTTCCGAGTTTCGAATTCTCTTACTTCCACGCGCTGAAAAAGAGCTCCGTAAGGATAAGCATTGGGCAAGAAACCGCCAGCCCGCGCAATGATAGAGCTAAGCCGCTCACCCGGCTGTATACCGTAACCGCCCGGATGCGCAACCTCACCCTTCACCTGGATGGTGGCACCTAAATCCTTCCAGTTCGATAACTGTCGGATAGTAAGCACATCACCATCATGCAGGCGCACGTCTGTATCAGGATCGCCTGCAAGGGCCTTGGCGATCTCTACGGTACGATGATCAGATACCACTTTGCTTCCGTGCTCGACGCTGTAGCTGGTAAGATCCGCTTCTTCTGTAAACGCGCCCCGCTTCATCCCGCCTGCGAAGCGAACCAAGTCTGCAGCAGTCATGTCGGTGCCGAGAGGATATTTTCCAGGGCGTCCCACTTCTCCTTCGATTGAAACTGTGGCGGGGTCGACTTTGTTCAAGTCTCGCTGGATGAATATCCTATCCTTTGCCTTCAATTGAATATTATCTTTTGAGTCCCCATCCAACGCTCGCCGCAGATTGACACTGAAGACTTCCAACTTGCCGTCGTTAGTCTTGCGAAAAACCTGAGCATCCGAGAAAGATGCGTCAGGAGAAAGCCCGCCGGCAAGGTAGACCGCGTCTCGCAGGTTAGGAGTTCCGTTGGTAATGTGATCGCCCGGATCTCGCACTCCGCCTGTCACCGTAATTACCGGTGCATCTTCAAAGTCAAATCTGCCGAACACCCTGACCGTGTCAAAGGGCTGCAAAACCAGGTCTGCGTCTTTCCCGGATAGCGCATCTCCCAAGTTAAACGCCAGAACCTCCGGGGCATTATCCGGCTTCCTGAGGCGGATAATTTCCGCATGCTGTTCGTAGGGCTCGGGCAACAAGTCCTTATATGACTTGATCAAATCCGTTACCTTCATGCCGTCGCGATATGCAAATTTCCCCGGGCGGTAGACATGCCCTTCGAGGAACACTGTCTGATTTGCGTAGGGAAGAATGGGGGAGATCTTGATACGATCGCCATCCTGTATCTGAAAATCGTTTAGTGACTTGCTTGCTTCGGGAGAGTTGTTGCTCTCCGGTATATCGAGGCGCAGCATGGTGCGTGTGTCGTGGGCTTCAGTGCGGTCAACATCAACATGGCGAAGCGTGCCAGTCGGCAAAACCCCTCCAGCCAGTTCCAAGGCCTCGGCCAGGCTCTTCTCGCCATTAAGCTCATAAATCGCAGGTCGCCGAACCATGCCCTCGATGGTTATCTGCGAACCGAGCGGTGGAACGAGCACGGTATCGCCAGCTTCAAGCCGATGCATGCCGACGGGCACCCCATGCAGCAAGAGGTTATAAACATCCACTACTTCAACCAACTGGTTTCCCCGGTAATGCTTGAAGGTGCGCAAGCTGCCTGCTGAAGTTGGCCCCCCGGCCTCGTAGACCGCGTTGAGGACTGTGGAAAGCGAGCTCACATCATAGGGACCAGGCCTTTCGACATCACCAACGACATAGACGCGGACTGTACGGACCCGAGCCAGTGATAGATCTACCTGCACGTCACGATACTGAGAGCGCAAAAGCCGCTGCACCATTTGTTGCGCATCACCCAGGCTTTTACCTGCGATGGAAAAGCCCCCGGCGTCTGGCAGAACAATTCGACCTTGTCGGTCGACAACGCGGCGGAGATGATCGGAGACGCTACCGGTCAAGTCGATATTGAGGTCGTCGCCGGGGCCAAGTACATATTCCGGACCGACAGGCATGTCCATTGGTAATTCATCGAAATTACCCGTTCCGTTTTCGAAGACATCAATGCCGAAGCGGTCCAGAACGGGTGACCGGCGCGCATACTGCTGGTAGAGATCATAGAGAGACGGGACATCTGCGTAGGGATTAGGTTGGTGTCTTAAGGGTGGTTGTCTGTCAAAATCTAATTGCGAATACGGAAAGGAATTAGTTCCGTAAGTGGGGACGCCAGGCATCTGAGATGGGGAAGTTAGACTAGCCTGCTGCGGGAATTGAGAATTTCCACCGCCACCAAACGAACTCACTCCTGAAGGGAGCCCTCCCATCCCGGATGACATGCCCCCGAATGGAGACGACATACCAAACTGCGAACCAAACCCGGAACTACTGCCAAAACCGCTCATACCACCGTTATTGCCACCGAAAAGCGAACTTTGATTGCCCGACATGCCGGGATTACCAAAGGCGATGTTTCCGCCTCCGCCCATGCTGCTAAGGCGAGCAGCAACCAAAGATGACATCTGCGACGAACCCAAACCAGGCATTCCATTGGTCCCTCCGTCGCTGTAGAAATCACCAAACGCGCCCGAGGACTGGGCTTGAAGCAGCGCTCGCCTGGGATCGTATCCCGGCGATTGTTGATTGTTTTGCGGATTCTGCTGGGAAGGCGACGCACCTGGCATCGCATTAGGCGTGTTAGTGAGACTGGGTGTACGAACCGCCGAAGTTGAGCCGGGGGGCAAAGGTAAATTGGCGTTCGGGGCGTTAGGATCTGGATTGGGCGTCCGCAGAAGATCGTCTTCATGGCGCATCCAATACAACTCTTCCTGGCCTGGTACTCTTGGAATGCCGTTATTTAATGCATTAGCGGGATTAGTACTGCTCGCAGGCGTTGCCGTTGCGGGGGTTAACGGTACAAGCCCTGCTAACCAGTTCTGCGTCAATTCCTCCTTTGTGGGTTTTGCGCGGATGTAGTAGCGATCCTCAATTTCTTTAGTAAATAAAATTCGGGCCTTTTCGTCCTCCTGTACCAGACGAAATACGGCGTCGTCGGTTAAATCGTCTTGAGTAAGTACCCGACCCTGCTCGAACGCTGTGCGGACGAGCGCCCTCTTACATTCCAACAAGAGACCCGGCTCGTTCGTCAACAACGAAACAATCTTGTCAGCTGACAGTGAAACTAGATTTACAGCTTCCTGCTCAGCACGTGATTGCTCGACCGGAACTGCCCGAGTGCGATCGTAGTACGTCTTTCCTGATGACTGGTCGTATGATGTCGTGAAAGGTCGATCCTGCGCAGTCTGCCCGAATGCAACCGACGCAGAAGCAAGTATCAGACTTACAATAAATCCAAACCTTGGCATTTTGGACAGACTAAACCTCATGGTACCTCGCGAAAGTTTTAAGTGAAGTTTTTGTGGAAGGAGTGCTGTGATATAACGAACCTCACTCCGATACAGCTTCGCCCTCTCACTTACAGGTACTTGTGAGCTACCCAACAAATTGAAGGTTCCACTCGAAATCCTAAGGCGTGGGACAGCTACCGACGCCTATTCCAACCCTTGGCCGCACCAGAAGTCGCGGCTCCTCCAAAACTTGGCGACTTAGAAGTCTCTGAAGCGTACTGTTCAACCTCAAATGGTATTCACCAGTTCCGCCTTGCTCCTTAGCACGCTCAGTATTCCCTCCTCCGACGATTCCACGCGGGTGGAGCGAATGTCTACGAAGGCCCAATAAAATGTCCCGCTGTTCTGCTCTGCCTCAAGGGCCAAAATCTTCATTTGTGGGTAGCGCCCAAGCAGAAATCCGCTAAGGCCAGGGCGAGTCTCGCGGCTGTCTTGCGCAATGATCAGATAATCAGGCCGGGTACGCTCCACCAGTTCCGTAATCTCAGTTTCATTCTCGGTTTCGCCGACAATCTCAATGTCTGGCTGGTCCCCAATTGTTGCTAGTACCAAGTCCTTCATTAAACGCGGTCGATTCGCAACTAAAACTCTGACTTTTGGCACGGGATTCTCCGATTGCAAAGTCTCTCGCTTATGGGCGCAAAAGGTAAGGTTCTAATGCGATTTAGAAACATCTGCGCCCCCAGTACCAAATCGCTAGACGAGAAGTTGGAATGCTGATCTAATTTCTAGCTGCGTCAGTACCTAAAAAGTACCAAGAGAGGCAAAACCATCAGGCTACAGCACTTGAGGTGCGGCACAACTCGACCGCACCTAGCCGATCGTTGGCACCCAGTTTACGAAGCATCCGATGAACATGGTTCTTAATTGTTTGCTCGGAAAGCCCGAGCTCACCGGCAATTTCTTTGTTAGTCAATCCGCGACCAATCATATGAATGAGTTGCTGCTCCCGCCGCGTAAGTCCAAGGGCGTGTTTGATGACGATCGGCCCCTTATCGACAGCCTGCTTTGCCACCTCGTTAAACAATGCCAGACTCAAGGCGGGGGGACATACGGCTTCCCCCGCAGTAACCGAACGCACAGCCGAGACAATTTCCATTGCAGAGGCGTCTTTCAAAACGAAACCCAAAATCCCATCCTTCACGCCTCGCAGGAAGGTTTCCCGGTCGGGATCCATTCCGATCATGACAACCTTTAATCCAGGAATCGAAGAACGAACTTCTCGCACTAATTGAAGATGGGATAGCAGCGCGACAGCCGAGTCTGAAAGCAGGACATCCGGCGCGACGCTTGTAATCTCCTGAACGATGTCAGGATGAAACGGTGACGACCCGACTACACGCATGTCGCCTTTTTTGTTGAGAATGCGCGATAGAGCCTCGCGCAGTAGACGATTCTCAGCCAATATGAAAACTTGTACTACCTCAGTCGCAAGGGACATAACCTTCCTCTACACCTTTCGTACGCGCCCCTCTTCGCGAACCGCCGGGTGTTCTCCGTCTATTTAGCTTATGCGTTTTGTGCGATAAGCATATATGGTTTCAACGAAAAACGCGAGATACCTATTATTCAGAAAGATAACAGTTGTCACACTGTTTATTGTGACAGTTGGCCACTAGGCATGAGTCAAAGGAATGTCGCGGGCTTGTCAAATCGATTGGAGGCCGAAGGCATAAGCATGAAACCCTATAGCCGGTTTAGGGTCTAGGAGACCTGCTATCTCATTACAAGTTCCCGCTAATGGGTTTACAGATGTCACGGCTCTGCCAAGCCTTGCCATCAACCTTCGCGATCACTTCTCTGCCTTCTAAGGGGTTCCGGTACCCGGATAAACTCCCATAAAACTCAGGGTGTCTCCATTCCGAATGAAGCTTTGAAGTTGAGATTGAGTGTATTCCGAATTATCGTCGCTCAGGTAAATCTGATTGCTCGGCTGATATAGCAGACCGTGAACCTGCCCCTGGATTGTGCCACGCGCGATCAGGTCCGATTTGCCCACAACAGCCTGCGACTGCAGAGTCGACCAATTCTTTCCCAGTTGTTGGTTGTCGATATTGGCAGACGTAAACGTGATTGTGTATCCGACCGCAGGTGCGGTTCCTGTGTCGAAGCACATCATATATGCCGTCATGTCCTGTTTTTGCTGACTCGTGTACTTGAACTTCACCGGTGCAAGAAAATCGTTGATGGTTGCGGACTGTCCGTCGTGCGCGAATCCGAAGCCATCGATGCTCTGACGGTTATGACGCGTATACAGTTGCTTCTGATACATATTGCGCAGTTGAGGCGTCTTCATGGGTTGTGGCCCCAATCCTGCAAGTATGATCAGGTTCGACCCCGGCCCTGGATTTGCCGTGTGGCACTGGTTGCAGGTGAATTTTCCGCCAGTGCCGTGAACGTTCATGAAGTCGTTCTCACCCTTCGTCGGATCTCCTCCATTCACAGTCGCCGGGAACGTGCCATCCAGGTTGGTATTCGGATTCGGCAAATACAAAATGCTATTCACGAACCCGTCGTAGATTTGCATATCGTCATCAGCTAACTGAGAGCCTCCCATCAGAGTGTCGAAAGCCGGATTGAAGTCCGCAAAGGTAGTCTTGTCTCCCCGCCAATGGTAAGGAGCGACATCCAACAGGCCTCGCAAACTCTGCGTTGTCATAGGACCTTTCATGGGATGAAACCAGATGGTTTGACCGTTCTGAACGATTTTCTCCATGATGCCGCTGCGATCGCCAAGATTCCAGGCCAGATGATCCATGTCGGAATCTACGTGACAAGAGGCACACGAACCTGTTCCGTTGCCCGACAGTTTCGCGTCATACAAAAAGCCGCGGCCCTGCTTGATGGTATCGGGAGTTAAATCCGTTCCCACCGCGACTTCCCCTGACTTTGACATGGAAGAAGTGTCGATAATTGAAATCGTGTTGGAGATCGCATCCAGCGAATAGAGCGTCGCTGCGCCGGCGTTGAGAGCAAGGCCTCTGGGCCCACGCTTGTTCTTGGGATCAGCATTGGAGCCGGAACCGCTCGGCAGCGATACTTCCACAAATGACATCACGTTGCCGTTCGTGTCCACTTGAGCGACCCGATCCGTACCGAACGAAGCTACGTACATGAAGTTTCCACTGGGATCGAACACTACCGACGTCGGCTGGGACAACGTCGTGGCCAACGCTTGCGGATTGGGCAGAATGTTGTAATCGACATTGGGATTGAGATCAAATGGCGTGATCTGTCCGCTGTCCACTTCGATTCGCGTAATTCGATTATTGATCCAATGTCCACGAAGAGTCGGCTCGTAGAAAACCAAATTCATGGCGTCGGTATTCGCGACGAATAGATCCCCCGTAGCCGGATTGACCCCAAGCCCAAGATTAATCGTGCCGACGGCTGAATAGTAGCCAGATACTGACGGAGTTTTGGCGACTTTGATTGTGACCACGTCGTAGTCCGGCATGGTGAAGGTGATGTAGTTTTGCCATTTGGGATCAGTCGCCGTGACAATCAAACCCACCTTGGGAGGCTTGGGTAACTTGTTGTTCAGTGGCTTAGGCTGAGGCGGCGCAATCCCATCGGGAATGATGGTGGTCGCGTTCCCTGAGATCGCGAAGGCGGCGTAAACCTTGCTGCCGTCCGGACTCACCGCCAATGCTCGCGGGTTGCCTCCGAAAACCGGCAGTGACTTGATCAGTGCATGAGTGCCCGTGTCGTAGACCGCGATCGCATTGGCGCGAGAGCAACTGACATATGCCTGGTTGGTCCCTGCAAACACGACATCCATGGGTTCGGTTCCGTTGCCGGTAGCAATCGTGTCGGTCACGATCCCGCGCGATACCGAGACGACACTGAGGCTGTTCGAGACCTGGTTCACGACCCAGATCTCATCGGATGTGCGGGGATTAACCGAAACCGGGCCGACACCCACCGGAATTTCTGCGATCAGATTTGGACTCTGCGGGTTGCTGGTATCGAAAACGGAAACCGAGTTGTTAGGTGGGTTGACCGCGTACAGACGCGTTCCATCTGCAGATAGTCGAATTGGATTGGTGCGGGCAGGTTCCAGATTGGCAAACGATGCCGGAGGCTTACCAGCAATGATTGTTGACAGGCCTAGAGCTACTATCGCGAACAGAGAGATGGCTACAAAAACGCGGCGAGTGCGGGACATGGCTGCCCTCCAATTCCACAAGTCTGGTTACCGAGAGGATCCCACAGGGACGCTCAAATCTGCTGGTCGTGGCGCAGACTAGCTGGAGCGAGGGTAGTCCTTTCAGCCCTCAATGGCGCAACATTGTACCTCGGAATCAGGAAATTTTAGCCACATTCTGTCAACAATCACAGTGAAAGAGAATTCGCTTGACCTTGACACTCCATTACTTTCAACGACTTGCGCATGTACAAGTGGCGCAATTGCGCTCACACGCACATCGGTCTCGGCTTATGACTCGCGAATGCGTCTACGACAACGGCAATTCAAGGATGGCCTCACACCCTTTTTCGTTCTCCCGATTCCTGAGCGCGAGTCGTCCGCCGTGCCCTTCGGCAATCTGCCGACTCAGAGCCAGTCCGATACCGGAACCTCCTGGCTTGGTTGTAAAAAAAGGTACAAATAGGTTAGCCGGATTTGCGATCCCCTGGCCTTCGTCCTGCACGAACAGGTTGAGCCACACGCCGTTTGTGCTCCAGCCAATTCTCACCGGTGTATGCCCCTCCAGCGAGGCGTCTACGGCATTGCGAATCAGATTAATGATGAGTTGCTGCAACTGGTCGGGATCAACGTGGAGTGTGACCTCTGGACCCGGCACGATCTGCACCTCTGCGCGACGCTCCAGCCCAACTGCGGTCCTTACCAATGTGTCCATGCTGATCGGACGAAGCTGTGGCTTGGGCAGTCTTGCCAACCGTGAATAGTCGCGCATGAAGCGGCTCAGAGCGTCGGAGCGTTCTGCGATCACACGCAAACCGCGCCGCAAGTCGTCTTCCCAGTCGGACGGCCGCGCTTCCCTCTTCATGATGTCTTCGAGGCTGCCGGCAATCGAACAGATTGGTGCCAGAGAATTATTCAGCTCGTGACCGAGCACGCGAACCAAGCGCTGCCAAGCTTGCCGCTCCTCCTCGCGCAGTGCGCGGCTGAGATCGGCCAGTACGACCAGCGAGTGCGGCTTGCCTCCCTGCCGAAAAACCGAGCGGCGAAACCCCCAGCGGCCGGAACCGCCGGGAAACGTTTTCTCCAAGGTCCGGGCCGATTCTCCTTCAAGGCACTCCAGCAGGCCAATTTCTTTGGCGCTCTTGCCAATCAGACGCTCGGAGTTTTGTGCCATCAGGCGCTCGGCGGCGCGATTGAGTAAACGAAGGCGTTGTTCGCCATCAAACGTGAACACGGCGACATCGATCTCAGTCATCACCGTGGTCAGGAGTGCGCTCGCTTCCATTGCACCCAAGCGCTGCTCGCGCAACATCTCGGAGAGGGTGTTCACCTCAAGCATGAGCTCACCCAAGGCATCGCCGGATTTTGCACCCCGCACGCGAAAAGAAAAATCTCCCTCGCGCAGAGCAGATTGCATGTTCGAAAGAGTTTGCAGCGGGTGAACGACCGCAGAGCGAACTGCGAACGCGAATCCCAGCCAAACAACAACCACCAGAAATGCCAGGCTCCACCGGGTGCCAGGCTCATGATTGCCCTGCCATAGAAGTATGACGGCGGCCAGGACTCCACCTGCTCCCGACGCCAACGCCAACAGCAGGATGCGGTTTTCGTGGCTGAGACGCGGCTTGCGTTTTGCTTGTGACCCCATGCGCGGTTGTGGCTCGACCGCGGGCGCGTGAGTTGGCTCGTTAGCTGCTTCCGATGCCATATTTTTGCAAGCGCCGATAGAGAGCGCTTCGACTCAGTCCCAGGGCCTCAGCCGCCTGGCTGATATTGCCACCATAACGGTCGATCGCTTTGCGGATCAAGAGGGATTCCACTTCTTCCAGGCTCAGATCTTCCATGCGTTGGGTGCTCTCGCGCGGAGTGCGCAGCCCCAGATCGCTGACTCGAACCGCTTCACCCGGTGACAACAGCACCGCCCGCTCGACCGCGTGATCGAGTTCGCGAACGTTTCCTGGCCAGGCATATTCGAGCATCGCCTGCATCGCTGCCGGGTCAAATGTCTTCGCGGGCTTGCGATACCGTTCGCCATAACGGGCAACAAAATGAGTCGCCAACGCCGGAATATCCTGCCGTCGTTCACGCAAAGGCGGAATCAAAATCTCAACTGTGTTGAGGCGGAAGAGCAAGTCTTGACGAAAACGACCTGCCTCCACTTCGGCGTCAAGATCGGCATTGGTCGCCGAGAGAACTCGAACATCAACGCGCCGGGTTTGCGACGAGCCGACCCGCTCCATTTCGCCGCTTTCGAGTACTCTCAACAGCTTCGCCTGCTGCGAGAGAGGGATGTTTGCGATTTCATCCAGAAAAAGAGTTCCACCATGTGCCAGCTCAAAGCGCCCGATGCGGTCTGTCTTGGCGTCGGTAAAAGCGCCTTTCACGTGACCGAATAGCTCGCTTTCGAAAACACCTTCGGGCAGTCCTCCAGTGTTGACAGCCACCAAGGGCCGCGAAGCACGATTCGAGAGTGCATGCAGAGTGCGCGCAACAACTTCCTTTCCGCTTCCGTGCTCGCCGGTGATGAGCACATTCGCATCCGACGGTCCCACGTTGGTGATCAGCCGCAGCACCGGCTGCATGGAATCAGCATTCGCGATGAACTTCGGCAAGCCTTCGGCTCGAAGTAGACGGTTCTCTGCTTCCAGACGCTGGCTATGCCGCAGCGCACTTCCCAACTCGATCTGAGTGCGAAGCACCGCCAATAGGCGCGCGTTCTCCCAGGGCTTCTGAATGAAATCACGAGCGCCTCGCCGCATGGCTTCGACCGCAACTTCGACGCTACCCCATGCGGTCATAACGATGACGGGGAGAGTGCTGTCGATAGCCTGAATGCGAGAAAGCAGGTCAAGGCCTTCCTGTCCCGATGTCGTATCGCGGGTGTAATTGAGATCGATCAGGATGGCATCGAACTCGTGCGAAGCAAGAGCATCCAGCACGCCAGCTGGAGATGTCGCTGCCTCTACCGCAAAACCCTCGGGCTTGAGCAGTAGGCGAAGCGCTTCCAGAACGTCGCGCTGGTCATCGGCGATCAGAAGGCGCGCCTTGGGATTCGATTGGGGCGGCATACGCGATTGCATTCTATCTTCTTGCACGCTGCCTGACGAAAGCGGCATTAATTTTGCTCCATCCGAGTCTCTCCAGTTACATCGGCTCGAGGCGCGACACCCGTGAAGTGCGGCAACTGATGAACAGAGCCGCTCTCCGCGTCCTGAATTTCAATGCCAGTATGCGCCAGGGTCAATCCGGTTGCGCGGTCGAGCTCGACTAGCGACTTCTCGTACGTCGACATAGCCGCAACAAAATTCGATTCCGCTTGTGCCAAATCACGTTGCGTTTGCAACACCAGATTGCTGGTTGAAGCACCAAGATCTTTCTTCTTCTGTTCGATGTCGAAAGTCTGCTGGGCAAGATCACGTGCCTTACGCGCAGCCAACACTCGAGAACGATTCTGCAGCAGCGCAAACTGCGCATTCCTGACTTCGATGCTGATCTGGTTCTGTAGTTGCTGCAAGTGCAGTTGCGCCTGACGATACTCCAACTGTGATCGTATCTGGTCGGCTTGAGCAGCGCGATTGCGAATTGGAATGTTGATATTCAGCCCGACTGCATAGTCAGGCGAATTGTTCTTGAAGAGGTCGGAAAAAGCATTGGAAAATCCGCTCGGATTCAAAGGAGGCGTGATCGGCGGCCCCTGATACTGCGGCGGCTGCGTCTGTACGCCTGACAATCCATAGGTGCCGTACCATGCCACCAGATCAACCGTAGGCTTCAATGCATTGGCTGCTGTTTTACGAGTCAGATCACGATTCGTCAGATCGATGCGCGCTTCAGCGAGTTCGGTCCGATGGGACTGCGCATCTGCGATCAGGTCTTGCAGCGGCACAATTGGCTCCTGGTCAGGAAAATTCATCGTATCTGTCGGAATGACGGATGCCGAGGCAAGGACTGTGTCGCTCAGATCACGGGTAACCGCGTTTTTGATCAGCAACTCCTGCAACTGTAGTTCGTTTTGTGAGAGCAAGAGGTCTTGATTGGCTGACGCCTCCTGGCTTTCGGCCTTCATTACTTCCATGGGCGCGATTGCGCCAATCTTCACCTGTTCGCGGTCATCGGACAACGTTTTCTCCGCCAGTTCCAGCGAGCGTTCTTTCACCTTTACATCTTCGTAGGCATTTACCAGGTCCCAGTAGATGTTCTGAATCTGCGAGACAGTTGCAGTGACCTGCCCGCGAAACGCCACATCGGAAATCTCGCGGTTATTGCGGGCGATGCGGATGAATCGCATGTTGGGGGCGAATCCGAAACCCGCCAGCAAGTGCTGACGCAAAGTCAGCCGGAAGCTGCTATCAACTTCGGGCGACAGAATGCTGAATGCGCTGTTCGTCGTCACGCGATCGTTGTTGAAGCCGAGGCTCATCAGAGTTCCCCAACCGAAGCCCTGGCTGTAGTTGAAGTTTGCAACCCCCAGGTTCTGCTGCAGCGAAGGCACGCCGTAGAGAATGCGGCTCGACTCGGGAAAAGTCGCGTGATCGATGTTCATGCCGCCGCTGATAACCGGATCGAACGTATCGATGTTAGTTCCGATACCCAACGTAGACTGCACCAAGCCGGAAGCGCCTGTACCGGCGCCGCCGGCGCCTCCTGAAGTTCCGCCTGCACCCGCGCCCGGAGCACCGCTGCCGAAGCCGCCAATGCCTCCGCCAGGAGTTCCCTGCACCAGTCCAGTCGCAACACCGCGAACCGCTTGTCCGGATTTCGCGCGCAGGATATCGGTGTCTGCGATGGAAAGGTTGAAGCGCGCAATTGCGAGGTCAAGATTGTTCTCCAGAGCCAGGGCAACAGCATCTCCAAGGGACAAACGCAGTTTGCCGTCTTTCAATAAATCCTCGATCCGGGTTGTGTTGCCGAAACTCGGCGCCGGCACCTGGCGCGCCAGATAGGGGCGCACAAGATTTGGAAAATGACTCGCAGGCTTGGCATAGTCGGCCAACTGTTGTGCAACTGCCGTCATGCATATAAAGAAGACGCAACACATCATGCCTGCAGGTTTCATCCACGAACTTCCTGTCGGATTTTCATTCGCCCTTGCAATTGCCAATTTCATGACTCTCCCGTTCTAAAATCTCTTTGCAAATCATTCGTAGCGCAGTGCTACCGTCGGATCGGTCTTAGCGGCTCTTCGCGCAGGCAGATAATTTGCTGCCAGGGCGACGAGCGCAAGCATCACCGCAACTCCGGCAAATGTCAGCGGATCAGTTGCGCTGACGCCGTACAACAATCCCGACATCAGCCGAGTTAATCCGATCGC
>Ga0335069_10008223_pt1 | contig 14955 bp, 14 predicted proteins | sample Lox_Sample_11_FD_206714 | JGI IMG/M metagenome (GOLD analysis project Ga0335069, IMG submission 206714) | Soil microbial communities from Loxahatchee National Wildlife Refuge, Florida, United States - Lox_Sample_1.1 | ecosystem: Environmental > Terrestrial > Soil > Wetlands | place: USA... | reverse complement strand
GAGGCTCGCGGCAAAGATCACGTGCCGGTGCGCCCGATCGACGCCGGCGATCCCGGAAGGAAAGGTGACGCTCGCCATGGGTTCCCCCGATGATTTTTCACGACGCGCCGCTTCTGGGTCGGCGCCTACCGCTAACCTACCATCACGCCGGGACGCCGCACTGCAGCAACGCGGACGCCGGCGACGGGGTCGTGGGTGAGCGGTTAGCATTTCCGAAGCGGAGCGAGGGGGGGGCATGCCGAGCGTCAGCCGTCACCTGATCGATCCGGAGCTCATCGACCTGCTCGATCAGTTTCCGACCGAGCCGCTCAGCGACGAGAACTTGGGCGCGATCCGGGAAGCGATCCGCGTGCCGATGCCGGGCGACGTCGCCGCGCCCGCGGTGCCGCTCGTCGAGTCGACGCGCCACGTCCCGGGTCCGCGCGGTGCGCCGGACGTCGAGATCCTGACCTATCGCCCGGAAGCAGTCGCAGGCCCGACGGGGTGCATCTTCCACATCCATGGCGGCGGCTACGTCGCAGGCGATGCAACGGCACGGCAGCCCGCGCACCGCCGGCTCGCGGCCGACCTCGGCTGCGCGATCATCAGCGTGAATTACCGCCTCGCGCCCGAGACGCGCTTCCCCGGCAGCATCGAGGACTGCTACGCGGCGCTCTCCTGGGTGTTCGGGAATGCCGCGGAGCTTTCCATCGACCGTGCGCGGATCGGCGTCATGGGGGAGAGCGCGGGTGGCGGGCTCGCGGCGGCGCTCGCGCTTCTCGCCCGCGATCGCGGCGAGTTCCGGCTCGCGTTCCAGCACCTCATCTACCCGATGCTCGACGACCGGACCTGCGTCGCGCGCGATCCGCACCCGTATGCCGGCGAGTTCCTGTGGACGGCCCACAACAACCGCTTCGGCTGGTCCGCGCTCCTCGGAGCCGCGCCGGGGTCGACGGGCGTCTCGCCGTACGCCGCGGCCGCGCGCGCGAGCGACCTGTCGAAGCTGCCGCCGACGTTCCTCGCGACCGGGGCGCTCGACCTCTTCGTCGAGGAGAACCTCGAATACGCTCGCCGGCTGATGCGCGCCGCGGTTCCGGTTGAGCTTCGGCTGTACGCGGGCAGCTACCACGCCTTCGACATGCACCCGACGGCCCGGGTCGCCGAGACGGCGCGGCGCGACAGCCAGGCGGCGCTGGCGCGTGCCCTCGGCAGTGACTGAACGAGCGTGCCTGTCGCCGGACGCCGCGCGCCGCTCAGGGGGAGGGCCTCAGCACGGGCGGCTTCGCGGATCCGCCGCGCGGCGCGATCCACAGCACGAGCACCGCGAGCGCGAGGCCCGCCACGACGTCGGTCGCGTAGTGCACGTGGATGTAGACGGTCGAGAACACGACGCCCGCCGCCCACAGCCACAGCGCGCCCGCGCCGGCGCGGGACGCGCCGCGCGAGCCCATCGCGGCCGAGACGACCGCGACCGTCGTGTGTCCGCTCGGGAATGCATCGAGCGTCGTCGCCTCGGCGGCGTGCAGGAAACTGCGCACCGCCTCGCTCGCGACACCACCGCCGAGCAGCGTCGCCTCGAGCGTGGCCGGCACGCGTGGCCCCGAGGCCGGCAGCAGCAGGTACCCGATGAACGTCAGGTAGAAGGCGAGGAGGAGCGCGAACACGACGCGCTCGAACTCGACCGGCCCCCGCGTGCGGGCGATCCCCGCGGCGACGAGCGGCAGCCCGTAGTAGGAGAAGTACGCGACGTAGCTTGCGTCGGTGAAGGGGCGCGCGCGTCCGAAGGCGCCCTGCCAGGCGGCGACGAGGCCGGCGAGATAGCGCTGGTCGGCGGCGGCGAGCGCGGCGTCGAGCCGCCACGGGACCGTCGCCTCGATGATCGGCTGCAGCAGCAGGAAGATCGTGAGGACCTCGGCGACCGGCAGCCAGTCGCGCACGAATCCCGGTGCGCCGCTCGCCGGACGACCGGAGGCCCAGAGCGTCGCCGCCAGCATCGCGACGAATGCGCCGATCCTCGGCCCGGCGCCCGGTGGCTCCAGCGCGACCGTGAGGGCGAGGAGGGCGAGGAGCGCGCCGAGCGTCAGGCGTTCGGAGGGCCGCACGGCGCTGCGTGAGCCGACTTCGGGGCCTGCGGCGCGAACACGGGCTCGCCGTCCGGCGCACCGAGGCAGTGAACGGGATCCTCGATGATGTGCTGCACGATCGCGAGCGAGCGCGCGGCGTAGAACGCATCGTGGATCCGCTCGTCGAACGTCCAGCGGACCGAGAGACCGTCCTCGACGACGAGGTGGTCCCCGTCGACGAACGGCGTGCGCCTGACCGCCGACATCACGCCGAAGATCGACACCGTCCCGTACTCGTAGAGGTGGTGGAACGCATCGCTGATGCCCGCCGAGCCGAGGTTCGCGAGGAAGACGCTCGCGTACATCGGGTCGTGCGCCGTCATGAATCGCGGGTAGAGATTGACGCGGTCGAGTCCGCGGGCGAGGGCGACGAAGGCCGTCACCAGCACGCCCGGCAGGCGGATGATCAGCGCCGCTTCCTTGTCGGTGTGCAGATCGCGGCTCCGGGCCGCATCGATCGCCGCGGCGAGTCGCGCGACGAAGGCCGCGAACGGCTCGCGCGCCAGGAGCTCCGCCTTGACGGTCGTGTCGATGCCCGCGTCGCTCATCTCGCGCTTGACGACGAAGGAGGCCTGGACGCCGCGCCGCTGGTAGATTCGCCCGCCCGAGACGAAGCGGTTGAGCTCCGGGCGTGCATGCAGCGCCTGCCCGCACGCGTAGCAGTAGAGGTCAAACAGCGTCGCGTGCGCGGTGTGGGTGCGGTTGTAGGTCTTGAGCCAGGCCCGCGCCGCCGCGACGTGGTACACGGTCTCGTGCAGCACGACGCTTTCGTTCCGCCGCCGCATCAGGTACGGCATGATGCGGCGGATCGCCGGCGCGCCGCGTATCACATCGCCGTCGTGTCGGCTGAAGAGTGGCACGCGAATGAGGTTCCCGCCGCCCGCCGCGGGTGTCATCGGTAACTACCGAGAGCGGGCGGCAGCACGGTTCTGACGGACGGTCCGCGCGACCCTCGCCGGCGGGAGCGGGGCTGCAAGCGCACGGAGCGCGCGAGCGGCCGGTGCGGCTGCGAGGCGCCCGCCGCCTTGCGATGGCATCGGGATCAACAGGGCGGCGACTGGTGCGGCGCGAGGCGCGCAGCCGTCGCAACCGGGTCAGCGCTTCCCTGCGCTTGCATCGATGAGCCGCCGGCCGACGGTCGCGAGCCGCTCCAGCCCGCGCACCTCGCCGGGGAAGAGCGGGATCTCGACGATCGTCAGCGCGGCGTAGCGGCGGCGCAGCGTCTCGATGTGCGGCTGCTGCTGGTCGCGCTTCGCCCGCAGGAACGGGGAGTCGGCGTCCTCGACGACGTTGTTGACGATCAGGCGCCCGAGCGCGAGGCCGTAGCGGGCGAGCTCGGCGACGACACCGTCGAGCTGTTGGACCGCAAGCGCCTCGGGGATCGTCACCATCGAGAAACGCACCTCGCGGCGCAGGAACTCCATGCATTCGGCGGCGAGCGCCTGCCAGCCGCGGATCACGGCCATCAGCGACTCGCGCCGCTCGCCTGGTGCCTTCAGGTGCGAGTAGATCCGGGGCGCGAGCTTCAGGTGCTCGGCGAGCATCGTCGGCATGCCGAGGAGCGCGAGCGTCTGGCCGAGCGGCGCCGTGTCCCAGATGAGGTGGTCGTAGCGGGCGGCGCGCGCGAGCCGGCGGATGTAGTCGACCATGAACTCCTCGTTGAGGCCCGGGAGCACCGAGGTCACGAACTCGACGAACGAGGCGTAGTCGACGTCGACGAAGCTCGAGAACACTTCGTACACCTCGCGCCCGAAGCGCTCGTCCCACATCCGCCTCAGGTCGTCGATCCCGAGCTCGGTGAGGAAGAGCGCCGGACGGACCTCGCGCTCGCGGTGCGCGCCCGAGAGCTCGAAGATGTGCGACAGCGATGGGGTAGGATCGGTCGAGATCACGAGGCTCGGGGCGCCGGCCTCGGCCAGTGCGAGGGCGGTCGCCGCGGCACAGGTCGTCTTGCCGACGCCGCCCTTGCCAAGGAACACCTGGACGGCGGTCGCTCGCGTCGGCGGATGCGGATCCAGAGCGCTCGTGGCAGCCATCGTGCGCGTCCCTGCCGGTGCTGGAACGCACCGCAGCCGACATGGTGCCAACGCGAGAGCGCGCCGTCGCTACGTATTGCCCGCGTGGCTGGCGGCCGCACAATGCGACGATCGCCATCGGACGGGCGCGGGGTCGAACGGCGGCCACCAGGCCGCGCCGCGCGCCGCTGGCCTCACACGGGGCGAACCCGGTTGCACGCGCCACGGACATCGCGAACCACGGATCTTCTGCTGCTGCACGCGCCGAGCGTCTACGACTTTCGCGAGCGCGCGATCCTCTACGGCCCGGTCAGCGACATGGTGCCGTCCTCGACCGTGTTCGAGATGTACCCGCTCGGGTTCCTGACGATCGCCGCCTACCTCAAGGACCGCGGCCTCGACGTGCAGATCGCGAACCTCGCGCTCAAGATGATGAACGACCGGCGCTTCGACGTGCCGCGCTTCCTCGCTCGCCAGCGGCCACGGGCGATCGGGATCGACCTACACTGGCTGCCGCACGCGCACGGCGCACTCGAGGTCGCGCGCCTCGCGAAGGAAGCCCATCCCGACGTGCCGGTGATCTTCGGCGGGCTCTCCGCGAGCTATTACCACGAGGAACTGATCCGCTACCCCTGGGTCGACTTCGTGCTGCGCGGCGACAGCACGGAGCCGCCGCTCCACGAGCTTCTGCAGGCGTTCGCGAGCGGCGGGCCGCTCGCCTCGATCCCCAACCTGACCTGGAAGTCGGGCGGCGATGTCCGCGTGAACCCTCTCGGCTTCGTCCCGCCGGCGCTCGACTACGTCGACCTGCGACCGGACGTGCTCGCCGCGATGGTGCTGCGCCACGGCGATCTCGGCGGCACGCTCCCGTACCGCGGCTTCTGGCGCAACCCAATCAGCGCGGTCCTCACGGTCAAGGGCTGCCGCCACGACTGCGTGACCTGCGGCGCCTCGCGCACGACGGGCGTCGGGCTCACGGCGCGGCACCGTCCCGGCGTGCGCTCGCCCGCGAGCCTGGTCGCGAACGTCGTCGCGCTCGCGCGCCTCACGCGCGCGCCGATCGCGCTCGTCGGCGACGTTCGCCAGCCCGGCGATGACTACGCGCGCGAGGTGCTCGAGCGGCTGGGAGACGCGCGGATCGGCAACGAGCTCGTGTTCGAGTTCCTGGAGCTTCCGCCGATCGCGTTCCTCGGCGAGATTGATTCGCGGGTGCGGAACTGGAGCATCGAAATCAGCCCCGACAGCCACGATGCTGCGATCCGCGCGCTGCAGGATGGCGAGCCGCCGTACCCGAACGCCGAGCTCGAGGCGTTCTTCGCCGAGGCGCTCGGGCTCGGCTGCAGGCGGATCGACGTCTTCTTCATGATCGGACTGCCGGGCCAGACGCGGGACTCGGTACGCGAGACGATCGACTACTGCGAGCACCTCTTTCGTCGGAGCGATCAGCGCCTCGCGTGCTTCATCTCGCCGATGGGGCCGTTCATCGATCCCGGCAGCCGCGGCTTCGAGGCGCCGGAGCGCCACGGCTACCGGCTGTTCGCCCGCAGCCTCGAGGAGCACCGGCAGCTGCTCGTGCAACCGAGCTGGGAGCGGATCCTCAACTACGAGACGCGCTGGATGACGCGGCGCGAGCTCGTCGATGCGACCTACGAGGCCGGCGAACGCCTCAACGAGCTCAAGCGGCGGTACCGGCGGATTCCAGAGCGCCAGGCACGTGCGGTCGCAGGGCGGATTGCATCGGCGCGCGCACTGCGCGCGCGGCTCGATGCGGAGTTCGCCACGGGCGAACGGACCGAGGCGTCCGAGCCGCTGCGCGGGGAGATCACGCGCTTCAGCGTCTCGACCGTTTGCGACAAGAGCGAACTCTTCTGGCCGCGGCACCTCGTGAACTTCCGGCTCGGCGGATTGCTGCAGCTGGGCGCTCGCGCGCTCGCCGAGCGCCTGTGGCCGGGGCGCGCGGCCGTCGAGTGACGCGGCAAACGGTGATTCGCGACGCGCAGGCGCTCGGGTACCGCGCGGCTGATTATGTCACCCCGTGAGGTGGCTGCCACGCGTGTCGCGCGTCGGCTATGCTGCCGGCAATCCGACGCCGCGATCGAACGCCGCTAGAAGCGAAGACTGCGCGTCGTGCGAACCGACAAGAACAGCCTGAACGCATTAGGGGGACTCGTGAGCATCGCTAATCACCCACGGCGCTGGGCGGCCGTCGCGCTGTGCGGCGCGCTTGCCTGCGGCACCGCCGCTGCAACCGTGCAGCCACGCCAGAGCAACATCGTCGAGTTGGTTTCAAAGTCGGAGCTGATCATTCGCGGCACCGTGACCAGCGTGTCGGACGGCATCGATGCGCGCGGCCTGCCCTACACCGAGGTGACGCTGCGCGTCGCCGAGGCGATTCGCGGCGAGGTCGGCGCGACCTACACGTTCCGGCAGTTCGGCCTGATCAGGCCCCGCGACATGGGGGACGGTCGGCTCAACGTCATGGTGACGCCCGCCGACTGGCCGACTTACCAGAAGGGGGAGAGCACGATCCTGTTTCTCAACCGGCACGCGAAATGGACCGGGCTGCAGACGACCGTCGGCCTCGGCCACGGCAAGTTCAATGTCGCGCTCGCCGGCGCCGCGAATCACGCCAACAACGCCGGTCTCTTCGAACACATCGCAGTCGACTCCGGCCTGCTCGCTGAGTCCGATCGTCGCGTCATGAACACGCAGAAGGGTGCCGTGAACGCCGAGGCCTTCCTGCGCCTGGTCCGCAAGATCGTCGACGGCCGCTGGATAGAGCAGGGGAGCATGCGCAATGAGCAGCACTAAGTCGGCGTATTGCGCGGCCGCGCTCGCGTTCACCGCGCTCGCCGCGGCGCCCGCGCTGGCCGACGGTCCCTTGATCGTGGATGCGGGCGCGCAGACGGGGTATCACTTCTCTTCCGACACGGTGCCCGTCTACTACGACCAGGGCAGCTTCGGCATGACTTGGGACTACTCGCAGGCGACGCCGACGCCGGTGGTCTTCGACAACGCAACCGGCGCGCGCCTCGTGAAGCAGGGTTACGCCGAATGGTCGGGCGTGCGCACCACCTCGCTGCGCACGCGCGTGGTCGGCGACTTCTCGCTGAAGGGGCTGCCAGACATCGACGCAACCAACGTGCAGCTGATCGTCGGTGCCTCGAACGGCCGCGGCATCTACGTGATCTTCGATGCCGACGGCAGCATCCTTCAGAACTACATCGGCGCTCCCGATGGCGTGCTCGGCGTCTCGGAGCCCCAGTTCGCAATTCCCGGAACATCGATCATCACCGAGAGCTGGGTGATCCTCAACGGCTCGGCGATCGATCCGCAGGACGCCGGAGCCGTGGCATTTCAGGGCGTCGCGACGCACGAGTTCGGGCACTCGCTCGGCCTTGCGCACTCGCAGGTGAACGGAGCGGCATATTTCTATGGCGATGCGCCGGGGCCCGACAGCTGCGCGGCACTGCCGTACGCGGCGACGCTTTCGAGCGGCGACATTGAGACCATGTACCCCTACATCGATCCGACCGCCGGCTCCGGCACGGGCGCGGGCCAGGGGCACGTGCACACGCTCGACTCGATGGCCGGCATTTCGGACCTGTACCCCGGACCGGGCTGGCCGGGCGCCTACGGATCGATCGAGGGCAAGGTCTACGACCTTGACGGCAAGACCGAACTCACGGGCGTCAACGTCATCGCGCGCAGTCTCTCCGATCCCGTCGCCGGCGCGAACTCTGCGGTGAGCGGCCAGCTGACGCAGGGACTGCTTGGGGCGGACGGCCGCTTCGTGATCCACGGGCTGAAACCCGGCCAGCGCTACGTGGTGTATGTCGACGCGATCCTCGCAGGCGGATTCCCCACGCCGCCGCAGTGGTTTCTGCCCGGCGCCGAGCGCTTCTACGCCGCGGCGCAGGAGGACCAGCCGGACGATCCCGCCTCGCAGCGCACCTTCGATCCGTGCGCCTACAGCGTGATCACCGCCAAGGCCGGCGTCACGACGCATGCGTCGATCCGCTTTCGCCACACTCCGGGCGCGCCGCTGCTTTACCAGCTCGGTTATGGCGCGGGCGTCACCGGCCTGAGCGGCGACGGCAAGACCGCGGTCGGCGACTTCGGGCGCGGGGGGCCGGTCTTCACCTGGACGGTTGCGGACGGCCTCGTAGCGCTGCCCGTGTTCAGCACCGGCGAGCGCGAGGCGATCTCGCCGAACGGCCGCTACATCTCCTCGAACCTGCTCGACGTCAACACCGACTCATCCCTCGGCGCGTTTCGCTGGGACGCGAAGAATGGCTGGCTGCAGGTGACGCCGCTCGGATCGTGCGACGGCAACACGATATTCGCGACTGCGATCGACAATCTAGGCTCGGTGTACGGGCTCGCGTACCAGAGCTGCACCCAATACCGGGCAATGCGTTGGAACCCGGCGACTGGCACGCGGACTCTGAGATCCCCGGGCCTCAAGGATGACGGTACGCCGGCCAACACGCGCATCGACGCGGTGTCCGACGACGGACACACGCTGGTCGGCTGGCAGGAGGATCCGCAGACGGGTATCTGGGAGGGCACGGTGTGGAATCGGGACGCACCGAGCATCGTGCGCCTCGCGAGCGGCGATCCGGTCGACGAAGTGACCGCCGTCAGCGGCGACGGCACGCTGATCGGCGGCGCGCTGCTCGACGGTGAGCTCCCGGCCGGGGTCGGGTACCGCCGTCGCGCGCGCGGTGGAGCGATGGAGTGGGTTCTTCCGTTGCCGGGCGATGCCTCGCCTGCGCGTCCTCAGGTGATGTCGGAGACCGGGAATGTCATGGCGGGCTTCAGCGGTAATCCGTTCCTCAGCTTCAATCCCGGTCCCTTCATCTGGACGGCGGAGCTCGGCACCGCGAACCTCGATGATTTCGTGCGCCACCAGGGCACCGCGATGGAACAGTGGCTGAGCCTGTGGGAGCCGGAAGCGATGTCCTCCGACGGCCGCACGATCGCCGGTTGGGGCGTCGGGCTTCTAGGCGCCGCAGGCTGGGTCCTGAAGATCGACAAGGCGTTCGTGTGCCATCACGCGGATGCCGCGCCGCGACACGGGTCGGATCCGGGACAGACCGAGCGCGTCGCGTTCCCGGAAGAGTTCGATGAACACTTGAAGCACGGCGATACGGCCGGGAGGTGCCCGTAGGCGCTCTCGCCTCAATCACGACTCGCGTCGTGGCGCCAGCTGTTCGCGGCAGGCGCCCGACGCGTGCCGCGACGCGATCGGTTACGTCGGCCCTCGGAACGCGTCAGGTCGCGACTCGACGCCGCAACGCGTCTGCAGAGAGGTGCAGCGCCGTGTTCGCGTCAACCGGCTGGTAGACACCGTCTGCACATGAGGCGGCGCGCAGCACCACCCTGCGTCCGCCGGACGCAGCAGGTCGTTGATGTTGGGACGTCACGCAGGCATCGATCCTCGGGATCGTGCTGCCAGGGGCGCCGGCCGTCAGGCCGCGCGGCGTTTTTCCGCGGCGGCAAGGTCGTACGTCGCCTGCAGGTTCATCCACAGCCGCGGCGAGGTGCCGAGAACCTCGGCGAGGTCGAGCGCTGCGTCCGCAGTAATGCCTCGCTTGCCTTTGATGAGTTCGTTGAGCCGCGCGCGCGTCCAGCCAAGTTGCTGCGCGAACGCGGTCTGGGTGACGCCGGCAGGGATCAGGAACTCCTTCAGCAGCATCTCGCCGGGGTGAAACGGGTTGCTGGGCTGCGCGGGCGACTGCTTGGCCATGGTTCGCTCCTAGTGGTAATCCAAGACCGCGACGTCGAATGCATTCCCGCGCTCGAATCGAAAGACGACTCGCCACTGGTCGTTGATGCGGATCGAATAAATCACTTTGCCGCGACCCTTCGGCGCATCGAGCCGATGGCCGGGCGGCACGCGAAGGTCATTGAAGTCCGAGGCGTCATGAAGGAAGAGAACCTTGCGTCGCGCGACCCGTAAGAGGTCCGGCGGGAAGGCGCGCGTTTGCTTCGTCCGCCGGTCGTCGAACAGGTCTTCGGCCAGGCGGTTTCCGAAGCTCTCGATCATGTTCCTATGTTATCGAAACCCGATAACAACCGCGCCCCATCGCGAACGCGCTGCAGGCGTCATCGGCTCGGAATGCAGGTCGCTTGCGCACCCTCACGCCGGGTCGGGCCGTTGGCGCTTCAGTCGGCTTGATGTGTGGTCCACGTCACCTGGCCGGCGCGTGGACGCGCCGAAGGCAGGTCAATGGTCTGGAAGTAACACCTTAAGAATCAAGGTATTATTGGTGGGCGCGACAGGGATCGAACCTGTGACCCCTTCCATGTCAAGGAAGTGCTCTACCGCTGAGCTACGCGCCCGTCGCTGCGGAGGCGCGGGAGAATACTGGACCGCGCCTGCCCCAGCAAGGCAGCGACTCGATTCCCGGGACCCGCGGCCCGCTCAGGGTGCGGGTGCTCGTGATGACGAGCAGCCGAGCCTCGTCGCGCGGGTCGGGCGGGCCAGCGGATGGGAAGGTTTGACGAATTCGCGCAAGTCGGTGCATGCGAAAAGGGCGCGACGGTAACCCCCCTTGGACCCGGCCCGACGTCGGGGCACTATCGGACGGCCGAATACCAACAATTGGGGGGGGCATGATGAGCGTCAAGCGCAGCTTAGGATGGGGACTCGCGTTGATGGTGGCGCTCGCCGGATGCGCCAGCACGCCGACAGCGCCGCAGGCGCCGGCGGCGGTCGCAGCAGCACCGGCACCGGCCGCAGCGCCCGCGGCAGCGCCGGCCACGACCCCGGCGACGCCGCCCGCGCCGGACGTCACCGCGATGGCCGAGACGCCGCCCGAGGGTCGCGCACTGATCAGCTTCATGCGCCCGGCCTTCCTTGGGGGCGCGGTCGCCTCGACGCTCTTTGAGATCGTCGACGATAAGCCCGTGCTGATCGGCATCCTGCGCATGAAGGAGCGCGTCAACTTCGCGCCGACCCCGGGCACTCACCTCTTCATGGTGATCGGCGAGACCGCCGAGTTCATGACGGCCGAGGTCACGGCGGGGAAGACGTATTACGCGCTCGTCGACCCGCACATGGGCATGTGGAAGGCGCGCTTCTCGCTGAAACCGATCCACGCGGCTGATGTCGGCGGTCCGCAGTTCACGAAGTGGCTCAACGCCGCGAAACTCACGCTGAAGTCAGCGAACGACGACAAGTGGGCCGTCGACAACGCCGCGAGCGTCGCCGAGAAGCAGTCCAAGTACCTCCCGGAGTGGAAGTCGAAGCCTGCCGCGGAGAAGCTGGCGCTGCTGGCCTCGGACGGGCGCTGAGCGGCGCGCGCGCCGCGCTACCCGGGAAGCCCGACGTCCGTGCCGGTGAGCACGAGGACGCCGAGCACCGCGAAAATCGCCGCGGCGACGGCGTGCACGAGCCGGGTGGGCAGCCGCCCGGCCAGCCGCTCGCTGATGAGCACGGCCGGGACGTCGGCGATCAGCATCCCGCAGGTGGTGCCGGCGACGACGGCATAGAACGAGGCGTACTTCGCCGCGAGCGCGACCGTCGCGATCTGCGTCTTGTCGCCCATCTCGGCGAGGAAGAACGCGATCACGGTCGTGCCGTAGGCGCCGAAGCGCTGCGGTGCCGCGGCGTCCTTCTCGTCGAGCCGGTCCGGGATCAGGATCCAGATCGCCATCACGAAGAACGACAGCCCGAGCACCCAGCGCAACACAGCGGGCCCGAGCGCGACGATCAGCCAGCGGCCCGCGGCGCCCGCGAGCGTGTGGTTGACGAGCGTCGCGGTCATTATGCCGAGGATGATCGGCAGCGGGCGGCGAAAGCGCGCGGCCAGCACGAAGGCGAGCAACTGCGTCTTGTCGCCGATCTCGGCGAGCGCCACGACACCCGCCGAGACGAGAAAGGCCTCCATCGGTCGCAAGCATAAGGATTCTTAAGGCGGGCTTCACGCGACGCTCGCTATGATGGGCGCCTCGCACCCGGTCACCGCGCATGCCGACGCCCGCCCGCCCGACGACGCTGATCGCGCTCGCGCTCGTGACGTTGCTGGCCGTCGGGCTCGCGGCCTCGACCTGGCACGTGTTCGACCAGACCTGGGACGAGCCCGAGCACCTCGCGGCCGGGCTTGTGCTCCTCGACCGCGGACACTACGTCTACGACATCCAGCATCCACCGCTCGCGCGGCTCGCACTCGCGGTCGGGCCCTATCTCGCCGGCGCGCGCTCGCAGGGCAAGCCGCCGCCCGACGGCAAGCCGGAAGGCCTCGCGATCCTCTACGGGAGCGGCCACTACACGCTCTACCTCACGCTCGCGCGCGCCGGCACCCTGCCGTTCCTCGCGCTCCTCGTCGTCATGACCTACGTGTGGGGGCGGACGGTGCTGGGGCGTGGCGGTTCGCTGCTCGCGGCGCTCCTGACCGCGACGACCCCGGTCGTGCTCGGCCACGGCGCGCTCGCAACGCTCGACGTCGCGGCCGCCTCGACGTGCCTGCTTGCGCTTTACGCGACGCTGCGCTGGCTCGAGAACGGGCGCTGGCGCGACGCGCTTGTGCTCGGGCTCACGCTCGGGCTCGCGCTCGGGACGAAGCTGTCGGCGCTCCCGTTCTGCGGCGTCGGCGGGCTCGTGCTGCTGGCGCTTCGCCTCTGGGAGCGGCGGGGCAGGGCCGATTGCAGCGAGCCGCTTCCGCGCGCGGTGTGGATCGGCGGTGGCGTGCTCGTCACGGCGCTGATCGCGACGATCCTGACGCTCGGCTACGGCGGGCGATTCATCTACCTCACCGACGGGCATCGCTTCAGCCAGCCGCTCTGGTTCCTGTTCGGTTCGAAGGGCGCGCTCCATGACGCCGCGTACGCGCTCTTCGCGCAGTTTCGCGTGCCCGAGGCGCTGCAGCTCTACCTCGGCGGCATCGAGGCGCTGGTCGTGCACAACGAAACAGGGCACCTATCCTATCTGCTCGGCGAGGCGCGCCTGACCGGCTGGTGGTACTTCTACATCGTCGCGCTCCTCGCGAAGACACCGCTGCCGCTACTCGTGTTCGGGCTCGCGGGCTTCGCGGGCCTCACGCGCGCGGCGCTCCAACAGCGCCTCCAGCGTCTTCAGCCACATCAACATCGGCGTGCGGCACGTCCTCGTCGTCTACCCGATGCTCGCGGTCGGGGCGGCGTTCGCGTTCCTGCGCATCGGCAGGTGGCTCGCGGCGCTCCCCGGACGATGGGGCCGCGTGCTGCCGGCGGCCGGGCTTGCGCTCGTCGTCGTCGCGCAGGCCGCGATCCTCGTGCGCGCCTGGCCCGACAACCTCGCCTACTTCAACGTGCTCGTCCGCGACCCGGAGTCGGTGCTCGTCGACTCGGACCTCGACTGGGGCCAGGACTTGAAGCGCCTGATCGCGCGCCTGCGCGAGCTCAAGGTCGGCTCCGTCGCGCTCGCGTACTCGGGCTCGGCGGACCTCAAGCGCGAAGGCTTGCCGCCCTATGTGCTCCTGAAGCCCGACGAGCACGCGACCGGGTGGGTCGCCGTCAGCGCGCTCGCGCGCGCCGAGGCGCCGCAGCACTTCGACTGGCTCGCCGACTTCCCGCGCCGCGAGCGGGTCGGCAAGACGATCGATCTTTATTTCATACCGGCAGAGGAGACGCCGTGAGCAGCGAGCTCCTCGAGCTCACGGGCGTCGTGCGCCGCTTCCGGCCGGACCGCCCGCCGGTGCTCGACGGTCTCTCGTTCACGCTGATGCCCGGCGAATACCTCGCGATCATGGGCGAGTCGGGCGTGGGCAAGTCGACGCTGCTCAACGTCATCGCCGGTCTCGATGCGCCGGATGAGGGCTCGATCCGCCTCGACGGCGGGGAGCTGACGACCCTCGACGACGATGCGCGGACGCTGCTGCGCCGCCGCGCGATGGGGTTCGTGTTCCAGGCCTTTCACGTGCTGCCGTACCTCACGGTCGCGCGCAACGTCGGGCTCCCGCTCGAGCTCCTGGGCACTTCGCCCGCGGCCATCGCGACGCGCGTCGGCGCGATGCTCGAGGCGGTCGGCCTTCCGGACACCGCCGACCGGATGCCGCGCGAGCTCTCCGGCGGAGAATTGCAGCGTGTCGCGATCGCCCGCGCGCTCGTCCACCGGCCGAGGCTGCTGCTCGCCGACGAACCGACCGGAAACCTCGATCCGCGCACCGCGGGCCAGGTGCTCGCGCTCCTGCGCGAGCAGGTCAAGAGCGAGGGCGGCGGCGGGCTTCTGATCACCCACTCGCGCGCGGCGGCCGCGACCGCGGACCGCGCCTACGAATTCGACGGCCGCGCGCTGCGGCCGCTGTCCTGATGGGCGCCAGCATCCGGGTGGCGCTCGCGGTGTTCGCCGCGCAGCTCGCCGACCGGCCGCTCAGGCTCCTGACGGCGATCGTCGCGATCGCGCTCGGCGTCGCGCTGGCCGCCGGCGTCTACCTCGTCAACGAGAGTGCGCTCGATGAGTTCACGCACGCGACGCGCCAGCTCGCGGGCACCGCCGACCTCGTCGTGCGCGGCGCGCGCGCCGGCTTCTCCGAGTCGCTGTACGCCGATCTCGCGACCCGACCCGAGGTCGCGCTCGCCAGCCCCGTCGTCGAGCTCGAGGCCTCGCTCGCGGGCGGCGGCACGCTCTCGGTCCTCGGCGTTGATCCGCTCGCGGCCGGGGCGCTGCAGCCGGCGCTGTACGGCGAGCTCGTCGGGCGCTTCGTGACGCTGCTCGACCCGCACGCGATCGCGCTGAGCGCATCGGCGGCGACGGCGCTCGGGCTGAAGTCCGGTGATGCGTTGCGCGTGCGGGTCGGCGACGTCGAGACGACGCTGCACGTCGTCGCCGTGCTGCCGGAATCGGCGTACCC
>Ga0335069_10008222_pt1 | contig 14956 bp, 14 predicted proteins | sample Lox_Sample_11_FD_206714 | JGI IMG/M metagenome (GOLD analysis project Ga0335069, IMG submission 206714) | Soil microbial communities from Loxahatchee National Wildlife Refuge, Florida, United States - Lox_Sample_1.1 | ecosystem: Environmental > Terrestrial > Soil > Wetlands | place: USA... | reverse complement strand
TGGGGCTGATGGTGAGCTTCGCCTCCGTCGCGAGCTGCACATCCTCAGCCGTGAGTCCGGCAGCAACTTCCTCCAAAACCAGACCCTTGCCGGGCACAACTTTGATAAGCGCCTTTTCGGTAACGATCGTATCCACCACGCCGACACCGGTTAGCGGCAAGGAACACTGCTTAAGAATCTTCGGCTCGCCGTTCTTGGTCGTGTGCTCCATCGCGATGATGACGCGCTTGGCGCCCGCGACCAGGTCCATTGCGCCGCCCATGCCCTTTACCATCTTGCCGGGAATCATCCAATTGGCGAGGTTGCCTTTCTCATCGACTTCCATCGCGCCGAGCACGGTGAGATCGACGTGGCCACCGCGAATCATGCCAAACGAATCGGCACTGGAAAAATAGGCCGTTCCCGGCACTTCGGTGACTGTCTCCTTCCCGGCGTTGATCAGATCGGGATCTTCTTCGCCTTCGAACGGGTACGGGCCAACACCCAACATGCCATTCTCAGATTGCAGGATCACTTCCACTCCCTCCGGCACGTAATTTGCTACCAGCGTGGGCAGCCCAATCCCGAGGTTCACGTAGTATCCATCGCGCAGTTCCTTCGCGATGCGGCGCGCGATGCCCTCCCGCTTATCGACGTCCTTGCCTATTTTTGTTGGTGTTGTCGCCATAGAAGTCCTCGTTCTTATGAAGTCCTCAGCCGCTTAGCCCCGCTTTCGCGTGGTCCGCTTCTCAATGCGTTTGTCAGACGCCGATACCACCATTCGCTGCACGAAAATCCCTGGAGTGTGAACCATGTCGGGATCGAGTTGCCCGACTTCTACCAACTCCTCGACTTCGGCGATGGTGACTTTCGCAGCCGTCGCCATCATGGGATTGAAGTTGCGCGCGGTCTTGCGATAGATGAGATTGCCCCAGCGATCACCTTTCCAGGCCTTGACCAGCGCGAAGTCCGCACGCAACCCGCGTTCCATCACATATGGGCGCCCATCGAACTCGCGTGTCTCTTTCTTCTCGGCCACCAGCGTTCCATGGCCCGTGGGAGTGTAGAAAGCTGCGATCCCGGCGCCGCCGGCACGGATGCGTTCGGCGAGCGTTCCCTGGGGATTAAGCTCAAGGTCGAGCTCGCCCGAGAGCACCAGTTGCTCGAACAGCTTGTTCTCGCCAACATAGCTGCCGATGTGCTTCTTAATCTGGCGGCTCTGCAACAGACGGCCCAGGCCGAACTGATCGACTCCGGCATTGTTGCTGATCGTGGTCAGGTTCTTCACGCCTTTGGCATGCAGCGCGACGATGAGGTCCTCGGGAACTCCACATAGCCCAAACCCTCCGACCATAATGCTCGCGCCATCTTGAATGTCTTTGATTGCTTCGGCAGCGCTGGCTGCTACTTTGTTCATCCTTGGCTCCGTGCTTGCTCATGTGCCTGCACGAGTGCCGCAAAGCAACATGGCATGAGGACAGCTGGAATCCGCAGTCCGAATATACCGCATTCACCGCACCGCTAGTTATCGTTGTCAATGATGCCTCGTATTGCGAAAGGCGATTTCGGCGCAAGCAGGATTTTTGATAGTGTTTCAGCAGTATCCGAGGGTGGCTCTCATCAGCCGCGAGACATCGTCACACCAGCGCGTGAGTTCTGTTGCACCCAGTGCCTCTTCTTAGTAGAGTGCAACAGCCCGGCCTGAGCCAAACTTCTTTGAGGGTGAGATGGAAAACTCATCAGCTGTTCGAACCACACCAGCTTTGCGGGGCTTTCGCTATCCCTCCGCAGGAACTCATCCGCCGCATTGCCATCCGCCATACGTTTCGTCGGTCACACGATCGCCGCGCCAGCCGTTGATTCGGGTTCCACAGACAATCAGCGAAATCACGGGCCCGTCATTCAGCGCGAAAGTTTGCGATGTAAAAGCGTTCGACCTGACCCAGCAACATTCGGGTGAACCGCTCGGAGAGCGCATCATCGTCAGCGGGCGCGTCCTCGACGAAGACGGCCGTCCGCAACGCAACACCCTGGTGGAAGTCTGGCAGGCGAACGCAGCCGGGCGATATCTGCACGATGTGGATAAGCACAATGCCCCGCTCGATCCGAATTTCACCGGCTGCGGGCACACCTTAACCGATGATCAGGGTCGCTACAAGTTTGTCACCATTCGCCCCGGCGAATATCCGTGGCGGAATCACTACAACGCGTGGCGTCCGGCGCACATTCACTTCTCGCTGTTCGGGCCGGCATTCGCCACGCGACTTGTAACGCAGATGTATTTCCCCGGCGATCCGCTATTGCCCTTCGATCCGATTTACAACTGTACCGGCGACGAAGCGGCAAAAACGCGTTTGATTTCGGCCTTCGATCTCGACAACAGTATTCCCGAAGAAGCGCTCGCTTACCGCTGGGACATTGTTTTGCGCGGGCGCGATGAAACACCCATGGAGGGACGATGACGCTCGGAGCCACACCATCGCAAACCGTCGGACCTTACTTCAAGATCGGCTTAAACCGGCTGTGTGAAAGCGATCTCGCGAAAACGGGTGTCCCGGGAGAGCGCATCGCGATTGAAGGACGCGTGCTCGATGCCAACGGCGCTCTCATTCCCGATGCAGTTCTCGAAATCTGGCAAGCAGACACCACAGGGCGGTACCACACACCGGAAGACGGCGACACAATATTCACCGGATTTGGACGTATTCCCACCGACTCCGCTGGAGTGTTCCGGTTCCAGACAATCAAGCCGGGAGCGGTAACAGATCCAAACCTGGGGCTGCAAGCACCTCACATTAACGTTACAGTTCTCATGCGCGGCCTGCTCCGCCACCTCGTGACGCGAATTTACTTCTCCGGTGAAGCGGCCAATGCGGTCGATCCGGTGCTGGCGCTGGTTCCGGAAGATCGCCGTGAAACCTTGATCGCGAAACCGTCAGCGCCGGGCAGTTCGCAATTGCAGTGGAATGTGGTTATGCAAGGTGACGGCGAAACTGTTTTCTTCGACTGGTAGACAGCATGCGACTCCTCGATGAGTTGTTCCGATCCCAGGCGGTCGAGCACGTCCTCGCGGACGACAGCTTGCTCCTGCGCATGCTCCAGGTCGAAGCTGCCCTCGCCCATGCCGAGGCAGAGGTCGGCCTCATCCCACCTGAGGCAGCGCAACAGATTGAAAGCTGCTGCAAAGTAGAGATCCTTGATCGCAAATCCCTGAGTGAGGGGGCACAATCAAGCGGCAATCTCGCCATTCCGCTGGTCAAGCAACTGACGCGGGCGGTGTTGGACAAAGACGCTGAAGCGGCCAAGTTCGTGCATTGGGGCGCGACGAGTCAAGACATTATTGACACCGCGGTTGTGCTGCAAACTCGTGAAGCGCTGAGCTTGATTCTGGCTGATGTGCAGCGCGCAAACTCCGCACTCCGAGTTCTAAGCGAACGGCATCGCAACACGATCATGCCCGGACGAACCTGGATGCAGCACGCTCTTCCCGTCACCTTTGGCCTGAAGACCGCGAACTGGCTGAGTGCGTTGCATCGCGCGTCAGTGAGACTGACTCAAGTGCAACAGCAGGTCTCGGTACTTCAGTTCGGTAGCGCCGCCGGCACATTGGCGGCCTTCGGGAGCGACGGAGCAGAAGTCGCTGAGAGGATGGCCGCTCGCCTGGGACTCGCCGTACCGCCTACGCCTTGGCATAGCGATCGCGAGCGAATCGCAGAAGTCGCGACTGCTCTAGCAATCTTGTCCGGGACCATGGGGAAGATCGCCCGCGACATCGCGCTGATGACCCAAACTGAGGTTGAGGAATTGTCGGAACCACACGTCGAAGGTCGCGGCGGTTCGTCGACCATGCCACAGAAGCAGAACCCGGTGTTGTGCGCGACGATTCTCGCGAATGCTACCCGAGTACCGGGACTGGTCAGCACGGTGTTGGCGGCGATGATCCAGGAGCACGAGCGCGGTCTCGGTGGCTGGCAAGCGGAGTGGGAGACGATTCCGGAGATCCTGGGCTTGACGGGCGGTACCGCGGAACGCATGGCGGAACTGCTGTCCGGACTCGAAGTTCATGCGGATCGGATGCGCGCGAACATCGATATCTCGCACGGACTCATCTTCGCCGAAGCCGTATCGACGGCGTTAAGCAAGAACATTGGGAAAAGTGCCGCGCACTCGATCGTCGAAGCTGCGGCCAAGCAGGCACGAGAACGGGGCGAGCACTTAGCAGACGTCTTGAAGGCGACCGCAGAAGTCAGCAAGCATTTGTCCGCGGCAGAAATTGACGAACTCTTCGATCCGCAGAAATACCTGGGATCAACTCAGACGTTCATCGATCGGGTACTTGTCGAGTGCACCGAACCAGCCGAGGTGAGCCATGCCGCTCGCTGATGCCAATGGCATTCGCATCTATTACGAAATCGAGGGTCCAGCGACAACGCCGGTCCTAGCGTTCTCCAACTCCCTCGGTACGAATCTCCACATGTGGGATGCGCAGGCTGGCGCGTTGAAAGATCGCTTCCGTATTCTGCGCTACGACACGCGAGGTCATGGCCAGACTTCCGCGCCCGGCGGTCCTTACACAATCCAGCTGCTGGCCAGCGATTTCATCGCGCTGCTTGATGGGCTCGGAATTGACCAGTGTCACTTCTGCGGACTCAGCATGGGCGGTATGACTGCGTTGTGGCTCGCCGTGCACCATGCCAATCGCGTAAAGAAGATTGTCGTCGCGAATTCGGCAGCGAAGATCGGAACCGCGGAAAGCTGGAACCTGCGAATCAGTAAGGTCGCCAGCGAAGGAATGGCTAACGTCGCGTGCGAAGTTGTCGCACGCTGGTTTACTCCCGAATTCCAAAACGAGAAGCCCGAAGTAGTCAGCGTTCTGCGAAGGATGCTCGAGACAACGGACCTCAAAGGCTACATTGCGAACTGCGAGGCCATTCGCGATATGGATCAGCGCGAGAGCGTCGCGGGCATCAGCATACCGACGTTGATCATTTCGGGAGAGCACGATCCGGTTACGCCGCCTGCGGAAGGCGATGCACTCGCCAATGCAATCCGGGGCGCAAAGCACGTGAAGTTGAAAGCAGCTCATCTTTCGAATGTTGAACGTGCATCGGAATTCACCGGTGCGCTGGCCGCGTTTCTCGAGGCGCGAAATGGCTGAAGACAAGAAATATTCCGAGGGCATGAAAACCCGGCGCGCGGTTCTCGGCGATAAGCACGTAGATGCTGCAGCTAAAGCCGCGACCGATTTTGACCGGGATTTCCAGGAGTTCCTCACCAAATATGCGTGGGGAGAAATCTGGAGTCGCGAGGGACTCCCGAAACACACGCGGAGCCTGATCACGATTTCGTTACTGGTAGCGCTCAACCGCGACGACGAACTGCGCATGCACCTTCGGGCTGCACGCCGAAACGGTGTCACCGCCGACGAAATCAAGGAAACCCTGATGCACTGCGCGATTTACTGCGGGCTGCCCGCCGCCAACGGCGCGTTCAAAATCGCACGCGAAATTCTGGCCGAAGAAAAATAAGCACGAGGTCATCGGAAATTGAAGAAGCAACAGACGCAAGTCGGAATTGTCGGCGCGGGGCCAGCGGGGCTGCTGCTCTCGCACCTGCTTCGCCGCGCTGGAATTGAGTCGATCATCGTCGAGAACTGCACGCGCGAATACGTCGAGGGACGAATCCGGGCCGGAGTACTGGAGCAAGGGACCGTCGATACTATCAACGAGGCTGGCCTCGGCGCTCGGATGCAAGTCGAAGGGCTCATTCATAATGGGATCGAGATCCGCTTCAACGGGAATGGTCATCGCATCGACTTTCCTTCCCTCACCGGCGGCAAGTGCATCACCGTTTACGGCCAGCACGAAGTTGTCAAAGACCTGATTAAAGCCCGCCTCGATCATGGCGGCGAAATCATATTCGACGTGCGCGATGTGAGCGTGCATGGTCTGGAATCGGAACGCCCCAGTATTCGGTACAAATCGAGCGAAGAGGAGTGCGAGATCTCTTGCGACTTCATCGCGGGATGCGACGGGTTTCATGGCATCTGCCGCCCGAGCATTCCCAAAGGCGTGCTGACGCCTTACGAGCGCACGTATCCGTTTGGCTGGCTGGGGATCCTGGCCGAGGTTGCGCCATCGTCCGATGAACTGATCTATGCGCATCATGACCGCGGATTTGCCTTGCTCAGCATGCGCTCTCCCGAGATCAGCCGCCTGTATTTGCAATGCGAGCCCGATGAAGATTTGTCAAAATGGCCGGATGATCGAATCTGGGAAGAACTGCAGACTCGCTTGCGCGATCACAGTGGCTGGAAGTTGAAAGAAGGCCCGATCCTTCAGAAGAGCGTTACGGGGATGCGCAGCTTTGTGGTTGAGCCGATGCAATTTGGGCGGATGTTCCTGGTGGGCGACTCCGCGCATATCGTTCCGCCTACTGGCGCCAAAGGCATGAACCTCGCAGTCTCTGACGTAAAGGTACTTACTGCGGCGCTTGCCGCGTTTCACCGCGATGGTTCCGAAGAACTGCTGCAATCCTACTCGAGCACGTGCCTGCGCAGAACCTGGAAGGCGCAGCGCTTCTCGGCGTGGATGACGTTACTACTGCACAAAATCCCGGCCCAATGCCCCTTCGACGATCGCCGTCAGCTGGCGGAGCTCGATTACGTGACGAGTTCCAAAGCCGCGGCCACCACTCTCGCAGAAAACTACGTCGGACTTTGAAGGCAGCAGTCCTGCCAAGTGCTGAGATTCTGCCCGGCAGATCCGCCACAGGGTACGACCGCTGCTTCTGGCAAGCGATGCGACTGCTCCACCCTCTAACAGGAAGCTAACTTCATCATTTTGAGCAATGACAACGTGACTCTAGTCACTGTGTACAGCTTCGCTCTCCATCAGAATAGCACTGTGCTTTGACGAGACCAGAATGTCTCCCACATACAGATTCAGCCGCCGCAACTTCCTGGAATTAGGAATTGCGGCCGCGTTCGTCGGCTCCGGCTGTTCCAAAGCGAAAAACAAAGCCTGGCGTTTCTTCACAGCGGAAGAAGCGAAAACGATAGCCGCGCTGAGTGAGCAAATCATTCCAGCGGACCAGGATCCCGGTGCAACCTGGGCAGGGGTGGTTAATTACATCGACCGGCAACTGTGCGGATCGCTCAAGCGCTTTCGCAACAACTACAGGCAAGGCATCGCTGGTGTTGAAGAGAGCAGTCGGTTGCGGTATGGCAAGGGCTTTGGAGCCCTTGACACGAAGAATCAAATTGAACTCATGCACCTGCTGGAGAATGGGAAAGCGCCGGGCGAAAGCTGGAAGCGCACCTCCTCGTCCGAGTTCTTCGCGCTGCTTGTGGAACACACTCGCCAAGGCTTTTACGGTGACCCACGCCACGGCGGCAATCGCGATGCAGCGGCCTGGAAGATGCTGGGATTGCCCTATCCGCCCATTCGCGGGCGTCAGCGGTACGACCTTACGAAAGGCTGATCGTTTTCGTCCATGTCTCTCAGACCCGTCAACGCGGTGGTGGTTGGTAGTGGCGCTGGTGGCGGCATTGTAGCCAAGCAGTTGGCCGAAGCCGGCCTTTCCGTTGTGCTGCTTGAACGCGGAAAGTGGTATGGACCTTTCGACGACCGCAAAGATGATTTGCACAACCAAACCGTTCCGGCACTGGGAAACGCGTTTGGTCCCGACGAAGACCGCAACTGGCGGGTTGCGGTGGACTGGCAGGGGAAAGAGAGTGTTGTTCACCCCTCCGACTTTACTTATCTCAACAATGCGGGTTGCGTCGGAGGCGGAACACTCTGCTATGGAGCCATGGCTTGGCGCTTCATGGAAAAGGACTTCCGCATGCGCTCCACCTATGGAGCGGTTGCCGGTAGCACACTGGAAGATTGGCCGATAAGTTACGCGGAGCTTGAACCCTTCTACGAAAAAGCAGAGTGGGAGGTTGGCGTTTCGGGAGACGACTCGGGCAATCCTTTCAAAGCACCACGTCAACGTTCTCTTCCGATGCCGCCTCTGCCGCCTGGACGCGAGCACCAGATCCTGGAACCAGCCGCCAGGCGCCTTGGCTTGCACCCATTCCACATCCCAATGCTGCGCAACTCGGTTCCTTACAACGGTCGAGCAGCTTGCATGCGCTGCCGCTGGTGCTGTGGTTATGCTTGTGAGGTTGACGCGAAGTCCGGGACGCAGAACACCGTGATCCCGATAGCGCTTAAAACCGGCAATTGCGAGCTTCGCACCGAGTGCGTCGCCAAAGAGATCCTGACCAACGATCAGGGCCGCGTCACGGGTGTGGCGTATTTCGATGCCGCAGGACGACTTCAGGAACAACCTTCGGACTTGGTGGTCGTCTCAGCTTCCGCCACGGAATCTCCCCGGCTGTTGCTGAATTCCAAAAGCCCCCTGTTTCCTAACGGACTTGGGAATCGTTACGACTGGGTTGGGCGCAATCTTCACGCTCACATGTATGTCGGTGCCAGTGGAGTCTTCGAACTAGAAACATACGATGACTTAGGGCCGGGGGCGTCGATCGCGGTCTGCGACTACAACCATGGAAACCCAGGAGTAATCGGCGGCGGATTACTGGCAAACCAGTTCATCCGCACTCCTTACCAACTCACTGGCATGCACCCACCTGGAGCTGGATGGGGTTCAGCACATAAAGATTTCATGCGCGAAGCGTTCAAGAAAAACGTCGTGGTGATGGGACCGGTGCAGGAAATGCCGGTGTTCACCGCACGCGTACAGGTGGATTCTCAAATAAAGGACTACTGGGGCATACCAGTGGCCCGCCTCTCAGGGTACCGGCATGACAATGACCAGATGGTGGGCGACTTCCTTGCCGGGAAGGCAGCAGCGTGGTTGCAAGAAGCGGGAGCGATTTCCATCAAGAAACTGCAATATGGTCCGCCAAAAACTCTAAGCGGCGTGCAGCATCAGGCGGGCACGTGCCGGATGGGAAATGACCCGCAAACCTCCGTAGTGGACAAATATTGCCGCGTCCACGATGTCGACAATCTGTACGTCATTGATGGAAGCGTGCATGTCACCACCGGCGGCTTCAATCCTGTGCTGACCATCATGGCAATCGCCTACTACGCCTCCGACAATCTGGTGAAGACGTGGAAGGGCACCCATGGCCGATAACTCATCGCAGCACTCCGGTGCATCGTCCGTGAACGTGACACGACTTCGCAGATCTGGCTTGCGGTGGGGAGTTCTGTTCATCGCGCTGTGCTTCGTGCTTTTCTTGCCTGCGACTCACCTTTACAACGTGTACTCCGGTGGAAAGTACTGCGCCAGTTGCCACGAGATCCAGCAGCCATACGAAGACTGGCATAGATCTTCGCACCGTAACGTGGGCTGCATCGAGTGTCACGGCAGTGCGTTCTCAATGGACCTCAGGATGCACCTCCAGCTGATGCGAGAACTAGTGCTACATCTAAAAGGAGATGTTCCCGAGCCGGTTCGCCTGAAAACCAATGAAGTACTGGAAATGAGTGCGCGCTGCCAAAAATGCCACCGGCATGAATACGCGGATTGGGCTGCAGGTCCACACAGCACCACTTACGCCCGAATATTTCTTGATAAAGATCACAACCGGCAGCGGCATCTGATGGACGATTGCATGCGGTGCCATGGAATGCACTTCGAAGGCGGTATTCGCGACCTCGTGAGCCCGATCGATAATCAGGGTCCATGGAAACTGTTGAATACAAGCTTGGCGGCCGAACCGGCAATTCCCTGCCTGGCTTGTCACCAGATCCATCATGAAGGATTACCGCTGATCCGTCCCTCTGCGAAGCTTGATGATGCGGGGCCACAGCAGGAGATTGCGCGACCGTCTTTAGGACTGTTCGACCGTCGCGAATTCGCGCATGTACGGCTCGAACGATTGCCGCTCCCCGATATCAACGATAATGGCCGGCCCATCAAGATTAGCCCCGACCAACGCCAGGCGCTCTGCTACCAATGCCATGCTCCGCTCGCGTCAGGACAGGCGGGATCGGGTGATGACCGGACGCCGCGAGGAGTTCACGAAGGCCTGAGCTGTCTGGCGTGCCACGACAAACATGGCGAGACTACGCGCGCCTCGTGCCGCACTTGTCATCCCCAGCTTTCGAATTGCGGTTTGGATGTGGAGAAGATGGACACCACATTCAAGTCAGCCAAAAGTCCGCACGATGTTCATTCTGTGAAATGCATCGACTGCCACACCAAGGGAGTGCCGCTCCGAAAAACCGTGGCGAGCCGGCATCGTGCTGAGCAAGAGTAATTGCCGAAGCTGGACGCCGCTATCGCGGCACAGGATACCCCATATTCGTTCTAACGATTTCAATCTCGTTCAGAAAGTCTATATATTCGCTGGATTAGCCAGTCGAGCTGCAGCGAATTGCTTAGGAGAGCAAGATGAGATTCGAATCGATGATGCCGGAACTGGGGCAGTCAGCGCCTGACTTCGCGCTTCCCGACGCCTCTGGGCGCATTTATACGCTCAAAGATTTCGCCAATTCACGCGGATTGCTGGTGGCATTCATCTGCAATCATTGTCCCTTCGTCATGCACCTGCTGGATGAATTCGTGGCTTTTGCGGCGGAGTACAAGGCAAAGGGACTGGCTACCGTCGCAATCAGTTCGAACGACGTAGAAGCGTATCCGGACGACAGTCCCGAGAGGATGGGAGAGTTGGCCAAGAGCCGCGGATTTGGATTTCCGTATCTCTACGACGAATCGCAGCAGGTGGCGAAGGCTTACGAGGCAGCGTGCACGCCTGACTTCTTTATGTATGACAAAGATCTTCGCCTCTATTATCGAGGGCAGTTCGATGGTAGCCGACCGAGTATTCCTCAGGCGGCGGGGAACACACTGCCGGTCACAGGCGAAGACATGCGTAAAGCCGCTGATGCTCTGCTCGCTGGAAAACCTGCGCCTAGTCCGCAGATTGCAAGTCGCGGTTGCAGCTTGAAGTGGAAGGCTGGCAACGCACCAACCTGGGGTTGATCCGTGGGCAAAGGGGAAACCAGCACCGCTTCGACACGGGAACAGTGGGAAAAGCTGTTCGACGGCAAGTCTCTAACTGGCTGGAAACCGCGCGAGCACAACCAATCCTGGACAGTCCAGGACGGAGCTCTCGTGGCACGCGGACTGGCGTCGACGCTTTTCGCCGATCCTGAGCGGCACAGCTTACCCCGCAACTTCGAACTGGACGTTGAAGGGATGACTCGGCCGGGAAGTCGAGCGGCGATCGTCATCGGCTCTCCCGCGCAGAAATCCGCGATCCGAATCACAATTGCGAGTGCTACGTCCGTCACCGACGATCCACGCACGTGGGTAAGAACGGGATCGAGCGAATCGCGGAGACACGTTTACAAGAACCTGGTTCACGACAACACGTGGTTTCGGCTGAAACTCGTGGTCACTGGTGAGCGGGTACAGGTTTATGTAGATGATTTGCTGCTGGTAGATTTCGTCGAGCGAGCTGAAAACGGTCGCGGCGAAGAGCGCACTATGGCTCTGCACTGGTCGGGTGGAGACACGGAAATTCTGTTTCGCAACATCCGCCTGCGAGAGACAGCGGAGGGCAGAGACGAACCTCAGGCGCCGGAATTCGACGAAACTGATGAAAAGATTCGCGCATTTACCGCGATGGGCATTCCCACGCTCGATCTACACGCGCACCTGAAAGGCGGGTTGACGCTGGATGAAGTACTGAGCCGCTCGCGTCGGCATGGGATCCAGTATGGCATAGCAGTGAATTGCGGCAAGGGCTTCCCAATCGAGAATGACGAACTGGCGGTTGCGTTCTGTAACGAGATGCGCGGCCAGCCGGCTTTCGCCGCCATGCAGGCCGAGGGCCGCGAATGGACGAGTATGTTTTCGCGCCAGACAGCGGCAGCATTCGATTACATCTTCACCGATTCCATGACCTGGACCGACAACCACGGACGGCGAATGCGGCTGTGGATTCCGGATGAGGTCGGGAGGATTGCGAATCCAGACGACTTCATGGAGACGCTGGTCGCCCGTGCGGTGAATTTGCTTGAGCACGAACCGATCGATATCTATGTGAATCCGACTTACCTGCCGGACGTGATTGTGGACGGGTACGATCAGCTTTGGACTGACGAGCGGATGGTTCGCGTGATTGAGGCCGCGGCGCGGAACGACGTGGCGATCGAACTGAATGAACTCTACCAATTGCCGAGCGCGAAGTTCATGCGACTGGCGAAATCGGCGGGGTGCAAGTTCACTCTGGGATCGAACAACACCAGTCCGGACGATTTGCGCCGTTCGGAATACGGCCTAAAGATGATCGAGCACTGTGAACTCACGGCGAGCGACTTTTTCGTTCCCGGAACAACACGGGCGAAGGCAATCACGCGAAAACCTGAGGCGCTACGGGACTAGGCATATCCTTATATACGCATTGATTCTGCCGCTTTGAGGGCGTGACTCAGAGCGAGTCAGCCCAAAAAATAAAAACACCCTACCCTCCGAATAGAATCAATGCTTTACAGCTACATCAGCAGAAACAAAGGACTTACGGGGACGCAAAAATGCTCTAGTTTGGTCTTACGGCATCATTGCCGAGTATTCGACGACCGTAATGGGCGAATAATACGGCCAGGCGCGGCGACGATTTTCTCCTTTCACGTCCGGCGGTGGCAGGGTGACCTCTCCGGTTGCTGCCCATTCGGCGCCGCGGCAGCATAAGCCGACAAAACCGGGACGGCGGATGGTATCGATGCCGTGCCCGATGGTGATCACGAATACCCTGCCGTCACCGTAGCGATTGGTCCAGGCAATCGGCCAGTCCTCATTCACTCCCTTCATCTTTTCCGGGCCTTCCGGCGGGATCATAAATGCGATGTGTTTCGGCATGTTGCGATAGCCTTCGAGGTCGTCGAAGAACGTAGCCAGAGGTTCGACTTTCGCGTCGGGATGCCAGACCACGCCAGCGAAGAAATCGTCCTGCGAGGTGTGGAAGCTGGGTTCGAGTTCGGCCGTGATGGGATGAGTCCGATTTGAGATTTTCACGGGAAAGGCGAGGATGGCATTCTTGCGACTGCCGAGATTCGGATCGCAATAGCCGCCCATCATGCGCTGGAACTCCGGCGGCCAGGGCGTGCTGAAAATGGAAGAGTGGTAGAAGACGATTCCCTTGCCGGAGCGGACGAAATCGACCAGCGCCTGTTCGGCCTGCCGGCCGAGTGGGATGGCGTCGTGGCCGCTGAACGGAAAATCGCCGTCGTAATTCAGAAAGGCAAGGTCGTAAGGCGCAAGGGTTTCGGCGGTGGCCCCGCGGAACTCTTCCGTGATTTTCACCTGGAAACGGCCGGTCGATTCGAGCATGCGGCGCAGCATCCGGTTGACCTTCGGATCGTGCTCGCCGCTAAGCTGTCCGGTGATGATGAGGGTTTGAATCGGCTTTGTTTCCATGCTTCACCTCTCGCGGTTATGAAACTTTCTTGTGACGGTCAGGGCATCATCGCGGAATACTCGACCAGGTCGATCGGCGCATAATACGGCCAGGCGCGTCGGCGATTTTCTCCCGTGAGATCAGGCGGCGGAATCGTAACGCTGCCGGTAGCGGCCCATTCCGCTGCGCGGCAGAACAGCCCGACGAAGCCCGGGCGACGAATGGTATCGACGCCATGGCCGATGGTGATGACGAACACGCAGCCATCGCCGTAGTGATGCGTCCAGGCGACGGGCTGATCCTGGTTTACGTCGCGCATGGTCTCGGGGCCACTCTTGGGAATCATGTAAGCCGCGTGCGGCTGGATGTAACGGTAGCCTTCGAGGTCGTCGAAACAGGTGGCAAGAACCTCGACCTTCGCCTCGGGATGCCAAACGATGGCGGCGAAAAGGTCTTCTTGTACGGTGTTCCAGTCCTTCAGCCCGGCGGTGATGGGATGAGTGGCGCTCGAAATCTTGACCGGGAAATCAAGGATCGGGTTCTTGCGGCTGCCCTTGGTAATGTCGCACCATCCACCCATAACGCGATGGAACTCGGCAGGCCAAGGAGTATTCCAGATGGAAGAATGGTTGAAAAAGATTCCCTTGCCGCCGCGGACAAATTCGAGCAGCGCTTGTTCGGCACGCTCGCCGAGCGCAACCGCTGGATGCGGCGGGGTTCCGGTGGGGAAATCGCCATCGTAATTGAGAATCACGAGGTCATACGGTTTGAGGGTCTCTGCCGTGCAGCCGCGAAATTCCTCGGTGATCTTCACCTTGAAGCGTTCGGTGGATTCGAGCACGCGGCGCAATAAGTGACTGGTCTTGGGATCGTGTTCGCGGCTCAGCTGTCCGGTGATGATGAGCGTATTGATGCGATCGTTGTTCGACATAGAACCCACCTCCAACGATTACGTGGCTTGAGCGCGCCGCCTCTCCAGGTCGGCGAGAATGATCGGATACTGCTTCTCAAGGCCGTAAAACCACAGGATGAGACCCATCGTGATGGTCAAGAGCAACGGGATGTGCAAGAACATCGACTTGATCGCAAGGAGCGCTGACGCGGACTGGATCGGATTCCCCGCGACATAGCCGCTGCGCCCGAGTAGAAAGCCCACAAAGGCGTTCCCGATCCCGATGGAGACTTTGGTTGCCAGCGCGATGGCGCCATAGGCCAAGCCTTCGGTTCTCAGCCCGAATTTCCATTCCCCGTACTCGATGGTGTCGGCAACCATAGCGAAGAGGGTTCCCACCAGGGGGGCGCTCCCGATTCCGCGAATGATGGTGCCGGTCAGAACGATCGTGAAGTTGTAAGGAGCCAGATAGATAAGGCCCAACCCAGCTGCGGAAATGCCCATGCCGCACAGCGCGGAGTTGCGCTTGCCGAAGCGTTTTAACATCGGCCCCACCATCAGCATACCCACGATGATGCTGAACTGGTAGACAGTCATCAAGGGGCCAAACAGTCCCACCCTACCCAGGACATAACGGCAGTAATAGATGTTGGCACCCAACA
>Ga0335069_10008221_pt1 | contig 14958 bp, 12 predicted proteins | sample Lox_Sample_11_FD_206714 | JGI IMG/M metagenome (GOLD analysis project Ga0335069, IMG submission 206714) | Soil microbial communities from Loxahatchee National Wildlife Refuge, Florida, United States - Lox_Sample_1.1 | ecosystem: Environmental > Terrestrial > Soil > Wetlands | place: USA... | reverse complement strand
GCCGCGCGAGCCTGGGCCAGCTCAGCCTCGACCGAGCTCTGGTGCGCGATCATCCGCGCGTCCTCGGCCGTCTGCGCGGCCTGCCGTGCGAGCGTTACCACATCGCTGCGCCCGGCCCGCCGTTGTTCCATCGCGCTTGCCTGCGCCAGCAGGCTCTCGGCCTTCGCCAGGGTATCCGCCGCGTACTTATCCGCCCCCTGCGCGCGCGCGATCTGCACCGCGTTCTGCGCCTGGTAGATCTCCACTAACGATTCGTACCGGTCCATGGAGACCTTCGGTCCCTCCAGCGGCGCGTGGTCCGGTTTCACAAAGGTATAGCTGCCTCGCGGCAGCAGATTGTATTTGGCCTGGATCGGTTCGATTCGCCCGATCGTATCCGCGCGCACCACATTCTCCATCACCACCACATCGCTTGGCTGCCGCACTGCCGAGTACGGCTCCGCAGTGATGATCATGCCGAACGCCTGCAGGTCCGTGGTGACCGTGAGGTGAGCGTTGTCGCCGGAATTGGGCAGCACTTCACCGAGATTCTTCGGGTGACCTTCGGGCGTAATCGCCCACAACACGTAAGTGAGGTACTCGGGCCCGAATCGGGTGGGCGCTTCCATCCGCGAGAACTTCGCGTCGATCGCAGTGCGCCCTTTCTTCGATTCCACCACCGCTTCGCCTTTGGCCAATGGCATCAGCACCGTGCCCGTGAAATCGATCTGCGTCGGTCCGCCCCGATATTGATAATTGACAGCCTTCACGGTGCGTTCGACGACAGTTACCTGGTAAATCGGCACCGATTGGCACCACCCCGTACCTGTATGGAATATCGCAAGCACTGCCAATGCAGAGATTTGTGCACGCATCGCAACACCTCCGACGAAATAAGGGCACCTGGCATGCCAATTTGACATCGGTGGCGGCGCTCCCATACCATCTTTCCTAACCCCTATGAAACCGGCAGCAAGAGCTTCGATTTTCTTCGTTCTTACGGCCCTGCTCCTCTGCGGAGCCGAGACCTATCGCAAACCCTCGAAAGCCATCCTCGATGCGCTCAACTCGCCGCCCACCCCGGCCCTGACCTTCAGCCCGAACAACGAGTTCGCCATGCAAGGCCAGCCGGTCCGCTATCCGCCGATCGCGGAGCTGGCGCAGCCCATGCTGCGCATCGCCGGCATGCGCATCAACCCGAAAACCAACGGGCTGCACAACACGGTTTTTAATAGCTCGCTGGTGCTGCGCAAGATTCCCGAAGGTACGGAGATCAAGGTCGATCTGCCGCCGAATCCCAAACTGATCCTGGGCCGCTGGAGCCCCGATGCCAAGAGTTTCACCTTCACCAACACCACTGCCACCGGCGTGGAGCTGTGGGTGGGCGACACCAGCGGCAAAGCGCGCAAAATCGAAGGCGTCCGCATTAACGCCGTGATGGCGGGCGGCGGATTCGCGGGCGGCGGGCGCGGCGGATTCGCACCGCCTCCCTCCGACGTCCAATGGATGCCCGACGGCAAGACACTGATGGTCGAGATGGTGAAACCGAATCGCGGCCCCGCGCCTCCCGCGCCGTCGGTGCCGCCCGGTCCGCATGTGCAGGAGAGCCTCGGCGGCGCGCAGCCCGTCGTCACCCACGAGGACATGATGCAAAACCCGCACGACGAAGACCTCTTCGAGTACTACGCCACCTCGCAGCTCGCGCTCGTGGATGTGGCCACGGGCAAGGTGACGCCGGTCGGCAAGGCCGGCATCATCGATTCGGTCCGCATTTCGCCCGATGGTAAGGATTTCCTGGTCACCACCATCCACAAGCCGTTCTCCTATCTCCATGCAGCGCGCGAGTTTCCCAAGGAAATCGAGGTCTGGGATCGCGCCGGAAAGGTGGTGCGCCACGTCGCCAGCATTCCCCTCGCCGACCGCGTACCCATCAACGGGGTGCAGACCGGCCCGCGCAATGTTCAGTGGCGTCCGAACCAGAACGCGACACTGGTGTGGGTCGAAGCGCTGGATGCCGGCGACCTGAAGAACAGGGTTCCTTTCCGCGACCGCCTGCTCGCGCTCAAGGCGCCCTTTACCGGAGATCCCGTGGAGGTCTACAAATCACAACAGCGCTTCAGCGGGATTCAGTTCTTCGAAAAGGGCGGCACTGCGCTCACCGAGGACGCCGAGCGCATGACGCGTACCGTGCGAACATTCATGATCGAGCTCGACGATCCGGGCCAGCCGGCCAAGCTCGTCTGGAGCCGCAACCAGCAGGATCGCTATCGCGATCCCGGGACGCCGATGACGAAGCTGCTGCCCACCGGAGGCCGCGTGATCATTCAGGATGGCGGCAACATCTTCCTTGCCGGACTGGGCGCCGGTCCCACCGGCGATCATCCGTTCCTCGATCGCTACAACATTGCCACCGGCAAGAGCGAGCGCCTGTTCCGTTGCGACGACGATCACTACGAGGCCGTGGACGCCTTGCTGGACGCGCACGGAGACAAGTTCATCACGCGGCGTGAAAGCCCCACGGAACCGCCCAACTACTACGTCCGCACGTCGGCGGGCCAGACGACGGCGATCACGCACTTCGCCGACCCGCAGCCAATCTTCCGCAAAGTGACCAAGCAGCTCGTGACCTACAAGCGCGCCGACGGCGTGCCCTTGAGCTTCACCCTCTACCTGCCGCCGGACTACAAGCCCGGCACTCGGCTGCCGACGCTGATCTGGGCTTATCCCTACGAGTACAACGACGCCGACACCGCCGGCCAGGTCAGCGGCTCGTCGAAGCGCTTCACGGAGGTAACCGGCTATTCGCAGATCTTCCACGTGCTGGATGGCTTCGCGGTGCTCGACAACGCCGCCATGCCGGTGGTGGGCGAGAATCCGGATGTGGTCAACAATACGTACATCGACCAGATCGTCGCCGACGCGAAGGCTGCCATTGATAAGGCCGCCGAGATGGGCGTCACCGATCCGAACCGAGTGGGTGTCGGCGGCCACAGCTACGGCGGCTTCATGACGGCCAATCTGCTGGCACACTGCGACCTGTTCAAGGCCGGCATCGCCGAAAGCGGCGCGCACAATCGCACGCTCACGCCCTTCGGCTTCCAGAGCGAGCGTCGCACGTTGTGGCAGGCGCCCGACGTTTATCTAAAGATGTCGCCCTTCATGTACGCCGACAAGATCAAGACGCCAATGCTGTTGATCCACGGCGAGGCCGACGACAACGACGGCACCTTCCCGATCCAGAGCGACCGCATGTACCAGGCGGTCCGCGGCAATGGCGGCACGGTGCGGCTGGTCTTCCTGCCGTACGAGGCCCACGGCTATCGCGGCAAGGAGACCATCGAGCACGTGCTCTGGGAAAAATCGGCGTGGCTGAACAAGTACGTCAAAAACGCCGGTAATTCGGCGGGACCTAGCGCGAATTGACAGATGGCGTGGCAGGCCGTAATCTGAAGGCGTCATGGAAGTCCATTTCACACCCGAACAAGAAGCGCGGCTTTCCCAACTTGCCAGCCATACCGGCAAAGGCGACGCCGAGCAGCTTGTCAAGGATTGGGCCTTGAGTTTACTGGAGCAGGACAAGCGGTTTCGCGCCGCTGTGCAAGAGGGCATTGACCAGGCCGACCAGGGTGAGTTCATCGAGGAAGAAGAGATGGAGGACCGGATCGAGAGGATGCTGAACACCTGATGCGTATCCGCTGGACGCCAGCCGCGGCAGCGGATTTGAAGGCCATTCACGACTACCTGAGGGAACACGAACCGCAATGGGCGCGGCTCACCGTGATTGAGCTTCGGCAGGGCATCCAGAAGCTGAAACAGTTTCCGCAAATCGGACGGCCGGGGCGTGCAGAAGGCACACGCGAGCTATTGCACGAACGCTTGCCTTATATCGTCGTCTATCGAGTACGGGGCGAAGCTGTTGAGGTTCTTCGGATCTGGCACCCTTCGCAAGATCGACGTTTGGAATCGCCTTCTGAGTAAGGAGCAGTAAGTGCGCGCCGCGGTTCTACGCCAACCGGCTCACAGTCTCGTGATCGAAGATCTCGCTGTGCCCGAACCGGGCACAGGGGAAGTGCTGCTGCGGGTCGAAGCGTGTGGCGTCTGCCGCACGGATCTGCATATCGTCGCGGGAGAATTGGAGCCCCTGCACGACGTGATTGTTCCCGGCCACCAGATTGTCGGCCGCGATGCCAAGACCGGCGCGCGGTATGGCGTGTCCTGGCTGGGCGGCGTCGACGGCACGTGCGAGCTTTGCCGCAAGGGTCTCGAAAACCTTTGCGATCGTCCGACATTCACGGGCTACAGCGTGAACGGCGGCTATGCCGAATACGCCGTGGCGCGAGCCGATTTCTGCATTCCGCTGCCGGACGCCGCGCCCGCGCTGGAGCTCGCGCCACTTCTGTGCGCGGGCATCATCGGATTCCGCAGCCTCCGCGTGGCCGGGGTAGAGCGCGGCGACCGCGTCGGACTGTTCGGCTTCGGGGCCTCCGCGCACCTGGCGATCGAAGTCCTCAAGCATTGGGGCTGCGAGGTGTACGTCTCGACACGCGGCGAGTCACACCGGAAGCTGGCGCGCGAGATGGGCGCCGTCTGGGTGGGCGGGGCCCTCGACCGCCCGCCCCAGCCACTCGACCGTGCCGTCACCTTCGCGCCCAGCGGCGACGTGGTCGTGGCCGCCCTGGCAAGCCTGCGCAAAGGGGGCGTGGTCGCCATCAACGCCATCCACCTGGACCGCATCCCGCAGTTCGACTACGATTCGCTCCTGTGGGGCGAGCGCCAGATGCGCAGCGTCGCCAACATGACCCGCGATGACGCCCGGGACTTCGTCAACCTCGCCGCCGCAATCGGCATCCGCCCCCGAACGTCCCTATTCTCCCTGGACCGCGTCAACAACGCCCTGGCCGCGGTTCAAGGCGATGCAGTCGATGGCGCGGCGGTGGTGGCGATGTAATTCAGTCCGCCAGACGCCCCAGGCGTCAAAAAAAGTTGGTAACTTTTGCCCGCTTCCGCCGTAATAGCTGATAAGCCATGAGTCGAATTGCGTCCGACGTCAAGTTTGCGCTGCGGAACCTGGGCCGCAGCAGGCTTTTTACAATCGTTGCCGTAGCTTCCCTCGCTCTTGGAATCGGCGCCAACACCGCGATATTCACTCTCATCGACCAGCTCATCCTCCGCCTGCTCCCGGTGCGCGACCCCGAACAACTTGTGATGATCTGGACCACCGGCCCGCACATGGGCAGCAATCGTGGCTATCACATGGCCTCCTACCCCATGTACCAGGATTTCCAGCAGAAGGCGCCGGCATTTTCTTACGTCTTCTGCCGCCGCGAAACGCCGCTCTCGATCAGCTTCGGCGGCCAGACCGAGCGAGTTGATGGCGAGCTGGTCTCCGGAAACTACTTTCAGGCCCTGGGCGTCAGGGCCGCCATCGGCCGCGTGCTCTCCTCCAAAGAAGACGACCAGGTGTACAAGGGCCACCCCGTGATCGTCCTCAGCTATCCCTACTGGGTGTCCCGATTCGCCGCCGACCCCGGTGTAATCGGCCAGAAGATGCTGGTGAACGATTATCCGATGACCATCGTCGGCGTGAGCGCCGCCGGCTTCAACGGCCTCGACCCGGCGCACTCGCCGCAGATCCGCGTGCCAGTCCAGATGAAGGCGCTGATGACGCCGGGATGGGACGAGATCGGCGACCGCCGCAGCCAGTGGGTGCAGATGTTCGCCCGCCTCAAACCGGGATACACGCTGGAGTCCGCCAAGGCGTCCTTGCAGCCGCTTCTGACCCAGATCCTCCGTTTCGAATCCACCCAGAAGGAGATGAAAGACACGTCGGAGTATTACCTGAAGCGGTTTCTGGACCGCAAAGTCCTCATGCAGCCCGCGGGCAACGGTTTCTCGGAGATGCGGCGCGATTACGGCACGGCGCTGATCGTCCTGATGTGCATGGTGGGCCTGGTCCTGCTCATCGCCTGCTTCAACGTCGCCAACCTGCTGGTGGCGCGCGCGGTGTCGCGGCAAAAGGAGATCGCAGTACGGCTCGCGGTGGGCGCGTCGCGCTGGCAGTTGCTGCGCCAGTTGCTGGTGGAAAGCCTGATCCTCTCGCTGGCGGGCGGCGCGGCCGGACTGTTGCTCGCTACCGGCATGATCCGCGCCCTGCTGCACTTCCTGCCACAAGGCGACTCGCTGTTCCTGCTCAATCCCGATCCCGACGGCCGGATCCTGGCCTTCAACGCCGCGCTTGCCATTCTGACCGGCCTGTTGTTCGGGCTCGCCCCGGCCGTACAATCCCTGCGCCTGGACCTGTGGAACGCGCTTAAGGACGTAGTTGGCGCGGTCAGCGGCACCGGCGGCAACGTGCGGTTCCGCAAAGTCCTGGTGACCGCCCAGGTGGCCTTCTCGTTCCTGCTGCTCGCCGGCGCCGGCCTCTTCGCGCGCACGCTGTTCAATCTGAAGGTCACCGAGCAGGGCTTCCACGAGATCGATCGCCTCATCACCTTCCAGATCGACCCGGCACTGAGCGGCTATTCCATGCCGCGCATGGAGACGCTGTACCGGCAGCTTCTGGAGAATATTCGCGCCACGCCAGGCGTGAAGTCCGCGGCGTACAACCTGGTTCCCGTGCTCAGCGGCGACGAGTGGGATTCCACGATGAGCGTGGAAGGCCACCAGATCAAAGACGGCGAAGACATGCAGGCCTTCATGAACGGCGTCTCGGCAGATTACTGGAAGACCATGGGAATTCCGCTGGTGGCCGGCCGCGACTTCAACGCGGGCGATGGCGGCGGTCCCTGCGCCGATTGCGATGGCATGACCCGCGCGGCCGAAGGCAGAAAAGTGGCCATCGTCAACCAGAAGTTTGCCGAGCACTTCTTCCCCAGGCAGAGCGCACTGGGCCGCCACATCGCTTTCGGCGAGAAGCCCAAGAAACTGGACATCGAAATCATCGGCGTCTCGGCCAACACACTCTACGAAGGCCCACGCGAAGGCGTTCACCGCCAGGTGTTCCTGCCGTTCATCCATGTGGATTATCCCGCCGGCGTCACGTTCTATATCCGCACCGCAATGGATCCCGTGTCGATGTATGCCGTGCTGCGCCGGCAGGTGCAGGCGCTGGATCCCGCCATGCCCGTGTACCAGATGAAGACCCTGGGGCAGCAGTTGGACGACACGCTGAGCACGGAGCGGCTCATCGCCATGCTCTCCGCCGCATTCGGCGTGCTGGCCACCGTGCTCGCCGCCATCGGGCTGTATGGCGTGATGGCCTTCGTGGTGGCGCGCCGCACCAAGGAAATCGGCCTGCGAATGGCGCTGGGTGCGCCGCAAGGCAAAGTAGTCTGGATGGTGCTGCGGGAGACGCTGTTCCTGGTGGCCGCCGGACTGGCCATCGGTATCCCCGCGGCGCTGCTTTTGAGCAAGTACGTCTCGACTCAGTTATACGGAGTCAAATCTACCGATCTGGGCGCGGCCGCCGCTGCGCTGGTGATCCTTTCGATAGTCGCGGCCGGCGCCGGATTCCTTCCGGCGCGCCGCGCGAGCGAGATCGATCCCATTCAGGCATTGAGATACGAATGACAGGAGACGCGCAATGAAATACGTGATCGTAGGCCTGCTGCTGGCGCTGCCCGCGCTGGCCGAATGGAGTTGGGAAAGCCGCGGCGAGTGGCGCCGCGCCATCGCCGAGGCACACCGCCAGCGCGCCGAAGTGCTCCGCGAAGCCGTCCACGCACGCGCCGAAGCCTATCGTGAAGCCGCACGAGCGCGGGCCGACGCCCAACGCGAGGCCGCCGAGGCGCGACGCCAATGGCAAGAGGAATCGAGACAGATGCGCGAAGAGTGGCGCCAGCGGATGCGTGAATGGCGTGAATCCCTCCGCGACTGGCGGTAACTTGTAGGACAGGTTTCAGCCAGTCCGGCCGGCCAACTCTGCCAGCGTTCCCGCCAAAACCGCCACGCCGCAGCCGATTGCCTCCGGCGCAGCGTACTCATCCGGCCGGTGGCTCACGCCGCCTCTGCACGGAATGAACAGCATTGCGGTGGGCGCGATCCGCGCCATGAACAGCGAATCGTGGTACGCGCGGCTGACCATCTTCTGAGAGGCCATCGCGCCCGCGCTCTTCTCGAGCGCCGCGATGATGCGCGGATCGCAGGCTGCCGGCGGATCGGCGTTGATTACCTCGTGGCGAATTCCGACTCCACGCCGCCCTGCGATCTCCGCGCACGCCGCCGCGATCTCCTGCAGCACGCGATCGCGCCGCGCGCCGTCGATATCGCGCACGTCCATCTCGATCCGCACCTTGCTGGGCACGCTGTTGACGGCGCCGGGAAAGATGTCGCAGACGCCAGTGGTGCCGACCGTATCGATAGCGCCGTTCGCCCGCGCCGCCCGCTCCACGGCGAGCACGACCTCGGCCGCCGCGCAGAAGGCATCCTTGCGGTCGGGCATGAGCACGGCGCCCGCGTGCCCGCCTTCGCCCTCGATGAAGATGTGCCAGGTGGCAGGCGCGGCGATCGCGGTCACGATGCCCAGCGGAATCCCGGCGCGCTCGAGCAGCGGCCCCTGCTCGATGTGCAGCTCGACGAATGCGTCGTAGCAGCCCGCGGGAAGCCACACGTTGCCATAGTCGCCGACCCAGTCGCGCAGAGACTTCCCTTCCTGGTCGCGAAGCTCGGAGCCATCCAGCAGTCCCGCCAGCATGCGGCTGCCGAAGCATCCGATGCCGAAGCGGGTCGGCTCTTCCGCGCAGAAGACCACGAGCTCGATGGAGCGCCGCAGCCGCGTGCCCGAGCGCTGCAGCGCACGGATGGCCTCCAGCCCGCCGAGCACGCCGACCGTGCCGTCGTAACGGCCCGCGTGCGGAATGGCGTCGATGTGCGAGCCGGTGGCGACCGCGGGCAGATCCGGCTCGGCGCCCCTCCAACGCGCGAAAAGGTTGCCGATCGCGTCCTCGCGCACCGCCAGGCCCGATTCGGCGCAGAGTTCGCTCACCCACGCGCGGGCGCGCCGGTCGGTCTCGGAGTAGACCACGCGGGTCACGGCGGGAGCGGGCGTGTCGCTGAAGCTGGCCAGCGTTTCCAGTTCGCGCATGAGCCGGTCGATATCGATGGTCATCGGTTCCAATCTTTGTAAATGAGGTATTTCGCAGGCCGCTTGCCGAGCGCGCCAAACCACTGCGGACAGTAGGGCGCCATCCAGATGAAATCTCCTTCGGTCACCGGATACCAGCAGTCGCCCAGCCGATAAATGCCGCCGCCTTCGAGCATCAGCAGCCCGTGCTCCATCACGTGGATCTCGACCATGGGGAGCGAAGCGCCCGGCCGAAAGGTCATGGTGTTCACGGCAAAGTCGTAAGCCGGGTCTTCCGGCATCAGCACGCGCACTTCGAGGGCCGGGTCGTCGCCGAGCGGCCTTGGCTGCCTGTGTTCCTCTTTGCCGATGACCGGCAGAGGCTTCGCCGTCCCCGCGGGCACGTACTCCTTCTCGATCACCGCCGCACGCGCGCCGGCGACCGCCGACACTTCCTCCGGCTGGTAAGCGTAACAGCCCGGCCCGCCGATGTTGAGCTCGCCTTCGAGCACGTAGACGAAGCGCTGCACGGAACAGGGACCCAGTTTTCCGCCGGGTTCGAACTCCGCCGTGTACTGCGTGAACCGCGCGCCGATAGCGGGCGCCGCGTGCACGATCGCGGTGCACTTCGCCATTCCGGGGAGCGGCGCGCGCACGAACGTGTCCGGCGTCAGCAGCAGGTGGTCTTTCCGGTAGGCACTACGCGTGAATCCGAGGTTCTGCATGAACGAACTGCCCTCCTCCATCCGCCGTGATCTCGCCGTCGAGGAACACCGTGCGCCCGCGGACCGCGGTCCGCCGCACCACACTGCGAAACGTGGCGCCAAGATAGGGGCTGAAGCCGTGGCGCTGGAACAAGCTTTCCCGCGTGACGGTATGCCGGGCGTCCAGGTCAACGAGAACGAAGTCGGCGTCATACCCGATTTCGATGCGGCCCTTGTTGGCGATGCCGAAGCGCGCGGCCGGGTTGGCCGCGGTGAGCGCGGCCGCGCGTTCCACGGGCACCATCTCGAGCAGCACGGCGAGCGTGGATTGGACCCCCGCCACTCCGCCCCAGACGCGGAAGAAGCTCGGGTCCTCTTTCATCGCGGGCGGAGCCGGAGAGTGGTCGCTGGCCACGATGTCGATGTCGCCGCGGCTGACGGCGCGCCAGAGGCCTTTGCGCTCGGCGGCTTCGCGCAGCGGCGGAGCGCACTTGAGCACCGCACCCAATCGCTCCATGTCCTCTTCGCCGAAGTACAGGTAATGGGCGCAGGTCTCGATGGTGACGTCGACGCCGCGCTGCCGGGCTTCGAGTGCGGCCATGACGCCCCGGCCCGAGCTGACGTGCACGATGTGGAGTTTCGCAACGGCCTCCTCGGCCAACTCGCAGGCGCGGCGGATCGCGGTCACCTCGGCGAGCACGGGGCGCGAGTTGAGGTAGTCGCGGACGCTGCCGCCACGCGGGTCGATAAGCTTGTTCGTTTCAGCGTGGACCGCGACCGGCAGGCCCAGGCGGGCGGCCTCCCGCATGCCTTGGAGGAGCGTGAGGTCGTCGGCGCGCGGGAATTCCGGCAGGCCCGAATCGGCCATGAAGGCCTTGAATCCGATCACGCCGCACTCGGCCAGCTCCGCCATGGCGCCGCGATTTCCGGGGACGATGCCGCCCCAGAGCGCGAAGTCGGTAATGCTGGCGCGCTCCAGGGCGGCGCGCTTTTCGTGGAACTCGCGCGGTCCGACGGTGCAGGGGGAGGAGTTGAGCGGCATGTCGAAGAACATGGTGCCGCCGCCCGCGGCGAGTGCGCGGCTACCCGTGGCGGCGCCTTCCCAATCGGTGCGCCCAGGCTCGTTGAAGTGGACGTGCACGTCGATCAGGCCGGGCAGCATGGTGAGGCCGCGCGCATCGATCACTTCACCGCCGGCCGTGGCGGCAAAACGGCCGTCTTCGATCGCGATGTCGCCGTTCGCAGCACGGACGATCATGCGGGCCTCCAGGCTTGCAGGTATTTTCCGCCGGCAGCCAGCGCGGCCTCTACATCGGCGGGCAGAACGGTCTCGTCGGGGTGATGGCTGATGCCCCCGGGACTGCGCAGGAACAGCAGCGCGGCGGGCACCTTGCGCGCGAGAATCATGGCATCGTGGCCGGCGCCGCTGACCATGCGGTGTACGGGATAGCCCGCGGCTTCCACGGCGCGCTCCAGCGCCTCGCATTCGAGATCGACGGCGGGCTGATCGAGCTTCTGATCCCATTCCACGCAGAGGCCGCGGCGGAGTGCGATCTCGCGGGCGCCACCGAGGATGCACCCGGTCATGCGCCTTCGCTCGCCATCGCGCGCGTGGCGGACGTCGAGGCTGGCACACGCGGCACCGGCTATCACGTTGGCTGTACCGGGCTCGGCCACGATCCATCCGACGGTGCCGCCCTCGCGCTCCACCAGCCCGATCCACTCAGCGGCGCCGGCGAGCGCGTCCCGGCGAAGGTGCATCGGGGTCGTGCCGGCGTGATTGGCCTTGCCGGTGAAGCGGACTTCGTAGCGGCTTTGGCCGACGATGGTTTCGACGACGCCGAGCGGCAGGTCAAGACTCTCCAGCAAGGGTCCTTGTTCAATGTGGAACTCGAGGTAGCCGCGGACGTCGGGCGACAGCGCCGCGCCGGGCAGACACGCCGGGTCGAGACCGAATTCGCGGATGGCATCGAGCACAACGGGGCCGGCCACAGGATCGCCCGCGAGCGCGCGGCTGCCGATGAACGGCGTGCCGAAGCGGATACCCTCTTCCTCGCTGAAGCCGACGACCTCAAGCGCGCAGGCTGGGAGCCCTGCGCCACCGAGCGCGATGCCAATCATCACGCCGAGGATGCCGTCGAAGGCACCGGCGTGCGGGACCGTGTCGAGATGGGAGCCGATCATGAGCCGCGGGCCCTCGCCGCGCACGCCGCGCAGGTTGCCGGCGGCGTCCACGTGAACGCGCAGGCCGGCCGAGCGCATCCACTCGCCCACGAGCGCGTGGACCTCGCGCATGGGCGCGGAGAGAAATGTGCGCGTGATGTGGCCGGGCTCCTCGGTGCATTCGGCGAGCCGGCGGCAGCGGGCGATCACCTCGTGTGCGTCCATTACGATCCCCGGTAGGTGGTGTACCCGAATGGCGAGACCAGGAGCGGGACGTGGTAGCGCGATTCGCCTTCGGCAATGCGGAAGCGCACCACGACTTCGTCCAGGAACTGCGCGGTGCCGAAATATGCGCCGATGGCGAAGACAAGATCGTAAGTTCCGGGCGGCAGGTTCTCGTCCACGACCGCGCGGCCATCGGCGCCGGTGATGACGATTTTGTCCTGGAGCCGCACCTCGACCCCAGCGGCCGGACGGCCATTGGTGGTGTCGAGCACGTGCGTGGACAGGCGCGCCAATCATTCTCTCCGGAGCGTGAGACCCAGGCAGCCGTAGGGCGGGCGGGGATCGGTGTAGATGTTGGGGGAAACCTGGTCCCAGGTGCGATTGTCGGCTTCCAGCCGGACTTCGCGGATGGCAGTGAATTCGGCGAGCATCCTGGTGCCGATCTTATAGATGATCTGCTGAATGCTGCCGGATTCAAAAGAGAGGAAAACGTCGCCCACCAGCGAGCGGACACCCGCGGCAAGCGATTGGCCGCCTGCGCCGGTCCACTCCACGTCGAGCCACATGTGCAGGGGGCGGTCGGTCATCTCGGGCAGGGTGGTGTATTCGTCGCGCACAAAGCCCGTAAAGGCGCTGCCGGCGAGCCGCAGCAGCTTGAAGCCGCGAACTCCGCTGCGCTGCTCGACCACTTCCCCGCCCTGCCGCAGTTCGATCGCGGCCATGGCCCGCTCAGGCCCCGCGGGCACATAGCCTTCGCCGCCGATCCAGGCATAGGGAATCTCCTCGGCCTCGACCTGTACACCCTCGGTCTGGGGATACTTCGCCAGAAACTTTTCGGCCAGGAAGCGACAGTAGGGCTCGAGGTCCTGCCCGGTGAAGTTCGCCGTCTCGCGCTGGATGAAGTTCTTCATCGAGTCTGTGGCGATGAGGCCGGCGTTGTCGCCGGTCGTGTAGGTGGGCCAGAAGGCCTCGCCGTAGAGGAGCATGGTGACGTTCGCCCCAAAATAGCCGGGGTTGAGGCGGTAGGCGATGACATCGCCCTTGCCGTAGTAGTTTCGCTTGCCGCCGCTGGCAAATGTGTGCAAGGAATTCATTCCTCCAGACGAAATCGCGCGATGCGGAACACCTGGTCGAGCGCGGTCCGGAATTCCTCTTCGCGTGCGGCCGCGACGCGGCGGCGCAGAGCTTTCAGGATATCGTGCCTGGTGGTACCTTTGACCGCGAACAGGAAGGGGAAGCCGAAGGTCTCGCGGTAAGTCTGGTTCAGGCGGGTCAGTTCTTCGTACTCTTCGGCTTTGAGTTGGTCCAGGCCGGCGCCGGATTGTTCGCTGACCGACGCGGCGCTCATGCGGACGCGGGCGCCGAGGTCGGGGTGGGCGCGGAGAAGGGCGAGTTGCTCCTCCGGGGTGGCGCGCTCGACTTCGGCGGCCATCGCGGCGTGTAGCGCGTCGACGGATGCGAACGGACGATGACTCCAGGCGCGCTCGGCTACCCAGGGCGAGTCTTCGAAGATCCCGCCGAGGCGGTGGGTGAATTCGGTTTGGGAGAGGGAATTGAGGTCGGGAAGGTTCATACTTCGTGCGACGAGAGTGCGGACGACAAGAATCGATCGAGCTCGCAGCGTGAGTCCGCCCCACGCTGAATGGCCCAGTAGACGCGTTCCGGGGTGGCGGGACTGTCGAGCGTGATGACGCCTCCGGCGCCGAATGCCGCGATGGCGTCGCGGATGGCCTCGCGCGCGGAGATGGCCAGCATCAGGGGCGGCTCGCCGACCGCCTTGCTGCCAAGGATCACGCCAGGCTCGGCCGCGTGCTCGAGAAAAGCTACGTTGAAGACTTCGGGGACCTCGCTCCACGAAGGCAGCTTATACGTCGATGCGCCCGCGGTGGCGAGCCGTCCCTGCGCATCCCAGAGCAGCTCTTCGATCGTGAGCCAGCCGAGGCCCTGGATATATCCGCCCTCGATCTGGCCGCGATCGATCAGCGGCGATACCGAATCTCCCACGTCGTGCAGAACGTCTACCTGAAGCACGCGGTGATCGCCGGTAAAGCCGTCGATTTCGACCTGGGTGACGGCCGCGCCGTAAGCGTAGTAGTGGAACGGCTTGCCCTGGCCCACCGCGGGATCGAAGAGAATTCCGGGGGTGCGGTAGTAGCCTTGGGCGAACAGCGGGATGCGCTGCCGGTAAGCGGCTTCCACGACCTGTGCGAACGGGATGTGCTGTACCTGCGCGCCGGGAACCAGCACGGCGCCGTTTTCAAAGCGCACGGCATCGGCCGGACAGCCGAGCATCAGCCCCGCGACCGGCGCCAGCCGCGCCAGGAGCTGCCCGCAGGCATCGGCCACCGCGGCGCCGTTGAGATCGGTGCTCGCCGATGCCGCGCTGGCCGATGTGTTGGGCACCTTGTCCGTGCGCGTGGGCATGATGCGGATGGCCTCGAGCGGCAGCCCGAGCGAATCGGCCGCGATCTGGCGGATCTTGGTGTGCAGGCCCTGCCCCATCTCGGTGCCGCCGTGATTGACCTGGACGCTGCCATCGCGGTAGATCAGCACCAGTGCGCCGCCCTGATTGAAGAAAGTCGCGGTGAAGGAGATCCCGAATTTTACCGGCGTGACGGCGATGCCGCGCTTGATATGCGCGTGCCCGGCATTGAACTCGGCGATCGCCGCGCGGCGCGCGGCGAAGCGGCTGGTTGCCATCAGCTGCGTCCACAGGGTCTGGATGCGCGGCGCGTCTTTGACGATCTGCCCGTAGTGCGTGGTGTGACCTTCGCGGTAGAAGTTGCGCTCGCGAACCACCTCGGGCGGCAGGGCGAGGGTACGCGC
>Ga0335069_10008220_pt1 | contig 14960 bp, 17 predicted proteins | sample Lox_Sample_11_FD_206714 | JGI IMG/M metagenome (GOLD analysis project Ga0335069, IMG submission 206714) | Soil microbial communities from Loxahatchee National Wildlife Refuge, Florida, United States - Lox_Sample_1.1 | ecosystem: Environmental > Terrestrial > Soil > Wetlands | place: USA... | reverse complement strand
GGCGAGCGAGGTCGAGGCACCGGCCGTTGAGCCGTTCATCGTCGATTCCGTCCCTGGTCCTCTGGCAACCGTGGCGCGCTCGGCCCGGCTAACCCGGCTGCGCACCCCGCCGGATGCGCTCGACCAACGCGCTCGTCGACTTCTCGGGCAGCAGCGGTACCAGCGCGACCCGACCACCTTCCGCCTCGACGAGTTCGCGGCCGACCACGTTGGCGATCGTGTAGTCCTGGCCCTTGACGAGCACGTGGGGCCTCACGGCGCGCAGCGTCTCGAGCGGCGTGTCCTCATCGAAGATCGCGACCGCATCGACGCAGGAGAGCGCGGCGAGCAGCGCGGCGCGCTCAGCCGCCGGGACGATGGGCCGCTCCGGCCCCTTCAGTCGTCGCACCGACTCGTCGCTGTTGATCGCGAGCACCAGCACGTCGCCGAGCGCCGCGGCCTCGTGCAGCAGCGCCAGGTGCCCGGCGTGCAGCAGGTCGAAGCAGCCGTTGGTGAACACGATCCGCTTGCCGGCCACGCGCCACCCGGCCGCCCTCGCCGCCAGTTCCTCGCGGGTGACGATCTTCCCGCCGGGCCGGTCGGTGAGCGCGGCCCGGATGCGCTCAGGCTCGATGGCGACCGCGCCGATTTCACCGACGGCGAGGCCCGCGGCGACATTGGCGATCTCCATGGCCTGCTCCACCGGTGCGCCACCGGCGAGCGTCGCGGCCAGCACCGCGACCACGGTGTCTCCGGCGCCGGTCACGTCCGCCACGGCGCGGCGCACCGCCGGCACGTGCCGCGGTGCGCCGCTCGCCGGGACGAGCAGCATGCCGCGGTCGCTCAAGGTGACGAGCATCGAGTCGAGCCCGGCCTGCTCGATCAACGGGCGGGCCGACGCGGCGATGGCGGCGGTGTCATCCGGGTCGAGCCGCACCCCGGCGGCGAGCGCCAGTTCGCCCAGATTCGGCGTGAGCAGGCTCGCTCCGCGGTAGGCGGAGAAGTCCCGCCGCTTCGGGTCGACCAGCACGCGGCAGCCGGCCCGGCGCGCGGCGTTGACCAGCGTCGCGATGGCCGGCAGCGTCAGCAGTCCCTTGGCGTAGTCGCTCAGGATCACCGCGTCCGGTCGCGCACCCGCCTCGAGCTTCCCGAGCAGGTGCGCCGTGATCGCCTCGGGGCACGGCTGTGCGTCCTCCCAGTCGAGACGCAGCAACTGCTGGCCGTGGCCGAGCACGCGCAACTTACGGGTCGTGGGCCGCGTTGGCTCGACCACGACGGCGCGGGTATCGATGCCGACCCGCGCGCACTCGGTGAGCAGGCGCTGCCCGGCCTCATCGTCGCCGACGACGCCGCCGAGCACGGCGTGTGCACCGAGCGCGGCAACCTGGCGTGCGACGTTCGCCGCTCCCCCCAGACGAAACTCGACGTCGCGGACCCGCACGACCGGCACCGGGGCCTCCGGGGAGATGCGTTCCACCGGCCCCTGGACATACTCATCGAGCATCAAGTCGCCGACGACCCACACCTCGCGTCCGCGGCAGGCCTCGAGCAGGCCCAGTATGGGTAGCGGGGTGGTCACCGGGCACCCCCGCCCTGCAGTAACGCGTCGATGCACTCGCAGATGATGTGGATGCTGATGGCGTGCACTTCCTGGATGCGCGCCGTTACCAATGATGGCGCGGAGAGCACCAGGTCGGCCGCGGCACCGAGCGGGCCGGGGTTCGCCCCTGTGAAGCCCACCACCGTGCACCCGAGTGCGCGGGCCGCCCCGGCGGCGGCCAGCACGTTCGGGGACTTGCCGCTCGTGCTGATGGCGAAGAGCAGGTCGCCCGGCCGGGCGAGGGCCTCGACCTGCCGGGCGAAAACGCGCTCATAGCCATAGTCGTTCGCCAGTGCGGTCACGGTGGCCGAGCCCGTCACGAGCGCAAGGGCCGGCAGCCCCCGCCGCTCCTCACGGTACCGCCCGACCAGTTCGGCGACGAGATGCTCGACGTCCGCCGCGCTGCCGCCGTTGCCGCAGGCGAGGAGCTTGTTGCCGCGCTCGAAGCAGGCGTGCAGTTCCGCGGCCACGCGCTCGAGCGTGGCCGGCAACCCCGCCGCCGCTTCGGACATGACCCGTGCATGGTCTGCAAATGCCGCTGCAATGATGTTCATGAGGGGCCGATTCCTTCACCTGAGCCTGGGCCAACGAGCGCGCGAGCGAGCGCGAGCAGGTCATCATAGACAGGGACCGTGCGCGGCGACAGCGCCGCGGCGGCGCGACCCTTGCCGGTCAGCACCAGCGCCGCAGGCACACCGGCGGCGTCGGCCGCCTGCAGGTCGCGTCCATCGTCGCCAACCACAAGCGTTTCGCAGGCCGGCACCTGCGCCGCGGCGATCGCCTCCTCGATGAGCCCGGGCGCAGGTTTGCGGCACGGGCAGCCGGCCTCCGGCGCGTGCGGGCAGGCGTAGAGGGCATCGATGCGCCCGCCCGCCGCCAGCGCCTCCCGCCGCATGCGCGCGTGCACCGCCTCGAGGTCCGCGGCACTCATCAGGCCGCGCCCCACGCCCGACTGGTTGGTTGCGACCGAGACCCGGATCCCGGCGCGCGTGAGCAGCGCGAGCGCCTCCCGGGCGCCCGGCAGCCATTGCCACGACTCCGGACGCGTGATGTACCCGCGATTCGGGGCCTCGACGTTGAGGACGCCGTCGCGATCGAGGATCACGTGGCGGACCCTGGGCGCCTTGGTCGCCATCGCCCGCTCAGCGGTAGCGGTCCGGGCCCGCGAGGTAGTGCTGCACGTAGCGGCGCACGCCGTCCTCGATCGAGGTGAGCGGGCGGTCGTAACCGGCCTCGCGCAGCTTGCGCATGTTCGCGCAGGTGTAGTACTGGTAGTTCGGCCGGATGGCCTCCGGCATCGGCACGAACTCGATGCGCGAGGGCACGCCGGCGGCGGCGGCGATCGCGCGGCCCAAGTCGGCGAAACTTCGAGCCTCGCCGGAGCCGAGGTTGTAAAGACCGCTCAAGCCGGGCCGCGCGAGCAGCCACAGGATCACTTCGACGCAGTCCTCGACGAAGACGAAGTCGCGCATCTGCCCACCGTCCGGGTAGTCCGGGTGGTGTGAGGTGAATAATGTGAGCGCCTCGCCCGCGGCAACGCGGGGATACTTCTGCGCCACGACGCTCTGCATCGTGCTTTTGTGGTACTCGTTCGGGCCGTAGACGTTGAAGAACTTGAGTCCGACCCACTGCGGGGGCGCGGGCTCGCGGGCATCGACCGCCCGTCGCACGCGCCGGTCGAAGAAATGCTTGCTCCAGCCGTAGGCGTTGAGTGGGCGCAGGCGCGCCAGCGCCTCGAGCCGGTCATCGTCGTCGAAACCGGACTCGCCCGCCCCGTAGGTGGCCGCGGAGGAGGCGTAGATGAACGGCGTGCCGCTCGCCGCGCACCACTCCCACAGCCGCGTGCTGAGGCGCACGTTGACGTCGTAGATCAGGTCGGCGTCGCGCTCGGTGGTCGCGGAGATTGCGCCCATGTGCACGACGGCCTCGAGGCGGCCGCGCCCCGACAGCCAGGCGTCGAGCGACTCCGGCGCGACGAGCTCGCGGAAATCCGCCTTGGCCACGTTGCGCCACTTGTCATTGGTGCGCAGCCGATCGCAGATCGCAACCGGCATGCCGCGCTCCGCGAGCGCGGCCACGATGTTCGAACCGATGAAGCCGGCACCGCCGGTGACCAGAATCATTGAACGCCTCGCAGTGGCGTGAATGCGGCATTTTACGCGCCCGGGACGGCCGCTGACCAATGCGCGAGGGCCCTCAGCGGCGCGCGACGGCCTCGTGCCGGATCAGATAGAGGCCCGCGCCGACCACCACGGCGCCACCGAACAGCGTGACACCGGTTGGCGGCACCCGCCAGATGGCGATGTCGAGCAGCACGCCCCAGATCAGTGCCGTGTACTCGAACGGCACGATGACCGCCGCCGGGGCGCGACGGAAAGCGTCAGTAATCAGGTGCTGGGCGATGGCTCCGGTGACCCCGATCCCGCCGAGCAGCGGTGCGTCCGCGGCGCGCACCGGCTCCCAGGCCGGGATCGCCAGGAGGCCCGCCCCGGCCGCGAGCAGCGCCGTGAACCAGAACACCATGCTCTCGTTGGTATCGGTGCGCGACAATCGCCGCAGCGTAACGACCGCGAGGGAGTAGCTCGCGACCGCGACGAGCGCGGCCAAGCCACCCGCGGTCCCCCAGCGCGCCCCTCCCGGGCGAAGCATCACGAGCACGCCCGCAAGCCCCACCCCGATCGCGACCCACTGCACGCGCGTCACCCGCTCGCCCAGGAGCGGCACCGAGAGTGCCGCGACCACCAGCGGCGCGCACATGAAGATCGAGTAGGTGGCCGACAGCGAGGTCTCGCGCACCGCGTAGACGAAGCTCGTCAGCATGACGACGGAGAGCGCGCCGCGCAGCAGGTGCAACCCGACGTTGACCGGTCGCAGCCGGGCGAGACGACCGCGCACCGCCACCGGGGCGAGCACGAAGGGCAGCGAGGCCACGCCGCGCAGGCAGCCCACCTCGAGCGGCGGGTAATGTGCGGCGAGCAGCTTCAGCTGGGCGTCCATGAGCGAGAACAGGGCCACGGCAAGCACCATGGCCGAGATCCCGCGGACGTTTTCGCCGGAGCCGGTCAGCGCTTCATCGCCTCGAAGAACTCGGCGTTGGTCTTCGTGTCGCGCATCTTGTCGATGAGGAACTCCGCCGCCGCGAGCTCGTCCATCGGGTGCAGGAGCTTGCGCAGGATCCAGATCTTCTGCAGCTCGTCGGAGGAGGTGATCAACTCCTCGCGGCGTGTGCCGGAGCGGTTGATGTTGAAGGCGGGGTAGACCCGCTTCTCGGCGATGCGGCGATCCAGGTGGATTTCGCTGTTGCCCGTGCCCTTGAACTCCTCGTAGATCACGTCGTCCATGCGCGACCCGGTGTCGATGAGGGCAGTGGCGAGGATGGTGAGGCTGCCGCCCTCCTCGATGTTGCGCGCGGCGCCGAAGAAACGCTTCGGCCGCTGCAGGGCATTCGCATCCACGCCGCCGGTGAGCACCTTGCCGGAGCTCGGCACGACGGTGTTGTAGGCACGCGCGAGGCGGGTGATCGAGTCGAGGAGGATCACCACGTCCTTCTTGTGCTCGACCAGTCGCTTCGCCTTCTCGATGACCATCTCGGCGACCTGCACGTGACGGCTCGCCGGCTCGTCGAATGTCGAGGACACCACCTCGCCGCGCACCGTGCGCGTCATTTCCGTGACCTCCTCCGGGCGCTCGTCGATGAGCAGCACGATGAGGTAGACCTCCGGGTGGTTGCCGGTGATCGAGTTGGCGATGTTCTGCAGCAGCATCGTCTTGCCGGCCTTCGGCGGGGAGACGATCAGGCCGCGCTGGCCTTTGCCGAGCGGGGCGATCAGGTCGATCATGCGCGCGGTGAGATCCTCGGTGCTCCCGGTACCGCGCTCGAGCTTGAAGCGGCGGGTCGGATGCAGCGGCGTGAGGTTCTCAAAGAGCACCTTGCTGCGCGCGTTCTCGGGCGAATCGAAGTTGATCTGCCCGACCTTCAGCAGCGCGAAGTAGCGCTCGCCGTCCTTCGGGGGGCGGATGAGCCCGGAGATGGTATCGCCGGTCCGCAGGTTGAAGCGGCGGATCTGGCTCGGGCTGATGTAGATGTCGTCCGGACCGGCGAGGTAGGAGCCTTCCGGGGACCGCAGGAAGCCGAAGCCGTCCTGGAGGATCTCGAGCACGCCATCGCCGTAGATGTCCTCGCCGTTGCGCGAGTGCGCCTTGAGGATCGCGAAGATGATGTCCTGCTTGCGCGAGCGGGCCAGGTTCTCGAGGCCCATCGACTGGGCCACCTTGAGCAGATCCGGGATCGGCTTGTGCTTGAGCTCCGAGAGGTTCATCGAGCGGCGGCTCGCCTCGAGCTCCGCCGGGCTGATGACGTCCAAGTCCTCGCCGTCGAGAAAGTCGTCCGGCGGCAGTTCGTCCTGCCGCGGGCCGCGATTGCCGTCCGGGCCGCCGCCGCCCCCGCGTCCGCGCTTGCCGGGCCGGTTGCGGCCCTGGTTGCCGAGATAGCCCCTCACAGCTTGCTGTCCAGGAAGGCCGCGACGTCCGCCTTGCGGACGGCACCGATCTTCTGGCCCTCGGCCTGTCCGTTCTTGAACAGGATGAGCGTGGGGATGCCGCGCACGTTGTAGCGCATCGGCGTCTTTGGGCTCTCGTCGACGTTGATCTTGGCGATGGTGACTCGGCCGGCGTACTCGACTGCGATCTCGTCGAGGATCGGGGCGATCATCTTGCACGGACCGCACCACTCGGCCCAGAAGTCGAGGAGTACCGGGTGATTTGACTTGAGAACGTCCTGCTCGAAGCTCGAGTCGGTGACGTGAACGATCGACTTGCTCACCAGAGACTACCTCCGCTGGCGTATTTGCGCTGTTGGGACACGGGAATCGGTTGGAATTTGTGGGTCGCCGACCGGGAATCGGGTGACGGCGGGTTGCGCGTAGGGCAAACTATTGGGATTGCTGGTCGTTAAATTCAGTAAGGGGTTCCGATGAGCCGGTCTTAAGGTCCGGGCTCGGGCCCGGTGGCCGGCAACTCATCTGGCGGGAGCGGAGTGATCCGCGATTGCGGCGTATTTGAACCCGCTTTTCGCCAATTTGCAAGGCCATACCAGCATTTCAAACCGATGTCCGATAACCACCTAACCGACGTTTCCTTCACCCACCTCCACCTGCCCGAAGCCCTCGCACGAGGCATCGCCGACTGCGGCTTCGAGCGCTGCACGCCGATCCAGGCCCAGACCCTGCCGAGGGCGCTCGCGGGCTTTGACGTTGCGGGCCAGGCCCAGACGGGCACCGGCAAGACGGCCGCGTTCCTGGTGGCCATGTACGCCACGCTGCTGCGCCGCGAGGTGCCGCCCACCCGGCAGGTGAACCACCCGCGTGCGCTCATCATCGCCCCCACGCGCGAGCTGGCGGTGCAGATCCACCACGACGCCGAGCTCCTCGGGCAATACACCGGCCTCACCCTCGGCCTCGCCTTCGGCGGCGTCGACTACGAGAAGCAGCGCCGCGAGATCGAGCAGGGCGTCGACGTCCTGATCGGCACGCCGGGACGGCTGATCGACTTCTACAAGCAACGCGTGTTCGACCTGCGCTCGGTGCAGGTGCTGATCCTCGATGAGGCGGACCGGATGTTCGACCTCGGCTTCATTGCCGACATCCGCTACATCATGCGCCGGTTGCCGCAGCCCGATCAGCGCCTGAACCTGTTGTTCTCGGCGACGCTGGCGCAGCGCGTGCTGGAACTTGCCTTCGAGCACATGAACGACCCGGAACTCGTGCGCATCGAGCCCGACAAGATGACCGTCGACCGCGTTCGCCAGGTCATCTATTACCCCTCGATGGAGGAGAAGCCGCGCCTGCTGGTCGGACTGCTGCGCTCGATGGACTGCACCCGCACGATGGTCTTCGTCAACACGCGGCGTGGCGCGGAGGAGCTCGAGCAGCTGCTGCGCGCCAACGGCTTCAACGCCGAGGCGATCTCGGGCGACGTGCCGCAGAAGAAGCGGCTGCGGATGATCGGGGATTTCCACCGCGGCGAGCTCGCGATCCTGATCGGCACCGACGTGGCCTCGCGCGGGCTGCACATCCCGGACGTGACCCACGTCTTCAACTACGACCTGCCGCAGGATCCGGAGGACTACGTGCACCGCATCGGCCGCACGGCACGGGCCGGCGCCGAGGGCGATGCGATCAGCCTCGGTTGCGAGGACTACGTCGTGGTGCTGCCGGAGATCGAGAGTTACATCGGCCGCAAGATCCCCGTGGCCCCCGTGGCGCAGGAACTGCTCGCCGAGATCCAGGTACCGCGCTACGAGCGCCGCCGCTTCGCCGGCGGGCCCGGCGGCGGCCGCGGGGGTCGCGGCGGTCCCGGCGCCGGTCGAGGTGGTCGCAGTGGCGGCCATGACCGGTCGGGCGGTGATCGCGGCCGGCCCCGTGCGCGCCCACCCCGTGAAGAGCGGCCGGCGACGCCCGCGGCGGCTCCCGCACCGGCGGGCGGGAGTGCCGAGGCACCCCGGCCGAGCAGCCCGCGCGCAGCGGCTGGCGACGGCAGCGGGGCCCCCACGACCGGTGACGGTGAGCAGCGACGGCGGCGGCGCCGGCGGCGCGGGGGCCGACCGGGGGGTGGCGGCACGCCGCCCCCCTCGCCCGCGGTCTAGTCGAGCAGGTCGCCGAGCCGCAGCACGCCCGCGCACCCCTCGGCCGGGGGGTGCGGCGGCCGCGTCGAATCCGGCTGCAGCACGTGGTAAACCGAGGCGACACCGGCCGAGCAGGCGGCGGCGACGACCGCCGCGCTGTCGTCGACGAACAGCGTCGTCGCCGGATCGACACCATGGCTCTCAGCGAGCCGGGCCCAGAACCGTGGGGACTCCTTCGGCACGCCGAACTCGTGCGAGGACAGCAACTCGTCGAAGTGACGCCCGAGGCCGGTCTGGCCGTTCTTGATCGCGAGGCTGATCGGATGGGCGTTGGTCGTGAGCAACGTGCGCTTGCCGAGCGCGCGGACGTGGTCGAGGAAGGCCACCGCACCGGGCAGGTAGCGGATCTCGGCACGCAGGGCCGACTTGAGTGCCGCGATGTCGAAGCCGAGTTCGGCGCTCCAATGGTCGATGCAATACCACTCAAGCGTGCCGCGCCGCGCGTCGAATCGCGGCTTGAGCTGCGCGAGGGCCTCCTGCTCAGTGAGGCCGCGGGCCGCCCCCCAGTGGCGCGGCAACGCCTCGAGCCAGAACAGGTTGTCGAAACGCAGGTCGAGCACGGTGCCGTCCATGTCGAGGCAAACCGTCTCGATGCGTTCCCACGGCGGGGGCCTGAAGGGCGGCGACTCGACACTGGCCTGCAAGGTCTACCCGCTGCCACATGGCACGATGGCGAGGGCCGGTATCATACGGCCACACACGGGCCCTTGGCGGAGCCGGCATGACCACCTCGAAGTCCTCCCGGAACCGCCCGCACCCGCGGATTGAGGCTCAGGCCCGCGCACTCGCCGGGCCCGGCCGGGCCCGGCGGCCGCCACCGAGCGATGGGGGCGGCCCATGGAGCTGACCTGGGGCGGGCTGTTGCTGCTCGGCGTGCTCGGCGCCGCCGCGTGGTTCTGGTTCGACTCGCTCGGTGCCCGCGAACACGCCAACGAGATGGCCCTCGAGACCTGCCGGTCGACCGGGGCGAGCCTGCTCGAGGGCACCGTTTCCTTCCGCTCGATGCGGGCGGTGCGCCCGCCCGCGGGCGGCCTGCGTCTCGAGCGTACCTACGTGTTCGACTACTCCCTCGACGGCGTCACGCGCCGGCAGGGCTTCATCGTGCTCACCGGCCGGCAGGTCGACAGCATCGGACTCGAGTAGCGCAGGGCCCTATCCCCTGCTCGGCGGGCGGGGGTAAGCTACGAGCCCTGTACATGGATCGACGGCGACCCCACCCCATGGCGGATTCGACCGATAACGTCGACACGGAGACTTTCCAGCGCATCCAGCGCCTGCGGCAGTTGCGCATCGAGCACCGTGACCTCGACGACGTGATCCATCGGCTGCAGCTCGACTTGTACGTCGACCAGGTGCAGATGCGCCGCCTGAAGAAGCGCAAGCTCATGCTGAAGGACCAGATCGCAAGGCTCGAGAGCCAGCTGATCCCCGATCTCAACGCTTGACCCGATGACCACCCTCGCGCAATCGGCCGGTGAGGCGCTCGGCCGCCTCCTCGACCCGGGCAACCTGTTGCAGCTGGCGGCGATCGGCGCGGCAATCGCGCTAGGCTGGTGGCTGGCCGGGCGGCTTCGCGCGCGCATCAGCGTGGTCGCAACCGAACCATTGCCGGAAGGCCTGGCGCCGCGGGCGCGCGAGGCCACCTACGTCATCGCGCCGCACTCGGTGATCCTGCTTGCGCTCGCCGCCACCGACGGGCTGATCCACGCCGCCGGAGGGCCGGCCGGCCTCGTCTCGGTGGCCGTGCAGCTCACCGGCCTGCTGCTCGGCATCCGACTCGCCGTGTACATCATCCGGGTCTCCCTCGGCGCCCGCGCGCGACTGAAGGGCTGGGGCACGCCCATCAGCGTGTTCATCTGGATCTTCGCGGCGCTGCACCTCCTCGGCTGGGGCCAGGAGGTGATCGCGGTGCTCGACAGCATCGGCATCGACGTCGGGCATACGCACATCTCCGTGTGGTCGGTGCTCAAGCTCCTGGTGACGGTGAGCCTGTTCGTGGTCCTCGCCCTGTGGGCCTCGCGCTGGCTCGAGCGGCGCGTGCTCAAGCTCGAGGCGCTCGCGCCGAACATGCGCATCGGCATCGCCAAGTTCACGCAGGCGATCCTGGTCGGGTTGTCGGTGCTGGTGGGACTGAACACGGCCGGCCTCGACATGACGACGCTCAACGTGTTCACCGGCGCCATCGGCATCGGCCTCGGCTTCGGCCTGCAGAGCATTGCCGCGAACTTCGTGAGCGGCTTCGTGCTGCTCATGGACCGCTCGATCAAGCCGGGCGACGTGATCAGCTTCACGGGCAAGGTGGGCACCACGACCGAAGCGTTCGGCTGGGTCGAGGAGCTGCGGGGCCGCTACGTCGTGGTGCGCGACCGTGACGGCATCGAGACCCTGGTGCCGAACCAGCACCTGATCACCAACCCCGTGATCAACTGGAGCTACACCGACCCGCGTGTGCGCCTGAAGCTCCCGGTACGCATCAGCTACCAAAACGATCCGGAGCTCGCCATGAAGCTGCTCATCGAGGCGGCCGCCGGGCACCGGCGCATCGTCCACGATCCGGCCCCGGTGGCGCGGCTGATGGGATTTGGCGACAGCGGGATCGACTTGGAACTGCGGTTCTGGATCCCGGACCCGCAGGAAGGCGTGAACAACGTGCGCTCCGACGTGAACCGCTCGATCTGGCGGCTGTTCCGCGAGCACGGCATCGTCATGCCGTTCCCGCAGCGCGAGGTGCGTGTACGGATGGTGACGCCCGAGGTGGGCGGCCGCGGTCCGGCCGACGAGCCCTGAGGCCGCCGTGCCGCTCGCCGTGACCCGCGGGCTCGCCATCCCCGACGCGCTGCTCGAGGTCCGCGCGGTCCGCGCGTCGGGGCCCGGCGGGCAGAACGTCAACAAGGTCTCGAACGCCGTGGAACTGCGCTTTGACAGCGCCGGCTGGCATGAGCTGCCGGGCGCGGCACGACTGCGGCTGCGCACGCTCGCCGGGCGGCGCATGAGCCAGGACGGCGTGATTGTGATCGAGGCGCAGCGCCTGCGCTCGCTCGAGCAGAACCGTGCCGATGCGCTCGAGCGGCTGCTCGTGCTGCTGCGCCGGTGCCTCATCGAACCGAAACCGCGACGCGCGACCAAGCCCACACGCGCCTCGCGGGAGCGGCGCCTCGAGGGGAAGGCCCGCGACGCACGGCTGAAGCGGCTGCGGCGTGCGCCGCGCCGCGAGGACTGAACGCCGCCGGCCGCGCCTAGCGATGCACGATCTGCAGGATGCTGTTGCGGATCTGCTCGTGGAGGACCATGCGCGCGTCGGCGGCAATGGCCGTGAGCATCGCATCCTCGTAGGTGAGCTTGCCGTCGGCGCCCACTTGCACGACCCGGCGGCTGCGCAGCAGGTCGACGAAGTTGCCGAACAGCGAGCGGTCGAAGAACTCCGGGGCGTTCAGCTCATAGAGCATGGACATGCGCTGCGCGGTGAGCTGGCACTGCCGCTCGAGCGCCTCCTGGGTGAGCCGGCCTTCATGAGCAGGGAGATCGCGAGGTAGAAGCGCTCGACGATCGGCACCGTGGCGCGGGCGAGGACCGACAACTGCACGGACTCAATGGACTCGGCCGCCGGGCGCTGCCACTGGCTGCGGTCCTCGCTCGCGGTGAGCAGGCCATGGTTCAACAGGTCCTCGAGCAGCTCGTCGACGACGCCCGGAAGCTCGGCCTCGCTCCAGCGCAGGAAGTATTCGTCGGCGACGTACGGATAGATCCGCCACGCCAGGCGGTGCAGGTCGGCGCGCGACGCCGAGGCATTGTTGAGGAAGGCACAGGCGAGCAGCGACGGCATCAGCAGCAGGTGCAACACGTTGTTGCGGTAGTAGCTCGTGAGGATCGCCCGGTCCTCGCTCATCCGCACGATATCGCCGAGCGGGTGCGGCCTCCGCTGCAGGATCCCGAGCGCCTCGCCGTAGCGGATCATGGACTGGCCGTCGGCACCCGTCACCCAGACGTGGGGGGCGTAGGGGGCCTGGCGCAAGAGCGACGCGTAGAGCTCGAGCTGGCGAGCGAGATCGGCTTCCCCCATGCTCTGACGCGGCGTCGCCAGCAGCGCAAGGCCGATCAGGTTGATCGGCGTCACACACGCCGCGGCGTTGATCCGCGTCATGATCTCGTGGGCGAGCTCCCGGGCGAGCGGCGTGAGCCAGGGCGGTTTCTCCTCGGTGATGACCGAGGCGCGTGACCAGCCCGGCACGTGTCGCTCGATGATCGGGTCGAGGGCGAGCGGCTCGCCAAAGCTCACGTAGACCTTGCCGAAGCGGCTGCGCAGGGCCGGCAGGACCCGCAGCATGCCGAGCACCGATTCCTTTTCCTTCGGCCGCCCCGACAGCTCGCTCACGTAGGTGCGCGCCTCGACGATGCGCTCGTAGCCGAAATACACCGGCACGAACACCACCGGCCGCTTGGGGTCGCGGACGTAGCTGCGCACGGTCATCGAGAGCATGCCGAGCTTCGGCTGCATCAGGCGTCCGGTACGGCTGCGGCCGCCCTCGATGAAGTACTCGATGGGATGCCCGCGGGCCATCATCAGCCCGAGGTAGCGGGTGAAGACGGCGGCGTAGGTCGCATTGCCGCCGAAGCTGCGCCGCAGGAAGAATGCGCCGCCGCGCCGCAGGAGCGAGCCCACGACCGGAAGGTTGAGGTTGATGCCGGCGGCGATGTGGGGGGCCACGTAGCCTTTGTGGTAGACCACGTAGGACATCAGCAGGTAATCCATGTGGCTGCGGTGGCAGGGCACGTAGACGATTTCGCTGCCCTCGGCCACGGACTGCAGGCTCGAGAAGTTGGCGAGTTCGATGCCGTCGTAGAGGCGGTTCCACAGCCGGCCGAGGACGCCCGACATGAACACGATGAAGGGGTGCGAGTAGTTGGCCGCGATCTCGTAGGCGTAGTCGCGGGCCACCTCGAGCGCATCGCGGCGATTGATCTCCTTGGCGCGCATGTCCGCGCGCACCGCTTCGCGCACCGCTCGCGTGCGCAGCACCTGCGCGACGATCGTCCGGCGGTGCGAAAGGTCCGGGCCGATCGTCGCCGCGCGCTGGTTGCGCAGCTGCACCCGCAGCTGCCGCCACAGCCGACGGGGCCCTGGGGCGATCCCGATCGTCTCGGATGGCGCGCCCTGCAGGGGCAGCGCCTCGCCGAAGAGCAGCAGCAGGTTGCGCCCGTTCACGAGCAGCGAAATGAGCTTGCGGAAGCGGCCACCGATGTCCCAGCCCTCGGCCACCATGAGGCGGAACCATGAGCGCTCGCGGCCCGGCGCGCGTCCCCAGAACAAGCTCACCGGCACGACATCGGCGGCACGGGCGGGGTCCGTCGCGGCGGCCTGCGCGACGGCGCGCAGCGCCTCGGGCAGGCGCCGGTCGGTCCGCAGCCCGAAGAGGCCCGCGCGGCGCTCGAGGAAGACGACCGCGGGCACGGGCGGCACGCCCGGGCGGGAGGTGGCAATTGGTGAGGGCAGCCGCCTCTCGCGGCACGCGTACTCGAGGACGGCGAGGTCGACGACGCTGCGCTTCTCGAGTACGTAGACGACCGGCCGGCCGCCGCCCAGGCGGTCGCGGACATCGTCGGGCAGCACCGCCGGGCGGACCCACAACGCCACGAACCAGCGCACGAGCAGCAACGCCGCCCGCTCGAAGGCGGTGAACTCGCCCGTCATCCTGGCAGCCGGCCGCTCACCAGCAGGTGTCGGTCGGAGACGGCGCGAACCGCAAGCGCCTCGAGCCCGCAGGCGTCGAGCTGGTCGCGCACCTCCTGCGGCTCGAAGGCGGCACACAGGGAGTTGAAGAAATCGCGCTTCAACACCTCGGGCTCGGCGCCGGAGTACCGCTCGACGATGGCCTGGGCGGTCTCCGGCGAGGCCGGGCGGAACAGGTCCAGGACCAGCACGGCCGCTCCGGGGCGGCCGACCTGCCGGATCGCGCGCCAGAGAACGCCGGGATCGTGGAGGTGATGCAGCAGGCTGTTGCTGACGACCGCGTCGTAGGCGGGGCGCGGCAGCTGCGCACCGGGCAGTACCCCCTCGATGAACCGCACGCGGCCGTGCAGTTGCGGGTCCTGGGCGAGCCGATCCACCCCGAAGGCCAGCATGGCCGCGGAACCGTCGAGCCCGTGTACCGCGAGCCGCGGGCGTCGCCGCGCGAGCCGCAGGACGATGTCGCCCGGGCCGCAGCCCAGATCGACGACCGCACCCTCGTCGAGATCGGGGAACGCCTCGAGGAAATACCCGACGAAGCGCTCGTTCGGCTCCGCGAAGTCCGCCTTCGCGTAGGCCAGCGCCTGTTCGGACTCCCCCATCAACTCGGGTTCCGGGATGCGCTGCATGGCTGGGCTCGTTCGTGGCTCGGCGTGGCGGCCGGGGCTACTTCTTCTCGCTGCCGCCGCCGCCCTGCTCATCGAGCGCCGCGTCGGTGCGGTCCTTGGCACCCATCACCACGCCCTCCACGGCCCGCGCGCGGTCCTCGGTCTTGAGCATCGGGTCGAACACGGTCTGGTTGGTGCTGCGGCCACGCGCCTCGGCATCCGCCTTTGCGGCGGCCTTCTCCTCAGCGGTCGGAGTCGGTGCACCGCCGCAGCCCGCGAGCAGGGCAAGCGCAAGCGCGATGAGCGCTGACCTGGCGTGACGATTCATCGCTTTCCTCTGGACGCCGTTCCGCTCGGAGTGTACCG
>Ga0335069_10008218_pt1 | contig 14961 bp, 23 predicted proteins | sample Lox_Sample_11_FD_206714 | JGI IMG/M metagenome (GOLD analysis project Ga0335069, IMG submission 206714) | Soil microbial communities from Loxahatchee National Wildlife Refuge, Florida, United States - Lox_Sample_1.1 | ecosystem: Environmental > Terrestrial > Soil > Wetlands | place: USA... | reverse complement strand
GCGGCTATATCTCGCCCGGCTCCACCCTCGATGAACTGCGAATCTTCGTCAGCCAGTGGGACACCCGCGCCCGGGTCCGCGCGCCGTACCGGGTGATCCAGTTCGCCGTCAACCCGTTCAAGCCCTGGTCAGAGCCCTAAATTCAGCCCTCAGTACGCAGTGGGTACGCAGCAGATCCCAGCGACGCCGCGATCAGATCCCCAGCGGCCTTGCGGGTCCGGTCGGCGGCGTCCGGCCACAAATGCGGAGTAGGTGGTCAGCGTGATCGCCGCCGAGGAGTGCCCCAGCGCGCGCTGCACGGTCACCACGTCGCAGCCCGCCCGGATCAACCCGGAGGCGTAGAAGTGGCGCAGATCGTGCAGCCGGTACTCGAGCTTGACCGAGTCGCGGGCTGCCCGCCAGGCCCGGGCCACGGTCACCGCGTGGATGGGCTGGGTGCGGTCACGTCGCCCACGGAACAACCAGCGGCCCGGGTCCTCGCCAGGGCAGTGCTGCGCGATATGACTGGCGAGGAGACTCACCAGAGCTTCAGGGATGTAGACGGTGCGCTCGGCGCCGTACTTCGGGGGCCGGATCTCCATCTGTCCGTCGTCGGTCCACTGCACCTGCCGGCGGACGTGCAGCTCGCGGCGCAGGAAGTCGACATCGTGCACCTGCAGGGCGGATGCTTCGCCGCGCCGCAACCCGGCGAACGCGCACACCGCAAACAGGGCGGTGTACTCCGAGTCGGCGGCCAGGATCGAGCCGACCTGCTCGGGGGTGGGGATGGCCATCGCCGCGGTGGCCTTGCGGGCTCGGGGCAGGCGTACCCGGTCGGTGACGTCACGCCCGAGGAACCGGTCACGCACCGCTGCGCGTAGCACGCTGCGCACGTTGGCGAACCGCGTGCGGATAGTCGTTGGCTCCAGCTCACTGTTCTGCATGGCCTTGACCCACGCCTCGAGGTGGCTGGCCCGCAGCTCGTCCAAGGCGACGTCGCCGAACGTCGCCGAATTCGCGGCCAGGTCCATCGCGTGCCGCGTTCCCGACACCCACACCTGACGCTGCGACCACTCGGTGTAGAAGGACGAGAAGGTGACGGCCCCCCGCTCGGGGTCGACGTAGGTCCCGGTGATCTGGTCGCTGATGACCTTGTTCAGCCAGCGGTCGGCCGCGAGCTTCTTCGCGAAGGCCTTGGTGCGTTCCCGGCCGGTGTCGTCGACGTAGCGGGCGCGATACCGCAGTCCCGTGCCATGCCGCGCGCTCGGCACGATCCGCTTAGTGCCATCCGGGTCCTTTGACCGTCTTGCTCCAGAGGTCCTCGACGCCGGCTCTACGATTGCGCTTCATTTTCTCGCCCTCAATGCCCGGCCCGCGTTCTTGCGGGCAACCTGCGATACGCCGGCTAGCGCGCTATCAGCATCAGTGAGCAGGCTGAGGGCTCGCATTAGGCCCGCAATGAGAATGTCCCGCCCGGGTAGGTCATCGAGCGTGGACAGATCATCGACCTTGTCCCGGATCGCCACCCAGGCGTCGTGAACGTGATCCGACGATTTGATGGCCGTGCCCGCCACCAGCATTAGCACATGCGCCTGGTTGTGCCTTTGCTCCAGTTCACGCCCCAGCAGCGTGTCGATGCTTACTTCAAACAGATTGGCGGCCGCTACCAGCTCAGCCAGCTTGATCGGCCGGGTACCGGCCTCGATCTTGGCGAGCGTCGAGTCGTACACCCTGATGCCCCGCTGCTCCAGCCGCTTGGCCGTCTCGGCCAGCGACCACTCCTTGGCTTCGCGGGCAGCCTTAAACCGCTTGCCGAACTGAACATCGACCGGGTTCGCTTCCACCAGAGAAACGCTACCACCACGTGTTGACATACGCGGCTCGTACGGGTAAGAACAGAGGTGTAATTTCTCGCATCGAACCGCTACCCACACAGAAGTAAGCAAGGAATGACTCCCGGTGCGGCACCACCGCACCACCTCAGGCCCGGTGTAAGCACTTCACCGTCAGCAGATGAGCTGAAACGCTTCGCACTGCTGGTGTTCGACAACGTCGGCCTCGACCCCCGCAGCTTCGGCGTGAACCGCATCAACCGGCTCGCAATGCAATTCAGCCAGCGCATGCCCAACGCCACATTCTGGGCGTTCTTTCCTCTACCTCATCCACGACGTACTGCGCATGAGCGAAAACCATAGGCGCAGAGTGCTTTCCGATCACCCCGAACTCGCGCGCTTCCTCACCTACGCCGACCCCACCGGCGAAGAAGCCGCACGCAACATCGACCGCGAAAGGAGACGCAAGCCACAACAAAGCCCAACCCACTCCTAACACTCTCACCCAACACCTTAGGAGCAATCCAATGCGCGGATTCCACCGCGAGTTCCTCAAGGACGCAGCGCAATTAGGCTTCGTCTTCGATGGCTACAGCGGCCGCAACCACATCCGGCTGATCAACCTCGAAACGGGCCAGCAGGCTTCGGCCGCACTGACACCGTCGAATCGAGGGTTACGTAACGATCTAGCGAAGCTAGAGCGGTTAAGTGGCCGACAGCTGCCGCACCGGCAAGCAGGAAAGTACTAGCACCGCAGGCAATCTCAGCTCGACACCACCCTGTCACCCGCCGAGCAGCAGGCCTCGGCCCAGGTGGCGGCGCTGCTCGAGGAAGCCGACTCGGTGCACCGGCGCATCGAGTACCTGATGACCGAGCCCACCCGGGACGCGGCCGCTGAGATGCGACGCGCCCTCGCCAAACACGAGCATCTGCGCCGCCGCTTGGCGCACCTGCACCGCAACATCGACCCGATCGAAGGAATCACATCATGAGCCATGCAGCGACCGAATCCGTTACCGACATCGCCTACGTCAGCCTCTCCCGACGACTCACCGGTGCCCTCAGCGGGCAGCTCGAGGGCGACATCATCGTCTACCGCGGCATCAAGCCCGACATCGAACTCGATAACGACTACTCGTACAACGACTTGTTGCTGTCGTTCAGGGACGCCCTCGAATTGGCGTCGGCGCTGATCCAAGCGGCCGGGGCACTGAAATGACAAGGGCCGGCGGTAAAGCCGTCATCAAAGTGTTCGACCCTGTCATGGGCCCGTGGAAAAAGGATGCCCGCAAATTCCAGGTGGGTGATCTGCGGCCGTCGTACGCCCAATACGACCTCGCGGTGCACATCTCCTGGTGGGAACCCCGCAAGCGCACCGGCGAGAGCATCACCGTGCACGGCACCAGCAGTGACGACGATCGACCGCAACGGTTCGCGGTCATCGAGGTCGACGGCCAGATCGTCTACGACAGCCGCTCCGACGTGCCGGTCGACATGGACAGATGGCATGAGCTCAACGATCGGTACAAGGGCGAAAACAGGCCCATGAAGATGTATCACGTAACAGCGGTTGGGCAGGAGGTCCGCGACGCGGCCGAGGTCGAAGCGGAGGGCTGGCCGATCCCATGAGCTACCCCCCGCACATCGCACAACGACTGCTGATAGACGGCGTCGTCTGCGCCCTTTCCTGCTAAGCCGTGACCGATAACCCACTGAGAGAGGAAGATCCACGTGGCCACTCACTATTCTGACCGCTGAAGAGTGCGAGGAGATCACCGGCACTCCCGCGCAAACTTTTCGGTATTGGGCGCTGATCGGCGAAGGGCCCCCTTCCATCAAGTTGGGGCGTCGCCGGGTCTGGCGCCGCGACAAGTTCGAGCAATGGCTCGCCAAGCAGGAGGCCCAGCAATCGAAATGAGCACCACAACTGAGCAACTCACCACCCCCGCGGACATTCCGCGCGACAGGTGGCAACGGCCGCTGGTCGTCCCACCCGGCGGCGGCAAACGCGTCGCCTACCGGCGCACCACCACCTTCGCCCGCCGCCCTGGAGGATCAGACCGGGTTGACCCGCTGGAAGCAGCGCCGGGGAGTGGTCGGTATGGCGCAGCGCCCGGATCTGGTGCTGGCCGCCGCTGCCACCGACCCCGACGACAAGACCCGCCTCGACGAGATCGTTGAGGCGGCCATGGAGCACGCGGGGTCATCGGCAGCAGCCACCACCGGCACCAGCCTGCACGCGCTGACAGAACGGCTCGACCGCGGCCAGAAACTCGGGCGTATCCCGGAACCCTACGGTGCCGACTTGAAGGCTTACGAGAAGGCCACCGCCGGCATCGAGTGGACCGCTATCGAGACGTTCAGGGTGTTGGACGGCTGGAAGGTCGCGGGCACCGCGGATCGGATCGGGCTGCTCGACGGCCACCTTGTGATCGCCGACATCAAGACCGGATCGATCGACTACCCCAGTAAATTCGCGCTGCAGTTGGCTTGCTACGCGCGGTCGCTGCCGTACGACATCATCACCGACAGCCGCGGGCCCGCCCAGACGGATCTCGACCTGGAACACGGTCTGATCGTCCACCTGCCCGCGGGCACGGGACGCTGCCAGCTCTACCGGGTCGACATCGCGAAGGGCTGGGAGGCTTGCCTGTTGGCCAAGCGGGTGTGGGACTGGCGTTCGGTCACCGGGTTGCTCGAGCTGACCGATGACACCACCGGCGTCACGCCGACGCTGATTGATCTGGCGGCGGCCGCCGATAGCGTCGAGGAGCTGCGGAACCTCTGGCGGAAGGCGAAGGCCGAAAACGCCCTCACCGACGAATTTTTAGCGATATGCGAAGCCCGTCACAAGCAGCTGCAGGAAGAAAGCAGCCAATAAGAGACTTCACCGCACCCGGTGGTGAAACCCCCAAAAAGAAAGCAGGAAGCCAAGCATGACAAACGATCTCTTTGATAACCCGGCCAGCGCCGCGGCGCTCGATCTCACCGAACTCAACGGCCGGCTACTTCTCATCCAGCCGTCCCGCGTCGAGACCGGCGTCAAGACCACGCTCGGTGAGAAGGATGTCACCGTCGCCGATGTGCATGTGCTCGATGGCCCCAATTCCGGTGAGGTGCACGAGGAGGCGTTCGTGTGGCCCCGGGTGCTGCAGGCCCAGTTACGGCCGAAGGTCGGTGCCGGGCGCTACGTCCTGGGGCGCCTCGGTCAGGGTGTCGCCAAGCCGGGCCAGAACCCGCCGTGGAAGCTCGCGGAGGCAACCGAGGACGACAAGGAAGTAGCCCGCAAGTATCTGGCGGGATTGTCCATCACGACACCGGGCGCGGCACCGGATGACGAAAAGCCGCCTTGGGAAAAGTAAAACCACCCATTCAGCGATCAGCCCCGGACCCGAACAGGTCTGGGGCTGATCGTTTCTCTCACCAATAAAGGACAGGGGCGCCGATGAGCGACACCGATCCTGACGTCAGGATAACCGACTTCGCCACACTGCTGCGCGACGTGCTGGGCTTCACCGACGACGAATACGCTTCCCTGCTGTACGAGAAGCCCGGCGGCAGGCCTTTCAGCACAGTGCTCGCGCCCGCCGACGCAGTCACCAACGCCGCCAAAGTCTCCACCACCGCCAACCTGTACTTCGGCGTCAACCCCACCAAAGGACCAGCCCGCGAGAAAGACGGCCGCGGCAAGGAGATTGACGTCACCCGGCTCACAGCACTGTGGGCGGACATCGACGTCAAACCCGGCGCCTGCCCGAGCCTCGAGACCGCGCACGCCATCACCGACGAGCTGTCGACCATCCTGGGCACCCGCCCCTCGGTGATCGTCGAGTCCGGCCACGGGCTGCACGTCTACTGGCCGATCGCCGACGGGCAGCTCGCCGGCGGCGACGTCGGCCCGCTGCGGGCGCTGGTGCAGCGGTGGGGCCGCCTGGTGCGGACCGTCGCCGAGAAACGCGGCGTGGCCGTCATCGACAGCGTTTTCGACCTGGCGCGGATGCTGCGGGTTCCCGGCAGCTTCAACAACAAAAGCCTCAGCAACGGCCAGCCCGCGCCGCCGGTCACCGCCTACCTCGATACCGGGGGTCCGCTCACCGTCGCCGAGGTCGACGAACGGCTGACCGAGGCCGGTTTCGATGAGCTGCCCGGTGACCGTGACGCGGTCGGGGAGGAAGTCTCACCGCCCTCGGAATGGTTGTGGGCCAACGAAACCTTGCGGCTACGTGGCCACCATGATCGCGACCTGGGTCACCGACGCCCCGAAGCCCGGCGCCGGGCGCAACCCGTGGTTCTACTCTCAGCACATCCGGTTGGCCTGCGCGCACCGGCTGGGCTGCATCACCAAGACCGATCATCAGGCCGCACGGGATCTTTTGGCTCGGCGGCTCGCTGAAATCGTCCGCACCACCGAGCCGCGTCGCGAACCTCGCAAGTTCGAGATCGCCGACATGCGCAAGCACGGCATCGCCCGGGCGGCCGCCAAAACCGACGAGCAGGCCCGCGCCGAACTGGGCGGCCACCGCCACGACGGCGCACACAGTGACACCGGCGCCAGCGCCGGCGGCGATCGGCACGGTGACGAGCGTGAGCCGCGACTGCACCCGGCCACCAGCCTGAAAACGGCGGAGCAGCCGAACTGGTTGGCCGGAAACCACTTGCAGCGGGCCGCCGTCAATCTGTTGATCGGTGACGAGGGCATCGGCAAGTTCCACTGCTGTGGGTGTGGGTGGTCGCCGCCGTCAGCACCGGCAAGCCAGTCCCCGAGTGGGGGATGCCCGCCCGCGATCCCCTGCATGTGATTCTGGTGTGCACCGAGGACGACTGGTGCTCGGTGGTGCGGCCGCGGCTGGAGGTCGCCGGCGCCAACCTCGACCGCATCTCGGTGATCTGCACCGAGGACGACGGCAGCGGCGCCCCCACCTTCCCCCGCGACATTCACCTGATCGTGGAGGCCGCTCCGCCCCCGGCTCTAGTAGTTGTGGACTGCTGGCTCGACACCGTGCCCGGCGAGCTGTCGGTGCGCGATCCGCAGCAGGCCCGCCGAGCCCTGCACCCGTGGAAAGAGGTCGCCACCCAAACCGATGCGGCGGTGCTACTGCTCGCCCACACCAACCGCGTCGCATCCCCCAACGCCCGCGACCGCTACGGTGCCACCGGGGTACTGCGGCAGAAAGTCCGGCTCACCCTCTACGCCCAAACCGACGACGATGGGCACCTGCTCGTCGGCCCGGAAAAGGGCAACAGCGTCCGGTCCGACATTCCGGCGTCGGTGTTCACGATCGCCAGCGAGCAGCACTTCCCGGCGACCGACGACTCCGACGGGACCGTCCCGCGGCTGGTCTACGCCGGGATGTCCGATCGCACTGCACGCCAGCACGTCGCCGCCAGCGTCGACCCGAACGAGGGTGAGCCCGGCGGCAACCCGGCGCGCGCCTTCCTCATCGACTACATCAGCGGCCACGGGGGAGAAGTGGAGGCCGGCGCGGTGATCAAAGCGGGCCGCGCCAACGGGTTCAACGAGCAGGAACTCAAAGACGCCCGGCGCCGTTCCCGCAAACCCCTGATTACGACCCGCAAAGCCAGCTGGGGCGACGGATGGGTGTGGGCGATCGACCCCGTCGAAGGGGGCAGCGTAGGTAGCACGGGGGCACCGCGTTGACGTCGAAGAATGTGAAGGTGGCGGGAATGAGATACGCCCCCTTGGGTGCCGCCTTCGGCAAAGGTGGCAGAAGGGGGCTATTTCTCTTACGTGCCACCTTCGCACCTTCGCGCGTGTGTTCGACCGCGCGTGGTCCCTTCCTCTGGGCCGCACCATCGCTGCAACTCCCGCCTCAGCAAACACTGCGAGGAAACTTAGATGACGATCGCCGATGAGCCCGTCCCCGACGCGATGGACTTGTGCCGGGGCTGCGGCGCCGCCGAAGCGTTGTTCTGGGACAGGGATGACTTCCTCCCTGCCGCTGACCGCGAGGGCTGGCGGTGGTTCGCCGTCAGCTTGAACAATCATGCGGCGGATTGCCCGAACAAGGCGCCCTGGGAATGAGCACTGTCCTGTTCGACCGCCACGGCGCCACCTACACCGTCCGGTTTCGCTACGACCCGGCCCTCATCGAGCTGGTCAAGGCCGCCGTCCCCAGCCACGCCCGCAGCTGGAACCCTGCCACCAAGGAGTGGACGGTCAGCGCCGGCTATGCCGAGCGGCTCGCGAAGGCGTTGCGCGCCACCGGGCATCAGGTGATCGGGCTCGAACCATCCCCGGCCGACCCGCCACCTCGAGCCGGGGCGTTCACCTCGGACATGTCGCAGTGGGCGCGGATCCTTTTTCGCCGCGTCGGCCCCACCCGCCGCGACCCCATCTTCAGGGCCCTTACCAAGGTGGTGCACCCCGACAACCCCGCCACCGGCGACACCGCGATCCAAAGAGAACTCAATGCCGCTCGAGAGGAGCTGGACCGATGACCAAAATTGGGGCGCTCGATCTCCAGGCGCACGTCCGTTGCGGCGACGCCGTGGTGACGCTGACGTATCCGACCGCGCTGTACGTCGTGGCGCTGCTTGATGTGCTGGAGAAGTTGGCGGCCGACCGTTACGGCGCCCCGCCGCGTCCGCCGTTCGGCGCATTCAGGAACGCGGTCAATGCCGCGGCGCGCGAGCTAGCGTCGGCCTCCAGCCCGGCCGGGACTTGCGCGGACGAAAGCGGCGACGACGACGGGCCAACACTGGTATGCGAACCGGTGATGTCCACCAGGGAGGCCGCCGCCATGCTTTCAATCACCCCGGCAGGCGCGAGGTACTTGATCAAGGCCGGGTTGCTTGCAGCCACGCGCCTCGGCAATCAGTGGGCAGTCAGCGCCGCCTCGGTCGCAACGTATCGGGCCAGCCGCAAGCGGAAGGACGCGGCCTGATGGGCCTTCACCCGCAGGGCGACGCCTTCGAATCGGCCGTGGCCGAGGCGCTCGCCCGGCGCACCGCCGAACACGCCAAGGCCACGCCGGCAAAAAAGGCAGCCCGCATCGACCGGCCGCTTGTCGACGCCGAGCGGTGGTTGTTGTTGGACTTGGCTGCCCGGGCCATTGCCGAGCAGATCGGCTGCAGTCTCGCCTTGGCGGGCGATGCCTTGAAGCTGGCCGCCGAGCAGGGACAGCTCATCATCGCCGGCGGCGCTGTCGATGTCCAGGTCAGCGTTTACGGCAAACCGTTGGTGCACGCCTCACGGGAATGGTTGGCGTTCAACGCTTCCTGGCCCGGCGACGATCCGTGGAGGGATCAAAAATGGCTGACGTGACGGACGCAAGCTGGGACGGCGATTCAGCGCGATACACGATCGAGCAATGGCGCCGCAGCTGCCTGATTAATCATGGCGGCGACGAGACCGTGAAATCTAATTTCTCGCTACCGGTCCGTGAACCCGACGGCACGCTCAACCGACACGGGCTCGCGGCCGCAGCCGGCCGGCTCAACCAGGTCCAAAACGTCACCGCCGCCCAGCGCGCCGCCGCCGCGCGCAAGCTCATCTCGCTGTACCACGAAGCCAACATGACGCCTCCGGATCATCTGCGCGAGCTGGCTGGCCGCGGTGCGTCCACCGATGACGACAGCGTCGGCGCACCGGAACGGATGTACACGCCTGACGCCCCGGTCGAGATCCGCTCCGGCCCCAGAACCATCGGCGGCTACGCCGCCACGTTCGGATCGCTGAGCCGCCGGATGTCGTTCGGCCACGAGCAGGTCTCACCCGGCGCCTTCGATGAGAGCCTCAGCAAGGGTTGGCCCGACGTCCTGTGCCGCGCCGACCACGACAGCCGAATGCTGCTGGGCGCCACACACTCCCGGACGCTGACGCTGGCGGTCGATCACCGCGGCCTGGACTACCAGTGCGAACTCCCGGCCGCACGGCAGGATGTTTACGAGGGAGTGCAAAGAAGGGACTACCAGGGCAGCTCATTCAGTTTCCATTGTGACTCCGACACATGGGAATTCAGAAACGGCGCCCCGCTGCGCACGCTGGTCGCGGTCCAGCTGCAAGACGTCGGCCCGTGCACCACCCCGGCCTACACGAGCAGCACCGTCGCGTTAAGGTCATTGGCCAGGTGCATGGACGCCGACCCGGCCGAAGTCGAAATGTACGCCCACGCTGGGGAACTGAGGAAATTTTTCACCCGCACCGGCCAACCCCCCAGAAGGGAATCCGCCATGGACCCCTACACCGCCCGCCCCAACACGATGGATTGGCATACTGTCCAGCTCGCGCTGATGCTCACCAAGATCCCACCCAGCACCGAGGCCGAACTGCGCCACCAGCGCCGCGAACTCGCGGAACTCCGCGCGATGCGTAGCTGAAAACCGTTGCAGCACAAAGAAAAACCCGAAAGGAAAAACGATGAAGCTGAGAGCTAAGAAAGAGATTCGGGGAGGCTTCCTGAACCTCGAGCCCCGGCCCCCGTACGGCGCGAGCGTCCACGTCGGCGACATACTGGAGGTCGAGGACCACATCGCGGTCGGCCTGATCGCCGAAGGCGTCTTCGAGGTAACGCTGACCGGCGAGATTGGTCAGGCCTACCGGCTGACCGACGCCGACCACAAAACCGTGAAAGCCCTGCGGGCGAAACTCTCCGGCGAGAAGCCGCCACCACCACCGGAACCGGGACGGCGAATGACGCGTGCAGAGAAGGACGCGTTGCTGGAGGCTACGCGCTGGTGAAACAACCCCACGAACCGCTCACGCGGCGCGAGAACTTTCCTTTCGGGTGCCGCGTGAGCAACCCGGCGCGGCGGCCAGGGCCTTCCTCGTCCCAGCCGCCCGCCGGGCCCCAAAAACCAAGCACCCCAACTGATAGGAGCAGCAATGAGCAGACCATCGGACAATCTCGGGGAAGCTCCCGAGCTGTACGCAGCGCCCCGGACGGCCGGCCCGTGGAACAACAGCCGCGACTCCAATATGGGCGGCGGCTTCGCGTTCGCAGAAGAGCCACAAGCCGACGACGGGCTACTTGATCAAGTGCGCGCCGGCATCATCGACGATCGTGGCCCCGGCAGCCTCAACGAAGACGATTATCGCCCGCGAGAGCAAGGCGGCGGTCCGGCACGACCGGAGCGGCAGCCACGGCCGGAGCCTTCGCGCATGACGTACCCGAACCCGGGACCGCGCGGCCGGCTCGGCACGACCGGCTAGCCGACTGAAAGCCGGCACGATGGCCCGCGCTCGGCACCCCCGCCCCTGCCTGAGCTGCCGACGCTTGACCCGCAATCGGCGGGGCCGCTGCGATCGCTGCCAGCCGAGCACCGACCAGCAAGGCTACGGTCGGCTCCATCGGGCCGAGCGCGCCCGTCTCGCCCCGATCGTCGCGACCGGCCTCATGAGGTGCTGGAGGTGCGGACGTCGCCTGCCCCCAGGGCAGTTCGATCTCGGCCACCACGATATCGACAGGTCGAGGTACATGGGACCGGAGTGCATCCGCTGCAACCGTGGCCAGCCCCGCCGTCGACCAGGACCCCGCTGAATCAAGCCCCGATCAGCCAGCCGATCATCAGCCGCCATTCCTTAAATGCAATTCAGCCATTCTGAATTCGCAAAGCAATCTGCAGCCAAGCCAAATTGAATTCGCTCCCAGACAATTCAGAATGGCCAGAGGCTCGAAAAACAATGGCGCCCAAGCCATTCCTCCAACCATCCCAACGCCATTCTTCCAGCCATACGGGGAGGGGGTATCCATCAGCATAGGGCCAGCTATTCGCCCATCCACGTTTGCCAGAACCCCGACATTAGTCGCATCACCGCAGCTCACAGGCAATAGGCACCCCCCCGTTTTTTGCTACGCCCCCACCAACGCGACCCAGCCAGGCAAACTTTTTGCCGGACGGGTTCCAGTTTTTTCGCAAGGCTGGCACTTTTTCAGGGGTTTCTGATTTTATTTTTGGCGCATTTCGCTCAAATACGTTGGCGCAGTTCATTATTCGCTGATTATTGCCAATCGCCGATATGGTAGCAAATCATCAATTCGGCGAAAACCGTTGCGCGCAAAGCTGATTCGGGGATTTAGATGAACGAAGCCAAGAGATCGTACGGCGCAGCGACGGTCGCCCGGTCCACGGCCATCACCGCCGCGATCGCCAGGTCGATCTTGCGTGTGCTGCTCTTGTGCTCTTTGGCGAGGCGTTGCCCGCGGGAATCGACTTTCAGTACCGCGTTGCCGATGTGGCGTGCCAGCCGACGATCACCGTCGTGGCTGAGCCCCCGGTTGGCGACGAGTTCGTAAAACCGCTGGGTGGCCGGGGTCATCCGCTGGCTGCTCTGCGGATAATCCACGATTGGCAAACCTTCCTCTTCGAGGATCTGCATGCTGCGCCGGTAGCCGTATGGATCGCAGCAGATTTCGCGCACGCTGTAGCGTCGGCAGGCCTGCCGGATGGTCTCCTCGACGTCGGCGATGGGCACCGTCCAATCGTCGGCCGCCCGCGCCGGCTTCTCCCAACAGCCGACCACGAGGATATGCGGGTGCTCGTCGCAGGTCGCCGCGACCAGCGCGGTGGAGTCCTCGCTGAAGGACCCGTCGAAACCCAGAACGACATCGGCGCCGTCGCCGATCACCACATTCGGCGCCGCGGCAGGCGTCCCACACGCCGGCCGGCAGCCACGCTTGGGCTGTGCGAGTCCAAATGCCGAGGTGATAGCGCAGGAATTCGTGCAGCGGTATCTGGTGATAGCGGGCGGCCACGTCGGCGGTGTTGAGGAAGAGGTCGGCGGCCGGGTTGGCGTCACGGATTGCCGCCAACAGCCCCTTCTCGTCGGCGAGGTCGTAGCGATCCCCCGGGCAGCCCCACCACACGAACAGGAATTCGTCGTCAGTGATTTCGCCGGAGTTGACCGCCAACCCGTAGCTGTGCATCTTGCCGGCCAGGGTGTCCATATCCCAGCCCGGCGTGGTCGTGTTGAGCACCAGGGAGCCGTCGCGCTTGGTGCAACCGTTGGACAGCACCAGGTGCACACGCTCGCGGTTGCCGACGGACCACTCGTGGATCTCATCGGCGAGGAAGGTGCTGGGTCGCTGCCCGTCGTTGGTGCCCGCGATGGCCGCCACCTTGTAGGCGCGGCCCGGGCCGCTCTTCACCTGAACCTCGGACTCGAACGGGATCATCACCTGGCTCAACGTGGGCGACTCGGTAACGGTCGTCCGAAGATCGCCGAACAAAATCTCAGCCTGGTCGTAGCTCGCGGCCGCCACCGGGATTACCGGCGAACGCTGATGCGCGAGCTGATAGGCGCCTATCCACGCCGCCATCGAGGTCTTGGAGTTGCCCTTCGGAACCTGCAACAGCGCGCGGCGGTAACGGTAGCGGCCGCTGGCGTTCCTCTTTTTCTCGAATAGCCAGCACAGGAATATCTTCTGGAACATCGCCAGGCGCACCGGCTCACCCCAATGATCGCCCTCGCCTTGAACGCAATTCTGCTCGATCCAGCGGATGACTTTCGGCCCGTCGCTGTTGGCGTCGGTCAGCGGCGGCGCCGACAGCGGTTCAGGAACGCCGGTCGGCCAGGGCAATAAGCGTGGTTCGGGGGTCATCGTTGTCGGCATTTTCCGCCTCCGCGTTCAGGTCTGCCAGGCTCTTGGCGCTCTCAGACAACGCCACGCCGAGCCTCAGCCTGTTGAGCGGGCCGATCCCTAACTGCGCTTCGTCGTCTTTGATGGACTGCTCGATCTTGAGGACCAAACCGTAGATCGGGTTGCCGCGCTGCTGGCCCATGGAGCCGTCGACGACCGGGTTACGGTCGGCCTCAGCCAGCAGGCGGTGGTATCGATCCAGGTTTTTAGCCCACCGCACCAGCAGGGCTGTGTCCGACGGCCTTGTGACACCGCTGACCGCATCTTTCCAATAGGCGGCCCATGCGGTTTGGGCTTGGCTGCACAGGCCGCGGGGCATGGCGGGCGGCCGGCTGCAGTGACGCACCGCGCCGATGTCGGCGCCGATGTCGCGGCGCGAGCGTTGGCGGCGGGCGGTGGTTTTCGGCGGCGGCCCGGGCATGTCCTACCTCCTCGATTCGTTCCCCTCGATTATCGCTGAGTGGGGCCGGGATTTGCGGCAGAGGGGAGCCTCTCCAGACGTACCAATCGACGGCGCGTGCTGATCGGACCGGGGTCCGTTTAGGGCTTAAACTCTCCCACGTGCAGGGTGACAGCGGCGCCGCATGAGCAAGACGTCGCGGCGCCGACTGCGGCAAAGCCGGCCCAAACCCGCTCGGGACGAGCCCCTCGCGGCGGCGAAAACAGGCTTACGCAACGCTGTCTATGACTTGATTGGCGACAGGCCCGAATACCTCGCCGGATCCATCCGAACGCTCGACTCGCGCTACACCCAGCTACGGGACTCGCTGTATGGCAGCCGCGGCGCGGGCGGCCACCACAGTCAGCCCAGCAGCCTGCTGCCCTGCTGGGCTGACGCCCTCAAGCTGTTGGGCTACATCGACCGCCGCGCGGCGCGCTTCGAGCACTGCTGGCCGCCGCGCTGCGCTAACTGCCCCCACTGGCGCTATCTCACCGCCCGGCATGTCGAGCACCCCACCGTCCGGCGCTACCGCCAGGTCCTCCTCCAGCCGTGGCGTCCGCAAGACGCCTCCACGCTGCAAACGATCGCGGCCATCGTCGCCGGCTACGCCAAGGCCGTCGACGACTTGTTTGCGCCGAAGCCGGTGTATCTGCGCGGTGAGCGGTGCCCGCGCTGCGGGCAGCGTGACACCCGGGTGAAGACCGACGACGGCCAGACCGTCACCCGGCCCGCGCTGATGGTCACCGGCGAAGGGATCACCCTGTGCAACGCCTGCCACGACGTGTTCCCGTCGCTGGAGTTCCTCGGGGATCTGCTGCGCTGCGCCAGGTGAGCTGCTGCCGACATGATTGGTGGCGGCCGGTACGCAGCCAGTACGCAGCAGTTCCGGATCAGTCCGCCGCAACCGTAGGAACCAGCCGCCCTGACCTGCCCCTTCTTGCCGGACCGTAACAGCCGGGCGCTGCAAGAGCCCTGGAAAGGGTTCGCCGTCAACCCGTTCAAGCCCTGACCAGCGGCCGGACTTCCAGACTCGGTCGGCGGGTTAATGGTTGCGAGTTAGAGCACAACCTCTGACGGTGTCGCTCCCGATTGGCCGGCAGCCGGTGGT
>Ga0335069_10008217_pt1 | contig 14962 bp, 15 predicted proteins | sample Lox_Sample_11_FD_206714 | JGI IMG/M metagenome (GOLD analysis project Ga0335069, IMG submission 206714) | Soil microbial communities from Loxahatchee National Wildlife Refuge, Florida, United States - Lox_Sample_1.1 | ecosystem: Environmental > Terrestrial > Soil > Wetlands | place: USA... | reverse complement strand
GCCGGCGGATAAATCCGCCAGTGCAAGCTCCGCCGACCTGGATGGCGAAGATTGTCGCGTCCGCCGATCGCCGTAGGAGACATTGTCTATCACTGCGGTTGGTCGAGGTAGCGGCGCGCGCCCCAGTAGTCTGCGTCCAGTCGAACCGGGGTGATGCGCACTGGTGCCGTCTTGTCGAATGCCTCGATCATGTCGCCGTTCCCCGAATACATGGCCACGTGGTAGATCGCGTCGGGATTGTCGGGGTCCCTGCTGCCGTGCGAGTAGAAGAGCAGATCGCCGGGTTGCAACGCGGATTTGTCGACGGGGCGGCCCCGGCTGTCGGCGGCTTGCGGGCCAGCATCGCGCGGCAGGGTGATGCCGTACACCTGGTAGATGGTGGAAGTGAAACCGGAGCAATCGAACCCGAACCCGGCACGGCCGCCCCACAGGTAGGGGACGTTCACGAACACGGCGGCGTACCGGACCAAATCGGCTCCGGTGGGATGCGGTATGTCCGTGGGCTTTTCGTAGACCGCCACCGTTCGGGCATCCAGCCACTTCGGGCCGCGATCGGGGGTGGCCACCTGAACGGCCTTGTCGGTGCGGCTCAGGACGGGAAGCCTGGTGTTGGTACTGATCTCGAGGTCCTGATCGGAGAGTCCGGATTCGCGGTAGAGCCAGGTGGTGATGCCGCGATCGGCCAGCGCGAAGGGAGCGTGTTCCTTCAGCGCGCCGTAGCCCGGGTCGGTCGTCAACTGGGCCTTGGGAATCCAGCCGGGATAGCCCAGGGAGTCCTTCGGTGTGGGCTGACCGGGGACCAGTACCTCGTCCCAGTCGCCCTGCTCCCCTACCACAAAGACGTGGTCGCCGAAGAGGGCCTGCGTTTGGTTGAGATTGTCCGAGGTGAGCGCTTCCTGCTGGGCCAGCGTCATGTCCGACAGCCAGCCGCGAATATCGACTGGATTTGTCAGGGCGGGATGGTCGACTGGACGCGGGCTCTGCGGCGTGGCCCATACCGTGGCCACCGAAACGGCGACATAAGCGCTGCGCGCCTCCGACGACCCGGAGAGGTTGGCAGGGTCAGCGGTGACGGATACTGCCGCGAGCCCGGTGGACAAGACACCGGTGGACAAAACACCGGCAAGCACTGTTCGGGTGGCGGCGACGATCACGTTCGTCGACGTTATCGGAGCCGTGTTGGTGTGTCCGGTCGGCGCGCTGGAACACGTCGCAGGCAAGGATGTCGATTGCGTTTCGCATTTGGAGGGGTCGGCGTCCTAACGCCAAACCCCTCTGATGACCTGCTGTAATGATGTCAGGGCATGTCACCGGATACCTGCGTGTTGCCGCCGAGTCGTGACATTGCCGTGACAAGGTACGGCCGGATTTCGGACGGTTCCTATCTGATCGCTAGACGTGGGCGGGGGGCCGTCCACGTCGACGAGCGGTTGGCGGCCTTGTTAAAATGCGCAAACGATGCCTTATCGCAAATCTTGTTGAAGGAACTCTCTGAGCACCCTACCGATTGAGTTCATTCTCGAAAGTACCGCATCGCGTAAGCTAGGGTTAGCAGCTTCCCAATTGGCAATAACCGCATAGGAGAACCACGAACTTTTCCGTCCGATAGTGCCAACATCCGCTCTGATTCCTGTGTCTGCGCCAGTTTTGTTGCGTATGGAAAAGCCCCTATCTGATTCTGCATGTGCAAGTGGATCAAACCCGAAAGCAGACGCCACCATCGACAGGTCCATGCCTGTCGCCAGCCATGCGTCTAGCTGCTCCGACACTGTTTGCGATATGAGCTCTTTTCTGGCTACACGGCTCATGAAACTAGACAGCTCGGCGGCTGAGCCTACCGAAAGTGTCCACAAATCGTCTGGGCCGCGATAGTCTCGAACATAATCAAGCAATGCTGTTCTAGTCAGTCCAAGAGCTTTGGAAAGTTCGCGAAGCCTCTGAAATCCCACGTGTTTCAATAGAACGTTTGTGGCTAAATTGTCGCTGACGCCAGCGACCAACACGCAGAGATCGTGTATAGACAGCTTTTCAACTTTCAGGTACTGCCAGATACCCGAATCGGCAACCAGAAGATTTGGATCACGACCGAGTAATTGGGTGCCGTCTAGGTTACCCGCATCACACTGCCGTGCAACCTCGGCCAATAATAATAGCTTTCCAAGGCTAGCAGTCTTCATCGAAGCGTTAGGATTATATGATGCTAATTTCTGACCTGCATGATTTCGAATACAAATAGACCAATCTATTTCAGGTGTGGCGCTAATTGTTTTGCGAATTGACTCTTCGAGCACACGGTGCGGCATCGGCCTCTCGCCTTGATAGAAGATACTATTATTTTACTACAGCCGAGATGACTGCCGGGAGGGCAACTTCTACGATTGGATCGACGTAGGCGCCATATCTACAGATAGGCTCCGATATTCGTTACCGGCGCGAATGACGGCCGAACGACATAGGGCTGCGAACCGTCGAGCTGGGCCTGGTTATGGGCGGCGTATACAAGTGACTCTGGCGTTGCCCGATAGTGCGGCAGAATGACGTGCGAAACATGCGGTAGAGTTTTGCGGGCGGGTACGGACGGCGCGCCTCACTCGATAGGTCGGGCGCCTGGACGAACACGTTTGCTTCGAGGCAGATCGCGCAGGTCGACGCGTCTTGCGTCAATCCGCCTGCCGATGCGTGTTCGGGTTGACTAAGCACGAACCTGGCTGAGGTATGGGGATTCGAACCCCTGCTCTTTCCTGCAAAAACAGCCTGTGAAATGGCCTTTTGTCGACGTAGGCGTGTTGCGCGAGCTATCCCTGTGCTGGGCATATGCGCCGACGTGTTACGCACGTAGTAGTGTGCTGGCGCCCGTCGAACGATGGTCGCCGGGTTATGAGCTGATATGTAGGTCAGTTTGTCAAGGGGGCAGGGTGAAGCGGCGGCCGCGACCGTCGTCGTGGCCGCCGCTTCGTTGACCAGATGAGTTTCGCCGCCCGGGTCGAGCGTGTCAGCTGATGTCGCTGTTGATCAGCACCAGTCCGGAGCCCACGTCCGCCGTCGCGTCGGCAGCGTTGACGGCTCGCATCCGACCGAGCAGGGCCGCGCCGTAGCCGCGCAGCTGAACCGGATCCGACTGCAGCGTGTGCACCGGCACCAGCAGCGCGAAAACGGCCGCGACGAGGGCGAGCGGCCACCACCACCTTCGTGTGAACATCCGCCGCCTTTCAAGACTTGTCGATCCATTCACATAGCCACTCCATGATTCGGTGGCTAACTAAGAAGAAGCTGGGTGGCGGCTGTGGAGTTTTGGCACGCGGCCGCCGCTGGGGTTGGGATGCCAGGGGCGGATTTACAGTCCGTATGGCAGGTGTTCCGAGGTGTCGACACATACACTGTGCCCGCCTGAACTACCGGAATGGTTCCAACGCATGTCAGCCCGTTCCTATGTGTCGCCGCTGAGTTGACGTGACAATTCATCGACAATCAGCACGGAATGGATTGGACTCCATTTGAGTCGTCGGCGAAACTGTAGCAATCGTCGCCGAATCGCATTGTAGGCATTTACGAAACAAGTCCTAGCTTGTCACACGGCCGTAGCAATGCAACGCTCCGATTGAGCGCCGTATGGTCTAGTCTGGCCATGACTGCGACAGATGGCTGGTTGGCGCCGCGGCTAGGCCGGCAGCGATCCCGTTTCATCCCAACAGCTAGGAACGGAATTGAATCCGAACCGATTTGGCGCCGCGCTGAGCGTTCTCACTACCGGCGCAGTGATCTTGTCGGGTTGCAGTGACAACACAGCAACCAATGCAGGAAATGCGACGACGAGTGCGATGCCGGTGAATTGCGGCGGGACGAAGACGCTGAAGGCCAGCGGGTCCACAGCCCAGGCCAACGCGATGACCCGCTTTGTCAAAGCGTTTGAACAAGCTTGCCCCGGTCAGACGTTGAACTACACGCCCAATGGTTCCGGCGCCGGAATTAGCGAGTTCGCCAGCAACCAAACCGATCTCGGTGGGTCGGACTCGCCGCTGGCCCCGAACGAGTACGCCGCGGCCCAGCAGCGCTGCGGCTCGCCGGCGTGGGAGCTCCCGGTGGTGTTCGGCCCGATCGCGATCACCTACAACGTCAAGGGCCTGACTTCGCTGACTCTGGACGCTCCGACGGCGGCCAAGATCTTCAACGGCGGCATTACCACCTGGAACGATCCCGCCATCCGGGCGCTGAACAAACGCGCGGCCCTGCCCGCCGAGCCGATTCGCGTGATCTTCCGCAGCGATCTGTCTGGGACGTCGGATAACTTCCAGCACTACCTTGATTCCGCGTCCAACGGCGCGTGGGGCAAGGGAACCGGAAAGACGTTCAACGGCGGTGTCGGCGAGGGCGCCAAGGGCAACGACGGCACCTCGTCGGCTGTCCGGGCCACGGAAGGGGCGATCACTTACAACGAATGGTCGTTCGCCCAGGCAAAGAACCTCAGCATGGCCAAGATCATCACCTCGGCCGGTCCGGATCCGGTAACGATCAGCGCCGACTCGGCCGGCAAGACGATTGCCGGGGCTGCCGTCACCGGGCGGGATTACGACATGGTGCTCGACGCTGTGTCGTTTTACAACCCGACGCAGCCCGGCGCCTACCCGATCGTGTTGGCGACCTATGAGATTGTCTGCTCGAAGTATCCGGACCCGCAGGTTGGCGCGGCCGTGAGGGCGTTCCTGCAAAGCGCGACAAGCGCCGGACAGAATGGCTTGGCGGACAACGGATACGTCCCCGTTCCAGACGCGTGGAAGGCGTGGTTGAGGAGCGCAGCCGATGCCATCACGTGAGCTCATGACTCGGCGCCGCGCTCAGCCGAGCGCCCTACGTCTTCCGGCATCTTGGCGGGCCCCGCCATGCCGACCTGCCGCTACCAGGTGCGGCAGCATACCGCGCCAGGACGTTTCGCCGGCACCCCTGAGGTCTCTAACAACTCACCGACCGTCACCCGGGGACACGCGAGCCCGTTTCAACCCAATAGTTTGGAACTGAATTGAAGTTCAACCAATTTGGCGCCGCGCTGAGTGTCTCCGCGACCGGTGTGCGGGTGCTGTCAGGGTGCGAAGTTATCGATGGTCTGGTCCCCGCTGGGATCGAACCAACGACCTTTCACGTGTGAAATGGTAACGGTCCGGTTGCTGATGGTGACGGCGCCGATGACGGCGCCGATGAAGAACAGCACCGCGCTGACCTGCAGCAGCCGCTCGAAGCTGGCATCGGTGAGCGTGCCGGCGGCGACGAGTCCCATGCAGCCCACCGCGATCAGGGCAGAAAGCCGGCCCACGGCGTTTTGGAATGCTGATGCTATTCCGCTGTGCGCGGACTCGACGGAGGATAAATTGACTGCGCTCAGTGGTGTGATCGTAGCGACCAGACCAACGGCCAGCACGATCCTCCCGGGCAGCAGGTGAGTGACGAGGTTGAATCCGTATGCGGAGGGGCGGATGAGCAGCAGCCCGATCCCGGCCAACGTCGGGCCCGCCGTCAGGAAAACCCTCGATCCGATCCGAGCGGCCACACGGCCGACGCGGCGGGCGAACAGAAATGACAGGACGGGCGTAGGCAATGTGATCAAAGCCGCGACGGTCGCCGAGTATCCGGCAACCTCCTGGATGTAGAGGGCGATGGCAAGCGAGCCCAGCATTAGGGCGCCGTAGACGAACGCAGTGGCCAGATTGGCACCGGCGAAGTTTCGGACGGTGAACAGTCCCAGCGGCAGCATGGGGTGAGAGGTACGGCGCTCCCATGCCACGAACGCCAGCAATGCCGCGCCCCCGAAGACCATCGACGCGATGACAACGGGGTCGACCCATCCGCGCCGCTGAGATTCGATCAGTGCATACAGCGCGGCGCTGAGCCCGGCCGCGGACAATGCCGCGCCAGGGATGTCGACGCGGGCACGTTTGGCGGGCCCGGGCATCGGGCACAGCCAAAACGTTAAGGCGAAGCCGATGACCATCGGAATCGCCGACAGGACATAGATCCATCGCCAGCTAAGGAAGTCCACGGCCAAGCCGCCCAGCAACGGGCCTAGGGCAAAGGCAGTACCGGTCCAGGCCGTCCAGGAGCCGATAGCTCCGGGTCGGTGTGCGCGGTCGAACGCGGAGTTGATCAGCGCAAGCGAACCGGGCACCAGAACCGCGCCCCCCAGACCTTGGATGATGCGCGCGGTAATCAGCATCGCCGGCGAGTCCGCGGTGGCCGCCAACACCGAGCCCGTACCGAAGGCCATCAGCCCGAAGCGGATCACCGGTACGCGCCCGAACAGATCGGAGATGGATCCGCCGGGCAGAATCATGGCTGCCAGGGCCAGCAGGTAGCCGTCGACGACCCACTGTTGTAGGAACAGGCCCCCGCCGAGGTCGCGTTCTGTGGCCGGCAGAGCCAGGCTCACCATGGCGCCGTCGAGGAACGGAACCATCGACACCGTGATCGCCACCACCATCACCCGGCTCGTCGGCGCGGCATCGCGTACTTTCACGTTCCATCCCGCGGCCGCCCGGTAGCGTCGAGTCCGATCGCGGGGGAGAAGTTGCGCCGTGGCCATTGAAGCCTCACAGCGCTGCGGTCAAGAATTTGGGTTGGCACGCTAAGCTGGCTTCGAAAACCTCGCCGAAGTAGGTGGCCGCTTTGATCTGCGGTCGGACGACTGCCATAGTCAATCCTTTCTCTGGCGAAGGCAGCACGACGCGCAACTTCGACCGTGGAGTTGTAAAGAATGACTACCCTACAAAGCGCCCAACGACATTCGCGAGCCAACACAGCCGTGTTTTACGTGTCTTTTACGCGTCCTTTACATCACGATGGCAAACCCGGCCCACGAGAATGGGGACGACGACTGCACAGGCGATTCGAGGCGTTTCAGCTAACTGTTTTGCCTGGTCGTTTAGAGCGCGGCGAAGGCCTTCTAATCCCCAGGTCGCACGTTCGAGTCGTGCCGGGGGCACTGAACTGTTGTATGACCTCGGCTGCTGCTTGACATTTCTGCTTCGGGTGATGCCTGACAGTGTTTCGGCTGATGCTTGGCAGTTACTTCGGCTGATCCATGACACTCCCTAAATGAGGGAGTTGAGCGTGGCTGAGCAAAGGTATCAGCCGCCCGTGAGGTGTGCGGTGTTCATTCCTTGGCGTCAGGGTTTTGGCCGACCTGGGCTGTTTCGCTGAGCTTGTGGAGGCGGACGCACTGGTCGGTGCCATCGAGCCAGAGCAGGAACCGCGACGGCGGCGGAAGCAGGTGTGCCACGGTGGCGGTGGGCACGGGGGTTGGGTTACCTACTGGGATTGGGCGGCCCTGCCAGTGCAGCACGCCGGGATTGTGCTGCAAATTCACATACCAGTTGGTTTTCGGGCCATAGGTGAGCGGGACGATGAAGCTGTCAGGCTGCTCCAAAACCCGGATCGGGGTGCTGTAGCGGCGGCCGGTGCGCCGACCCGTGCACTCCATGATGGCGAAGACGCTGTGCCGGCGCCCGGCTCGCCCAAACCGGGTGACCATTTTGTTGGCGAACCGATTGTTGCGCTTGCGCTTTGCGTCAATGACCGCTGGGTCACCACGACGCATCCCGGCAGCGATGCGCAGCCGCCGCACGATCAATCCGACCACCGCCGCAACCCCGACATAACCCACCAGAGCGGAGCTTGAAAGCGGCATTGCCGTTCCCTTTCGTCCGTGGATCGACTCGTCAGCAGTTGCAGCGGGCGGCAAAGGCGTCTTCGTGTCCGGCCAGGGAGTCAAAGCCACCATGCAGGCGCATGTTCTCCCGGAGGTTGGCGAGGTCGGCGCGGTAAGCCGCCTGAATGACTTCGATCCAGTCGTGACCGCCGTCGGCCTGATAGGGCAGGTCGACAAGGTGCAGCTTCGGTGTGGTGGTGTTCAGCGGGCAGGTCAGGGCCGCGCGTAGTGTGGCGCGCTGGTGTTCGGGGTCGCCGACTCGGCCGCAAGGCGATCCGATGGGGTAGTCGACGAGCGCGGTGCGGGGCGGCAGGTAGGCCTCGGAGATGTCGCGCAAGGTAGACAGCATCAACGTGGGCAAACCCCGGGCTTCCAACGCGCGCGCCAGCACCGCGTCGGCCTGATGGCACTGCGGGCAGAACGGCACCATCAGCACCAGATCGACGTTCTGGCGGTCGAATTCGTCGCGGATGCGCGGCGCGGTGTCGGTGGCCAGCTCCTCCCACTTGGTGATGGACCCGCAGATGCTGACCGCCTCGGGCGCCAACGCACCGATGGTGCCCTCGGCCTCCAGCTCGGCCATGCGGTCGCGGGGAAACGCGACGTTGAGGTCCTCGTCGGCCCAGAAACGTGCCGGAGTCGCGTGGTCGAACACGATCTGCTCGCTGGGCACACTGCGGTCGATGATCCGGTAGGACAGGTCATTGGTGCGCTGCAGTGGTGGCTGCCCGGGCGCCCGCGCCCCCAGACTGACCAGCAGCCCGATGGTCAGTTCAGACACCGGCTTGTGGATCGGCACCATCGGAGGTGCCTGGAAGTGAGGCAACACGGGCCCCCGGCGCGACGCATCTGGCCCCGCACCGGGGAACAGCAGCGGCGCCAGCGCACGCTGGTGATCGCTGAACAAATACGACATGGCAACCTCCGCAGGTGATTACGCCGCCAATCCGTTCAAGACAAGTTCCACGAGTACGTCGGTATCGATTCGTCGGCCGGTCTTGTGGCCTATGGCCACCGCCGCGAACAAAGTGCTTGCGGCAGCCCCGGTCAGCTCGGGCCGAAGTTCCCCCGCCTCGGTGCGGGACTTCAGATACGACTGCAGCAGACGCTGCCCGGTGGCAACGAATTCGCGCAACGCCGCATCGGCGTGACTCGCCGAAAAAAACAGTGATACCAAATCAGCGTTGGCGGCGAGCATTTCGTCAAAGGCGCGCATCAGGCGGGGCAATACCACCGTCGCCGGTTGCTCTGCCTGCTCCCCGAGCACCGCGCGCAACTGCGGCATGAACCCACGCTCAGTTAGCACGGCTGCGAGGAGATCCTCCTTGCTCGCGAAATAGTGATACATCAACCCCGGCGTCACCTTGGCGGCCCGCGCGATGTCCTTGACCGATGCGCCATCAACGCCCTTGGCAGCAAAAACGGCTAACGCAGCTTCGATCAGTTCATCCCGCCGACGCTGGGCCTGTTCACGTCGCGCACCCACGAGCTCACCATATTATTGAATGAACGTTTAATCAACTTGTACAATCGGCCGCATGCTTGCTTTGGCGCGGGACCGGGGGAGCTGCGCTCCGCGTTCAGCGGCTTGCCGAAAGCGGTATGAAGGAGCATTGGTTCCTCGATCGGCGGAAAGCGCCGATCGGACACGTCCTGCGACAAGCCGTCCCGCGAGGGGGGCATGCTTAGGCCGCCGTCGGCGACGCACTCTGAGACTTACTTCCCGGCCATCTCAACTTCAGGTGAATCATGGCCGACCAGCCTCCCACGCAAAGCCCCGCGCAAAACCTGGCCGATGACGTGCCCATCCCCCTCTTAACAGACCCCGTTAGAAGGAACGGCCCATCGATTCGCCGGCTGGGCAGGGGGAAACTACCTGCGTGTTATAGACGGTCCCGTCTCTTGTCGCTGCACGGTCCCGTACCGTACTGTCAGACTGTCGATCCGCCCCGATGCATCCAAGCTTTACCCGCGATGGTGTCCCGGTTATCGAAAGGCCAATGGTGAACAGGATTTCATTCACCAGTCGGGTCAGACGGTGGTGGATAGTGCTTGTCGTTGCCGTGGTGGTGGCCGTCGCGGGGTTTTGCGTCTATCGACTCCACGGAATCTTCGGGTCGCACAACAACACGGCGGCCGGCGGCGGCATATCAGATCAGACGGAACCATTCAATCCCAAACACATCACCCTCGAGGTCTTCGGTGACCCTGGAGCGGTGGCAACCATCAATTATGTGGACATCAATGTCCAGCCGCAGCAAGTGGTGAACGCGGTCCTGCCGTGGTCGCTGACCATGGTCACGACACAACCGGGAGCCTTCAGCAACCTTGTGGCGCAGGGCAACAGCGATTCCCTTGGCTGTCGCATCCTCGTGGACGGTGAAGTCAAGGACGAACGGGTCGTCAACCAAGTGAACGCCTACACGTTCTGCCTGGTGAAGTCGGCATGAGCGACCAGCGCCCCCGGGAGCACGCGTTGGCGCGCGCCATTCGCCGGCTTTCGGTGCCGATCCTGCTGCTGTGGGCCGGTCTGGCCGCGATATCGAACATTGCGGTACCGAATCTGGAGGACGTGGCCAGGGCGCACAACGTATCCCTCAATACACCGGATGCGCCGTCCTTTCTGGCGATGAAACACATCGGGAAAGTGTTCCACGAGTTCGATACCGACAGTTCGGCCATGATCGTCCTAGAAGGTGACAAGCCCCTCGGCGATGACGCCCACCGGTTCTACGACAGCTTGGTCCGCAAGCTCGAGCAAGACACCAAGCACGTCGAGCACGTCCAGGACTTCTGGGGCGATCCGCTGACGGCTGCGGGCTCGCAAAGCAAAGACGGCAAGGCCGCCTACGTGCAGCTGTACCTCGCGGGCAATCAGGGCGATGCCTTGGCGAACGAGTCCGTTGCCACTGTCCGCGAGACGGTGGCTCACACGCCACCACCGCCCGGGGTCAAGGCCTACGTGACCGGCGCGGCGCCTCTTGTTGCCGATCAGTTCGAGGTCGGCAGCAAAGGCGCCTTCAAGGTCACCGTGATCACGGTGTTGGTGATCTTGGTGATGTTGTTGTGGGTTTACCGTTCCGTCACGGCAATCGTCGTGCTGGTCACGGTCCTTGTTGAAATGGCCGCGGCCAGGGGCATTGTGGCCTTCCTGGGAAACGTCGGGCTAATCGGGTTGTCCACCTATGCGACGAATCTGCTCACCTTGCTGGTCATCGCCGCCGGCACGGACTACGCGATATTTTTTCTCGGCCGGTATCAAGAGGCGCGACACAGCGGGCAGAATCGCGAAACGGCCTTCTACACCATGTATAGCGGGACCGCCCACGTGGTGTTGGGGTCGGGCCTGACCATCGCCGGCGCGGTGTTCTGCCTGCGCTTTACCCGGCTCAATTATTTTCAAAGCTTGGGCATTCCCGCCGCAATAGGCATCGTGGTCGCGCTGGTGGCCGCGTTGACGTTGGCCCCGGCGGTGATCACCGTGGGCAGTCTCTTCGGGCTCTTCGATCCTAAGCGCAGGATGGCGACTCGTGGATGGCGGCGCATCGGCACCGCCATCGTCCGCTGGCCCGGGCCTATCCTGGTGGTGGCCACCGGGGTCGCGCTCATAGGCTTGCTCGCCCTGCCTGGATATAAGACCGACTACGACGCTCGCCCTTACCTACCGACCAGTGCCCCGGCCAATATCGGGTATGCGGCCGCGGAGCGGCATTTTTCTCAAGCCCGGCTTAATCCCGAATTGCTCATGATCGAGACTGATCACGATATGCGTAATCCGGCCGACATGATCAACTTGGAACGAGTGGCCAAAGCCGTCGCCCACCTGCCCGGCATCGCGCAGGTCCAGTCCATGACCAGGCCCCTGGGCACGCCGCTCGAGCACACTTCGCTGGCGTTTCAGATCAGCGCGGGCAGCATCGGCAACATCGAGAACCTGCCGTATCAGAAAGACCGCGCGGAGGACTTGCTCAAACAGGCCGACCAGCTGCGTGACACGATCAGCATCCTGAACCGGCAATATGCCCTGCAACAACAGCTCGCCGCCTCGACGCACGAGGAGACCCAAAGCTTTCACGAAACCATCGCCATCATCAATGACTTGCGCGATAAGATTGCGAATTTCGACGACTTCTTCCGGCCGATACGCAGTTATTTCTACTGGGAACGACACTGCTACGACATTCCCGCCTGCTTTGCGCTCCGATCCGTTTTTGATGTAATCGACGGCATTGATCAGCTCAGTGCACAATTCGAAAAGCTCACCGCCAGCCTGGACAAATTGGATGCGGGGCAGCAGAAATTGGTGACACTGCTACCACCCCAGATCGCCGACCAGGAGAAGAACCTGGGACTAATACTGTCCAACTTTGCCACGAACTTCGGGATCAACGCCCAGGCGCGAGCCAGCACTGACACAGCCACCGCCCTGGGGCAGGCGTATGACGCCGCCAAGAACGACGATTCCTTCTACCTACCTCCGGAGGCTTTCGACAATGCTGAGTTCAAGCGAGGCCTGAAACAATTTCTCTCGCCCGACGGCAAGGCCGCACGCATGATCATCACCCACGAAGGCGATCCCGCGACCCCCGAAGGCATCTCGCACATCGACCCCATCAGAAACGCAGCGAAACAGGCCGTGAAAAACACCCCCCTGGGGGACTCCAATATCTATCTTGCCGGCACCGCGGCAACTTATAAGGACATAGCCGACGGCGCGAGATACGACCTGCTCATCGCCGGAATAGCCGCCCTGAGCCTGATTTTGATCATCATGGTGATCATCACCCGAAGCCTGGTCGCCGCGATCGTCATCGTGGGCACGGTGGCGCTTTCGCTGGGCGCCTCTTTCGGGCTTTCCGTATTGGTCTGGCAGGACATCTTCGGTATCAAGCTGTACTGGATCTGCCTTGCGCTGTCCGTCATCATCCTCTTGGCGGTGGGATCCGACTACAACCTATTGCTCATCTCCCGGTTTAAAGAAGAGATTCATGCCGGTTTGAAGACGGGAATTATCCGCGCCATGGCCGGCACCGGCGCGGTGGTGACCGCTGCCGGCCTGGTGTTCGCGTTCACGATGTCTTCCTTCGTGTTCGCCAGTTTGCTGGTGCTCGGTCAGATCGGCACCACCATCGGGCTGGGGTTGCTGTTCGACACGCTAATCGTGCGTTCTTTCATGACGCCTTCCGTCGCAACGCTTCTCGGGCGGTGGTTCTGGTGGCCACAGCGCGTGCGACCCCGGCCGGCCAGCACGATGCTTCGCCCATACGGGCCGCGTCCTGCGGTTCGCCAACTGCTGCTGTGGGAGGACGGGGACCCCGTGGCCGGTTCCCGGTTACCTTCGAGGTGAAGCCAACTGCGCGCCTGAAGGAGCCCACAAGCCGAACCTTGCCGGACAAAACAGCGTAGCCGCGTGTTATTCGCCTGCGGTTCTTCTGCCACGTGACAGCGCCTCGTCGCACGAAGGAGTGAACAGAGTGGGCCTTTTTGGTTATCTGGCGATACTGGCCGGGGCGGCTGAATTGGTGTTCGGCGCTCTCGCCTTTATCTTCGTGAACCGCCTCCTGGGACGCGCGCCTACATCGACAAGCGAAGAAGTGGGAAACTCCAGAAAGGTCTTGAGTAAGCTGCGTAGAGGCGAAGCGATGTCGAAGGAAGAGTGGGATTTCGCGGCGCAGGCCGTTGCTGATCGCGGATCCTTGATGGCATTTTCCATCCCCGCCGCTATCTTCGCCCTTGGATGTATCTTTTTGTTCGGCGGCCTGGAAGTGCATGGACCCCATTCCCTGCGACCCTATATCGGCGTGTTTCCTATGTTCGGCTCCATAAACATGACCATCCGACTGCTCAGGATCGCAGCCTTAAAGAAGCGCCTTCGAAATGCCACTATAACGACTGACTGCGCCTGACGTTACCTCCGAGGAATCAGTCGAGCGCTGGGTCCCCTAAGGTTTGGTTCCGTTCGGCCAGGTCCTGCAAAAATCGTGGCACTCGGCCAGCGCCGAAGTCGTAATAGCGGACCCAGTGCGGCGTGATCGCAATTCGGGCCATCTGGTCGTACATCCCGCGGACGTTCCGCTCGAACTCGGCCACCGCCTCAGCGTCCATGGCTTGCCTGGCGGCGGAAAGGTACTCCTCGACCACCCCGTCGACGATCTCGACGCTCGCCCGCCCGCGTACTGAAAGGGCTCGCGCTTGGTCGGGAGTCTCGCCGGCGTCGATGGCCAGCGCGACGGCCGGGCGAGCGGACAGCGCCTTGACCTTTGGGGCGGTCGTGGCCGTGGCCACCACAAACTGCTCGCCCGTCCAGAAGAATCCGACCGGAACCACCCGTGGTGTCTCGTCCTGCGCGATGCAGGCAAGGTGGCCCCACGAGGTGGACGCGAGCAACTCCCGCGCGCCGGTCGTGGACAGTTCGTCATCGATCTGTTGGCGCTCCATAGGGTCCTCCTGTCGGTTATCTTCCGATTCCCAAGGGCGCGGGAAGGCCTGCTCATTCGATCATTCACCGGAAGCCGGTTGCGTCCATGTGCGAGCGCGCCGCAGCGGCCGTGGCCGCGATTCGACGGTAATCGACGGTTCTCGGCCGAGCCAAGGCATCGTCAGATTCATTGCAAGACAAGCGAACACGGACAGACGCGAGCAAACACGAGAGACGTCGATCGGTAATCCCCCAGGTTGCACGTTCGAGTCGTGCCGGGGGCAGTGCAACCACCGTATTTTCGCTGAAACCAAGTCGGCCGGGTGCGGCCCTCAAGTCACCCGTCAGCGGCGTCTGCGGCGGCGAGCAACGCCCTTCCCAGCTTCCGCGCTTCGGTCGGCGTGATGACCGGGGTATCGACGCCGTCAATGATGATCTCGCGCTCAGCGTGCCCATCCGCGTACTGCCGCCCAATGACGGACACGACGATAGAACCGATATCGGGGCACCGCCCATGGTTGCTGACGGGCTCGATTCTCCATTCCGGGCCGTCGAACACCCTGAAAGCTGCGCCGATGCTTTCCCATTCGTCGACGCAGGTTGCCCCGCGGGGTGCCGCGAGGTCGAATTCCATGGCTAGATCGGTTCCGCGATCCCGCGCGCGGGCTGTGGTCATGGTTGGTTCTCCTTGGGTTCTTTGTGGGCGACCTGGCCTGTGGTGTAGTCAGTTGACTACACCACAGCACGCCTAGTGTAGTCAACTGACTACGCCCCCTGAGCCGTCCGTTTCGCAGTGATTGTGGTCACGCTGCCGAGGGAGATCTCCGCAAAGAAAGGAACTGTGGTGGCTC
>Ga0335069_10008216_pt1 | contig 14963 bp, 12 predicted proteins | sample Lox_Sample_11_FD_206714 | JGI IMG/M metagenome (GOLD analysis project Ga0335069, IMG submission 206714) | Soil microbial communities from Loxahatchee National Wildlife Refuge, Florida, United States - Lox_Sample_1.1 | ecosystem: Environmental > Terrestrial > Soil > Wetlands | place: USA... | reverse complement strand
TCGCCAATTTCATCTTCCCGTCGATCCTGCCGTTCCAGTTCCAGTTCGACGCGGATCGCACCGCAGGCGGGCTGGTCACGGTTACTTTGGACGATGGCAGCACTGCCACTGACACCTTCCATGTCGAGAAGCTGGTGGCGCCCAACGTTTTCACCGGGGCTGGCTTGGTGAACGCTGACGCTGCTACTCGCCACCACCACCACTAGACAGTGGTCTTGCGCAATCTCTGCCCCGCGGGTTCCGTCTCGCGGGGCTTTTTTTCACTCGTGCCATCAACGTAGGTCAAGGCTAGACAGCCGGCCCGCGGTCGGGCCCTGCAGATCAGGACACCACCCACAACAGCAAATTTTGGCCAATCCCCGGCTTCATGTGTTATAAATCGCGGTTCTCCACAACTGTTTGGTGGCGGAGGACCCGGGTCCCCAGCGAACCCGTTTCTGGTTTGCTGGGGTGATGTCGACGCGGCCAAACCTCAATCCATTCGTGTCGTGGAAGCGCGTCTCGGAATAAATCCTATTTGTTTCCGTTTTCGCGAGGTCTCAAACCTCCGGAGGTCTAATGCATATGTGGCTCTCTGCGGCGGCGATGTTGTGGCAACTCGAGTCCCTGAACGAAGGGGCGGGATTTCTCTGGCTGGCCCTGGGCATCAGCGTGCTGGCGCTGCTCACCGTCTTTTATTTCGCGCAGTATGTATTGCGCGCCGACACGGGCACTCCGCAGATGCGCACTATCTCCGATGCTATCCGTGAAGGCGCGGAGGCCTTTCTGCGCCGGCAATACAAGACCATCGGCATGCTCAGCATCGTGCTGGCGGTGTTGATCTTTATCGGATACAGAGTCTCGCCGCGCAACGCGCCGCTCGCAACCAAGACGGTGATCGCCTTCCTGATCGGCGCCGCCTGCTCCGGCTTTGCCGGCTTCACCGGCATGTACGTCTCGATTCGCGCCAACATCCGCACCGCCAGCGCCGCCCGCACCAGCATCAACAGCGCCTTGCGCATTGCGTTGCGCGGCGGCGCGGTTACGGGACTGGTCGTGGTCGCCATGTCGCTCTTGGGCGTCGGCCTGTTGTTTTACTTCTTTGGCGGTCTCACCACGCCGCGTGAGGTTCCGTATCAGGTGGTGGGCTTCGGCTTTGGCGCGTCGTTCGTAGCGCTGTTCGCGCAGTTGGGCGGCGGAATTTATACGAAGGCGGCCGACGTTGGCGCTGACCTCGTCGGCAAGGTGGAAGCCGGCATCCCCGAGGACGATCCCCGCAACCCCGCCGTGATCGCCGACCTGGTGGGTGACAACGTGGGCGACTGCGCCGGCCGCGGCGCCGACCTGTTCGAGTCCACCGCCGCCGAGAACGTGGGCGCCATGATTCTGGGGGCGGCGCTGTATCCGCACTTCGGGCTCAAGGGCATCCTGTTCCCGCTGGTGGCCCGCGCCTTCGGCCTCATCGCCTCCACCATCGGGGTGCTCATCGTGCGCACCGACGAGAAGGAAGACCCGATGCAGGCCCTCAACCGCGGCTACTACGTGACCACGGTACTGGCCATCGCCGGTTTCGCCGTTGCCGTCCATTACCTGCTGAAGGACAACTGGTGGTTCCTGGGCTCGGGCGTGGTAGGCATCCTGACCGCATTCCTGTTCGTCTACATCACGCAGTACTACACCGAATACCGCTACCGGCCGGTCGCCTCGATCGCCAAGGCCTCGCTCACCGGTCCGGCGACCAACATCATCGCCGGCCTCTCGGTGGGTCTCGAGACGCCCGCACTGCCCGTCATCGTGATCGGCGCCGCCCTGATGCTCTCCTACTGGTTCGGGCTGAAGGCGTTCGCCGGGACAAGCGTCACCGAGATCAGCGACTACGCCAAGGGCATTTACGGCACCGCCATCGCCACCATGGGCATGCTCTCCACCGCCGCCTACATCCTGGCGATGGATACGTTCGGACCAATCACCGATAACGCCGGCGGCATCATCGAAATGTCGAACCAGCCGGAGGAAATTCGCGTTAAAACCGACCGCCTCGACGCCGTGGGCAACACCACCAAGGCCCTGACCAAGGGATACGCCATCGGCAGCGCCGCTCTGGCCGCCTTCCTGCTCTTCTCCGCCTACCTCGACGAAGTTAAGGAGATCGTGGTCGGACGCCTGGGCGCGAGCGCGGCCGGCTTCCACTTCAGCTTCGACAGCGTGAACCTGGCCAACGTGCCGGTGTTCGTGGGCGCGATGCTGGGCGCGATGCTGGTTTACCTGTTCTCCTCGCTGGCCATCCGCGCTGTGGGCAAGGCGGCGCAATACATCATCGAGGAAGTACGCCGGCAGTTCCGCGAGAACCCCGGCATCATGCAGGGAACGGCGAAACCGGACTACGGCTCGTGCGTGGACATCGTCACCACCGCCGCGCTGAAGCAGATGGTAGTGCCCGGCATCCTGGCCGTGGGCCTGCCGATTGCGGTGGGCATGATCTTCCGCTACTTCACCGGCTTCCACGTCGCAGGCGGCGTGCCGATGATTGGCGGACAGCCCATCAACCTGATCGGCGCCGAGTCCGTGGCGGCCCTGCTCATGGTGGGAACCATCGCCGGCATCCTGCTGGCCACCATGATGAACAACGGCGGCGGCGCCTGGGACAACGCCAAGAAGTTCATCGAGACCGGCCAGTACGGCGGCAAGCGCTCGGACGCGCACAAGGCAGCCGTGGTGGGCGACACCGTCGGCGATCCCTTCAAGGACACCGCCGGCCCCTCGCTGCACGTGCTCATCAAGCTGCTCTCCACCATCACCCTGGTGATGGCGCCGCTGTTTGTGTAAGACCGAGGGCCCCGGTTCCGAGTGCCGAGCTGATGTGGTTCTTCTCGGCACGCAGTACTCGTAACTCGGCTCTGGAGGGTGCCCTACCCTTGCCTGCCGTTGGCAAGGGTGGGGATTTTGACTTGTGCGAGTCAGAAGGACGCTGCAGCCACTTCACCCCTGGCAACTTTCCTCGACGAATTCCGATAAGTACATTGAGGAGTGAACGCCATATGCCCCCCAGAGTTGATGGCACCAGTCCTGCCCCCCTTTACGACTATCCGGAAAACCAGGGCGACACCTACACCGTCCAGGGCGAGACTAACCTTGACCAGGTTGCCGCAAAGCTCCATCTTGATCCCGGCGCCCTGGCACAAGCCAATCCCCAGATCAAAGACGGGAAAGTGCAGGCTTTTCAGACCATCAACCTGCCGCGCTGTTCCGCCCCGCCGCAGGCCGAGCATTCCCCCGCGCTGGCCAGCCAGCCCGCCGGCCATGCCATGCCCCGCGGCCCAGTCAGTGATACCGTTACCACCAGCGCCATGCGCGCCAGCCTCACTGCCGCTCCCGCCGCGGCAAAGTCCGATCTCGATCCCAAGGTCCGGCAAGCCACCACCAACGATCTCATTGACCAGGGGGCGAAGGTGCTCTCGCCCGTCGATCTGAGCCGTCTCGCCGCGGCTTTGGCTGCCCTGCCCCCATCCGAATTTGCTCGCCAGGCCGCCAGGATTGGCGACGCATTCAAGACAGGCAATACGCAGCAGGTCATGTACGCGGTTGAGGTGGCGAATGCCGCCACTCATGCCATCGCCATCCGCGGTGGCGGACAGGCAATCCAGGCCCACGCCACCGAGAAGAAGGATGGCATCTACTTCGACTTTGATCGTCAGCTATCCAAGGAACAGGCGGCGTCGATCATCTTCCAGGGCGGCAAAGTGCCGGAGGGGGCGACGCTGGAAAAGGGTGCCGGCAACACCTGGGTGGTCAGGACGGCGAACGACGCGGAATCGCGCCAGAACGTTGTCAACCATTACAACTCGCACACCGAGACCGTAGGCTTCCGGCCGTCCTCCGATCCCGCGTTCGGCCCGGAACGCGACGTTACGTTTACCTTTGTGACGGGCGGCGCGCACGAACCGCCCCCCGTCTCCCACCGCAAGGACATCGACAACGATTTCGGCTTTAAGGTCACCAAGCACTACGAACTCGACCCCGGCCAGTCTCCCGTCGACCAGGTAAAGGCCGGTTTTGGCACTGGTAAGGGCGGCGGCTACGAGGTTGTCTTCGACAAGCCTATGACCAGGGACGAGGTCATGGCAAAGCTGTTCGAGAAGGGGGCCAGATTCGGCAAGAATGACGTCCAGCTCACCGCCGTTCCGCACGAGCCCAGCAACACCTGGGAGGTTCACATTATCGGAATAGACGCCAACACGGCCCTTAAGCGCCAGTATGTTCCCGCCTTTGCCGACGCGGTCATCAACACCAAGGCCTCGCCGCGTCCTGACATCCCCGCCGGCGTCCAGTCGTGGATTGACGCCAGGAAGGTGCCGCCCGACGCCATCAAGCACCCGCCCGACGTCTATACCTGGGAGCAGGACGGCCGCATCGTCTACGTCAAGACCGACGGCAAGAGCTATTACCAAGGCCAGGTCACCAAGCTTTCAGGCGACAAAACCTCCGACAACACCATTCGCTACTTCATCATGGAAAAGGGCATGGCTCCCGCCGAGGGCTGGAAGGCGTTTAACGAGCATTGGGACGAGATCATGCGCGAGATGATCGCCGCCTTCGCCTTCACCCTCGCGGCCGCTGGCGGCATGCCCGGCCGCGATCCGGAAGCGGCCGAAGGGGCGATTGCGGCTACGCGTCGGCCGAGGATCGGCGGCAAGATGGAAGGCGAGTTGGATGCGGAGGCAACCGGCGCTACCCGCGGCACAGCTCATGCTCCCGAAGCTCCGGCCACCACCGGCCCCAAGCCTGTGGGCGCTGGCGAGGGACCCGTCCATGTTCCCAATGAAAAGACAGTCGTCGCGCCCAAAACCGGGGGCGGCGGGCCGCTGGACGACACGGCGCCTGCCCCAGGAGGCCCCCACGACAGCACGGCGCCGGGCAACGTGAAACCCAACCAGCAGACGGCCGACACCAGTTCTCCCGCACCCGCTCCCAAGGCGACGCGGGACTATGACCCCAAGGCCGATCCCAACAACATCATCAACGACAAGCGCGAGGTCACCATCAACACTCCCGGCGGACCGAAGAAGATGACCCGCGGCGAGTATTACCAGCGCTACGAAAATGCCAGAAAATGGCTTGCGGAACAGAGGCAGGGCTTGAATCGCCCGGGCGATCCAGGCCCCAGGAGCTGGATCAAGGAGGCTGCCGAAAAGTTCGGGTTGGACGAAAACTGGTACAACATCAACAACCCGATCCTTTACCGGCCGCTATAGAGTTTTGAGGCCTTCCATCCCGGTTTTGTTCGAGCCCAGCGCGTGAGCTGCTGGGCCACGCCATACGGGAGTCAATTCTGAGCTGTTTTCGGTGCGGCACCGTGACCCCACCCTTGCCTGCCGTTGGCAATGGTGGGGATTTTGCTCACTGGAGTTCGTATGTCCGAGGGTAGAAGGACGTTCCGTATCACCCTGATCGTCCTGGCCGTGTTATGCCTGGGTTCGATTTCCGGGGTCGCGGCTGGACAAACCGCCAAGCCCTTGCCCAGTATCGAAGTGACCGCTCCAAAGGACGTCGCGGATGTGGAAGCGCTCCACGACGCGCTCGCCACTCTAAGCGAGAAAGTGACCGCGTGCGTCAAAGCTGGGCGGAAGCCGGAAATCTGTCAATGCAGCTATCCGCAGGATTTGGCCAGGCTGAGGAAAGGCTACGCGAACCTGATTCAGCAGCACCCCGACTGGAAAGATCAGTTGTTGTCCTACCACCGCTTGAACAAGGAAGGACGCAACATTAGCGGAACGCTGGTTCTTCAAAACCTCCGTCGTCAGCTTGAAATGCTGATATGTGAGTAAGCCGGGCGGCGGCCCATCCTGGCACCTTCCCTTTGTCGCCTCTCTTCCGGGTTAATGCAAGCCGCGAAGCGCCGACATCTGTTCGAGCCCAGCCTACCCCCAGCAAACCAAAACCGGGTTTGCCGGGGACCCCCGGCGCGCGTGAGCGCTGGGCGGCTACTCCTCGGCCATCTTCTGCCGCACCTGCCTTGCCAGCTTCTCGATCTGCTCGGCTTTGCGGATAACCGCCAGGGAAAGCGTCTGGTCGCTGGCCTGGTCGACGGACTTCTTCAATTGGGTGGCAAGTTCGAGGAGCTGGTCGGTGTCCTTCTTGATTTTGGCGAAGCGCTCCTGGTTGCGCTGTTTGGCCATGCGCCGCTGCATCTCGATCTCGGCCGGGGTCGGTGGCGGGGGAACGGGAGCGCGTCCCTGCGTCGCGGGAGTTCCACCCAGCGAAGCAAGGCCGGCTTCGCTGGGACCCGGAGTTGCGGGCACATTTTGCGCCCACGACGGAACGGCCATTAACAGGACCCAGAGGAGAAGAGCGGCAACGAGCGCACGCATTTCCGAAAACCTCGCAGGAGATGATGGCAGGATTATAGCCCCGGCCCTCCGCCCGGAGGCGCGCGCCCTGGCTGCTATAATCGCGCGCTGCGCTTTGAGATCAGCCGTGTTTCCGACCCTCATGGCATTCGCTGTGCTGCAGTTTTCCCGCCTGCGCCTGGTGTGGGAGGACTGGAAGACCGACTGGGAGACCTTCGTCCGCAAGGACATTCCCAAGATCCTGGTCGTCCTGGTGGTCGCGATCATTCTGGTGCGGCTGCTCAAGCTCACTACCAGGAGACTGGCGCAGCTCAGCCGCAGGGAGACGCTGCCCACCGCCCTGCGCGCGCAGCAGTTGCGCACGCTCGCCGGCGTGCTCAACAGCGTGGGCATAGCCGTCATCGTCTTCCTTGCCGCCATGCAGATTCTGCCGCTGCTGGGCGTCAATATGGGCCCGCTGCTGGCCAGCGCGGGCGTGGCGGGATTGGCCATCGGCTTTGGCGCCCAGACTCTGGTGCACGACGTCATCAACGGCTTCTTCATCCTGATGGAGAACCAGTACGACGTCGGCGACGTGGTGCGCATCGGCGGAGTTTCGGGCAAGGTGGAATCCATGACCCTGCGCCGCACCACGTTGCGGGACGATACTGGCGCCGTCCACACCGTCCCGAATAGCCAGATCACGATTGTCAGCAACCTGACCCGCGACTGGGCGCAAATGGCGCTGCACATTTCGGTGGATTATCGCGAGAACAGCGACCGCATCCTGGAGTTGCTCAAGCAGGTGGGCGCCGACTTGCGCAACGATCCGCAGTTCGCCGCAGTGCTGGTCGCCGACCCGCAGGTGCCGGGCATCGAACGCGTCGCCGGCGGCGAAGTGGACTACCTGATGCTGGTCAAGACCCGTCCCGGCCAGCAATACGCGGTCAGCCGTGAACTGCGCCGCCGCATCAAGGAGTGTTTCCAGAAGAGCAACGTGCAGCCCGGCAATCCCGCCCGCGCGTACGTGCTGGAGCAGCCGCCGGGACCGCCAGCGAGCTGATCGCAAGATGTTGAGCACCTGGCTTCCAACTTGTGGCATCCTATCGAATGCTATGTGGGGAAAGGTGGCCATCTGTATCGTGGCCGGGACCGCTGCGGTGGTCGCCTGGTATCTGCTGTTCCTGCGCTCCAACCGGCGCCAGGCTGGTCGCGTGCTGGAATGGATCCAGGCCGCGCTTGCCGGCAAGGGACAAGTCGTCGCTGTCCGCTGGCTGGGGCCCTCGATCTTCCACGTAGCCCTGCGGCTCGGGACCAGTCTGTTCCAGCGTCCGGCGCTGACCGTGCGCCTCGTCCCGCGCCAGAACCCCTACAAATGGCTGCGGCAGCGCTGGCGCGGCGAGCCTCCTACCGTTACCTTCGAGGCCGACCTCGACAGCCAGCCCGGCTTCAATCTTCAGGTGCAGCAGCACCGCTGGTCCGCGAAGACCAGCAGGCGCCTTTCGCTCGGCCGCGAGGGCTGGGAGTTCGAGCAGGTGACGCCGCTCATCCTGACCTCGCGCCAGACCTGGCAGCGGGAGGTCGCCGGCATGATGAATGCCCTGTTGAGCTGCCGCGAGCGCGAAGTCCTGAGCCTCGAATTCCGACGCAGCTCGCCCCACTTCTCGGCCACTATCGTGCTGGAGTGCATCTCTCCCGATGGCCGCGCGGGATCGAACGTCTTCGACACGCTGAGGGAGCTGGCGGCGGGAGCGTCGGCGTCAAGGCTCTAGTTTCGAGAGGGAAATTTCACGCCAGGCATCTGGCCTCAGCTTGAAACTCGAAACTGGAAACTCGAAACTAGGCCGCGCCCTTCACCTCGACCCCTGCCCACTTCTCGAGCAGGGTAAGCGTAGCCGCGTAGTCGAGGTCATCATGGCCTTCCTCGGCGGCGATATCGTAAATCTCCGCCACTGTTTCCAAGCCCGGCAGTTTCACTCTCTGCTCCTTGGCGGCATCGAGCATGAGTTGGATGTCCTTGTGCATGAGACGCAGCGGAAAATTGGGCGAGAAGTCGCGGCGCAGCACGAAGGGCGCTTTGTAGTCGATGACACCGGAGCGCACCATCGAGGCCTGGATGAGTGGCATCAGCGCGTCCGGCTTGACGCCGAGTTTTCCGGTCAGCGCCAGGGCTTCGGCGAAGCCTTCATAGATGAGCGCGATCATCAGGTTCATGCCCAGCTTGCTGGCCTGTCCCATGCTGACGTCGCCCATGCGGAACAGGTTCTTGCCCATGGCGCTCCACAGCGGCTTGAGCCTCTCGAGCGCTTCCTCACTGCCGCCGGCCATGAAGATCAATTGCCCGGACTCCGCGCCGGCTTTCGAGCCGGTCACGGGCGCGTCCACGTACTCCGCCCCGCGCTTGCTTATCCGGCGCGCAAAGTCGCGCGTAGCCATGGGCGAGATAGTGCTCGAATCCGCGACGATCATTCCCGGCTTGAGTGCGCCTTCCACTCCGTCGTCGCCGAACAGCACCTGCTCCACAGCGGCTGTATCGGAAACGCAGATCCACACTACCTCGGCGCCTTCCGCCGCTTCGCGCGGAGTCGCTGCCGCGCGCACCCCCGCTACTTCCTTGCCGGACGAGCGGTTCCAGGTGATGATCTCGTGACCGGCCTTGACCAGATTGGCGGCCATCGGCCGTCCCATGATGCCCAGACCCAGAAACGCAACGCGCATGGTTTTTTCCTCCGCTCGCACGAACAAGACCCATTAGAAAGCCAGCGACGCCTGCGGTCAAGAAAGCCGATGGAAAATCTTGTGGTGCAGTTTGTGTCCGGGCCGCGAGATTCAGTTCATCGGCGGCCCCAGACGGCGTATCATGTTCAGGCCGGGGGAAGGGGGACGCGAGGTCCTGCAACGCGGGGCTCCGTTCCCGCGTCTAATATTGAAGATATTTCTCCCATGGTTGTCTTAAACAGGATCCTCAGGAAACGAGCCCATAGTTTCACGCGCCTGATTCGGCATTCCGCCGTCACCGCGCGCACGGGGGAGACCCGCACACCGGTCCTCACCCGCAACGGCGAGCTGGCCCTGACCTTTATCGGACACTCCAGCTTCTTCCTCCAGACCGGCGGCAAGGCCATCCTCATTGATCCGAATTTTGCCAGCTGGCTGTTTGTGCTGAAACGGCTGCGCCGCCCCGGGTTGCGCATCGCCGACTTGCCGCCCATCGACCTGGTGCTGGTGACGCACGCGCACTTCGACCACCTGCACCGGCCGTCTTTGCGCGCCGTCGCGCGGCACACCGAGCGGTTGCGCGGGCGGGCTCCCAGCATCATCCTGCCGTGCAACGTTACCGACCTGGTGGAGGACCTCGGCTTCCGCGAGATCATCGAGTTGCGCTGGTGGGAAACCTGTGACTTCGACGGTCTGAGGATCACGCACGTACCGGCGCGGCACTGGGGCGCGCGCATCATCAAGGACGCCCACCGCGCCTATGGCGGCTACGTCGTCCGCTCGTCGCACGATTCTCTCTATCACGCGGGCGATACCGCCTACTTCGATGGCTTCGGCGAAATCGGACGGCGGCTGCATCCCAAGCTCGCGCTTCTGCCCATCGGCGCCTACAATCCCCCGGCTTTCCGCGCCAACCACACCAGCCCTGCAGACGCCGTGCGCGCCTTCGTCGAACTCGGCTCCCGCTGGATGGTGCCCATGCACTATGGCAGCTTCCGCCTGTCGCACGAGCCGATCGACGAACCGCTCAAGCTGCTGGCGAAAGAAGCCCGGCGGGCAGGAATCCAGGACCGTGTGCGGGTGCTCCCGGAAGGCGTGACTGCGTTTTTCTGATCACCACGCCATCAGCAGCCGTACGTCCCGCACATTCGTACCTGTGGGCCCTGTCTCAATCGCATCGCCCAGCGCTTTGAAAAGAGGATAGGCGTCGAAGCCATTGAGCGCTGCTGCAGGATCGAGCCCCCGGGCGCGCGCCCGCTCCATGGTGCTGCCATCCGCCACGGCGCCCGCGGCTGGGCTGTGGCCGTCGATGCCGTCGGTGCCAGCGCTGAGCACGCAGATGTTCTCGCCCGCGATCTTAGGAGCGAGGTAGAGCGCGAATTGTTGGTTGCGTCCGCCCTGGCCGCTCTTGCCCTCCACGCGGACGGTGATCTCGCCACCCGACACCAGACACACGCGCTGTGCCCTCTGCTGCAATCCCCGCAAGCGATCGAGCAGATAGTCGGCCGCGCGTCGGTAGTCCCAATCATCACAGCGGTTGTCCACTTCGACCGTGAACCCTGCGGCCTGCGCCTCCGCTGCCGCAGCTTTCACCGCTGTTTCGTTCGAGAGAATTGTCCACCAGCGCGATCGCGCGAAGGCAGAATCGTCGCCCTTTGGCGTTTCTTCCAGCGCGTGTTGCTGGATCAGTTCGCGTACCGTGGGCGGAAACCTTTCCATCAAACCGTGCTTCTGAATGATGGCGTAGCAGTCCTCGACGGTGGTCGAGTCGGCCATGGTCGGACCGGAGGCCAGCGAGTCGGGCGCGTTGTCGGGCACGTCCGAAATGAGGATCGAAACCTGCTGCGCCGGCGCTGCCGCCCGCGCCAGCCGTCCACCCTTGGTTGCCGAGAGGTGTTTGCGCACGGCATTGATCTCGGCGATAGGCGCGCCCGAGTGCACCAGCTCGTGGTAGGTGGCGATGAGGTCGTCGAGCGAAATGGTGTCGCTGATCGGCTTCTCCACGATGGCCGAGCCGCCACCGCTGATCATGTGCAGCGCCAGCGAGCGCTCATCGAGCGCCTCGAGCATGCGCAGGATGGCTTCACCGGCGCGCACCGATTCCGCGTTGGGTGTGGGATGTCCGCCGCGGAAGTAGCGGAACCCCGGCACCTGCGCCGGCGGATCAGCAACGCAAGCTACGATCCCTTCAAGGCCGAAGCCCACCTTGGCAGCCAGCGCCGCCGCCATGGCGTGCGCGGCCTTGCCCAGCGACACCACGCGCACGCGGTTGTAGTTCCCCAGATCGTAGAGGTCCTCGCCAATGCGCAACACGCCGCGGCCGTATTCGACATGGCGCTCGAAGGCTTTTTCGATGCTCGATTCGGCGAGCGCGTGCAGAAAGATCTCGCGCGCGGTCGAGCGCATGGCGGACATCGATGTTTGGCTGGCGCCGCCGGGCTGGGCAGGCATGACCGGGATTATAGGGCGAAAGTCTTTCTCCCCCAATTCTCGATCGCCTGCCGCATTTCGCCGAGATGGCCGGCGAAGTAGTGATCGCCCTCGACGCGCACCAGCAGCTTCGGCTCCGCAGCCCGCGCAACGACCTCCTCCAGCACGCCCGGCGGCCCGAACTCGTCGCGCGTGCCGCTCGCGAACAGCTTGGGCTTGGCGCAGCTTTCCAGAAAGCGAAACTTGTGGGCGCGCCCGTCGAACACGACCGGCGTTCCCAGCCCGATCAGCGCCACCACGCGCGTATCCGGACAGCAGGTCCGCAATCCCACCGACGCCCCAAACGAGAACCCGGCAAACACGATAGGCAGACGGAACTCGCGGTCGAGCCAGTCGAGCGCCGCGCGCACGTCGTCCATTTCGCCGCGGCCTTCGTCGTGCGCACCCTGGCTGTGGCCGGTGCCGCGAAAGTTGAAGCGCAGCACGGGAAAGCCGAACCCGCGAAGCGCCTTCATGGCGTGGAAGACCACTTTGTTGTGCATGGTGCCGCCGTAGAGCGGGTGCGGATGGCAGACCAGCGCGGCATGCGTGGCGCCGGGCGCGCCCGCGTTCAACAGGGCTTCCAGCCTTCCCGTGGGGCCGTCCAGAAAAAATGATCTCAATTCCGCATTTGACGTATGCACAGGAACCGGCCTAAGCTTCCGCCACCAGAAACAGATACTTCTTCAAAAGGGTGAGGACAATGAGAAAAATTAGCACAACCATCACGCTGGGCCTCACTATCGCCCTGCTTGTAACGATAGGAGTGTCCGAGCAGAAGGAAGCTCCGAAGACCATTCCCGACTTCGAGCTGCACGGCATCGACTTCACCGAATGCGCCTGCACTGCCTATGCATGCCCGTGCCGCTCCAACGGCCACCCCACGCACGGTGGCTGCGACGCCGCCGACTTCGCCTACATCAAGCGCGGCCACTTCGGCAACGTCAAGATGGACGGCTTCAAGGCCGTGGTGGTCGGCGACCTGATCGACAAAGACCATAGCAAGGTCCATGGAACGATCTATTTCGACCAGAAGACCACTCCCGAGCAGCGCGACGCGTTCACGCAGATGATCGGCTTCATGTTCGCCTGGAACCCGCCCAGGATCGACAACGTGAAGGTGGTGCCCATCCAATTCACCGAATCGGCCGACCACAACACCTACACGCTCACCATCCCCGGGATCCTGGAGGAGAAGGGCGTGATGAAGCGCGACAAGGACGGCAAGCCCCTGCACACCGTCCCGGCCATGGACCTGTGGGGCAACAAGATCACCTACGTGGACAACGTCGTGTTCAAGTACCACGACAAGGGCATCGGAGAGTGGGACCTCTCCGGCCGCCAGGCCAACGTGAAGGAGATCAACACCACGAAAGCGATGTGGGAACAGAAGAAAATGCTGATCCAGCACGGCGATATGTCCGGCACCTGGACGGCAGAACAGCGCAAGATAATCGAACAGGCGGGAATGAAGGTCGAGTAGCCGCGATAGGTTTCAGAGTGCCCCACCCTACGCGGTTTTCGTAGGGTGGGGATTTTTCTCTGCGGGTGGGTGATATCCTCTGCCCCATGAATCTGGTCTCCCTCACGCGCCGCCTGGTGGACATCGAATCCATCAGCGGCAACGAGCGCGCCGTGGGCGAATTCCTGCTTGCGCACCTTACGTCGCTCGGTTACGCGGCCACGCGGATGGAAGTTTCGCCCGAGCGCTTCAACGTCTACGCCGCCGTCCCCGGGCGCAAGCCGGACGTGGTCTTCTCCACGCACATGGATACGGTGCCGCCGTTCATTCCGTCATCGGAAGACGCTGATCACATCTACGGACGCGGCTCCTGCGATGCCAAGGGGATCATCGCCGCGCAGATCGCCGCCGCCGAGCGCCTGCGTCTGGAGGGCGCGGTCACTCCGGCGCTGCTGTTTGTGGTCGGCGAAGAGCGCGATAGCCAGGGCGCGGCCGTTGCGAATCAGCACGCACCCGGCTCGCGATTCCTCATCAATGGCGAGCCCACCGAGAACCGCATCGCCATAGCCTCCAAGGGCACGCTGCGCGTGGAACTCGTGGCCCGCGGACGGATGGCGCACTCCGCCTATCCCGAGCTGGGTGAGTCCGCCATCGACAAGCTGCTCGACGTCCTCGAGCGCCTGCGCCGCATGGAGCTGCCGACAAATCCCGAGGTCGGACCTTCGACACTGAACATTGGCATCATCGAGGGCGGGGAAGCGCCGAATGTGGTGCCGCCGTTCGCCAAGGCGCACCTCCTCTATCGCCTGGTCGGACCGTCCGACGATCTGAAGCGCCGCATCATCGAGAGTGTAGGGAAGAGCGGTGAAGTCTCGTTCGTGCTCGAAATTCCGTTTATGCGCCTGCGCACGGTGGACGGAATCCCAACCATGGTCGCCAAGTTCACTACGGATATCCCCGGTCTCTCGAACTGGGGTGAGCCGGTGCTGCTGGGGCCGGGATCGATCCACGTCGCGCACACCGAGCGGGAGCGGGTCGAGAAACGCCAGTTGCACGAAGCCGTGGACCTGTACTGCAAGGTGGCGAAGAAGCTAGTGAGTGGGTAGTTGGTGATAAGGCTGTTCACGCCAGTAACCTAGAAAAGTTCACCATTCGAGCGTAAATTGCTCGCTGTGAGGAACCTGCGACTTTTGCTCGTCTCAACTGTTCTGTCTGTCGCGTTTGCCGCCACATTTGCGCTGTATCACAGTTCCTTCGTTAGCTCAGGCACACGCGAACTTTGTCGCGTTCTGTGCCTACCGGGGGTGGTGGGCATCTTTGGCGCTGTGCTGCTTGTCAGCAACCCGCACGGTGGCGGTCACTGGGGTGCTGTCGCGTTCACATCCATCTTTATCAACACGGCATTCCTCTGGATGGTGCTGACCGCAGGCGTCTCGGTTCTGAACCAAGCGACCCGGCGAGCGCGGCAAGCATCGGGTCGGGTGAAGATAGTTGGTGATAAATCCCCATATCGCAAATAATCCCCGCCGTGTAACAGTCACCCGGAAACAGCAAACGCCCTGATCCTGTAGACTTGTCCCGATATGTCCACCAACTCCCTCGCGCAAGCAGCTTCGGCGTATCTGCGCTCGGCCATGCACCAGCCCGTCCACTGGCACGAGTGGGGCGAGGAAGCCTTCGCGGCGGCCGAGCGCGAGAACAAGCCCATCCTGCTCGACATCGGCGCGGTGTGGTGCCACTGGTGTCACGTGATGGACCACGAATCCTACGACGATCCCGAGGTGGCGCGCATCGTCAACGAGAACTTCATCGCTGTAAAGGTGGACCGCGACGAGCGCCCGGACATCGACAGCCGCTACCAGGCCGCCGTCTCCGCCATCAGCGGCCAGGGCGGCTGGCCGCTCACCGCGTTTCTGACCCCCGACGGCAAGCCCTTCTACGGCGGCACTTACTTTCCGCCCGATGAGCGCATGGGACGTCCCAGCTTCAAGAGGGTGCTGCTGTCCATC